>Ga0180217_1000113_pt1 | contig 173205 bp, 174 predicted proteins | sample eDN3rd37CBELigOP_FD_128521 | JGI IMG/M metagenome (GOLD analysis project Ga0180217, IMG submission 128521) | Enriched Organic Plus compost microbial communities from Emeryville, California, USA - eDNA 3rd pass 37_C BE-Lig OP (version 2) (version 2) ... | reverse complement strand
GGGGGTGGGCCTGGAGCTGTTCGGGGTGCGGCGGGACGGGAGCGAGTTCCCGATCGAGATCTCGCTGAGCCCGCTGGAGACCGACGAGGGCGTGCTGGTGTCGGCGGCGATCCGCGACATCACCGACCGCAAGCGGGCCGAGGCCCAGGTGGCCCACCAGGCCACCCACGACGCGCTCACGGGCCTCCCCAACCGGGTGCTCCTGGAGGAGCGGCTCATCCACGCCTCCCGGCGGGCCCGGCGCGACGGCACCTCGCTCGCGCTCCTGTTCATCGACGTCGACCGGCTGAAGGCCGTCAACGACACCCGCGGGCACGCCGCCGGCGACCTCCTCCTCCAGGAGGTTGCGGAGCGGATCCGGCGCGTCCTGCGGCCAGGAGACTCCCTGGCCCGCTTGGGCGGCGACGAGTTCGTGATCCTCTGCGAGGGGATGCCGCCCGGCCAGGACCCGCACGCGCTCGCCCGCCGCGTCCACGGCGCCTTCACCCGGCCCGTGCGGGTCGGCCACACCGAGATCGCGGTCACGGTCAGCATCGGTGTCGCCGTCGCCGGACCCGACGGCGACACCACCACCCTCCTGCGCGACGCCGACATCGCGATGTACCAGGCCAAGGAGCAGGGGCGCGACCAGTACGTCGTCTTCGACGACCGCCTGCGGGCCGAGACGGCCGAGCGGCGGGCCATCGAGACTGCGCTGCGGACCGGCATCCTCCGCCAGGAGCTCGTCGTCCACTACCAGCCCGTGGTCGAGATCACCGGCGGCCGGGTCGTCGGGGTCGAGGCGCTGGTGCGCTGGGACCACCCCGAGCTCGGCATGCTCCCGCCCGGGGCCTTCATCGCGGTCGCGGAGGAGACGGGTCTGATCGTGGAGCTGGGCGCGGCCGTCCTCGAGACGGCCTGCCACGACGTCGCCGGCTGGTGCGCCGCGCACCCCGAGCTGGGGGACCCGTCCGTGTCGGTGAACCTCTCGGCCCGCCAGCTCATGCGGGCCGAGCTCATCGAGGTCGTCACCGGCGCGCTGCGCCGCTCCGGGCTCCCCGCCTCCCAGCTCTGCCTCGAGATCACCGAGAGCGTCCTCCTCGAGGACGCGTCCGCCTCCGCCCGGGCCCTCGCCGCCCTCAAGGACCTCGGGGTGCGCATCAGCGTCGACGACTTCGGGACCGGCTACTCCTCGCTCACGTACCTCCAGCGCTTCCCGGTGGACACCCTGAAGGTGGACCGCTCGTTCGTGTCCGGCCTGGCCGACGAGCGCGGGGCCCGCCGGGACCGGGCCATCGTGGCCGGCGTCATCGACCTCGCCCACGCCTTCGGCCTCACCACCATCGCCGAGGGCGTCGAGACGGAGGCGCAGCTCACCGTGCTGCGCTCCCTCGGCTGCGAGCAGGCCCAGGGGTACCTCTGGTCGACCCCCATCCCCGCCGACGACGCGCTGCGCCTGATCCTGGGCTGGGCGACCGAGCGGGCGAGCGGATCCGCGCGGCCCGTCGGCCTGCGGCCGGTCAGCGTGCTCGTCGTCGACGACCAGATCTCCGTGCGCCGCGTGATCACCGACACGCTGGCGCTCGAGGAGGACCTCTGCGTCGTCGGGGAGGCGTCGGACGGTCGGCAGGCCATCGCGCTGGCCCGCCACCACCAGCCCGACGTCGTGGTGCTCGACCTCGCCATGCCGGGCATGGGCGGTCTCGAGGCCCTGCCCCTCCTCCTCGCCGTCGCCCCGCGGGCGCGGGTCGTCGTCATCTCCGGCCTCGACGACCCCGCGGTCGAGAAGAGCGCCCGCAACGAGGGCGCCGCCGGGTTCATCGTGAAGGGTGCCGATCCGCAGCAGCTCGTCGAGCTCATCCGCGCCCTCGGCGCGTAGGTGTCGCACCGCCTCGACCCTGGCTGGGCCATGATCCTCGGCGTGACGACCCACGAGCGGGAGCTGACCGAACCCGTCGACCTCTGCACCCCGGACGGGCTGTGGCTCAACCGAGCCGCGCTCGGCTGGTCCCGACGCCCGCTGCACCGGGCCAACCTGCAGGGCCGGCACGGCATCAACAAGCGCTGGGACTACTGGGCCGTCCTCGCCGGTGACCTGCTGATCTCCTCGGTGATCGCCGACGTGGACCGGGCGACGGTGGCCGACGTGTGGTGGGCGCACGTGCCGACCGGCCGCACCGGCGGCGGCGCCACCATCGCCCGGGGCGAGGGGGCGCCCACGCCGCCCGAGCGACCGGGCACCGAGCCGCTCCGGATCGCGGGCGAGGGGTTCGAGCTCGCCTACGTCGACGACGAGGCCGGCACCCGCCTCACCGGGACCTGGACGGAGCGGAACGGGCAACCGGCCTACCTCGACGTCCTCGTCGCCCTGCCGCCCGGGCACGAGTCGCTCAACGTCGTGATCCCCTGGAGCGACGAGCGCTTCAACTTCACCTCCAAGCACCAGGCCCGGGCCGCCTCGGGCGAGCTCGTGGTGGGGGAGGAGCGCCACGCCATCGGCGTCGACGGTGACGCCTGGGGGTGCTCGACGTGGGGCGGGGCCGGTGGCCCGACGAGATCACGTGGAACTGGGGTGGCGGCGCCGGTCGGGTGGGGGACCGGGTCGTCGGGCTCCAGCTCGGCGCCAAGTGGACCGAGGGCTCGGGCTTCACCGAGAACGGGTTCCTCGTCGACGGGCGGCTCACGAAGATCGGGCGCGAGCTCGACTGGCGCTACGACTGGGACGCGCCGATGGAGCCGTGGCACATCGTCGACCCGGACGGGCAGCTCGACGTGGTGCTCCACCCCGCCTACGACAAGCACAGCCGCGGCGCCGGCCGGAAGCGGGGCTCGGAGACCCACCAGGTCTTCGGGCGCTTCTCGGGCTTCGTCGTGACCGACGACGGCGAGCGCATCGACTTCGACGGGTTGCAGGGCTTCGCCGAGGAGGCTCGGCAGGAGTGGTGAGCCGGCCGACCGAGTTCCCGGACTTCGCCGTGGCCTGCGGCGAGGAGGCCTCGGACCCGCTCGTCCTCCACGAGGGCGCGGTGGTCCGGGTCGACGAGCTGGCCGCCAGCGGGCACCTCGAGCGCATGGACGAGGACCTCGCCGACGTCGCGGCGCTCGGCGTCCGCTGGTGGCGCTACGGCATGCCGTGGCGGCTCACCGAGCCCGAGCCGGGGGTCTACGACTGGTCGTGGTGGGACCGGGCGCTCGCCGCCTGCGAGCGCCACGGGCTGGAGCCGATCGTCGACCTCTGCCACTTCGGCCTGCCCGACCACTACGGGGGGTTCTGCGACCCGGCGTGGGTCGACGGCTTCGCCCGCTACGTCGAGGCCTTCCTCGCCCGCTACCGCGAGCCCCGCTTCTTCACCCCGGTGAACGAGCCGTCGATCACCGCCCAGTGCTCGGCCCGCTGGGGCCTGTGGAACGACCGTCGGGCCAGCCGAGCCGACCACCTGCTCGCCCTCGCCCACTGCGTCGCCGCAGACCTCGAGGCCATCGCCGCGGTCGACGCCGACCGGGGCGGCTGGTGGGTCGGTGCCGAGGCCTACGGCTGCCACGTGGCCGCCACGCCCGACGACGAGCCGGCGGCTGCGCTGGGCCGTGAGCTCGAGCACCTCGTGTGGGACCTGCGCTTCGGAGTGGAGCCGCACCCGTCGACCCAGGACGTGTACGAGCTCGTGCCCGCGGCCATCCTCGATCGCATCGAGGCCGCCCGCGTCGACCACGACCGGATGGTGGCCGGGCACGACATGTACCCGGTGAGCGTCCACGTCCACGGGGAGCGGGACCCGCTCACCCTCGAGGAGCGCGTGGCGGCGTACGAGGCCGACGCCCGCGCCTGGCACGCCCGCTACGGCCGGCCCTTCTGGGTGTCGGAGACCTCGAACCTGGGTCTCGACGTCGCCGACGGCGCGCGGTGGCTGGCCGAGCTCACCGCCGCCCTCGACCGGCTGCGAGCCGACGGCCTCCCGGCCCGGGGCATCTGCTGGTACAGCCGGGGCGACCAGGTGGACTGGCAGACGATGCTCGCCGTCCCCGTGGGGGCGGTCACCGAGGTCGGGCTGTTCGACCAGGCCCGCCGCCCTCGGCCGGTGGCGGCGGCCTACGGCGCGCTGGCCGCCGAGCGCTCGGGCGACTCGCCGGGCGCGTAGGCCCGCGCGCCGTCCGAGGCGCGCACCGTCCACCCGTCGTCGACCGCGCCGGGCTCGGTCAGCGCGACGACGCACCCCCCGAACCCGGCGCCCGTGAGCCGGGCGCCGTGCACGCCGGGCATCCCGAGGAGCCGGTCGACGAGCGCGTCGAGGGTCGGCGTCGACACCTCGAAGTCCTCCCGCAGGCTCCGGTGGCTCTCGACCATGAGCGCCCCGGCCCCGGCCAGGTCGCCGGACCGCAGCGCCTCGGCGAAGGCGCGGACGCGGGCGTTCTCGGTGACGACGTGACGGGCCCGCCGGCGCACCGTGGGGTCGGCGATCGACCGCAGATCCCCGGGCGCGGCATCGCGCAGGGGACCGACGAGCGCGGCGGCCCGCTGGCAGGCGGCCTGGCGCTCGGCGTAGGGCGAGCCCTCGAGGCGTCGCACCTCGCCGGAGTGGACGACGACCACCGCGGCTCCCTCGGGCAGCGGCACCGCCTCGGCCGTCAGCGTGGTGAAGTCCATGAGCAGCGCGTGCCCGGCCCGGCCCGCCGCCGAGGCCCACTGGTCCATCAGCCCGCACGGCACCCCGGTGGCTCGGTGCTCGGCCCGCTGGGCCAGCTGGGCGACGGCGAGCGGGCCGCCGGGAGCCCCGAGGGCGAGCGCGACGGCCACCTCGAGGGCGGCGCTGGAGGACAGCCCGGCGCCGGCGGGAAGGGTCGAGCGCACCGTGCCGGTCAGCCCGCGGGGCGGTCCCACCTCGTGGGCCACGGCGGCCACGTAGCGGGCCCACGGCGGTGCGGTCGCCGTCACGTCGTCGGCGTCGGGGTGCGTCGGCACGTCGGCCGGCTCGGGCTCGTGCGCGGAGGTGAGGCGGATGCGCCCGTCGTCGGTGCGCCGCCCCGTGATCGAGATGCCGAGATCGATGGCCATCGGCAGCGCGAGCCCGCCGGCGTGGTCGGTGTGCTCGCCGATCAGGTTCACCCGCCCGGGGGCGAAGACGTGGACGTCCACCCGCTCATCCTGCCCCGGGCGCGACAGCGCCGCGGGCCCGATCCCGGGTCCCGCGGCGCCGCTCGTCCGCTGGGTCAGACGACGATCTCGCTCGTCTGCATCACGGGTGCGATCGTCGTGTAGTTGGCGACGTCCGCGATCACCTTCGCCGTGTCCGGCGAGCCCATGGCGGCGCCGAGGGCCTCGAGCGAGTCGAAGGTGAAGTGCACGGCGGCCTCGTACGGGCCGTCCACGCCCTTGTCGATGGCGTACCGGTCAGCCGGGACGCCCCAGGTCTCCGCACAGAGCGGGACGTGGGAGTCGCGGTAGTAGTCGTGATCGAAGGTGGCCCCTTCGGTCTTGGGGTAGAAGACGCTGAGTCGGATCATCTCGGCAGTGTTGCACCCGCGCTCAGCGCCGACCGGCGAAGTACTGCTTGTAGCGCTCGGCGGCGTCCTTCAGCTCGGGACGCTCGGCGAACACCGGCTGCATCTTCTCCCACGCCTCCTGCTTCTTGAACGGGATGAACTCCGTGGGGAAGTAGGGGTGCGGGTGGGGGCGGTACTCCTTGAGGATGCGCCGGGCGACGGTCGCCTTGTGCACCTCGTCGGCCCCGTCGGCGAGGCCCATCGTGGGCGCCGACGCGTACATCGCCTGCAGCGGCGTGAGGTCCGTCGTGCCGAGCGAGCCGTGGATGTGCAGCGCGTCGAAGGAGATCTCCCGCAGCACCCGGGCCATCGTGAACTTCACGCCGGCGATGTCCGTGCGGGCCTCCTGGGTGCTCGTCTTGTCGATCTTCCAGGCCGTCTCGAGCACGTAGAGCCGCAGCATCTTCAGCTTCACGTACGACTCGGCGATCTTCTCCTGAACCATCTGGTGCTCGGCGATCACCTTGCCGTGCGACTCGCGCGACAGAGCCCGCTCGCACATCATGTCGAGGGCCAGCTGGCACTGGGCGATCGTGCGCATCGCGTGGTGGATGCGGCCGCCGCCGAGCCGCCGCTGGGCGAGCACCTTCGCGCCGTCCTCGGGCCCGAGGAGGTGGTCGAGGGGCACGCGGACGTCCCGGTAGATGATGTGGTTGTGGTTGCGGGGCTCCGGCTGGATCTCCACGCCCGGGGTGTCGCGGGGCACGACGAACATGCCGTTCGTGCACATCACGAAGAGGATGTCCGCCACCCGGCCGGCGGAGGTGAACCACTTCTCGCCGTTGATGACCCACTCGTCGCCGTCGCGGACGGCCGTGGTCTTGAACAGGTTGGGGTCCGACCCGCCCTGCGGCTCGGTCATGGAGTACGCGGAGAAGATCTCCTGGTTGAGCAGGGGCTTGAGCCAGCGCTCCTTCTGCTCCTCGGTGCCGTAGGCGGCGAGCATCTCCATGTTCCCGGTGTCCGGCGCGGCCGCACCGAACATCTGGGGCGCGCCGGGGTAGCGGCCGATGATCTCGTTGACGAGCGCCAGCTTCAGCTGGCCGAAGCCGGGTCCGCCGAGCTCCTCGTCGAGGAAGATCGCCCAGAGGCCCTGGTCCTTCACCTCCTGCTGGAGCTCTCGGACGTACGCCTTCACCACCGGGTCGGGGGAGCGCACCGCGTAGGGGAAGACGTGGTCGAGCGGCTCCACCTTCTCCTTGCAGAAGGTCGCCACCCAGTCCAGCTTCTCCTGGAACTCAGGTTCGGTCTCGAAGTCCCATGCCATCGCGGCATTCGATCAATGCATGTGCATTGATGTCAAGGGCTGGGGGCGATCCTCAGCGCAGGAGGCGGCGCGTCTCGTCGGACACCGGCGCGAGGAGGAGGCCGGCCACGAGGTCGATCAGCTGGCTCGTGAAGAGGCGGTGGTCCTTGCGCGACGTGCGCCCGCGCCGGGCCAGCTCGCCCACCGTGAAGCGCAGCGCGTCGAAGCGCCGGTGCAGGCGCAGGGCCTCCGGGGTGAGCAGCGGCACGACGAGCGCTCGCCACCGGTGGAGCGACTGGTCCTCGTCCTCGAGGCTGGCGCGGTCGAAGAGCGGCTCGGGGCGGTTCCACAGGTCGCTCAGCAGCTGGAGGTAGCCGGGCCCGCCCTCCACCGACAGCTCGTCGGCCAGGGGGCGCACGAGCGCCTCGGCCAGCCGGCGGACGTCGGCCTCGCCGGCCGCCTCGTAGGCGTCGAGGAGCGCGTGGCGCCGCGCCTCGACGGCGACGTCGTGCTTCGCCAGCAGCGCCCGCAGCAGCCCCGTGCGACCGCCGAAGTGGTACTGCACCGCGCTCGCGTTGGTGGCCCCGGCCGCCGCGGTGATCTCGCGCAGGCTCACCTGGTCCGAGCCCCGCTCGGCGAAGAGCCGCTCGGCGGCGCTGATCAGCGCGTCGGGGACCGTGCTCGCCATCGCCGGGGTTCTACCGGACGGGAGCCGGCGCGGACCACCACGGCGCGCACCCGCGGTCGGACGCGCGACGGGGGACGCCCTGCGGCGTCCCCCGTCGGCTCACGTCGTGGTGCGGATCAGGTGCCGAGCTCGGCCAGCTCCTGGACCGTCAGGTCGCACTCGTCGAGGTAGCGCATGAACTCGCCGGCGCCCGAGTTCTCGTCGATGGCGCCGGACTCGACGTCGGCGGCCATGGCCTGGCCGAGGCACTGGGCCTTGTCGGGGTCGAGGCCCATGGCCTCGAACTGCTCGGCCATGAGCTGACCGAAGTCGAGGTCGCCCCCGGTGCCGATGCCGAGGTCGTCATCCGCGTCGTCGGGGAGGTCCCGGCCGCCGTCGGTCATCTCGCAGTCGCCGTAGAGCTCGACGTCGGAGACACCACCGCAGGTGGAGCCGAAGAGCTCGTCGTCCGAGCCGATCGGGGACTGGAGCCACAGGTCGTCGCAGGCGGCGAAGTCGCCGTCGGCGCAGGCCTCGCGGAGGTCGGCGAGCTCGTCGTCACCCTCGTCATCGTCGCCGCCCTCCTCCTCTTCGGGGGTCACGCCACCGAAGATGTCGATGTCGCACGCCTCGAAGGCGGCGAGGAAGGCCTCGGTGGCCTCGTCGCGGTCGACGCCGGGGGGCGGGTCCTCGGAGGAGAAGTCGTAGCCCTCGAACACGTCCTCGCCGAGCTCGTCGACGAGCTTGTCAGCGAGGCACTCGGGCTCGCGCTCCGTGAACTCGCCCTCGGCCGCGATCTGGGCGGCGAGGCGGGCGCGTACGTCTTCCTTGTCGTCGTCGTCACCGCCGAGGAAGAAGAAGAGGCCGGCCACGACGGCGATGATGGCGACGATGCCGCCGATGATGAGCGGCGTCTTGTTGCCGCCACCGGAGCCCGCCGGGGCCGGCGTGCTCGCCGGGCCGGGGCCCGGGACCGGGGGCATGGCGCTCGTCGCGCCCCAGGCGGTGGTGGGGTCGGGCGGCGGGACGGCCGAGATCGGCGCCGTCTCGGCGACCGTGGGGTCACCGGCGCCCGTCTCCGGGGCCGGCGGCGGCGCGTCCCAGCCGGAGGTCGGTGCCGGGGTGGCGGCGGTGGCATCGCCCGCGCCCGCGCCGGCGGCGTCGTAGGGATCGGTGCTCGAGACGCCACCGTCGGCCACGTGGTCGGTCCACGCGTTGCCGTCCCAGTAGCGGTGCTCGTGCCGGCCTGTCGGGTCTGGCTGCCAGCCTGCGGGATTGCTCATGGAGGTTCCTTCCGGTTCACAAGCCACCAACCGGCGTCCTCGGCAGGCGGTCTCTGTCGCCGGGGAGCATACGTGCCAGAGGTGCCCAGACTGCGCAGCATCCCGGCGACGGGAGACCGCCGGGACGAGGTCGGGAGCGGGCTGGGCTCAGCGGCGTGCGGTCACGCGCACCGGGATGCCGTTCAGCACGGCGTTGCCGCTGACGGCGTCGACGGCGGCGTCGTCGGTCAGCACGTTGCTGTTGACGCCCGGACGCGATGCCGCCACGCGCAGGCGCACGTCTGGGTGGCCGTGCCCCCAGCCGTGGGGGAGGCTCACGACACCGGGCCGGATGTCCGCCGTGACCTCGGCCGGGACGGTCAGCGAGCCGACTGCGCTCGTCACCTCGACCTCCTCGCCGTCGGCCACGCCGAGCCGGACGGCGTCGTCCGGGTGCAGGTGCAGGGTGCACCGGGGGCGGCCCTTCACGAGCACCTCGACGTTGTGCATCCAGGAGTTGTTGCTGCGCAGGTCGCGCCGGCCGACGAGCAGCAGCTCCCCGCCCGCCTCGGCGGCGAGCGAGGCTCGGAGGCGGGGGACGTCGGCGAGGATCTCCGGCGGCGCCAGCTCGATCTTCCCGGACGGGGTGCGGAGGATCTCGGGCACGCGGGGCTCGAGCGGGCCGAGGTCGATGCCGTGGGGCGCGGCCAGCAGCTCGTCGAGGGTCAGCCCGTAGGGGCCGGTGCGCAGCATGAGGTCGACGAGCCGCGCCGGGCCGCGTCGGCCGGTGGCGTCGACGGCCTCCACGACCTCCGGCGGCGCGTGCTGCGCGAGGCCCTGGTACGAGAGGTCGTCGACGACGGCGGGGTCGGCGTCCGGTCCGGCTCCCTGCGCGATCAGCGCCAGCTTGGCGAGCACCTCCCACTCGTCGGGCCGCCCCTCCTCGAGGGGGAGCACCGGCTCGGACCAGTTGGCCACGTTGCGCAGCGCCAGCCCGTAGAGCGCCACGTCGTAGTGCGCCTTCTGCAGCGCCGAGGGGACGGGGAGGATCACATCGGCGTGCCGGGTGGTCTCGTTGACGTAGACGTCCACCGAGATCATGAGGTCGAGGTCCTCGAGGGCGGCGTCGAGGCGGGCGCTGTTGGGCGTCGACACGACCGGGTTGCCCGCGATCGTGAGGAGGCCGCGCAGCTGCCCCTCGCCGGGGGTGTCGATCTCCTCGGCCAGCGCGGCGACGGGCAGCTCGCCGAGCGACTCGGGCAGGCCGCGCACGCGGGTGTGGCGCCGGTGGATCCGGACCCCGCGGCCGACCCCGGGCGTGCCCCGGGTGTTCGCCGAGCCGACGGCGGGCTTCGCGAACATCGCACCGCCGGGGCGATCGAGGTTCCCGGTCAGGATGTTGAGGACGTCGACCAGCCAGCTGGCCACCGTCCCGAACGCCTGGGCGGTGGTGCCCATCCGGCCGTACACCGCGGCGCTCGGCGCGGCGGCGAGGCGTCGGGCGAGGTCGCGGACGGTCTCGGGGTCCAGGCCGGTCACGCCGGCCACGGCTTCGGGCGTGAACGGCGCGACGGCCTCGGCCACCTCGGCCAGCCCCGCCACGTGCGGCGCCAGGCGGCCGAGGGCGACGAGGTCCTCGGCCAGCAGCACGTTGACCATCGCGGCGAGGAGGGCCGCGTCGCCCCCGGGCCGCAGCGGCACCCACTGGGTGGCCTCTCGGGCCGTCTCGGTGCGCCGCGGGTCGACGACCACCAGCTCGCCGCCCCGGGCGACGAGCCGGCGGAGACGACCCGGCCAGTCCGGCGCCGTGGCCAGGCTGCCGTTGGACGCGAACGGGTTGGCGCCGAGCATCAGCAGGAAGCTCGTGCGGTCGACGTCGGGCACCGCACCGGAGAACGCGCCGTACATCAGGCAGGCGGCGATCTCCTTCGGGCGCTGGTCCACGGTGCTGGCCGAGAACACCGAGGAGGTGCCGAGCGAGCGCAGGACGGCCCGCAGGTAGAGCATCGACCCGAGGTTGTGCGCGTTGGGGTTCCCCACGTAGACGCCGAGGGCCTGCGGTCCGTGGCGCTCGCGGAACGCCCGGAGCCGCTCGTCGACGACGCGCCAGGCCTCCTCCCAGGACACCTCGACGAGCTCGCCCGCCTCGTCCCGCACGAGCGGCTGGCGCAGCCAGTCCGGGTCCTCGTGCAGCTGCTTCAGCGTCGAGCCCTTCGGGCAGATGAACCCGTGGCTGAACACGTCGTCGCGGTCGCCGCGGATGCGCACCACGCGCTCGACGCCGCCCTCGTCCTCCTGGACGGTCACCTCCAGGCCGCAGGTGGCCTCGCAGAGCGGGCAGGTGCGGTACGCCGTGCGGGTGCGCAGCGAGGTCGGCGCGTCGGGCCGGGCGTCGAGCGCGGTCATGCGCGGATCTTCGCACCACCGAGCGCCCCGTGCTCGGTCTCTGCCGGTTCGGCCCGTTGGTGCACCGCCCGGCCGGGCGGCGTAGGTTGGCGGCGGCGCTCGGGGGGACGCGCCGGTGATGTGCACCGGCCTCCTCGGGGGGAGCCGAACACCACGACACAGGCTGGAGGCAGCTGATGGAGACCCAGGCCGCGATCCTGTGGGAGCACGGAGCTCCCTGGAGCGTCGAGACGATCGAGCTGGACCCGCCGGGTCCGGGCGAGGTCCTCGTCGAGATGGTGGCGTCGGGCATGTGCCACTCCGACGAGCACCTCGTCACCGGCGACCTGCCCTTCGCCCTGCCGATCATCGGCGGGCACGAGGGCGCGGGCATCGTGAAGGAGGTCGGCCCCGAGGTCTCGTGGCTGAAGCCCGGCGACCCGGTCGTCTTCGGCTTCCTGCCCTCGTGCGGTCGCTGCCCGTCCTGCGCCTCTGGCCACTCGAACCTCTGCGACCTCGGCGCCGCTCTGGCCACGGGCCGGCAGATCGCCGACGGCACGGCCCGCCACCACGCCAAGGGCCAGGACCTCGGCCTCATGTGCCTGCTCGGCACGTTCAGCCACCACACGGTGGTGAACGAGGCCAGCTGCATCAAGGTGGACACCACCGTGCCGCTCGACAAGGCCTGCCTCCTCGGCTGCGGCGTCGTCACCGGCTGGGGGTCCTCCGTCTACGCGGCCCAGACCGGCCCGGGCGACACGATCGTCATCGTCGGCATCGGCGGCATCGGCGCGAGCGCCATCCTCGGCGCCCGGGCGGCCGGCGCGAAGCAGATCGTCGCCGTCGACCCGATCGACTCGAAGCGCGAGCGGGCCATGGAGCTCGGCGCCACGCACACCGCTGGCTCCCTCGACGAGGCCATGGGCCTGGTCGGCGAGATCACCTGGGGCCGCATGGCCAACCAGCTCATCTTCACGATGGGCGTGGGCGACGGCCAGCTGCTCATCCAGGGCCTGGCCTGCGTGGGCAAGCGAGGCACCGTCGTCGTGACGAACATCCACCCGGCGATGGAGCTCTCGGCGAACATCAGCCTGCTCGATCTGACCCTCAGCGAGAAGAAGGTCATCGGCTCGCTGTTCGGCTCGGCCAACCCGCGGGCGGACATCCCGAAGCTGCTCGAGCTCTACGCGGCCGGCCAGCTCCCGCTCGACGACCTCATCACGAAGACCTACCCGCTCGAGGGCGTGAACGACGGCTACGAGGCCATGCGCTCCGGCGAGAACGTGCGCGGGGTGCTCGTCTACCGCTGACCTCGGCCCGTCTGCGGACGGGACGCGCAAGGGCCCCCGGCGCCGCGGCGCTCGGGGGCCCTGTCGCGATCGGGGTGGATCAGGTCAGGCGTAGAACATGCGGGTGATCCAGTCGGCCACCAGCGCCGGCTTGTCCTCGCCCTCGATCTCGACGGTGAAGCTGCGGGTCACCTCGATGGTGCTGCCCTTCAGCTCCACGTTCGAGGTGACGGCGCGGGCCCGGATCCGCGCGCCGACCCGGACCGGGCTGACGAAGCGGACCTTGTTGAAGCCGTAGTTCACGCCCATCATCAGACCCTCGAACCGGGCCGGGTCCGGCTCGGCCGAGCTGGCTCCCTTGCTGAGGTGCGTCAGCATCGAGAGGGTCAGGAACCCGTGGGCGATGGTGCCGCCGAACGGGGTGTCCTTGGCCCGCTCGGGGTCCACGTGGATGAACTGGTGGTCGTGGGTCAGGTCCGCGAACTGGTTGACCTGCTCCTGGGTGACCTCGAACCACTCGCCGGTGCCCTCGTCGTTGCCGACATCGGCCTTGTACAGCTCGAACGCCTTGGCTGCTGCTTCGCTCATGGGCGGCACCCTACTGCGGGGCGGCCGAGCATCGTCTAAGCGAGCGCGGGCTCGGCGACCGGGTGGCCCAAGACGAACCCCTGGTAGCCCTGCGCGGCGATCGCGGCGCACTGCTCGACGTAGGGGCCGAGGCCGGGCAGCGGCATGAACACCCGGGGCTTCCCGGGGATGTTCGCCCCCAGGTACCACGAGTTGCAGGTGGGGAACAGGGTGAAGCCGGCGACGGCGTTCACGTACTCCACCCACTGCTCCGCCGCCTCCGAGGCGGCCTCGATCCGGTCCACGCCCTCGGTGCGCAGGTACACGAGGCAGTCGGTGATCCACTCCACGTGGTGCTCGATCGAGGTGACCATGTTCGTGAGCACCGACGGGCTCCCCGGGCCGGTGACGAGGAACAGGTTGGGGAACCCCGCGACCCCGAGGCCGAGGTAGGTCTTGGGCCCCTCCCGCCACGCCTCGGTCAGCGTCAGCCCGTCCCGACCCGTGATGCGGATCTTGGAGAGCGCACCGGTCATCGCGTCGAACCCGGTGGCGAACACGATGATGTCGACAGGGTGCTCCCGGCCGTTCGCCCGGACACCGGTCGGGGTGATCGCCTCGATCCCCGAGCCGCTGATGTCGACGAGGTGCACGTTCGGCCGGTTGAAGGTCTCGTAGTACCCGGTGTCGACGCAGAGGCGCTTGCAGCCGATCACCTGCGTCGGGCACAGGAGCTCGGCCGTCTCGGGGTCCTGCACGATCGAGCGGATGCGGTCCCGCACGTACTCGGCGACCACCTCGTTCGCCTCCGGCGAGATCAGCGTGTCGGCGAACCCGCCGAGGAAGGGCAGGCCCCCCTCCTCCCACCGCTCGTCGAGGATCCGGCGCACCTCCTCCGGGGGCAGCTCGGCCAGCATCTGCTCGCCCGCCGGCAGCGGGAGGATCGCCCCGAAGCCGGCGCCGCTCATGCGGTTCTCGGCCCGGATCTCCCGGTACCGCGCCTTCACCCGGGCCTGGAGCTCGGGCGACAGCGGGTGGTTGTGGGCCGGCACCGCGTAGGTGGGCGTCCGCTGGAACACCGTGAGGTCGTCCGCCTGCTCGGCGATGATCGGGATCGACTGGACGGCCGAGGACCCGGTGCCGATGACGGCCACGCGCTTGCCGGTGAAGTCCACGCCGTCGTGGGGCCACCGGCCGGTGTGGTACCACTCGCCCTGGAAGTCGTCCCGCCCGGGGATCTCCGGCACGTTGGCCGACGAGAGGCATCCGGTGGCGGCGATCACGAAGCGGCTGCGCAGCTGCTCGCCGGCCTCGGTCTCCACCGTCCAGGTCGTGCTGCCCTCGTCGAAGGTAGCGGCGGTGACCCGGGTGTCGAGCTGGATGTCGCGGCGGAGGTCGAACCGGTCGGCGACGTGCTCGAGGTAGCGGAGGATCTCCGCCTGGGTGGCGTAGCGCTCGGACCACTCCCACTCCTGCTCGAGGTCCTCGTCGAAGCCGTAGGAGTACTCGAGGCTCGAGATGTCGCAGCGGGCCCCCGGGTACCGGTTCCAGTACCAGGTGCCGCCCACCCCGCTGCCGGCCTCGAGCACCCGCGCCGTGAACCCGGCCTGGCGCAGCCGGTGGAGCTGGTACAGCCCCGAGAAGCCCGCCCCGATCACCACCACGTCGACGTCGACGTGACCGTTCGTCTCGCTCATCGATCCCCCCTGGTCGAGTGCTCCCAGCATGCCTGCTCCTGCCGAGGTCGCGCGCTCGGCACCCCGGCGCCGAGCCGTCCGCTCCGTTACCGTGCCGCTGCATGGTCGAGCCCGAGGTGCCGGCGTTCACCACGCGCGACGGGCGTCGCCTGCACGCCGAGCGCCACGGCGCCGGTGCGCCGGTCGTCGTCCTCGAGGCGGGCATGGGGGTGTCGCGGTGCTCCTGGGGTGCGGTCATCCCGCGGCTCGCGCCGCACACGACCGTCGTGGCCTACGACCGCAGCGGGCTGGGGCAGAGCCCGCCGGACGGCGCGCGGCGAGACCTGCGCCGGCTGCGCGACGACCTCGCCGACCTGCTCGAGCAGGTGGGCCCCGGGCCGTTCGTGCTCGTCGGGCACAGCTGGGGCGGGCCGATCGTCCGGAGCCTGGCCGCCGCGCGGCCCGAGCTGGTGGGCGGCCTGGTGCTCGTCGACCAGAGCGACGAGGGGTGCGACCTGTACTTCACGAAGGCCTACGCCCGGCAGGTGCGCATCGGACCGCCGCTGATGCGCCTCATGGTCCGCACGGGTCTGATGCGGCGGTTCGTGGCCCGTCAGGCGAGGGCGATCCCGGAGCCGTGGCGGACCGGGCTGATCACCGAGGACGGGACGCTGGCCGCCGTGGCCGCGCAGGCGGCGGAGCTGGCGGCCAGCTCCGAGGACCTCCGGCGCCTGCGCGACGAGGGGTGCCCGCTGCCGGACGTGCCCGTGACCTACATCTCGGGCGGGCGGAACGGGTGGGGTGAGCGCAACCGCCGTCCGGCCCTGGTGGCCGCCCACCGCGCGGCGGCGGCCTCCCTGCCGCAGGGCCGCCACGTCGTGGCCGAGCGGTCGACGCACTACGTCCCGCTGACGGAGCCCGACGTCGTGGCGGCGGAGGTCCTCCGCATCGTCGAGGCGCTGCGCCGGTAGGCCGCGGGCCGGCCGCGAGGGGAGGTGGGCGCGCAGTCAGCGGGCGAGCTCTGCCCAGACCACCTTGCCGCCCGCCTCCAGGTGCTCGATGCCCCAGCGCTCCGAGACGGCGCTGACGAGCAGGAGCCCCCGGCCACCGAAGCGCTCGATATCGACCGGCTGGACCTCGGGCTCGCCCGGCCCCTCGTCCTCGACCTCGATGCGCAGCGCCTCGGGGCCGAGCATCAGGCGCACCCGGCAGTCGCTGTGACCGTGGAGGACGGCGTTCGTGACGAGCTCGCTCACCACGAGCGTGGCGCTCTCGATCAGCCCGTCGCACTCCCAGGAGCCCAGGTGCTCGCGCACGAAGCGTCGAGCCTCGCCGGGGGCCCGCTCGTCGCCATCGAGCGCCCGCTCGGCACGTCGCGCCTGGGGACGGGTCACCGACGCCTGCCGTTCCTCGGTGCTGTCGGATTGGGATCCATCGGGCTAGCTCGGCTCCTCGGCCCGGGGTCGGGTCCCTGGACGGCGCTCCGGCACAGGGCGGACGCAGCGAGCACTCCGGACACCCAGCGATCTGCGCAGCACCGACGCGGTGCTCTCGGCCGGCAGACCCTAGTTCGTCCCGGTTCGAGCGGCTCAAGCGCCCCGCCGGCAGCGGCTGGGCAGCCGGTGGTCGGGTCGAGGGGCGGGCTCAGCGGAGCCGCCGGTGCCCGGGCGGGACCACGCGGAGCCACCGGTGGCCGTGCCCCTCGAGGGACAGCTCGATGCGGCCCTTCTCGTCCAGCCCGCAGGTGCCCGCCTCGAGCTGGTCGACCAGCTCGGTGCCGGGCTCCGCGTCGGGCAGCTCGAGCGGGACGACCACCGCCTCCGGCCCGAGGTTGTGCAGGCAGACGGTCGAGGCCTCGTCGTGGGTCATCCGGTGGGCCAGCACCGCGTCGTGCGGCTGGTCGAGGACCTCCAGCTCGCCCCACGCCAGCTCGGGCGACTCCCGGTAGCGGCGGTTCAGCAGCTCCATGAACGCGAGGAGCGAGTCGGTGTCGCTCCGCTGGTCCTCGACGTTCACGTGGGCCGGTCCGAAGCCGCCCGTCGTCATCGGGCGGTGGAGCCGGGAGGGCTTCGCCTCCGAGAACCCGCCGTTGCGGCCGCCCGTCCACTGCATGGGCGTCCGGACGGCGAAGCGCCCCTCGACCGAGAGCTCCTCACCCATGCCGATCTCCTCGCCGTAGAAGAGGACGGGGGTGCCGGGCAGCGAGTAGATGAGGCTGTACACCATGCGGATCCGGCGAGGGTCGCCGTCCAGCATCGGGGGGAGGCGCCGGCGCAGCCCGCGGGCCCAGACCTGCATCTCCTCGTCCGGTCCGAAGGCGGCGAACACCTCCTGGCGCTCCTCGTCGGTGAGCTGGTCGAGGGTGAGCTCGTCGTGGTTGCGGGCGAACACGGCCCACTGCGCGCCGTTCGGCAGCGCGGGCCGCGCCGTCAGCGCCTCGACGATCGGGGCGGCGGCCTCGCGAGCCAGGGCCAGGTACATGCGCTGGTTCAGCGTGAAGTCGAAGACCATCTGGAGCTCGTCGCCGGACTCGCCGAAGTACGCGGTCGCCTCGTCGTACGGCAGGTTCACCTCGCCGAGGAGCACGGCCTCGCCGCTGCGCCGGCTGGCGAAGCTCCGCAGGTCGCGGAGGATCTGGTGGGGGTCCCGGGGGCCGGGCTGGTCGTCCGAGCCGCCGATGAAGAACGGGACGGCGTCGACGCGGAAGCCGGACACGCCGAGCTGCAGCCAGAAGCCCACGACCTTCTGGAGCTCGTCGCGCACGAGCGGGTTGGCGGTGTTGAGGTCGGGCTGGTGGCGGTAGAAGCGGTGCCGGTAGTGCTGCCCCGCCTTCTCGTCCCACTCCCAGATGCTGTCCTCGACGTCAGGGAAGAACAGCTCCTCGGTCTGGTCCTTCGGCGGGTCGTCGGCCCAGACGTACCAGTCCCGGAACGGGGAGCTCGGGCTGCGGCGGGCCGAGCGGAACCAGGGGTGCTGATCGGAGGTGTGGTTGACGACGAGGTCGATGATCACCCGGATCCCGCGGTCGCGGGCCGTGCGCACGACCTCGACGAAGTCCCCGTGGTTGCCGATGCGCTCGTTGATCCCGTAGAGGTCGGTGACGTCGTAGCCGTCGTCCCGCCCGGGCGTGGGGTAGATCGGCATGAGCCAGATGCAGGTCACCCCGAGCTCGGCGAGGTAGTCGAGGCGCTGCGCGAACCCGCCCAGATCCCCGACGCCGTCCCCGTCCCAGTCGAGGAAGGTCTCGACGTCGAGGCAGTAGACGACGGCGGAGCGCCACCAGAGGTCGCTCGTGTCGGTGATCTTCACGGCGCGGTGATCTCCAGCTCCGGGAGCACGTGCTCGCCGAAGCCGTCGAGGAACGGCCGCTGGTCCTGCCCGACGTGGTGGAGGTACAGCTGGTCGAAGCCGAGGTCGGCCCGCTCCTGCAGCCAGGCGGCGTGCTGCTTCAGGTCGCCCGACACGAGGACCGCCTCCCGGATCTCCTCCTCGCCGACCAGCGCGCCGACCTGGTCGAGCTCCTCGACCGTGGCCGCCTCCCAGGTGAGCGGCGGGCCGGGGGCGTTGGCCCGCCACTGGTCGAGGGCGATGGCGAGGGCCTCGTCCTCGTCGGGCGCCCAGCTGAGGTGGACCTGGAGGGCGGTCGGGCCGCGACCGCCGGCGCCGCGGTAGGCGCCGAGCACGTCGCGGAGCACCTCGGGCGGCTGGTTGACGGTGATGAGCCCGTCCGCCCACGCCGCGGCGGCCGCGGCCTTGGCCGGGGACACGGCGGCCGCGAGCACGGCGGGCGGTGGATCCGGGCGGGTCCAGAGGCGGGCTCGGTCGACGGTCACGAGCCCGTCGTGGCTGACCTCCTCGCCGGCCAGCAGGTCCTGGATGATCCGGGCGCACTCGTGGAGGCGGGCGTCCCGGACCTCCTTGCGGGGCCAGGGGTCACCGGTGATGTGCTCGTTGACGTGCTCGCCCGACCCGAGGGCGACCCAGTGCCGGCCGGGGTGCATCGCCTCGAGGGTGGCCGCCGCCTGGGCGACGATCGCCGGGTGGTAGCGCTGCCCGGGCGCGGTCACGACGCCGATCGGCAGCGACGTGCGCTCGAGCGCGGCGCCGAGCCAGGCCCACGCCAGCGCGCTGTGACCCTGCGCGGCGCTCCACGGCGCGAAGTGGTCGGAGCACATCGCGGCCGTGAACCCGACGTCCTCCGCCAGCGCCACCGCGTCGAGCAGCGCGCTCGGGTGGATCTGCTCGTGCGAGGCGTGGAACCCGACCACCGTCATCCCGCCTGCCTTCCCCCGCGGCGGGGTCGCCCACACCCAGTCGGGCGGTCGGGCTCAGACCAGGTGGCCGAAGGTGCGCCGGGCGAGGTCGTGGGGGTCGGTGACGACCGCCGAGCGCTCGGGGCCGAACGCCATCACGGTGCGGCGGTCGCCGTCGTAGGGCGCCCACCCCGGGTCGCCGGTGGCGACGAAGCGGGCCCAGGCGCCGTGCACGTCCTCGCCCAGCCAGGCCGGCGGGGCGGCGCCGGCCACCACGTCGACCGCGGGGGCGTCGAGCACGCCGAACGCGAAGGGCACGTCGAGGCAGTGGACGACCCCGAACCCGGTGGGGGAGGGCCAGCGGAACTCGTACCCGAAGGTCCGCGGCCCGGCCGTCGCCTCCAGGAGGCGCATGGCGGGGAGGCGGAAGTGGAGGTCGGTGCTGGCCCGGCCGAGCACGATGGCCGGCGCGTCAGCCGGATGGGCCCGCCGGTAGGCGTCGGCGGCCTCCGCGCGCACCCCGGTCGCCTCCAGCGCGTCGAGCAGCACGGTGTCGTCCACGCCGTCCGCGAGCTGGGCGGCCATGACCGTCTCCTCCGACGTGGAGCCGACGAGCACGTCGACGCCCGCGGCGGCGCCGGCCCGGAGGGCGTCCAGGGGCGCTTCGGGCAGGACGTCGCCGTCGACCACGGGCGCGTTCGGCATCCCGGCGAGGGCCCGCGACATCTGCGCGACGGCGGGGTGGGGGGCGGGGTCGTCTGCGGCCTCCACGGGACGGCGCAGGAGCGCCTCGGCGGCCACGAGCTGGGCGGGGGTGCGGCTGGCGAAGCCGTCACGGGTGGCGGGGATCCCGAGCGCTCCGGCCAGGCGCTCGGCCAGGCGCCGGGATCGCTCGATCGGTCGCAGGTGGCTGACCCCGCCGCTCATGAGGATGGCCCGACGGAACAGGCCGCGGGCGGCCGGGGTGGCGAGGAGGGTGGCGCAGGCCACGCTGCCCGCCGACTGGCCGCCGATCGTCACGTTCCCGGGGTCTCCGCCGAAGGCGGCCACGTTCTCCTGCACCCAGCGGAGCGCGGCGAGCCAGTCGTGGACGGCGCGGTTCGTCGGCGCCCCGTCGATGGTGAGGAACCCCTCGTAGCCGAGGCGGTAGCTGATCGCGACGACCACGATCCCGTCCCGGCCGAAGCCCCGGCCGTGGTACCAGGGGCTCGACGGCGTGCCGCAGCGGAACCCGCCCCCGTGGATCCACACGAGGACGGGGAGCCCGCCGGCGCCCCGGCCGAGGTCCGGGGTGAAGACGTTGACGTTCAGGCACTCCTCGCCCGGCACGGTGGGCTCGGGGATGATCGTGAACCCCTGTGCCGGCTGGGGCGCGGTCGGCCCGGGCTCGAGCGCCGGACGCACCCCGTCCCAGCGGGCGGGGCGGGGGAGGGCGAGCCGCGCGTCGCCCACCAGCGGCGACGCCGCGTAGGGCACCCCGAGGAAGGCGTGGACGCCGCCGTGCTCGTCCGGTCCGGCGCCCGCGACCCGACCACCGCTGACCCGGACCTCGAGGGTCATGCCGGTGCCACCGGCACGGTCAGGCCCGTGAGCTCCTCGGAGCGCTCCCACAGGCGTCGGGCCGTCTCGGGGTCACGGGCCCGGCGGTGGGGTCGCTCGATCCGCGGTGCGCCCATCGCCATCAGCGCGGGACCGTACAGCTCGCCGCTGCGGGCGCCGGGGTCCGTCGCCGCCCGCAGCAGCGGCTGGGCGCCGTGGCGGGCCGGCGGGGTGAGGAGCATCGCCGGGGCGGTGAGGCGGTTCGACAGCCCCGAGCCCTCCTGGCCCAGGTTGGTGCGGGTGAGGCCGGGGTGGGCGGCGAGCGAGGCCGTGCCCGCGCCGGCTCGCTCGAGCCGGCGGTGGAGCTCCAGGGCGAACAGGGCGTTGGCGAGCTTGCTCTGGATGTACGCCCCCCACCGGGTGTAGCGGCGGCGCTCGAAGTGCAGGTCGTCCACCCGGATGCCGCCGAGGCGGTGGGCGATGCTCGTCATCGTGACCACGCGCGCCGCGGGCGTCTCGTGGAGCAGCGGGAGGAGGCGGGCGGTGAGCGCGAAGTGCCCGAGGTGGTTCACCCCGATGTGGACCTCGAAGCCGTCCTCGGTGCGGCCCTCGTCCACGTTCATCAGCCCCGCGTTGTTGAGGAGGAGGTCGAGCCGGTCGATCCGGCGCCCGACCTCCTCGGCGCACGCGGCGACCGAGGCGAGGCTGGCGAGGTCGAGCGGCACGATCTCGACCGGGCCGGTGGCGGTGGCCCGCACCTGCGCGGCGGCCGCCTCGGCCTTCGCCTGGTTCCGGCAGGCCATGAGCACGCGGGCCCCCGCCGCGGCGAGCGCGGTCGCCGCGGCCAGGCCGACGCCTGAGTTGGCGCCGGTCACGAGCGCGGTCCGCCCGTCGAGGGAGGGGAGCGCGTAGGCCATGGGGAAGCGTTCGCCGCGCGGCGGTCCGACCCTGCCAGACGGGCCGGTCAGGCGGCGGCGAGCTCGACGAGCAGGGCTCGGGTGCGGGCCCGGGAGGCCGACCGGTCCTCGCCCACCGGGAACGGGGCGGCCCAGACGTCGGTGGCGCCGGCGGCGAAGAGGGCCTCGATCTGGGCGCGGACGCTGGCCTCGTCGCCGACGATGGCCGCCTCGGCGGGCCCGGACGCGCCGCCGTGGGCGAGGAGGCGCTGGTAGTTCGGCAGGGTGCCGTACACCGCGAACTGCGATGCCGCGGCGGCGCGGGCCTCGTCGACGTCGTCGTGGACGGCCACGGGGAGCCCGGCCACGATCCGGGGCTCAGGGCGACCGGCGGCCGTCGCGGCGGCCCGGATGCGGGGGGCGACGTGCGTCTCGATCGCTCGTGCGTTGCCCATCCAGAGGATCGTGCCCCGGGCCTGCTCGCCGGCCACCCGGAGCAGACGGGGACCGAGGGCGGCGACGAGCACCTCGGGCTCGGGGTCCTCGCTGCTCGTGATCGGCCCGGCTGCGACCCGGAGCTCGGCGCCCTCGTGGCGCACCGCCTCACCGCGCAGCAGCGCGGTCAGGACGGTCACGTACTCCTCGGTGTGACGGCCCGGCGTGTCGTAGCGGAGGCCGAGCACGTCCTCGACGACCGGCTGGTGCGAGGGCCCGATGCCGAGGGTGAGCCGCCGCGGGTCCGCGAGCGCCTTCGCCGCCGCGAGGAACCGCTGCGCCTGGAGCAGCGGGTGGCAGGCGTAGGTCTGCAGCACGGCGGTGCCCATCTCGATGCTCGTGGTGGCCCGGCCGGCGAGGGCCATCGCGACGAGCGGGTCACCGCCCGCGGCGCCTGGGAACCAGATGCTGGTGAACCCGTCGGCCTCGGCCCGCTCGACCTGCCGGATGACCTGATCGGGCGACGCGCCGCCGCCCGTGATCCCGATGCGCATGTTGCTCCCCCTGGTGGTCGGTCGGTCAGCGCCGGGTGCTCGCGGGCAACCGGCCGATCACGAAGGTGATCGCCGCGAGGTCGGCGACGACGAACACCCCCACGATCCACGGCGGCAGGCCGGCCACGAGCATGACGACGGCGGCGAGGACCAGGCCGCTGTAGAGCGCCATCCGCAGGACGCGGCGCTGGTCGATCGTCTGCCCGGTCGGGCGCGCCGCCGGCGCGGCGTCACCCGACGGCCGGCTGCTCGGCACCGGGGTGGGCGTCTGGCCCTCCCCCGAGTACTGGCTCATGTCGTCGTAGCGCATCTCGCCCACGGCGGACCTCCTCGTCTGCCCGGCCCACGGTAGCGGTGGCGGATCGGCGAGCCGGGCAGGCGCGGCGGCCGGCCGTGGCGAACCTCCCCCGCCATGACGATGGCGGAGCCCACCGGTCTCGACGCAGCAGAGGTGCAGCGGCGCCTCGACGAGCTGCTCTGGTACCACACGATCGATGTCGCACCCGGAGCCACCACCAAGGGCTGGTTCGACCTGCGGCACGCGCTCCCGTCCATGCCCTTCCCGGACGTGAAGGGCAAGCGCTGCCTCGACATCGGCACCTGGGACGGCTTCTACGCGCACGAGCTCGCGAAGCGGGGGGCGGCGGAGGTCGTGGCCGTCGACATCCCGGACCTGTCGGAGACGGACTACCCGCCGGAGGTGCGGGAGGACCCGACCTTCGACCACAGCTACTCGGGCACCCAGCCCCGCAACGCCGGGTTCCACCTCATCAAGGAGATCCTCGGCTCGCCGGTGCAGTGGCACGGCTGCAACATCTACGACCTCGACCCGGAGGAGCTCGGCACCTTCGACGTCGTGATCCTCGGCAGCCTGCTCGTCCACCTCCGGGACCCCGTCCGCGCGCTCGACCGGGTGCGCCGCATGGTCGGTCCCGGCGGCGTCATGCTGTCCGTCGACTACATCCACCCGTTCACGAACCTCATGGCCCGCCGGCGGCCGCTCTTCGAGCTGCGGGGCATGAGCGCGGACATGCAGTGGTGGCTGGCCAGCGACCGCGGCCTGCAGCACCTCCTCCACGTGGGCGGCTTCGAGGTCATCGACATGTCGCCGCGCTTCCTGCTGCGGCCGGGGGACGAGTACCCGCACAAGAAGAAGCCGGGCCGCTCGGAGCACCTGAACCGGCCGCTCAACTGGCTCTTCGCCCGGGACCTGACGCCGGGCGGGCACCTCCACCGCGCCTACCTGACGCGCCCCCGCTTCTAGCGTCGCCCGCCCCGCTGGCCGTCCGGGCCCGTATGCTCGTGCGCGACGGCTGCGGTCGGGGGACCGCCACGAGCCGACCAGGGGGAGATGCCGCGATGACCGAGGCCACCGTGCCCGCGCTTCCGAGCCGCGCGGAGATGGACGCCACCATCAAGCACATCACCGACCGCGCCCAGCGGGTGTTCCTGTGGGACTACGAGCGCAGCCGCGGCCAGCTCGTCACGCTCTACAACAAGGCGATGTCGTCCCAGTGGAACTCGGTCACCGAGCTCGACTGGTCCACCGACGTCGATCCCGAGGAGCTCGTGAAGAGCGCGCCCAACGGGAACCTCATGGTGAGCCTGGCCCGGGAGGCGGCGAAGATCCCGGACTCGCCGATCGCCTCGTGGGGCGAGAAGGAGCTCACGCAGCTCGGCATCGAGTCGCTCAAGGCGCAGCTCAGCCAGTTCATGCACGGCGAGCAGGGGGCGATGATGGTCGCCGCCAAGATCGTCGAGACCGTCCCGTGGATCGACGCGAAGTACTACGCGGCTACCCAGACGATGGACGAGGCCCGCCACACCGAGGTCTTCGCGAAGTACCTCCACGAGAAGCTGGGCGAGGCGTACCCGATGAGCCCCTTCCTCGAGCAGCAGATCGACGCGCTCCTCGAGGACGACCGCTGGGACATCTCCTACCTCGGGATGCAGATCGTCATCGAGAGCCTCGCGCTGGCCGCGTTCGGCACGATGCTGCGCAACACCGAGGAGCCGCTCCTCAAGAAGCTCCTCCGCTACGTCATGGCCGACGAGGCCCGCCACGTGGCCTTCGGGGTGCTCAGCCTGGCCGAGCTCTACCAGGAGCTCTCGTCGGCCGAGCTGAAGGACCGCCAGGAGTTCCTCGTCGAGAACACGCTCCGCAACCGGGCCCGCTCCACGACGCCCGAGATCTGGGAGCGGATGGGCGTGTCCGCGGAGGCCGTCGGGCCCTACCTCATGGAGGCGGCCGGGAAGCTCGACGTGACCCTGTTCTCGGGGTTCCAGCACGCGTTCTTCGCCAAGCTCGTGCCGAACGTGCGCAAGCTGGGGCTGCTGGACGCGAACGACGGCTACCTGCGCGAGCAGTGGGGGGCCGCCGGGCTCCTCGAGTTCGAGCACGCGGACGACACGGGCTCGGACTACGAGGCCTACGACGAGGTCGCGAAGGACCGCGCCGCGGCGGCCGGCCGGGCCACGCTGTAGCGGCTGCTCAGCGCGGCGCCGGCCGGCGTCGCAGGATCAGACGCGCTCGATGATGATGGCGGGGGCCATGCCGCCGCCGGCGCACATCGTGATGAGCGCGAACTGCCCGTCGGTGCGCTCGAGCTCGTCGAGGGCGGTGCCGATGAGCATCGCGCCGGTGGCGCCGATCGGGTGGCCGAGGGCCATGGCGCCGCCGTTCGGGTTGACCTTCTCGCGGTCGAGGTCGAGGTCGCGCATGAACTTCTCGGTCACGACGGCGAAGGCCTCGTTGACCTCGAAGATGTCGATGTCGTCGACGGTGAGCCCGGCCTTCTCGAGGACCTTCTTCGCGGCGGGGACCGGCGCGTTCAGCATGAGGGTCGGGTCGTCACCCATGTTGGCGGTGGCGACGACGCGGGCCCGCGGCTTCAGGCCGGTCTGCTCGACGTAGCGCTCGCTGGCCCAGAGGACCGCACCCGAGCCGTCCACGACGCCCGACGAGTTGCCGGCGTGGTGGACGTGCTGGATCTCGAGGTCCGGGTACTTCATCTGGATGAGCTCCCGAAACGTCGGGTTGTCGCCGTGGCGGTAGTCGGCGATCTCCGGGAAGCTCGGCTTGAGCTGCGCGAGGGTCTCGAGCGTCGTGCCCGGGCGGGGGTACTCCTCGCGGTCGAGGGCGATCGTGCCGTCGAGGTTCTTCACCGGGACGAGGCTCTTGTCGAAGCGGCCCTCCTCGATGGCCCGGGCGGCGCGGCGCTGCGACTCGACGGCCTGGGCGTCCAGGACCTCGCGGCTGATGCCCTCGAGGGTGGCGATGGCGTCGGCGCACACGCCCTGGTGGGACTGCGGGTGCAGCTCGCGGAGGTGCTCGTTGCCCGCGCCCATCGGCATCGTGCCCTTGGCCCGCAGCGACATCATCTCGGTGCCGCCGCCGATCACGAGGTCCTCCATGCCGGAGAGGACGGCCATGGCGGCGAGGTTGTTGGCGGTGATGCCCGAACCGCAGAAGCGGTCGAGGGTGACGCCGCTGGCCTTCACGTCGAAGCCGGCGTCGAGGGCGGTCATGCGGCCGAGGTCGCCGCTCTGCTGGCCGACCTGGGCGCTGGTGCCCCAGATCACGTCGTCGACGTCCTTGGTCTCGATGCCGGTGCGCTCCACGAGCGCCTCGAGCACGGTGCGGCCCAGGTGGTGGGGGTGCAGGTGGGCGAGCGAGCCCTTCCCCTGCTTGCCGATGCCCCGGGGGGTGCGGCAGGCGTCGATGATGTAGGCCTCGGGCAAGTGGGTCCTCCCTGGATCTGCGCGGGCTGCCCCCGCGTGTGGCGGACGATCCTTGCGGCCCGGCGCGACCGTCGCCAGTCGACGCGCTGCGCAGCCCGGACGGCCTCGTCAGGCCGGCGGCGAGAGGTCGAGGCCGGCGAGCGCGACGCCGCGGTGCGCGGCGAGGCGCTCAGCCTCCGCTTCGATGCGCTCGTGCTCGCGGCGGCTGAGCGGGCCCCACGGCTCGACGAGGAGCGTCAGCCGTCGCCCCGAGGTGCGGGGCCGCCACGTGGCCACGACCTCGCCGTCGCGGACCACGGCGCCGGGTCGCCCGAGCACCGGCCACAGCGCCTTGCGGCGGGCCGCGTCGGGCACGAGGAGCGCGCGGTCGCGCAGCTGGAGGTACGGGTCGTAGCCGCCGAGGAGGCGCAGCGCCCCGGTGGGCTCGGCCGCCCGCAGCGCGTCCAGGTCCTCGGCCAGCACCCAGCCCGCCGTGGGCTCCGCGGCACCGGTCACCTCGATCTCCACCGCGTCCTCGGGCCAGCGGGCCCGCACCTCCTTCACGGGGGTGTCGACGTGCTCGGCCACGTCCTTCACGCCGGCGCCGGGGTAGAAGCGGAGGTGGTTGCGCACGACGTCGAGGCGCGGCTCGGCCTGGTCGCCGCCGCGGCGCAGCTGGTTGGGTCGCAGCCCCGCGATCCGGCGCAGCACCGGCGGCGAGGTCCCGGCGTCGAGCTCGAGCCCGGCCTGGAGGGCGGCGAGGCGGAAGGGCTGCTCGTAGCAGTGGGTGGCCTGGCAGGGGCGGCACCACCGCAGGAACGGCTCGGGCAGGCGCGCCGTGAGCTCCCGGGACAGGTCGCCCTTCACGGTGGGGCGGCGCACGATGTCCCGGGCGTGGTCGGCGACGGTGCGCAGCGCCTCGAGGACGGGGATGCCCGCCGCCCGCAGCGGCCTCGCCGCGTCGAAGATGCGCTTCGCCGCGTCGGCCTCCGACCACGGGGCCGTCGCCACGGCCACCGCCGCCGCGTCGCTCCGCCGGTAGGCGTGCGGCGCGCCGCGCAGGGTCCAGGCGTAGACGAGGACCTCCTCGGTGGGGGCGGGGGCCCCTCGCACGGCGAGGGCCCACGGGGCGCCGTCGCCGCCGGTGTCCTGCACCCCGAGGTCGAGCAGCGCCACGTCGCCGACCGCCGCGTGGTGGCCCGGCTCGCGGTGCAGGTCCTGTCGCTGGAAGCGAGCGAGCAGCAGCTGGGTCCGATCGATGCGCTCCACGCCCGCGAGCATGCCCCGCCGTCCCTGACATCGAGCGTCAGCGACCGGTCGGCGGCGTCCTTCGGCGCGCTGGGCGCGGCTCGTGTGGCAACGTGCCTGCCGTGCCGGCGAGCGATGCCCCTGACGGCGTGGAGGCCCGGGTCCGCCAGCGCCTCCGCGCGCTGCGGCAGGCGCGCGGCCTCACGCTCCAGGAGGTGGCGGGCCGCGCGCACCTCAGCACCTCGACGCTGAGCCGCCTCGAGTCGGGGAAGCGCCGCCTGGCCCTCGACCACATCCCCGGGCTCGCCGCGGCCCTCGGGGTGACCGCCGACGACCTGCTCGGCCCCGCCCCGCGCGAGGACCCTCGGGTCCGGGCGGAGCCGATCCGCGGCGACGGGCTGACGCTGTGGCCCCTCACCCGCCACGGACCCGCGCGCGGCGTGCACGCCTACAAGGTCGTGGTCGCCCCCGATCGCCGGGTCCCGCCCGACCCGCTGCCCGTCCACGACGGGCACGACTGGATGTACGTGCTCGCCGGGACCCTCCGCCTCGTGCTCGACGGGGACGAGCTCCTCGTCGAACCCGGCGAGGCCGTCGAGTTCTCGACCACCACCCCCCACTGGTTCGGTGCTGCCGACGGCCCGGTCGAGCTCATCGCGCTCTTCGGACCGCACGGCGAGCAGGTGCACGTCCACCCGTGACCGGCGCCGCGGACGACACGACCCTGCCGTGGGTCCGGGTGCTCCTCGTCGGCCTGCTGGCGGGGTTCACCTCGGGCCTCTTCGGGGTGGGCGGCGGCATCGTCATCGTGCCCGCGCTCGGCCTCCTCGTCGGCATGGACCACAAGCTGGCCACCGGCACCTCCCTCAGCGCCATCGTCCCGATCTCGGTGGCGGGGATCGTCGGCTACGCGACGGGCGGTGAGCTCGACTGGGCCGCCGCCGCGCCCATCGCCGCCGGGGCGCTCCTCGGTGCCGTCGCCGGCACGCACCTCCTGGTCCGGCTCAGCGCGCCCCTGCTCCAAGTGCTCTTCGCCGGCGCCATGGTGCTCACCGCGCTGCGCATGGTGGTCGAGGACGGGGACGGCGCCGGCCGCGGTCCGCTGACCGCGGCCGCGGTCGCCGGGCTCGTCCTCCTCGGTCTGGCCTCCGGCATCCTCGCCGGGCTGCTCGGCGTCGGGGGCGGGATCATCATCGTGCCGGTGCTCACGCTCGTCTTCGGCCTCCCCCACGTGCTCGCCAAGGGGACCTCGCTCGCCGTCATCCTCCCCACCGCCGTCATGGGCACGCTGCGCAACCGGCGCCGCGCGCTCACCGCGCTGCGGGCGGCTGCGGTGGTCGGCGCCGGCGGCGTGGTGTCCGCCTACGCGGCGTCGAAGCTCTCGCTCGACCTCGACCCGGGCCTGTCGAAGTCGCTCTTCGGCGCCCTCCTCGTGCTGGCGGCGGTGCGCCTCGCCCGGGAGGGGTGGCGCGGCCTGCGGGGCCCAGCCGGCCGGTAGCCTCCGCGCAGGACTACGGGAGGGAGGGTCCCGGTGCGCATGCCCCCGAAGGTCATCGAGGCCGGCGCCTGGGCGCTGGAGCACGGCCACCGGACCGTGCTCGCGCTCACCGGCGGGCGGTTCCCGAGGCGCGTGATGGGCATGGTCCCCGTCGAGCTCCACACCGTGGGGCGCCGCTCGGGCCAGCCCCGCTCGACGCTGCTCACGGCGCCCCTCGTCGAGGGTGACCGCATCGTCCTCGTGGCGTCGAAGGGCGGGCACCCGCGTCACCCCGACTGGTACCTCAACCTGTCGGCGCAGCCGGACGTCGAGCTCACCGTCGAGGGCGTGCGCCGGCCCTACCGGGCCCGCACCGCCGAGCCCGAGGAGAAGGCGGCGCTCTGGCCCCGCATCGTCGCGGCGTACCGCGGGTACGACGGCTACCAGCGCAGCACCGAGCGGGACATCCCGGTGGTGGTCTGCGAACCCCGCGACCCCGAGGAGGAGCGATGACGGCCAACGGCGTGACCCGACCCCGCACCGGCAGGATCCTGGGCGGGGTGTGCGCGGGGCTGGCCGAGCGCTACGGCTGGCCCGTCGGCCGGGTGCGCCTCTGCGCCGTGCTCAGCTGCGTGCTGCCCGGGCCCCAGCTCCTCCTCTACGGGCTCCTGTGGGTGCTGCTCCCGGAGCGCGACTAGCCCCTCAGGCCGGGTCGTCGGGCGGCTCCCCCCAGTCGCAGCGCACGCACTCGATGGCCTGACCGACCCGGGCGGCGCGCGCCGCGGGGTCCAGGATCCACGGGGCGTGGGCGAAGGGCGGCTCGTGGCGGACGTGGCGCCGGTGGCCGCACTCGAGGTGGGCGACCCAGGCGCCGTCCTCGTCCTGCTCGAACCGGGTCATGGCGCGATCCACCCGACCATCGTGCCCCCGACTGGCCCGATGTCGTTACCCGGTGGTCAGATGGCGCCGAACCATCTGTCCACAGGGGGAGACACTGTGAGCGCCACACCCGGAGAGCGTCTGCTCGACCCGTCCTTCTGGACCCTGCCCCGCGAGGAGCGGATGCGGGGCTTCGACGAGATCCGCGACGCCGGGCCCTTCGTCCCCGTCGAGGCCGTCCACCCGCTCACGGGAGAGCCGATCCCGTTCTACGCCGTCACCCGCTACGACGACGTCGTCGAGATCAGCCGTCGCCCCAAGGAGTTCTGCTCCGGCAAGGGCGCCGTCTCGATCCCGGACATGCCGGCCGAGATGCTCGAGTTCTTCGGGTCCTTCATCAACATGGACGACCCCCGCCACGCCCGTCAGCGGGGCATCGTGGCCCGCTCGTTCACCCCCCGCCAGCTCCAGGGCGTCCTCGACTCCGTCGAGACGATCTGCACCGAGGTCATCGACTCGTTCTGCGAGCAGGGCGAGGTGGACCTCGTCGAGGCGCTCTCGATGCCGTTCCCGCTCCTCGTGATCTGCGACATGATGGGCATCCCCCGCAGCGAGTTCCAGACGGTCCTCGACGCCACGAACGTGATCCTCGGCTCCGGTGACCCGGAGTACGTGGGCGAGGACGTCGCCGCCTCCCTCGTCGAGGCCGGCATGACGCTCATCGGGCTGATGAACGAGCTGGCGGAGGAGCGGCGCAAGAACCCGACCGACGACCTCACCTCGAAGCTCGTCCACGCCGAGGTCGGCGAGGACATGCTCGCCCCGGAGGAGATCGGTCCGTTCTTCATCCTCCTCGCCGTGGCCGGCAACGACACCACCCGCACGGCGATCAGCCACGGGATGGACCTGCTCACGAAGAACCCGGACCAGCGCAAGATCTGGCAGGACGACCTCGAGGGCGTCATGCCGACCGCGGTCGAGGAGATCGTGCGGGTGGCCTCCCCGGTGACCTTCATGCGTCGCACGCTGACCACCGACGTCGAGCTGTCGGGCCACCAGCTGCGCGAGGGCGAGCGGGTGATCCTCTTCTACGGCGCCGCCAACCGCGACCCCGCCGTGTTCGAGGACCCGCACCGCTTCGACGTGCGCCGCAACCCGAACAGCCACGTCGGCTTCGGCGGGCCCGGCCCGCACTTCTGCCTCGGCGCCCACCTGGCCCGCCGGGAGGTGGCCGTCGCGTTCCGGCAGCTGCTCACCCGCCTCCCCGACATCGAGGCCACGGCCGAGCCGACCCCGCTGGACGCGGCCGGCGTGCCCCTCGTGGGCGGCATCAAGCGCCTGCCGGTTCGGTTCACCCCCGCGCCGAAGACCGCCTGACCCAGACGAGCTGAGCCTGCGGGGCCCGCGGCGCGCTGCGCCCGGGCCCCGCGGCGCGCCCGGGGTCAGCGAGGCGTCGGGTCCTCGAGGTCGGTGGCGTCCACCCCGGGCTCTCGCGCCGGGTCCACGCCGCCCGGCTCGTCGCCGTGGGTGGCGTCGTCGACCGGGCGATCGGTCGGGGGCAGGACGCCCGCGGCCCGGTCGCGCTTGTCGGCCTGCAGCGACGCCACGATCGAGACCGTGAGGACGAGGCCGATCACGCTGAGCGACAGCCACGTCGGCATGTGGATGTGGAACGGCTTGCCGACGAGCAGCATCTTCACGCCCACGAAGGCGAGGATGACGCCGAGCCCGTTGTTGAGGTAGCGGAACTTCCCCTGCATGCCGCCGAGGAGGAAGTAGAGCGAGCGCAGTCCGAGGATGGCGAAGGCGTTCGAGGCGAAGACGATGAAGGGCTCGCGGCTCACGGCGAGGATGGCGGGCACCGAGTCCACGGCGAACACCACGTCGGTGGCCTCGATGAGCACGAGCACGGCGAACAGCGGGGTGGCGAGGCGCTTCCCGTTCACGTGGGTGAACAGGCGCTGGCCGTCGTACATGCTCGTGGTGGGGATGACGCGGCGCACGATCCGCATCACCGGGTTCTTGTCGTAGTCGACCTGCTGCTCCTCGTCGTGGTGGGAGATCTTCCAGGCCGTGTAGAGCAGGAACGCGCCGAAGACGTAGAGCACCCACTCGAAGCGCTCGATGAGCGCGACCCCGGCGAAGATGAAGATCGCCCGCAGCACGAGCGCCCCGAAGATGCCCCAGAACAGCACCCGGAACTGGTACTCCCGGGGCACGGCGAAGAACGAGAAGATCACCGCCCAGACGAACACGTTGTCGACGGAGAGGCTCTTCTCGATGATGAAGCCGGCGTAGTACTCACCGCCGGCGGCGCCGCCCTGCCAGAGGATCAGGATCACGCCGAACAGCAGGCCGATCGAGATCCAGACGGCGGACTCGATCGCCGCCTCCTTCACGGTGATCACGTGCGCCGTGCGGTGGACCAGGAGGAGGTCGACCACGAGCATCGTCGTGATCACCCCGATCAGCGCGGCCCAGGCCCACCAGTGCGGGTCGAAGTCGACGAAGTTCTTGGAGCTCTCGGCACCTTCGGCGGCGAGCAGCGCGAGGGATGGCATCGGCGGTGAATCCTTCCGAGTTCGGGGGGTCAGGTTCTTCCGCCGAAGGTCTCCTCCGCCGAGGTGGCCGACACGTCCGGGCCAGAGCCGTGATGACGAACGTGCCGCTGCGGGAGTACTCCCCTCCGGGCCGGGTCAGACTACCGGGCCGCCGCGGCGCCGCACCGCACCGGACGGGCTGCCATCATGCGGGCGTGCCTGCGCAGGACCGGGGAGGTGAGCGTCCGTTCGGGTCCCGCATCCTGGGGCGGGCGGCCGAGCCCGTGTCCGTCCTGCGCGTCCGCGTGCAGAGCCTCCTCACCGGCGCCGTGCTCAGCGCCAACGTCCTCGGCGCTGCGTCGGTGGTCGTGCTCCACCTCTTCGTCGTCCCCCGCCCGAGCCTCATCGACACCGATCAGCGGATCCTGGCCATGGTGCTCGCGCCCGTGTACTTCGCGGTGGCGACGGTCGTCGGGACGCTCTGGGGCACGAAGCGCGAGCTGCGGCGCCTGTCGTGGCTGACCGACGAGCGCGATCCGACGCCCGAGGACCAGCGGGCCACCCTGCGCACCCCGGCCCGCCTGCTGCGCCTCCAGGCCGTCCTGTGGTTCGGCGCCGTCGTCGTGTTCGGCGTGCTGTCGATCCCCGGTGGGTGGCGGGTGGTCGTCCGCACAGAGCTCACGATCGCCCTCGCCGGGATCGTCACCTGCACGATCTCGTACCTGCTGAGCGAGGTGGCCCTCCGCCCGATCGTGGCCCGCGCCCTCGGCGAGCAGCCCGACGAGGCCTTCCGGGCACCGGGCCTCGCCTCGCGCTCGCTACTCGGCTGGTTCGTCGGCACGGGGGTCCCCCTCTCAGGTGTCGCCGCCACCTCGCTCGTCGCCCTCACCGAGGGCGGGCTGTCCACCACCCAGCTGGCCCGCACGACCCTCGGCGTCACCGGCATCACGATGGTCACCGGCGTGATGCTCCAGCTGCTCGCCGTGCGGGGCGTGATCGATCCGCTCCAGGGTCTGCAGCGGGCCCTCCGTCGGGTCGAGCGGGGTGACCTCAGCACGCGCATCGTCGTCTACGACGGCTCGGAGATCGGGCGCCTCCAGGTCGCCTTCAACCGGATGGTGGAGGGGCTCGAGGAGCGGGAGCGCCTGCACCACCTCTTCAGCGGTCACGTCGGCGACGAGGTCGCCCGCGCCGCGCTGGCCCACGGGGTGCGCCTCGGCGGGGAGCAGTGCGAGGCCTCCACGTTGTTCGTCGACATCATCGGATCGACGGCGCTGGGGGAGCGCCTGCCCCCGGAGACCGTCGTCGCCGTCCTCAACGCGTTCTTCGAGCACGTGGTGGCGGCGGTCGACGCCGAGGGGGGCTGGGTCAACAAGTTCGAGGGTGACGCCGCGCTCTGCGTGTTCGGGCCCCCGGACGGCCTCGGCGACCACCAGCGGGCCGCGCTGCGGGCCGCCCGCGCGCTCCGGGTCCGCCTCGACCGGCTCAGCCAGGAGTTCGGCGTCGAGGCCGCCATCGGCGTGGCGAGCGGCACGGTGGTGGCCGGTCACGTCGGCTCCACCGAGCGCTACGAGTACACGGTGATCGGGGACCCGGTGAACGTGGCCGCCCGCCTCTGTGAGCTGGCCAAGCAGGAGCCCTGCTGCGTGCTGGCCACGGCGGTCACCGTGGCGGCGGCCGGGCCCGAGGAGGCCCTCCACTGGGAGGGCCGGGACCCGGTGGTGCTCCGGGGCCGGTCGGCGCCGACGAGCGTCAGCGCCCTTCGTCCGGTCCCTCCGTCAGCGCGTCCGTGAGCGGGTCGGGATCGCCGTTGCGGGCCTCGGCCAGCACGTTGAGGACCACGGCCACGACGGGCACGGCGAGGATCGTGCCGCCGACCCCGAACAGCGCGCCGCCCACGACGATCGAGAACAGCACCACGAGCGGGTGCAGCTGGAGCGAGCGGCCGTAGATCACCGGGGCCAGCAGGTCGTTGTCGAGCTGCTGCACGACGAGCGCCACGGCGGCCACCACGAGCGCGGCCCCCGGGGACACGGTGGCCAGGGTGACGAGCACGGCGGCGACGCCGGCGAGGATGGCACCCACGATCGGGATGAAGGCGGCCGCGAGGGTGAGCACGCCGACCGGCAGGGCGAGCTCCGCGCCGACCAGCCACATGGTGACGCCGATGATGATGCCCTCGAGGGTCCCGAGGATCAGGACGCCGCGCAGGTAGCCGCCCACCGTCGCCCACGCCCGCCGCGCCATGCGGGTCGCCGCGTCCTGGTGCGCGGCGGGCACGAGGCGGAGGGCCGCGGTCTGGAAGGCCGGCCCGTCCTTCAGCAGGAAGAACGTGGTGATGAGGGCGAGGACGATGGCGGTGAAGCCCTCGAAGAACGCCATCGCGCTGTCGACCACCTGGTCGCCGGAGCTCTCGATGCGCTTGCTGAAGAAGTCGCCGATCTCCTCCTCGAGGTCCTCGACCTCCTTCCAGGTGACGTCGAAGGGGGAGTCCTCGACGATCCAGCGCTCGATGTCGTGCACGGCCTCGTCGAGGGTCGGGCCGAGGTTCTTGCCCTGCTCCACGAGCTGCGGGACGAGGAGGCCGATGCCCAGGCCGACCAGCGCGAGGAAGCCGAGGACCGAGACGAGGGCGGCGAGCAGCGGGGAGAGCCGGGCCTGCAGCCACCGGTTGGGGCCGTCGAGGATCCGGGTCAGGTAGGTGGTGACGACGACGGTCAGCAGGACCATCCACAGCGTGCGCACGAGCCAGACGCCCGCCAGCGCCACCACCCCGATGACGATCAGGCGCCACGCGTACGCGGCCAGGCGGTCGACCGTGGGGTGGACCCTCGGTCGCTGGGGTTCCTGCGCGGGTGCCGTCACGCTGCCTCCTCGCGGGTCGCGGCCGTCGGATCGTACCGGCGGGCTGGTCGGGCCATCGGCGCGTCACCGAGCAGGCCGACGGCGGACGTGGAACAGTTCCCGCATGGTCGCGGTCGTGCTCCAGCTGACGGACACGCACTTCACGGGCGATCCGAGCGGGCTCGTGCACGGGATCGACCCGGTGCCGCGCCTGCGGGCGGTCCTCGAGGCCTGGGAGCAGCGGGGCGAGCGGGCCGACCTCGTGCTGCTGACCGGCGACGTCGCGGACGACGGCGCGCCGCAGGCCTACGAGGCCCTCGCCGTCGAGCTCGAGCGGCTCGGTGCGCCGGTGCTCGCCCTCCCGGGGAACCACGACCTGGCCGAGCCGCTGGCCGCCCGGTTCGGCCCGATGGCCCCGGTGGAGCTCGCTGGGTGGCGCATCGTCCCGGTCGACACGACGTTCCCGCGCGAGACGGCGGGCGCCGTCGACGCCGCCGCTGTCCTCGCTGGGCTCGACGCCCTCGACCCCCGCCCGACGCTGCTCGCGCTGCACCACCCGCCGGTGTCCCGCAGCACCCACCCGTGGTTCCAGCTCGACGGCGCGGACGCGCTGCTCGCCGGGCTGGCCGAGCGGCCCCACGTGCGCGCGGTCGTCTCCGGCCACGTGCACGAGGCGTTCACGCTCCACCGTCCGGGGTGGCCGGTCCTCCTCAGCGGGCCGTCGACCTACGTGGCCATCAGTCACCACGGCGACCGCTACGAGCTCGAGGCAGCCCGGTCCCGGGGCGCGCGGGTGCTCACCCTGGTCGAGGACGGGTCGTTCACGACCGAGCTGGTGACCGTCTGAGCGCGCCGCCTCAGCGCTGCGCCAGCGCCGCGAGGTCCTGGGGGCCCGTGGCCGGGTAGCCCTTCGCCGCCTGCACCGCCGTCGACCAGCGGCGCAGGATCCCCACCAGCTCCGCCAGGTCGTCGCCGAGCGCGTCGACGATGGGCAGGCACGCGGCGTCGGTGGCGACCTCGATGGCCTCCCGCGCCTCGCGGCCGCGCTCGGTGAGGGCACCGTCGGCCATGAGCCCGCGGGCCTCGAGCCGCGCCTCCGCCGCGTCGAGGTCGGCGCTCGACCAGGCGCGCGTGCGCACGTACGAGCGGGTGGGCAGCCCCCAGTAGAGCTCGGTCAGGAGGCCGATCTCGACGGCATCGAGACCGGCCATCGTCCAGGCGTTGACGTGGACGTCGCCGCGGTACTCCCGCAGCTGGTCGGCGAGGCGCCATGCGTCGGCGAGCGGCTCGCCGGGGAGGCCCTGCGCGAGGAGCCCGGCGAAGAGGGGGCGACCCTCCGGGCGCAGCGGCGCCGTCGCGCGGTGCAGGAGCTCGAGCGCCCGGTCGAGCCCGTCGGGCGCGGCCCCGAGGATGCGGCGGAGCTGGGCGACGGCGCCCTCCGTCCGTGTCCGCTCGATCGTCGCCGCGTCGGTGAGCGTCCACCCGTGGGCGACGGCCGGCACGACGACCGCCGGGTTGAACACGCCGAAGGCCGAGGCGACCACCTCCCCCGGGACCTGCCCCAGGACCGAGCCCCGGCTGCAGAAGTAGGCCGGGCCGTCCGGCGCGGCCACGCCGTCCATCGCGGCCGGGCTCGGTCCGAACCCGAGCGCCTCGTAGGCCGCGTGGCACTCGGGGGAGAAGTACACCTGCCCCGCGAAGGGCTCGAGGGCGCCGGCCAGGGCTCGGGCCGCGGGCGCGCTCACGCCTGGCCCTCGCCGCACGTGCGACCCGGCTCCGTCGTCCCCATCACGTCCCCCTCGGTGCGTCGATCGCCCCCGGGGCGACTCTACGTCGCACCGGGGGCGGGACGGGTGGTGGCGGGTCGGGCGTCAGATGCGGGCGAGGACGGCACTGCAGGACGACTGGTCGACGGCGCCGGACTCGTCGACGTCGATGGTGGTGATGACGCCGTCGTCGATCACGGCGGCGAAGCGCTTGCAGCGCGTGCCGAGCCCGAAGCCGGAGCCGTCCATCTGGAGCCCGAGCGCCTCGGTGAGGGCGCCGTTGCCGTCGGCCAGCATCACGATCTTGTCGCCGACGTCGCGGGACCGCGCCCAGGCGTCCATCACGAACGCGTCGTTGACGGCCATGCAGACGATGCGGTCGACGCCCTTGGCCTTCAGCTCGGCGGCCCGCTCCACGAACCCGGGGAGGTGGGCGCGGTCGCAGCCGGGCGTGAAGGCGCCGGGCACCCCGAAGAGGACGGTGCGGCCCTGGCCGAAGAGCTCGCCGGTCCGCACGGGCTGCGGCATGCCGTCCGGGCCGGGGACCTGCAGCTCGAGGTCGGGGATGGTGTCACCAGCAGCAGCCATGGGTTCGCTCCCTGCGTTTGCGAAGATCGGTCGAGGGCAGAAGTATCGCGGGATGGCCCTCATCGAGCACTCGCACGAGCAGAAGATGTCCCGCGAGCAGGCGGCGGCGCGCCTGCGGGAGCTGGCGGACGAGCTGTCGCGCCACAACGAGATCTCCTTCGTGCGGGAGGGGATGCGCGTCACGGTCCCCGTGCCCGACGAGGTGACGCTGACCCTCGAGGTCGAGGCGGGCGGCGACGAGAACGAGATCGAGGTCGAGATCACCTGGTGAGGGTCGGTCCGGCTTGACCGGATCGTCCCGCCCCCACTCAGATAGGGCTACCTAACGCTCGACCTGAAGGGGTCCAGATGATGCGAACGATGTGGCGTGCGGCGCTGGCCGCCGCACTGCTCGCGGCAGCCGCCTGCGGCGGCGACGACGCCGGCGACGACGACCGGGCCGCACCGCGCGACGACGCGCCCGCCGAGGCTGGCGCCTTCCCGGTCACGATCGAGCACGCCTTCGGCGAGACGACGATCGAGGAGGCGCCCGAGCGCGTCGTCACCTGGGGCTGGGGCAGCGCCGACGCGGCGATCGCCCTCGACGTCATCCCGGTCGCCATCCCGTTCGACGACTACGCCGGCGACGACGAGGGCGTCCTGCCGTGGATCCGCGAGGCGGTCGAGGCGAAGGGCGCCGAGCTGCCGGCGCGCCTGCCGAAGACCCAGGAGCTGCCGGTCGAGGCCGTCCTCAGCTACGAGCCCGACGTCGTCCTCGCCGCCTACTCCGGCCTGACCCAGGAGGAGTACGACGCGCTCACCGCGGCCGGCGTCGCCGTGGTGGCCTACCCCGGCGAGGCCTGGTCGACGCCGTGGCGGGATCTCATCGAGATCGTCGGGAAGGCGCTGGGCCGCTCCGAGGAGGCGGCCGCCCTGCTCGAGGACATCGACGACCAGGTCGCGGCAGCCGCTGCCGCGAACCCGGAGCTCGCCGGCAAGAGCGTCGCCCTCGTCTGGGACGCCGCGGACACCTTCTACGTGTACAAGGCGGCCGACGCCCGGGCCGAGTTCCTCCTCGACCTCGGCATGGTCACCGCGCCGTCGGTCGACGAGCTCGCCACCGACGAGTCGACCTTCTACTTCACGCTGAGCAAGGAGCGCCTCGGGGAGCTGGAGAGCGACGTGCTCGTCGCCTTCGCCGACACCCAGGCGCAGATGGACGCGTTCCTCGAGTCGGACTACGCGCAGCTCATGAGCCAGGTGCGCGACGGCCGCGTCGCCCAGGTGGTCGGGCCGGACTTCGTGTCCGCCGTGTCGCCCCCGACCGCGCTGTCGCTCACCTGGGGGCTCGAGGAGTACGTGCGCCTCATCGCCGAGGCTGCCGCCGTCGCGGGCTGACGGGCCCGCTCGACCTGCCGGCTCGCCCACCCGCCCGCGCCGGTCGGGTGGGCGAGCCCAGCCGGCGCTGAGCCCGGTTAGCGCAGAGGGGCCTGGGTAGTCCCCTCTTCGTGCGGAGCCGGACGTTCAGGCGTGAGGTGCCCGAGATCCCGCGCTCCCGGAGGTTCGTCGTCGACGTCCTGAGGGAGAGCGGGGCGGAGGCGAGCGACGAGGTGCTCCTCGTCGCGTCCGAGCTCGTCACGAACGCCGTCCGCCACGGCGAGGGCGAGGTCGAGCTGCGCGTCGGGGTCGACGGCGACTGCGTGCGCATCGAGGTCCTCGACGACGGGCACGCCGCTGTCGCGGTGCCCGAGCGCGAGCCCGCACCGATGTCGATCGGCGGCCGAGGGCTCATCCTCGTCCGCCAGGTGGCCCGCCGGTGGGGGACCGGGTTCGACCGGACCGGGCGGACGCTCGTCTGGGCCGAGCTGGCGCCGTAGGCGAGCGGCGGCGCCGCCCTACGGCAGCGCGATGTCGATGCGACCGCTCAGCTCGTCGCCGTCCACCTCGAAGCGGTGGCTCGTGGTGAGCTGCTCGAGGATCCGATCGGCCAGCGGATCGAGCTCGAAGGAGCCGGGGTCGGCCAGACGCGTGCTGGCGGCGATCACGAGGTGGTCGGCGGTCAGCGCGTAGCGCACGGCGACCTCGTCGCCGCCGCCCTGGATCAGGGTGGTCACGAGCTCGTCCGCCGCCACCCGCACCGCCTCGACGGCGTCGATGCCGAGGTCCGTGGAGGACGCGAGGGCGCTGGCGACGAGGCGGACGACGCGCAGCAGGTCAGGGTCGGGCGGGATGACCAGGTCGAAGCTGGTCGACGCCTGGAGCTCGGTGGGGGTCGGGAGCGACACGGACTTCCTCAGCTCGGGTCGGGGAGGACGTGGAAGGCCTCCGTCTGCTGGTCGAGCTGCGTGACCTCGAGGACGCGGCTCACGACGTCGGAGCGGGGCCCGATCTGGAGCGTGCGCCCGCGCTCGGCCAGCTGCCGGCCGGCCAGGAGCAGGGCCCGCAGGGCCGACGAGTCGATGAAGGTGACGGCGGACAGGTCGAGGCGCACCGGCGCGTCCTCGGCGCCTCCGGGCGCGGCCAGCGCCCGCGACAGCTCCGGCGCGCTGGCGAGGTCGAGCTCGCCGCCGACGGCGATGACGTGGGCCTCGTCGGTGTCGGCGGTCGTGATGGTGAGGCCGTCGCCTGCCTGGGTCATGTCCTGCTCCTCGATGCGCGATGGGTGGGGTCCGCCAGCGGGCGGAGGGTACCGCCGAGGCGTCCGACGGGGGCCGTGGTCACCGCTCGACCTTCCCCTCGAGATCGTCGCCGAGCTTGGCCAGCGTCGCCCGGAGGATGCGCGAGACGTGGACCTGGCTCACGCCGATCTCCTCTGCGATCTCCGACTGGGTCATGCCCAGGTAGAAGCGGAGGTAGACGACGCGGCGGTCCCGCTGCGGCAGCCGCTCCAGCGAGCGCAGGACGGCCACGCGCTCCGGGGTGTCGACGAGGGCCTGGTCCTCCTCGCCCGGCATCCGGACCTCGCCGCCGCCCTCGGGCCCGTCGTCGCCGACCGGGCCGGCATCGAGGCTCGCGGTCCGGTAGGTGGCCCCGGCCTCCATCGCCTCGAGCACCTCCTCCACGGAGACGTCGAGGTCGTCGGCCAGCTCCGACACGCTCGGCTGGTGGCCGAGCTCGTGGGTGAGCCGCTCGGTGGCCGAGCGGATCTCGAGGTGGAGGTCCTTCAGCCGCCGGCTGACCCGCATCGACCAGGTCTTGTCCCGGAAGTGGCGGCGCAGCTCGCCGATGACCGTGGGCATCGCGAAGGTGGCGAAGCGCAGGTTGAGCTCGGGGTCGAAGCGGTCGACGGCCTTGACGAGGGCGAGGCTGGCCACCTGGAGGAGGTCGTCGGCGTTCTCCCCCCGTCCGGCGAAGCGCTTGGTGGCGTGGCGCGCGATCCACAGGTAGTCCTCGATGAGCCGGTCGCGCAGCGCGGGGTCCGCCGTCTCGCGCAGCTCTCGGAACCGCTCCTGCTCGATCTCGCGCTCTTCCGGCATGGCCTCGGCTGCTCGGGACCGGGGGCGTGGATCCCAGTCGATCGGCGAAGCGTAGCGGTCCCGGGGTCGCAACCCGCCGGAGGAGAGGCCACGGGCGGTGCGCCCGCGGTCGACGGGGTTTCCCTACCGCCAGTAGGGTGATCTGATCGGGGCCGACCCAGGAGGAGCCCATGGGAGCGAAGATCGAGCTGCGGGGGACCACGGCGCTGGTGACCGGCGCGGGGAGCGGGATCGGACGGGCGACCGCGGTCGCGCTGGCTCGGCAGGGCGCCCACGTCCTGTGCGTCGACCTCGACGAGCAGACGGCGAAGACCACCGCCGACGCCTGCCGGGACTTCGGCGTCGATGCGGCCGCCTACCAGTGCGACGTCGCCGACAAGGCGGCGGTGGCGGACCTCGCCGAGCAGGTCGGGCGCGAGCACGGCGCCCTCGGGGTGCTCGTCAACAACGCGGGGGTCGGCATGGCCGGGTCCTTCGCCGACATGACCCTCGAGGACTGGGAGTGGATCCGCTCCATCAACCTCGACGGCGTCATCAACGGCTGCCACGCCTTCGGGCCCGCGATGCTCGCCCAGGGCCGCGGCCACATCGTCAACATGAGCTCCGGGCTGGGCTACGTGCTCCAGGCCTCCGAGGTCGCCTACTGCACCACCAAGGCCGCGGTGCTGGCCTTCTCTCGCTGCCTGCGCGCCGACTGGGCGGGTCACGGTGTCGGGGTCTCCGCCGTCTGCCCCGGGGTCATCAACACCCCGATCCTCGAGGGGACCCGCTTCCTGGGCGACATGGGGTCGCCCCGGGCCAAGGCCGCCGCGGTGAAGGCCTTCCGCCACGGCCACCACCCCGACGTGGTGGCGGCCGCCGTGCTGAGCGCCATCACCCGGGACCGCGCCGTCGTGCCGGCCGGGTTCGAGGCCTGGATCGGCTGGCACCTGAGCAAGCACCTCCCGCTCGCGATCGCCGATCGCGTCGCCCGTCCCATGCCCGCCTGGCTCACCCGGAGCTCGTGATGGCCCGCCGCTCGTCCTCCACCCCGGCCCGGCGCGCGCTGAAGGCGGCCCGCCGGACCGTCCTCCTCGGAGGCGCGATCGCCGCCGGCGCCACCGCCCGCCGTCGCCGGGTCGCCCGCTGGGCGGCCACCGACCCGCTGGGCCCGCTGGGCACCCGCCTCCCCGAGGGCCGGGCCGAGGTCGTGCGCACCGACGACGGCGCGAACCTCGCCGTCACGGTGGCCGGGCCCGAGGACGGCCCCACCGTCGTCCTCCCGCACTGCTGGATGGGCAGCCGCGAGACCTGGGGCGCCGTCGCCCGCCGCCTCGTGCTCGGCGGGCACCGGGTGGTCCTCTACGACCAGCGCGGCCATGGCCAGTCCACGGCCGCGCCCGACGTCCTGCCGTCCATCCCGCTCCTCGGCCACGATCTGAAGGCGGTGATCGACGCCACCGGTGCGACCGACGCCGTGCTCGTCGGGCACTCGATGGGCGGCATGACCATCCAGTCGTACGCCAAGGAGCACCCCGAGCACTTCGTCGCCCACACGAAGGCCACCGTGCTCGTGGCCACCGCGGCGCACACGCTCGGGCGGGAGCTGCCGGCCCGGGTGGCCGAGCTGCTCTTCGGCGACGGGCACCTCGAGTGGACCCGTCGGGGGGCGGCCGGGCTCCGGTTCGCGCGCGGCGCCTTCGGCGCCGTCGCCCGCCCGGCCCACGTGCAGGCCACGCTCGACGGGATGCTCGCCACCACCGGCGCGGCCCGAGCCGGGTACCTCACCGCCATGGCGGCCATGGACCTGCGGTCCACCCTGGCCCAGATCCAGGTCCCGACGACCGTGCTGGTCGGGAGCCGGGACCGGCTCACCCCGCCCCGGGCGGCCCGCGTCCTCGCCGACTCGATCCCGAACGCCCGCCTCCAGGTCCTGCCGGGGATCGGCCACATGATCCCGTACGAGGCGCCGGACCAGGTGATCGACGCCGTCCGCTCCACCGCCCGCCTGGCCGACGAGGGGCGTCGGGCGGAGGGCGTGGACGACGCCGACGGGGCCGACCTGCTCCGCTGAGCGGCGCGGCCCGGTCCTCGCGGCCGGGCGCCGCGTGCCAGCGTGTGGGGGCGCCCCGCCGGGGGCCGAGGAGACGACGATGCCCGACCTCACCCCATCCGACCCGGACCCTGGTGGCCCCGACGACCCCGCGGACGTCCGAGCGGCGGACCGGTCGATCGCGCGGCGGGCCCTCGCGCCGGTGCTCGGCGCCGCCCTGGTCGTCGTCCTGCTCGTGCTCGTGGTCGTGCAGCAGCGCCGGATCGGGGACCTGGAGGACGAGGTGGGCGTGGCCGACGACGTCCGCCTGCGGGCGGCCGAGTTCGCCGAGGCCTACCTGACCTTCGACTCGACGGACGTCCGGGCCTCGCTCGAGGCCGTGCTCCCGTTCCTGACCGAGGAGTTCGCCCGCGAGTACGAGGCCGACCGCTCCCCGGCCGTGGAGGAGCTCTTTGCCGGCCTGGAGACGAGCACCGAGGTCGACGTCGTCGGGGTCTACCTCGCCGACCTCGACCGCGCGCAGGCGCAGGTGCTCGTGGTGATCGACCTCGAGGCCACGAGCGCGGCGGCGGGGACGCAGCGCCTGCGCGACCTCAGCCTCGTCGTCGACCTGGAGCGGGCCGACGGGTCGTGGCTCGTGTCAGCCGTCGGTCCCGGTCCGCGCCCCTCGTCCGAGCGCGGGGACACCGCCCCGGTCGGCGGCGAGGCCTCCGAGGGGGCGCCTCCGACGACGGCCCCTGACGCCACCACGCCTCCCACGACCCTCCAGCCGGGCGGCTGACGGGCCTGCGGCGCGCGAACCTGGAGCCATGGCGTCCGACCCGCGCGAACCGCTCGCCAAGGCCGTGGCCCGCCGGGTCCGCGGCCCGGGCCGCCCGCCGCGCTCGCCCGAGGCGCGGGCCGCGCAGCGCGCTCGCCTGCTGGAGGCGGCCTTCGCCGCCGTCCGCCGCCACGGGCCCGACGTCTCGGTGGACCAGGTGGCCGCGGAGGCGGGGATCTCGAAGCCGGTGCTCTACAGCGAGTTCGGTGACAAGTACGGCATCGCCGACGCGATGGCCGTGCGCCTCGTCGAGACCGGTGAGCGGGTGCTCATGGACGAGCTGGCCGAGCGCGGCGACATCGAGCTCGAGCGGGCGCTGCGCCTGGCCGTCGAGGCCTTCTTCGAGATCGTCACCGCGGACCCGAAGGTCTACGCGTTCATCTTCCGGAGCATCCGGGGAAGCGACAAGGGCATGCTCGACAACGCCCTGATGCGCTCCCTGCAGTCTCGCTTCGAGGCGGTCGCCGCGGTGCTGGCCCCCGGGGCGAGCCCCGAGGGCCTCCGCCTCATGGCCCACGGCACCTTCGGGTTCCTCCTCGCCGCCATCGAGTCGTGGGACGCCACCCGCACCCCACCGCGGGAGGAGGCCATCGACGCCATCGTCACCGTCCTCGCGTCCGGCCTCACCGCGCTGCGCGAGGCGGCGGCCACCGCCTGAGCGGCGCGCCGCTCAGACCCGCTGCTCGGTCTGCCGGTCGGCGGGCCACTGCCCGCTGTCGGTCTCGTCGAAGGTCCAGTCCGGCTGCTTGTCGGCGTGGTGGGTGTCGATCGTGGCCCCCTCCTCGTCGAGGTCGACGATCTCGGCCACGACGAAGCGGCCGGCGTCGTCGATCCGTCCGTCGAGGTGCCCGGCGATCGCGTCGGGCACGAGGCGGGGGAGCGCGAGGACGATCTCCTGCTGCTGGCGGGCCAGGTTGCAGCGGGCCCCCTCGGCCACGCGGTCGGCTCGGCCGAGGAGCAGCTCGACGTCGTGCTCGTCGGCCTGGGAGGCGGCCAGGCGCTCGAGCGCGTGGGCGATCTCGAGCCCGTCGGCCTTGCAGGGGGTGCACTGCCCGCAGGACTCGACGGCGAGGAACCGGCTGATCCCGGCCGTCACGGCGACGAGGTCGTCGCGCTCGTCGAGCACGATGAAGCCGGCCGAGCCGAGCCCGCTGCCGGCCGCCGCCATCGCCTCGTAGGTGAGCGGCGTGTCCAGCGCGTCGGCGGGGAGCGGGGCGCTCGACACCCCGGGGACGACCGCGGCGATCTCGTAGCCGGGCTCCGGCCCGCCGGCGATCGCCTGGATGGCCTCCCGGAGCGTCGTGCCGAGGGCGACCTCGCCCACCCCGGGTCGGGCCACCCGGCCGGTCACCGTGACGACCGCGGTGCCGGGCGACTCGGCGGTGCCCAGCTGCCGGAACCACTCCGAGCCGCGGGCCAGCAGGTGGGGGACGTTGGCGAGGGTCTCAACGTTGTCGACGAGGGTGGGCGGGACGACGTTGGCGTCGGCCTCGCTGGCCATGGCGACCGAGCCGGCCTGGTTGCTCGGCGCGTCGAGCTCGGCGTCGTCGGTGACGACCTCGTCGACGCCGCGCCGGTACGGCGGGGCGATCCGAGGGAACGGCGGGCGCCCGGCGACGGCCTCGAGCAGTGCGGTCTCCTCGCCGTAGAGGTACTCCCCGGGACCCTCGAACACGTCGAGGTGCAGGCCCTCGCCCCAGCCCTCCGCCTGCGCCTCCTCCAGGGCGCTGCGCAGCCGGTGCAGCTCGCGGGTGAAGCTGGACTTGAGCGCGAAGACGACGGTGTCGGCGCCGATCGTCCGGGCGGCGACGAGCGCGCCCTCGATGACGGCGTAGGGGTTGCGGCGCAGGATGGTCCGGTCCTTGAACGTGCCGGGCTCGCCCTCGGCGCCGTTGACGACGACCGTGGCCGGCACGACGTCGGACCGGTTCTCGACGACGGTGCGCCACTTCACCCCGGTGGGGAAGCCGGCCCCGCCTCGCCCCCGGAGGCCGGAGGCGAGGAGCTCGTCGATGACGATGCCGGGCTCGAGCCGCTCCGCGGCGGCGAGGGCCCGGCCGCCCCGGTGGTCGCGCACCCAGGTGGCCAGGTCGGGGATGGGCTGGGCGGGCAGGACGCGTTCCACGAGGACCATGCCCGGTGCCTTCCCCACCGGCGGTCGGCTGAGTCAGAGCGCCAGGTCGAGGACCTCGGTGACGTCGCGGACGAGGTGGATCGTCACGGCCGCCCGGACCTCCTCGGGGAGGTCGTCGAGGTCCGGCTCGTTGCGAGCGGGCAGGATCACCTCGGTGACGCCGAAGCGGTGGGCGGCGAGCACCTTCTGCTTCACCCCGCCGATGGGCAGCACCCGCCCGGACAGGGTGACCTCGCCGGTCATCGCCACCTCGCGCCGGGCCGGGCGGCCGGTGAGGAGCGAGACGAGCGCGGTGGTCATCGTGATGCCCGCCGAGGGCCCGTCCTTGGGCACGGCGCCGGCCGGGAAGTGCACGTGGAAGCGGCGCTGGAGAGCGTCCGGTTCGAGCCCGAGCTCTGCCTGGTGGCTGCGCACCCACGACAGCGCGATCTGCGCGGACTCCTTCATCACGTCGCCGAGCTGTCCCGTCACGGTGAGGGAGGGCTCGCCGTCCATGGCCGTGGCCTCGACGACGAGCACGTCCCCGCCGACGCCGGTCACGGCGAGCCCGGTGGCGACCCCGGGCACCGCGACCCGGTCCGCGAGGTCCTCGGCGTGGAAGCGCCGACGACCGAGCAGGTCGGGCAGGTCGGGCCCGTCGACGACGACCGGGGTGGGCGCACCGCCGGCCACCCGGACGGCGACCTTGCGCATGGCCTTGCCGAGCTGGCGCTCGAGCTCCCGGACCCCGGCCTCCCGGGTGTAGCCGGTGACGACGGTCCGCAGCGCCGCCTCCCGGACCTCGACCTCGTCGGGCTCCAGGCCGTTCGCCCGGATCTGGCGGGCCAGCAGGTGGTCGCGGGCGATGGCCACCTTCTCGTCGTCGGTGTAGCCGTCGACGTGGATGACCTCGAGCCGGTCGAGGAGCGGTCCGGGGATCATCTCCAGCACGTTGGCCGTGGCGATGAACAGGACGTCCGACAGGTCGAGGTCCACCTCGAGGTAGTGGTCGCGGAAGGTGTGGTTCTGGGCCGGGTCGAGGACCTCGAGCAGCGCGGCCGACGGGTCGCCCCGGTGGTCCGCGCCGAGCTTGTCGACCTCGTCGAGGAGCATCACCGGGTTCATCGAGCCGGCCTCGGTCATGGCCCGCGCGATGCGGCCGGGCTGGGCGCCCACGTAGGTCCGACGGTGGCCGCGGATCTCCGCCTCGTCCCGCACGCCGCCCAGTGCGACCCGGACGAAGCGGCGGCCGAGGGCGCGGGCGACGGACTCACCGAGGGAGGTCTTGCCGACACCGGGCGGGCCCACGAGGGCGAGGATCGCTCCCGGCCGGCGCCGGGCGGTGCCGGTGTCCTCGATCCCGCGCTCCGCGCGCAGGCGGCGCACGGCGAGCATCTCGACGATCCGTTCCTTCACCTCGTCGAGGCCGGTGTGGTCGGCGTCGAGCACGGCGCGGGCCGCGACGACGTCGAGGTGGTCCTCGGTCCGCTCGGTCCACGGCAGGTCGAGCACCGTGTCGAGCCAGGTCTGGATCCAGCCCCGCTCGACGTTCTGCGCGGGCATCCGCTCGAAGCGGCCGAGCTCCTTGCGCAGCGCCGCGACGACGGCCTCGTCGACGCCCGCCGCCTCGAGCTCGTCGATGCGCGCCCGGTACCCCTCGGCCTCGTCGGTGCCGTCCTCGTCGCCGAGCTCCTTCCGGATGGCCTCCATCTGCCGGCGCAGCAGGTGCTCGCGCTGGTCCTGGTCGAGGCCGTCGCGGACCTCGTTGGCGATCTTCTCGGTGAGCTCGCGCTCGGCCAGCGCCGACTTCACCCAGCCGAGCACGAGGCGGATCCGCTCGGTGACGTCCACGGTCTCGAGGAGCTCGACCTTCTGGGCCGTCGTGAGCTCCGGCCACCAGCCCACGAGGTCGGCCAGCGCCCCGGGGTCGTCCTCGTCCACGCTGCGCAGGATGCTGCGGGCCTGGCGGTCGCCGAGGTCCTCGAGCAGCTTGCGGAGGGCGGCCCGCAGCTCGCGGCCGAGCTCCACCGCCTCAGCCGAGGCGGGCTCGGCGGGCAGGGGCTCGGCGGTGACCCACAGCCCGTCGCCGGTGCCCACGACCCCTGCACCGATGCGGGCCCGGCTGGTGGCCCGCACGACCACGGCCTTCGTCCCGCCGGGCAGGGTGGCGGCGGACTCGAGGCGGGCGAGGGTGCCGACGGTGGCGTAGCGCTCGCCCACCTTCGGGACGAGCAGCACCTCACGGCCCTCGTCCGCCGCGAGGGCCGCCGCCTGGGCGTGCGCGGACTCCAGCGCGATGGTCACGACCATCCCCGGGAGGACGACCCCGTCGGGCAGCGGCAGGACGGGGAGCGTGAGGGCTTCGATGTTCGACATGCGCGACTCCAGAAACCTGAGCGTTGGTGACTCAACCAACGCCCGGGTCGGGCCCGCGCATTCCCGCCCGGCCGCGGGAGCGTCAGGCCAGCGCCCGGGCCACCTCGCCCCAGCGGTCCAGGTTCCGGGGGTCCTCCCGGATCATGGCCTCGGCGAGGTAGCTGACGACCCGGGTGGCCAGGCCGTCGTAGCGCTCCCGCATCCGGTCGGCGAGCTCGTCCCACGGGCAGATCACCGCGTAGTGCTCGAGCATCTCGTCGGTGATGAGCGCCGCCATCCCCGCGAGGTCCCCGGCCTTCATCTTCTCGTTGATGCGGGCGGAGGTGCCCTCGAAGCCGAGGTCGTCGAACTGGTAGGCGTAGTTCCGGGTGGAGCCGTAGAAGGCGATCTGGAACCGGGCCCGCTCCACCCACGGGGCGCGCGCCTCCGGGGTGTCGCCCGGCACCGCGAACACGGGGATGATGAGCTCGACGTCCTCCCGCCGCCGCCCGGCCTTCGCCGCGCCCCGCTCGACCGCGGGGAGCAGGCGCTCGCGCAGATAGTGCATCGAGTGGAAGGGGTGGACGTGGATGCCGTCGGCCACCTCGCCCGCCATCTCGCACATCCACGGGCCGACCGCGGACACGTCGACCTTCACGTCGCCGTGCTCGTGGCGCCGCGGCGCCCACTGGGCGGGGAGCAGCGTCAGCCGGTGGTACGGCCCCTCGTGGTGGAGCGGCTCCTCACCCCGGAAGGCCCGCAGGCAGGCCTTCACCGCGAGGAGGTAGTCGCGCATCCGGGGGCCCGGCGGGTCGAACTCGGCGCCGTAGCGCCGCTCCACGTGCGCCTTCACCTGGCTCCCGAGGCCGAGGCGGAACCGCCCGCCGGTGTTCTCGGCCAGCTCCCACGCCAGCGAGGCGGACACCATCGGGCTCCGCGCGAAGGCCACCGCGATGCCCGTGCAGAGCTCGAGGCTCGGCGCCGCCTGAGCGGCGGCGGCCATGGACATCCAGGGCGTCTGGCCGGTCTCGGTGAAGAGCATCCCGGAGAAGCCGACGGCCTCCACGTCGCGGGCCAGCTGGGCGGCGTCGCGCCACGTCGACGCACCGGTCATCAGGTCGAAGCGCATCGCCGCATCCTGGCAGCGCCGACCCGCCCCTGCTCGCCGACCTCGCGTCAGGTGAGCGCCGGGGCGGGGAGGGCGTCGGGGTCCGGCGGGTCGTTGCCGCCGCCGTCGTCCTCCGCCTCCGTCGCCGCGGGCGCCACCGCGGCGACGGCCAGCGCCGCGGTGGCCTCCGTCGGCGGTTCCGGCACCGGGCCGAGCCCGCTGAGCCGCCGGTAGGCGCTCGAGAACCGCACGCCGAGGGTGACGATCAGGCCCACGAGCCCGGCCAGCATGAAGACGAGCGCGATGCCCCGCTCCGGACCGGTCCCGATCAGGCCGCCGAGGTGCTCGGCGCCCCACCCGTCGTCCATCAGCGGCATGAACCAGGACTCGGCCACGGGGGCGATCAGCACGGAGGACACGGGCGTGGCCGCCTGCTCGACCAGCTGAGCGAAGCCGAACACCCGCCCCTGGCGCTCGTAGGGGATCGAGCGCTGGAGCACCGTCTGCTCGGCGGCCTCGATGGCCGGGCTCAGCGTGATCCAGATGAAGATGCCGACCGAGAGCATCACGATCGACGACCGGGCCGGGAACACGATGCAGAGGGCCCAGTTCACGAGGTTGGCCCCCACCAGCACCTTCACGGGTGCGGGACCCAGCCCGACCTTCGAGACCACGAGCCCGCCCACGATGAACCCGAGCGACAGGAAGGCCCAGAGCACGCCCCAGGTCTCCACCGACACCATCTCGAGGCCGTAGGCGTCGAGCAGCGCCATGAAGACGCCGCCGAGCAGGTTGTTGAACGTCGACAGCGCGACGAGCGTGCCCAGGCCGGGGACGGCGCGGATCGCGTCGAGCGCGCCGCGCAGGTCCACCAGGGGCTCGCGCTCGCCGGTCCGGGGTGCCGGCTCCGGCTCCTCGATGCGGATGCTCATCAGGTGGACGAGGCCCGCGGCCACGAGCGCGACGGCGATCCCCACGGCCCACCCCATGTTCAGGAGGCCGATGGCCAGCCCGCTGAACACCGAGGTCAGGGCGAACGAGACCCCGGTGATCGTCCCGACCATGCCGTTGGCCCGGTCCCGCCGCTCTGCGGGGACGAGCAGGGTCACCGCGGTCGACATCGCGATGCCCCGCAGGCCCGCGGCGACGGAGCCGATCAGGATCGCGGCGGAGAGCGTCCAGAACCCGGGGCTGCGCAGGTCCAGGAGGGCGTCGCCGTCGGCGGCGACGTAGAGCGCGGCGGCCGCGCCGTAGGCGACCAGCGTGACCAGGGTGGTCAGCCGCATCGCGTCCTGGGTGCGGTGCCGGTCGACGTAGGTCCCGAAGGCCGGGCTCGCCGCCGCCATCACCGCCGCGTAGCCGGCGCCGATCACGCCGGTGACCACCACCGACCCCGTCTCGAGGTAGGCCCAGAAGACGAAGGCCCACCACAGGAACATGCCGGTGAGCCCCGTGAGGAGGGTGTTGGCGAGGAGCTGGTGGAACACGCGCTCGGAGGCGCGCCCGGGCGCGGGCGCGCCCGCGACGTGCACGCCCTCGGTCACGGGGTGCTCCTCCGGCAGCGTCATGGTGTCAGTGTGGTGGGCTGCGTCGGTGCCAGGGTCATCGATTTCGGGCATGCGCCGGACGGTATGACCTCAAGTGAACTTCAGGTCAAGGATCTCGACGGCGGCGTCGTCGCGCGACGGCCGACCGCATCGCAGGAGCAGGGCCGTAGTCTTCCGCCCGTGCGGATGGCTGCTGCTGATCACATCGTCCTCGTCTCGCCGGACGTGGAGCGGCTCGTCGAGTGGTACGAGCGCGCCCTCGGGCTCCCGACCGAGCGCCTGGAGGCCTTCCGGGCCGGTGAGGTCCCGTTCGTCTCGCTGCGGGTGTCGGACACCTTCCTCATCGACGTGATGCCGGGGGAGCGGACGGGGGAGAACCTCAACCACGTCGCGCTCGTCGTCGAGGACGTGGACCTCGACGAGCTCGCGGCGAGCGGTGCGTTCGAGGTCGTGATGGGGCCGGCGGACCTGTTCGGGGCGCGCGGCTACGGACGCGGCCTGTACGTCCGGGACCCCGACGGCAACGTCGTCGAGCTGCGGACCTACTGAGCCGGCCGCTGCGGCGGCGGCGGGACGAAGGGCTCCTCGGGCGCGACGTCCCGCAGCGCGGGGTACTCGGTGAGCGCGTCGAGGAAGGTGTCCGCCCAGCGCTCGGCGTGCCCCGGGACGGCGAGGCGGTAGTAGAGGATCCGCCGCGTCTCGGGGGAGGTGTTGCCCCCGATGTTGTGGCCGAGGAGGTAGTGGGCCAGGAGCACGTCCCCCCGGCGGGCGAGCAGCGGCTCCCCGGGGCCCATCCAGCCGGGCGGGTCGAGCAGGATCGCCTGCCCGGACACGGGCTTCAGCGCCTCGACGCCGCGCTCCCGGAACAGCTGCTCGTGACCTCGGTGAGAGCCGGGCCAGACCCACAGGTTCCCGCGGTCGGGCGTCGACTCGTCGCTCAGGAAGACGGCGGCGAGCAACGTGAAGGAGGCCACCGGCTCGTCGGGCCGGTGGCCGTCGATGTGCGGCGCGCCCGGGCGGTGCGGGAACGGCGGGATGTTCAGCGCGACCTGGATGTGGTCGTGCGCGTGCTCGAGGTGGTTCGGCGCCACGAGCTCATCCGCTGCCGCGAGGGCGCCAGAGCGCCGGAGCGCGGCGTCGGCCGCGGGGAGCTCCCCGGGCGGGAGGAAGTGGAAGTGCGGACCGACGGTGCCCTCCGGTGCCGGGGCGCGCTCGACGAGGGCGTCGACCTCGGCGTCCGCCGCGGCGAGCAGGTCCTCATCGACCAGGCCCGGGAGGAGCAGGAACCCGTCGGCCGCGAACCGGCGGCGCTGGGCGTCCGTGAGCATGGCCCCGAACCCTAGGGAGGGCTGCGGGCCGGTCGGAGGGATTTTCCCGGCTCAGGCCTGCCAGAGGCGGCGTCGGAGCAGCGAGTGGACCCGCTCCCAGTGCAGCTCGCTCGCCTCCCGGTGGTAGCGGGGCCCGGCGGGCGCGAACCCGTGGACGGCGTCGGTGTGGAAGTCGAAGGTGTAGGTGACGCCGGCGTCCTCGAGGGCCTGGCGGAACACGGGGATCGTCTCTGGCGGGGCCGTCTCGTCGTTGTCGCACCACGCGAGATGGACCTCGGCCCGCACGGTGTCGAGCCCGAGGTGCGGTGAGTCGGGCGCGCCCTCTCGCACCATCCACGCGCCGTGGATCGACGCGACGGCGGCGACCCGCTCCGGGAGGGCGCGGGCCAGCGACACGACGAGCCCGCCGCTCATGCAGAAGCCGACCGCCCCGACGTCGCCACCCCGCGCCGCCGGGTCGGCGTCCGCGTGGGCGAGCAGCGCCTCGGCGTCACCCACGATGTTCGTCGGGTTTACCGTGCCCATCAGCTCGAAGCGACGATGCATGTCCTCGTCGCTGGTGCCGAACTCCCGGTACTCGCTGCCCCGGTAGAAGAGGAACGGCAGCATGACGTAGTAGCCCGCCGTGGCCAGGCGGGACGCCATGTCCTTCAGCGCCGGCCGGATGCTCGGCGCGTCCATCAGGTAGAGCACCACCGGGTGGGGACCGTCGTGCTCCGGGTGGAAGATGAACGTCTTCATCACGCCGTCGGCGGTGGTGAGGTCGACCTCGCGCTCGATCATGCGGGAAGTCTGGCAGCCCGCCCCTGGGCGGCGGACGGTCAGCCGGCGGGCTCGGCCGCGGTCGTGAGCAGCCAGGACACGCCGAAGCGGTCGACCAGCATCCCGAAGGCGGGGGAGAAGGACACGGCGTCGAGCGGGGCGACCACCTGGCCGCCCTCGGCCAGCGCGCCGAAGGCCGCCCGGGTGGCCTCGACCGACTCGAGCTCGACGTTCACCGAGATCCCCGCGGTGGGCCGGGCGTCGGTGGCCTCAGGGTCGTCCGAGCCCATGAGGAGCCCGTCGCCGATCACGAGCGCCGCGTGCATCACCGCGTCGGACGAGGCGCCCGGCATCCGCTCCTCCGGGGGCATGTCGGCGCTGGTCAGCACCTCGAGGTCGCCGCCGAACACCTCCTGGTAGCGGGTGAACGCCTCCCGGCAGGTGCCGGGGAGGAACAAGTAGGGGTGGAACGACGTCATCGGGCCTCCTCGTGGTCTGCGAGGGAGACGGGCCCGACGCCGCGATCTCATCGGTGCTCAGGTGCCGCGGCGCCCGTGCTTCCAGTAGCCCCGCACCGTGGCCACGGAGCGGGGGAGACCCCGCTCTTCGAACAGGAGCCGACGGACGCGCTGCACGGCCGCGGCCTCGCCGGCCACCCAGGCCCGGCTGCCCGGCTCGAGCGGCACGGCGGCGACGGCCCGCACGAGGGCCTCGCCCTCCCGCTCCCCCGGGACCGGCTCGTGCCAGCGGACGCTCGCCTGCGGGTGGTCGGGAAGCGTGACGACGGCATCGGGCCGGGCCTCGATGGCGACGTCGACCCTGGTCGTCGGCGCGGCGGCCGCGAGGACCTGGCCGATGGCGGGGATGGCGGTCTCGTCGCCCGCGAGGAGGAGATGGGGGGCCTCGGGGTCCGGCACGTACCCGCGCCCCGGCCCGGACACGGCGACCGGCGTGCCGGGCGCGGCCCGGCGGGCCCAGTCCGACAGCGGCCCCGCGCCGTGGAGCACCACCTCGACGGCGAGGCGCCCCGCCGTCCCGTCGACCTCGAGCGGGGTGAGGGTGCGGATGGGCGGGCGGGAGCCGTCGGCGTAGAGGAACTCGTTGCCGTTCCACTCGGGGATCTCGAGCGCGTCGCCGCGCGCCGGCAGCCAGCGGATGCTCGCCGCGGGCTCCGGCTCGGCGAAGCCGACGAGCTCGGGTCCGGCCAGGACGAGGCGGCGCAGGTGCGGCGAGCGGTCGGCGACCTCCACCACCTCGGCCACCCGGAACGGCGGCGGCGGGCGACGGATGCGGAGCTCCTCGGGCACGGCCATCCCGCCAGTGTGGCGGGTCCGGCTCGCGGCGGGGGTCAGGGCGCGGCCGGCGTCCACGGCAGCCGGACGCCGAAGCAGGTCACGGACCCGTCGGCCTCCAGGACCGGCGCTCCCAGGCGCTCGTAGAACGCGGTCGCGCCGAGGTTCGCGGCGCTCACCCGCCAGTGGACGCCGGGCGCACCGGCCGCGGTCAGCCGGGCGCAGAGCTCGGCCACGATCGCCCGTCCCCAGCCCCGGCCCTGGGCCTCGGGGAGGAGGTCGACGTGGAGGTGCGCCGGGTGGGTCGCGGTGGCCGCGGCGGGGCGACGGGGCCCGTCGTGGAGGCGGGCGAGGAGGCGGGCCTCCAGCGGGCTGGCCGGCGGGCGCGCGCGGGGGTGGCGGGCCCGGACCTCCGGCCACCAGGTCGTCTCGGCGCGCGCGTCGAAGCGGGCCGTGTCGGCGGCGGCCAGGCCGTACCCCACCACCCGGCCGCTGCCGTCGTCGAGCACGACGGCGAGGTCGGGCTCCAGGATCAGGTAGGGCCCGGCGTACACGTCCCCGGCCAGGTCGGGGTCGGTGAGGAGGGGCCGGGCGTCGCCGCCGTCCGCCGCGGTGGCCGCGCAGACCTCGTAACAGCCGGCCCGGTCCGCCGGGGTCGCGTCGCGCAGCCGCACCGCCGGCCTCGTCAGCGCGGGCCCCGCCGGCTGTGCAGGTACCGGGCGCCGGGCCCGGCCCGCCCCGCCCGATCGCCCGGGTTGGCCAGCTGGCAGTGGGTGAGGGAGAGGCAGCCGCACCCGATGCACGAGTCGAGCTGGTCGCGCAGGGCGGTGAGCAGGCGCAGGCGCTCGTCGATGAGCGGCCGCCACGCCTTGGCCATCTCCCGCCACTCCTTGCCGGAGGGTCCGGCGTGCTCGGGCACCGCAGCCAGCGCGTCGGCGATCTCCTCCAGGCTCAGGCCGACCTGCTGGGCGGCCTGGATGAACGCCAGGCGGCGCAGCACGTCCCGGTGGTACAGGCGCTGCCCGCCGGGGGTGCGCTCGGAGGTGATGAGGCCGCGCTCCTCGTAGAAGCGCAGGGCCGAGTGGGCGACCCCGCTGCGGGCCGCCACGGCCCCGATGGGGAAGAGCTCCTCGTCGCGCTGCATGCCTCCGATGCTACCCCTTGACCTCAAGTTCACTAGAGGTCTTAGCGTCCCGGCCATGCACGCCATCCGCCTCCACGACTTCGGCCCCGCCGAGAACCTCCGCTACGAGGCGCTGCCCGACCCCGAGCCCGGACCGGGTCAGATCGGCCTCGCCGTGGAGGCCGCCGGGGTCCACGTCATCGACACCCACCTCCGCGCCGGGGTGGCCGGCGGTCCGTTCCCTCTCCCCGAGCTCCCGCAGATCCCGGGGCGCGAGGTGGCCGGCGTCGTCGACCGCCTCGGCCCCGACGTCGACGCCGCGTGGCTCGGCCGCCGCGTGGTCGGGCACCTCGGCCCGGTCAGCGGGGGCTACGCCTCCCGGGCGGTCATCCCCGTCACCTCGGTCCACGAGATCCCCGAGGGCGCGTCGGCGGTCGAGGCGGTGGCGATGATCGGGACCGGGCGGACGACGATGGGGATCCTGCACCAGGCCGCCCTCCGCCCCGACGACGTCCTCCTCGTGCTGGCCGCCGCCGGCGGCATCGGCTCCCTGCTCGTCCAGCACGGGCGCGGGCGCGGGCACACGGTGATCGGTGCGGCGGGCGGGACCGAGAAGGTCGCCCTCGTGGGCGAGCTCGGCGCGACCGTGGCCGTCGACTACGAGCAGCCCGGGTGGGTCGAGGCGGTGGAGGCCGCCCTCGGCCCCCGCCCCGCGACGGTCCTCTTCGACGCCGTCGGGGGTCCGCACAGCGCCGAGGCGCTCCAGCTGCTGGCCGACGGGGGCCGCCGCCTCGTGTACGGCGGTCCCGCCGGCGACCCGGCCGAGCTCTCCGCAGCGGACGAGGCGCGCGGGGTGACCTCGCGCGTGGTGCTCGGCCCCGTCCTCCTCGACCTCCCGGGGGGCATCCGCACCCTCGAGACCCGCGCCCTCGAGGCGCTGGCCGAGGGACTGCTCACCCCGGCGGTGACGACGTTCCCCCTCGCCGACGCGGCCGCCGCCCACCGGGCGCTCGAGACCAGGGCCACCATCGGCAAGGTGGTCCTGATCCCCTGACCCGGGTCAGGGCGACCCATGGAGGAAGGTCCGCGTCGCCTCGTCGGCCGGGTAGAAGGCCTCGATCGACAGCTCCGCCACGGTGATGTCGAGCGGCGTCCCGAACGTCGTCAGGGTGGAGAAGAAGGACAGCTCGGTCCCGTCCGGGCCGGTGAGCTGCATCGGCAGGACGATCATCCCGGCCGGGTCGGGCGCGCTCGTGGCCGGGTGCGTCACGTCCGGGTACCCGCGCACCTCGTCGAGCAGCGCGGCGAGGTCCGGGTCCCCGGTCAGCGCCACCTCCCGCTGCAGGCGGGTGAGCAGGTGGTGGGTGTACTCGCCGAGGTTGCGGACCCGCTTGGCAACGCCCTCGGGGTGGAGGGCGAGGCGGTACACGTTGATCGGCGGCTCGAGCAGCTCCGCCGCCACGTCCACGGCGAACAGCCCGAGGGCGGCGTCGTTGGCGGAGACGAGATCCCACCGCCGGTCGACGATCACCGCCGGGTAGGGGCCGTGGCCGGCCAGGACGGCGTCGAGGGCGCGGCGCACCGGGTCCATCTCGTCGTCCTCCAGGGAGCGCTCCTGGTACACCGGCGCGTACCCGGCGGCGAGGAGCAGCGAGTTCCGCTCCCGCAGCGGCACGTCGAGGCACTCGGCCAGGTGCAGGACCAGCTCCCGGCTCGGCCGGGAGCGCCCCGTCTCCACGAAGCTCAGGTGGCGTGACGACACCGCCGCGACGTTCGACAGGTCGAGCTGGCTCAGGCGTCGGCGCTGGCGCCACTCCCGCAGCAGCTCGCCCACGCCCCCTCTCGTCGCGACAGCCATGCCAGCGACGCTACGTCCCGGTCCCGGGCCCGTCCGCTACCTCTGAGGTAACGGTCGTCGGAAACCGCGTGCCGGTGACGGCCGCCGTCGGCGAGGCTCGACCGCATGGCCACCCCTGAGCTCGCTCGCACCGACCGGACCGCGCTGCGGCGCCACCCGGAGCGCGGCAGCCACGACCGCGCGCAGGTCGAGGCGATCCTCGACGACGGCTACGTCGCCCACGTCGGGTTCACGGTCGACGGCGAGCCCCGCGTCCTCCCGATGGCCTACGGGCGGATCGACGACGTCCTCTACCTGCACGGCGCGGTCGGCAACGCGATGCTGCGGGCCTCCGACGGGGCGCCGGTGTGCGTGACGGTGACCCACCTCGACGGCCTGGTGGCCGCGCGGTCCCAGTACCACCACTCGATGAACTACCGCTCCGTGGTCCTCGTCGGTCGGGCGGAGAAGGTGACCGACGACGAGGAGAAGGCCGCGGCCCTGGCCGCCATCGTCGACCAGGCGCTGCCGGGCCGCAGCCGGGTGGCCCGGCCGGCCAGCCCCGGCGAGGCGCGGGCCACGCTCGTGCTGCGCCTGCCCATCGCCGAGGGCTCGGCGAAGGTGCGCGCCGGCGGCCCCGTCGACGAGCCGGAGGACATGGATCTGGAGGTCTGGGCGGGCGTCGTGCCGCTCCGGGTCGTGGCCGGCGCGCCGGTCCAGGATCCGCTCCAGGAGGCCGTCCTCGCGCCCCCGGAGGTCCGCGCCCCGACCGTATGAAATCGGTCACATTCGGGGTTCTCCCTGATGGGCTGACCGCCCCGGGGTCGTCATACTCTCGATGCGGCCGTTCCGGGTCGCGCGGGGACGACCCACGGAGGTAGCCGTGTTCGAACGCCTGGGCACCTGGTGCCACGACCGGCGGTGGCCGGTCCTCGGCCTGTGGGCGCTCGCCCTCGCCGTCCTCGGCGCGGTGTCCGCCGGGCTCGGCGCGGACTACCGGCAGGACTTCGGCGGGATCGACACGGAGAGCCAGCGGGGCATCGACCTCCTCACCGAGCGCTTCGACGGCGTCGGGGCCGGGCTGTCCGGCTCGATCGTGTTCCGGGCCGAGCAGGGCGTCGACGACCCCGAGGTGCGGGCGGCCATGGAGGCCTACTTCGCCGAGTTCGAGGGTCGGGAGGGGCTGGTCATCGAGAGCCCGTACGAGCCCGGCAACGAGTTCCAGGTCGCCTTCCAGGGCGACCTCGCCGGCCAGGTGGCCTTCGCCCGCCTCGAGCTGCCGGACACGACCGACTTCATGTCCACCGGCGACCTCGGGGCGGACCTCTACGAGTCCGCGCCTGAGATCCCCGGCCTCCAGGTCGAGATCGGCGGGCAGACCTTCGCGGAGTTCGAGGAGCCGTCCAGCGAGATCATCGGCCTCGCCTTCGCCATCGTCATCCTCATCCTGTCGTTCGGCTCGGTGCTGGCGATGGGCCTGCCCGTCGGCGTCGCCCTCGCCGGCATCGGCGTCGGGCTGACGGCGCTCGTCATCACGTCGAACGTCCTCGCCGTCCCCGACTTCTCCCAGATGATGGGGCTGATGATCGGCCTGGGCGTCGGCATCGACTACGCCCTGTTCATCGTCACCCGCTTCCGGGAGAACCTCCACCGCGGCCACACCGTGCGGGAGTCGACGGCGATCGCCATCGACACGGCAGGACGGGCGGTGACCTTTGCCGGCGCCACCGTCGTCATCTCGTTCCTCGGCATGCTCACGATGCAGGTCGGCTTCGTCAGCGGGCTCGCCATCGCCGCTGCCCTCGTCGTGGCGGCCACCGTGGTCGCGTCTCTCACCCTCCTCCCAGCCCTCCTCGGGTTCGCGGCCGAGCGGGTGGAGACGACCCGCTACCGCGGCCTGATCGCGGCCGGTCTCGTCGCCGTCGGGCTCTTCGGCGCCGGCATCGGCATCCCCGCCGTCACGCTGCCGGCCTTCGTCCTCGCCGTCATCGTCCTCGTGCTCGGGTTCGCCCTCGCCCCGCTCAAGCGGGAGGTGCCCCACCGCGCGCCCAAGCCGCTCGAGCGGACCCTGCCCTACCGGTGGAGCCGACTCATCCAGCGTCGCCCGTGGCCCTCGCTGCTCGCGGGCGCGGCGCTGCTGGTGGTGCTCGCGATCCCGGTGCTCTCGCTGCGCCTGGCCTTCTCCGACGAGGGCAACTTCGCCGAGGACACGACCACCCGCAAGGCCTACGACCTCATGGCCGACGCCTTCGGGCCCGGCTTCAACGGTCCGCTGATCGTGGCCGGCGAGGTCCCCGAGGGCACCGACCCGGCCGTGCTCGACGCGATCACCGTCGCGCTCAACGAGGCCGAGGGCGTGGCCTTCGCCTCCCCGGCCCAGCTCGATGACCCCGCCGCCCCCACGGCCGCCCTCTGGCAGGTCATCCCGGACTCGGCGCCGCAGGACGCGGGGACGACGGAGCTCGTCCACCGCCTCCGCGACACCACGCTCCCGCCCCTGGCCGAGCAGCTCGGGGCACCCACCTCGGTCACGGGGTTCACCGCCGCGGGGGTCGACTTCACCAGCTACCTGTCCGAGCGGCTGGTGTGGTTCTTCGCCGCCGTGCTGGTGCTGTCGTTCCTGCTCCTCATGGCCGTCTTCCGGAGCCTGCTGGTCCCGCTCAAGGCCGTGGTCATGAACCTGCTGTCGATCGGTGCGGCCTACGGCGTGGCCGTCGCCATCTTCCAGTGGGGCTGGCTCGGGGACCTCCTCGGCGTGGAGCCCGCCCCCGTCGAGCCGTTCGTGCCGATGATGCTCTTCGCCATCGTCTTCGGCCTGTCGATGGACTACGAGGTCTTCCTCCTCTCCCGCGTGAAGGAGGAGTGGACCCGCACCCGTGACTCGCACGTCTCGGTGGCCAACGGGCTCGCCGCCACCGCCAAGGTGATCACGGCCGCGGCGGCGATCATGGTCGTGGTGTTCGGGAGCTTCCTGCTCGAGAGCGACCGCATCATCAAGCTCTTCGGCGTCGGCCTCGCGGTGGCCGTGCTCCTCGACGCCACCGTGGTGCGCATGCTCCTCGTGCCCGCGACGATGGAGCTCCTCGGCGACCGCAACTGGTGGCTGCCCCGCTGGCTCGACCGCATCCTCCCCCGCATCGACGTCGAGGGGCACACTGAGGACGTGGACGACGTGACGCCCCCGGGAGCCGAGCCGACCTCCGAGCTGGAGCCGGTGTGATGGTCCGGGGCCGTCGCGCCCTGGCCGCCCTCGCCGTGGCCGCGCTGGTCGCGGCCTGCAGCGACGACGGGGCCGACGACCCTGCCGGCGACGCCGGCTCCACGACCACCTCCACCACCGAGGCGCCGGCGGACGCCCCGGGGTCGCCCACCGTCCTCGGACCCGACGAGGACCTCTACGCCCTGGCCGCCGGGGAGCTGACGCCCGGCGAGCCGGGGGAGCTGATCGCCGTGCAGCCCGTCCCCGGAGTGCTCGACGGGGCCGACGTGTGGCGGGTGTTGCACTGGTCGGCGTCGCTCGAGGGCGACCCGGTCCCGGTGAGCGGGCTCGTGGCCGCTCCGGCCGGCGCCGCACCGGACGGCGAGCGCACGGTCGTCTCCTGGGCCCACGGCACGACCGGCATCGCCGACGAGTGCGCCCCGAGCCGGGACCCCGTCCGCCTCGCCGGCCTCGCACTCGCCGCGCCCCTCATCGAGCGGGACATGGTGGTCACGTTCACCGACTACGAGGGGCTCGGCACCCCGGGTCGCCACCCGTACCTCGTGGGGGAGAGCGAGGCCCGCGGCGTGCTCGACATCGTGCGCGCCGCGCAGCACCTCGAGGTGGGCGCCGGCGACCGCGTCGTGATCTGGGGGCACTCCCAGGGCGGCCACGCCGCGCTCTTCGCGAACGAGGTGGCCGAGGACTGGGCGCCGGACCTCGAGGTGCTCGGCACGATCGCCGTCGCCCCGCCCTCGCAGCTGCCCGTGCTGGCCCGCCTCGACCTGCGGGGCAACCAGCTGAAGCACTTCGTCGGCATGATCCTCGCCACGTGGCCCGAGGCGTACCCCGACGCGGACCCCGCCGACGTCGCGGTGCCCGAGGCGCTCGACTCCCTGGACCAGGTCGATGAGGGCTGCTTCCCCCAGGTCGCCGCAGCCTGGCAGGCGACGCTCGACGAGCCGCTCCTCCGGGAGGGCGCCCTCGAGACGCCGCCGTGGCCGGACCTCGTGGAGGCCAACGAGCCGGGCCGTCGCCCCGGAGCGTCCCCCGTCCTCATCGTCCACGGCGACGATGACTCGCTGATCCCGGCGGCCAGCTCCGCCCTCCTCGTCGACCAGATGTGCGCCGCCGGCGCGACCGTCCACCGCCGGACCTACCCGGGGGCCGACCACTCGAGCGTCCTCGCCGCCGCGGCCGCCGACACGGCGGCCTGGATCGACGCCCGCACCGCGGGGGAGGCGGCCCCCGACGACTGCGCCAACGGTGCGGACGGTGGGGGCGCCGGGTGACCGACGTCCCGAGCGGCGACGGGCGCCGCGCCCGCCGGCAGCGCAGCCGCGACCTCGCGGTCGAGGCGATGCTCGACCTGCTCGCCGAGGGCGTCATCCGCCCCACCGCCCAGCAGGTGGCCGAGCGCTCCGGCGTGTCCCTGCGGTCGATCTTCCGCATCTTCGACGACGTGCGCTCTCTCCACGAGGCGGCCACCGAGCACCACCTCGCGCGCGTCGGGCACCTCTTCCGGCGCATCCCGGCGGAGGGCTCCCTGGTCGAGCGGGTGCAGGTCACCGTGGAGCACCTGACCAGGGTGTACGAGGAGGTCGGTCCCGTCCGGCGGGCCGCTGTGCGCCTCGCGCCCGAGTCCGAGGTGTTCGCCGCCCGCCTCCGCGACGCGCGGTCGTGGGCCCGGGGCGAGCTCGACCGGGTCTTCGCCCCGGAGCTCGCCGGTCGACCCGAGCGGGCCGCCGCGCTCGAGGCTCTCCTCAGCTTCGAGGCGTGGGACCAGCTCCGCCAGGGCCAGCGCCTCTCCGTCGAGGAGGGGCGCGCCGTGCTCGTGGGCGGCGCGCAATCACTTCTCGCCTGACCCTCCGGCGGTGCCATGCTGCGGCTCGTGTCTGAGGCCGCCGCCGCCCCCGAGTCCCTCGCTGACGTCCACAGCACCGACCACGCCTTCGCCCCGCTCGACTGGCTCGTCTTCCTGGCCGTGTCCGGGATCTGGGGCGCGTCGTTCCTGTTCATCGCCATCGGCCTCGACAGCCTCGAGCCCGGTGTCGTCACCCTGATGCGGGTCGGGCTCGGCGCGCTGACCCTGGCCCTCCTGCCCGGCCCCCGCGTCCGCATCGCCCCCGAGGACCGCCGGTCGCTCGTCGCCGTCTCCGTGCTGTGGGTGGCCGTCCCGTTCACGCTCTTCCCGCTGGCGGAGCAGCGCATCAACTCCGCCGTCACGGGGCTGCTGAACGGCGCCACCCCGATGTTCACGGCCCTCTTCGCCGCCCTGCTCTTCGGGCGCCGGACCACCGGCGCCCAGCTCGCCGGCGTGATCGTGGGCTTCGCCGGGATCGTCCTCATCAGCCTGCCGAGCCTCGGCGAGGGCGCCACCGAGGCGACGGGCGTGGGCCTCGTGCTCCTGGCCACCGTGTGCTACGGCATCGCCACGAACCTCGCCGCCCCGCTCCAGGCCAAGTACGGCTCGCCGGTGGTGATGGGCCGGATGCTCGCGCTGGCCACGCTCTGGGTGCTGCCCTGGGGCCTCGCCGGGCTCGGCGGCTCCTCGGCCGAGCTCGGGCCGATCGCCGCGGTCACCGTGCTCGGCGTGCTCGGCACCGGCCTCGCCTTCCTCCTGATGGGTCAGCTCGTGGGCCGGGTCGGTCCCACCCGGGCCACGTTCATCACCTACTGCATGCCGCCGATCTCCCTGGCCCTCGGCGTCGTCTTCCAGGACGACCACGTCGAGGCGCTGGCCCTCGTCGGCGTCGTCCTCGCCGTCAGCGGGGCGGTGCTGGCCGGGCGCAAGGTCGCGACCCGGACCTGACGCTCAGTCGCTCGAGCCGGTCAGCGAGATCGACCGCAGCCGCCGCGAGGCGAGCACGAGCACCACCGCCGTCACGATCACCAGGCGGGCGAGCGCCCCCGACCCGGCGGGCATCCCCTCCCGGGGGTCGATCCCGGTGCCCTCGGCCAGGTCGAGGTAGGCGTTGCGCCCCAGCCAGGCGGGCGAGAGCTGCGCGATCCCGCTGAGCGCGGCACCCAGCAGCCGCTCGACGAGGAACACGAAGGCGAGCGACCAGACGGCGGTCCGGCGGGCGACGACCCCGATGAGGATGAACACCGCGACGTAGGCCGACGCGGCGAAGGCACCGGCTACGGCGATCGGCACCACGTGCTCGGGCGCGCCCCCGGCGACGGCGGCCGCCGCGAAGGCCACGGCGGTGGCGGCCGCGGCGACGATCGACCCGCCGATCCAGCGCCCCACGACGATCTGCCAGCGGGGCACCGGGGTGAGCCACGTGAAGGCGAAGGTCCCCGAGCGGACCTCGGCGCCGAGCACGCCGTCGCCCACGATCAGGCTGGTCACCGGGAGGAGCAGCCCGAAGTGGGCCACCGTCGCCGTGCTGGCGAAGGCCTCCGTGGCGAGACCCGAGTCGAGCGTCGACAGGAGGCCGAAGAGGACCGACGCCGCCGCGAGGGCGAGCACCCCGTACCAGCGGCGGCGGGGGAGCGCGGTGCGCAGCGTGTAGCGGACGATGGCCAGGAGCGGGCGCCAGGCCGGCAGGGCCGGGGCGGCTGCGGGCTCGGAGGCGGGCGTCGTCATCGGACCAGCTCCCGGAAGAGGCTCTCGAGGGAGTCGTCGAGCGGGCGGACCTCCGTCAGGCGGACCCCGAGGTCCCGGGCGTGGCGGGGGAGGGCCACGCCCAGGTCCCGGGCGCTGCGCGTCGCCACGACGAGGGTGTCGCCGTCCACCGTGACCCCGCCCACGGCGTCGGTGCCGACGAGCGACGCGGCGAGGGCTCGAGCCCCGCTGCTGCGCACGAGGATCTGCCGCGGCACGTCGTCCATCGCGTCGCGGATGGCCCGCCGGTCGCCGGCCGCTGCGAGCCGGCCCCGGACGACCACGATCACGCGCTCGGCGAGGGCCTCGACCTCGTGGAGCACGTGGGAGCTCACGATGACCGTGCGGCCCTGGGCGCCGAGGCGGGCGAACAGGTCGATCAGGTGGCGGCGCTGCACCGGGTCCGCGCCGTTGAGCGGCTCGTCGAGCACGAGGACGAGCGGGTTGCGCACGAGCGCGGCCGCCACCTTGGAGCGCTGGCGCATGCCCTTGCTGAAGCCGTCCATCGGCCGGTCCGCGGCCCCGGTCATCTCGACCGTGGCCAGCGCCCAGTCGACGATCCGGCGGTCCGCCACCCGGTGGAGGTCGGCCACGTAGTCGCACAGCTGGCGGGGGGTGAGCCCGCTCGGCACCGCCTCGTCCTCGGGGACGATGGCCAGGCGGGCCTGCGCGGCCCGGTCCTCCCGCGGGTCCAGCCCGGTGATCCGCACCGTGCCCTGGTTGAGCGGGATCATGCCGGTCATCGCCCGCATGAGGGTCGTCTTGCCGGCTCCGTTGGGGCCGAGGAGGCCGGTGACGCCGGGCCCGAACGAGCAGCTCAGCTCGGACAGCGCGACCTTCTGGCCGAACCACACCGACGCGTCGCGCACCTCGACGGTGGCGTTCGGGACGAAGGCCGGGTCCCCGGGCGGGGGCGCCGCCGGCGGGGCCGTCTCGGGCGCCGTCACGGCTCCACCGCCCGGTAGCGGCGCAGGAGCACCACCAGCGCGCCGACGACGACCACCGCGTACACGCCTGCGGCCATCAGCCCGCCGCCGGCCAGACCGCTCATCGCGCTGCCGCTGCCGATCTCACCGAGGAAGACGACGTCGCGCAGCAGGAGCGGCAGGTTGAGGAGGTTGAGCAGCGGGGCCGGGGTGGGGTCGGCCTCCCCCGCCGCGAAGCGGGGGCGGGCCGGCTCGCGCGCCTCCCCGGGCAGGACCAGGTCGAGCGAGGTCGAGGGCGCGTCCTCGACGGAGGTGGACCAGCCGGCGTCCCGGCGGGCGGACTCCGCGGCCGTCTCCTCGATCACCGTCGCCACGATCGAGGAGACGAGGAAGATGCCGACGATCGTCGCCCCGGCCACGATCCGCCGGGTGGCGAAGGACGACACGGCGATCCCGATCACCGAGTACCAGAGCGCGAGCAGCGCCACCGCGGCGGGCACCTGCCAGAGGACCTCGGCGTTGTCGCGCAGGTAGGTCAGCGCCCCGTCCTCGCTCACCAGCATCTGGCCGACGAAGAGCACGACCTGGGGCAGGAACGAGAACGCGAAGAGGATCGAGAACATCGCCCCGACCTTGGCCAGCACGTAGTCCCGGCCCGTGAGCGGTCGGGCGAAGATGAGCGGCAGGACCCGCTGCCGCCGGTCGGGGCAGATGATGTCCGGCGCGGTCAGGGCGACGAACACGAGCAGGGCGTTCGAGACGCCCACGTAGTCCCGGTAGGTGATGAACTCGACGTCCTGGGCCGGCGTGTCGCGGGTCAGGTACTTCACGCCGACGTTCACCACGGCGGGGATGGTGACGATGGCGAGGAGGGTGAACGGCGCCAGCTTCTGCCGCCAGCTCCGGCGCAGGCCGAGGGCCCGGCGGATCGAGGCGCGGGCGAGGGCGAGGCGGCTGGCGCCCGTGCCGCCGCGCGGCCCGTCGTAGGGGCGGTAGCCCCGGTCGTAGACGGCGCCGGTCACGCGGCACCCCCGCCGTGGCCGGCCCGGGCGAGGAACACGTCGTCGAGCGAGGTGAGCTGGCTGGACAGCCGGTTGAGGGGCAGGCCGAGGTCGGCGACGACGTCGCGCACCACGTCGAGGGTGGACTCGTCGGCCACCGGGACCTCCACCGTGCTGCCGGGGCCGAGGGTGGCGGCCAGCCCGCGGGCGGCCAGCGCCTCGACGAGGCGGGGCCCGTCCACCCCCACGTCGACCACGGCGGTGCCCGTGCCCTGCAGGAGCGAGCCCGTGGCGCCGGCCACGACGAGGCGACCGGCGTCGAGCATCACGACGTGGTCGCAGACCTGCTGCACGTCGTCGAGCAGGTGCGTGGCGAGGAGGGCCGAGATCCCGAAGGAGCCGAGGCGGGCGACGAGGGCCAGCATCTCCTCCCGGCCGGTGGGGTCGAGGCCGGAGGTGGGCTCGTCGAGCAGCACGACCTCCGGGTCCGCCACGATGGCCTGGGCCAGCTTCGCCCGCTGGCGCATGCCGGTGGAGAACCCGCCGATCGGGCGGAAGCGGGCCTCGTCGAGGCCCACGAGGTCGAGGACGTCGGAGGCCCGCTGGCGGGCGGCTCGCGGCGGCAGCCCGCTCATCTCCCCGAACGTGGCGACGACGTCGGCCGCGCTCTGGTCGAGCGGGAGGCAGTCGTGCTCCGGCATGAACCCGACCCGCTGGCGCACGCCGAGCGGGTCGGCCTGCACGTCCACGCCGCACACCTCGAGCCGCCCCGCGGTGGGGCGGCTGAGCCCGAGCATCATCCGGAACAGCGTCGTCTTGCCGGCGCCGTTGGCGCCGACGAGCCCGACCAGGCCCTTCGGGACCTCGACGTGCAGGCCGTCGACCGCGGTCACCGCGGGGTACTGCTTGGTGAGCCCCTCCGCCCGCAGGAGCAGGTCGCCGGCGGCCATGGCGTCGCAGTCTTGCAGGGATCGCCGGGACGATGGCGTCGCCCCGGATGGGGTGAGTCGGCGGCAGGCCCCCTAGGCTGGCTCCGATCGAAGACCGGAGGTCTGGAGCCGCCGGCCCCGCGGGGCCTGGCGGCTCATCCATGTCGTCGGCTCGGCCAGCCGCCGACGACGAGGATCCGAAGGACGGGCTGGCCACGGGTGCCGGCCCTCCGGGGCCCACCCGAGTCGGAAGGAGCACCACATGGCTGCACAACGGACGAGCTTCGAGAAGCTCCAGCGCGATCGGGCGAAGAAGGCCAAGGCCGCCGCCAAGCGGGAGAAGCGCCTGGAGCGGAAGGCCGGTGGCGAATCCGACGAGCTGACCCCGCTGGACCTGCCGCCCGGTGAGGAGCTGTCCCCCGGCGAGCTCCTGGCCCGGGTGGAGGAGATCCACCGCCTCTTCGAGGACAAGAAGATCAGCTTCGAGGAGTTCGAGGAGCAGAAGGCGGACCTCATGGCCCGCATCCCGGTCGACTGACCCTCCGGCGGGGCGACCGCTCGACAAGCCCGGCGGGTCGTGGTGGGCTGCGCCCCGTGACCGACGTCTCCGAGTACGAGCAGATCGTGCGGGAGCAGCGCGACGACGTCGTGGTGCTCACCCTCAACCGGCCGGAGCGCCTCAACGCGTGGACGCCGCGCATGAGCGCGGAGCTCGTGCACGCCATCGAGGCGGCAGACGCGGACCCGACGGTCGGCGCGGTGGTCGTCACCGGCGCCGGCCGCGGGTTCTGCGCCGGCGCGGACGTCGAAGCCGTGTTCGAGGCCCAGATCCAGGGGGACGCCACCGCCGCGGTGCCGGAGGACCGCCGGGACTGGGTGGCCCTGGTCCGCACGACGAAGCCCATCGTCGCCGCCGTCAACGGTCCGGCGATCGGCGTGGGCCTGACGATGATCCTCCCCTTCGACCGGATCGTGGCCGCCGAGGGGGCGAAGCTGAGCGTGCGCTTCGTCCAGATGGGCCTCGTGCCCGAGCTGGCCAGCAGCCGCTTCCTGCCCGCCCGCTGCGGCTGGGGCGCAGCGAGCGACCTCATGCTCTCCGGGCGCACGATCGAGGCGGAGGAGGCGCTTGCCCTCGGGCTCGTCGACGAGGTGGTCCCGGCGCCCGACGTGGTGGCGGTCGCCGTGGAGCGGGCCCGCTCCTACGGCGCCAACCCCACCCCCCAGCTCCGCTGGATCAAGGAGCTGCTCACCCAGAACGCGGTCGAGGCCGACACCGCGGCGGTGCAGGGCCGCGAGCTCGCCGCGCTGGAGCGGGCGTACGCCACCCAGGAGCACAAGGACGCCGTCGCCCGCTTCCTCGCCCGCTGAGCCGAGCCCCGGGTCGGCGCGGGCAGACTGCGCCCGTGCCCCTGTGGATCTCCGAGCGCTCCCGCGACGGCGGGGTGGACGAGGTGCCGCTGCCCGACGTGCCGGGACGGCTGTGGCTGTGCGGCAAGCACGCCATCGGTCCGGACGTCGCCGCCCTGCTGGCCCGCACCGGCGCGGACACCGTCGTCTGCCTGAACGAGGCCCACGAGCTGGCGGACCGCTACCCGGGCTACGTCGAGTGGCTGGGATCGTCCCCGCAGGCCCGCTGGGTGCCGGTCCCGGACCTCCACGCCCCGCCCGTCCCGGTGGCCGGGGCCCTGGTCGACGAGGTGGTCGACCGCCTCGCCGGCGGGGCCGGCGTGGTCGTCCACTGCGGCGCCGGGATGGGGCGGGCCGGGACGCTGGCCGCCGCCGTCCTGCTCGCCCTCGGGCTCGACCTCGACGGCGCGCTGCGCACCGTGGCCACCGCCCGCCCCGGCGCCGGGCCGGAGCGGGGCGTCCAGCAGGAGCTGCTCGAGGCCCTCGTCAGACGTTCCGCCGGTAGCGGCCGCCCACCTCGAACAGCGCCTGGGTGATCTCCCCGAGGCTGCACACCCGGACCACGTCCATGAGCACGGCGAAGAGGTTCTCGCCGGCCAGGGCGGCCTGGCGCAGCCGCTCGAGGGCGGCCGGGCGCTCGTCGGCGTGGCGGGTCTGGAACTCCCGCAGCCGCCGGATCTGACGCTGCTTCTCCTCGTCGGTGCTGCGGGCCAGCTCGAGCGGGGCCCCCCGCTCCTCCTCGGCCCCCTCGGGCGGGAGGAACGTGTTCACGCCGACGATGGGCAGCGTGCCGTCGTGCTTGCGCTGCTCGTAGCGCATCGACTCGTCCTGGATCCGGCCCCGCTGGTAGCCGGTCTCCATCGCGCCGAGGACGCCGCCCCGCTCGCTGATGCGCTCGAGCTCCTGGAGGACCGCCTCCTCGACGAGGTCGGTGAGCTCCTCGATGACGAAGCTGCCCTGGTTCGGGTTCTCGTTCATCGACAGGCCCCACTCCCGCATGATGATCAGCTGGATGGCCAGGGCCCGCCGGACCGACGCCTCGGTGGGCGTGGTCACCGCCTCGTCGTAGGCGTTCGTGTGGAGGCTGTTCGCGTTGTCGTACAGCGCGATGAGCGCCTGGAGGGTCGTGCGGATGTCGTTGAACGCCATCTCCTGGGCGTGCAGCGACCGACCCGACGTCTGCACGTGGTACTTCAGCCTCTGGCTGCGCTCGCCAGCGCCGTAGCGGTCCCGCATCGCGATCGCCCAGATGCGGCGGGCCACCCGGCCGAGCACCGCGTACTCCGGGTCCATGCCGTTGGAGAAGAAGAACGACAGGTTGGGGGCGAAGTCGTCGATCGCCATCCCCCGCGCCAGGTAGGCCTCCACGTAGGTGAAGCCGTTGGCGAGGGTGAAGGCCAGCTGGCTGATCGGGTTCGCGCCGGCCTCGGCGATGTGGTACCCGCTGATCGAGACGCTGTAGAAGCTGCGGACCTCGTGCTCGACGAACCACTCCTGCACGTCGGCCATGAGCCCCAGCGCGAAGTCGGTCGAGAAGATGCACGTGTTCTGGCCCTGGTCCTCCTTGAGGATGTCGGCCTGCACCGTGCCCCGGACCGTGCGCAGCGTCCGGGCCCGGACCTCGGCGGCCTCGGCCTCGGTGGGCGGCCGCCCGTGCTCGGCGGCGAAGCGCTCCAGCTGCTGGTCGATGGCCGTGTTCAGGAACATGGCGAGGATCGCCGGCGCCGGGCCGTTGATCGTCATCGACACCGACGTGCTCGGGTCGCAGAGGTCGAAGCCCCGGTAGAGCTCCTTCATGTCGTCGAGGGTCGCCACCGACACCCCGGAGTTGCCGACCTTCCCGTAGATGTCGGGCCGCTCGTCCGGGTCCTGGCCGTAGAGCGTGACCGAGTCGAAGGCGGTGGAGAGCCGGGTGGCCGGCTGCCCCTCGGCCAGGAGGTGGAAGCGCTGGTTCGTGCGGAAGGGGTCGCCCTCGCCGGCGAACATCCGGGCCGGGTCCTCGCCCTCCCGCTTGAAGGGGAACACGCCGGCGGTGAACGGGAAGCGGCCCGGGAGGTTCTCGCGCCGCAGCCACCGCAGCAGGTCGCCGTCGTCGGTCGTGCGGGGGAGGGCGATCCGCGGCACCCGGGTGCCGGAGAGGGACTCGCGCCACAGCGCGGCCCCCGACGGGTGGACGTCGCCGGTGTGCGCCTCGACGACCGCGGGCCACTCCTCGAGCAGGGCGCGGCTCTCGGGGTCGACCTGGGCCTCGGCGGCCTCGATGGCCGCCGTGAGCTCGGCCACGGCGCTCGTGCTGCGCCCGCCGTCGTGCTCGGCTCGCGCACCCTGGACCTCGGAGAGGACGGCGCGGGCGGTGCGCAGGTGCTGCACGCGGCGCACGGCCTCGGCCTGCGCCTCGGTGCGGCGGTGGTGGGCGCGCACCGCCTCGGCGATCTCGGCCAGGTAGCGAGACCGCGACGGCGGCACGATCGAGCTCACCTTGGTGCTGGCCCGGTGGGGGACCGGGGCGAGGCGACCCTCGGACACGGGCAGGCCCCGCCCGGCGAGCTCGTCGCGCAGGTGCTGGTAGAGGGCGGTGACGCCGTCGTCGTTGAAGCGAGCCGCGATCGTCCCGAAGACGGGGAGCGCCTCGGGCGGGGTGCCGAACGCCTCGCGGTTCCGGGCCACCTGCTTGCGGACGTCGCGCAGCGCGTCCTCGGCGCCCCGCCGCTCGAGCTTGTTCACGACGACGACGTCCGCGAGGTCGAGCATGTCGATCTTCTCGAGCTGGCTCGCCGCGCCGTACTCCGGGGTCATCACGTAGACCGAGAGGTCGACGTGGTCGACGATGCCGGCGTGGCCCTGGCCGATGCCCGGCGTCTCGACGATCACGAGGTCGTGCCCGGCCGCCTTGCAGGCGAGGATCGCGTCGTCCACCGCCTCCGGCACCTCGCTCGCGCCGCGGGTGGCCAGCGAGCGGAACATCACCTGGGGCGCCTCGACGGCGTTCATCCGGATGCGGTCGCCGAGCAGCGCCCCGCCGCCCCGGCGGCGGGTGGGGTCGACGGCCAGCACCGCGATCCGCAGCTTGTCCTCCTGATCGAGGCGGAAGCGTTGGATCAGCTCGTCGGTCAGCGAGGACTTGCCCGAGCCGCCGGTGCCCGTGATGCCGAGGACGGGGACCGGCCGCGCCGCGGCCCGCGCCCGCAGCTCGTCCCGCAGGTGCGGCGCGAGGCGACCGAGCTCGAGCGCGGTGATCGTCCGGGCCAGCGCCCGCTGGTCCCCGGCGGCGAGGGCCTCGAGGTCCTCGACGGGGGTGGGGAGCGGGTCCCGGTCGCACTCGGCCACGATCGTGTTGATCATCCCGGCGAGGCCGAGGCGCAGGCCGTCCTCGGGGGAGAAGATGCGCACGCCCCGCTCGGCGAGGACGGCGATCTCGTCCGCGACGATCACGCCGCCGCCTCCGCCGTAGACCCGCACGTGCCCGCAGCCCGCCTCGGCCAGCCGGTCCACGAGGTACGTGAAGTACTCGACGTGGCCGCCCTGGTAGGAGGAGAGGGCCACGGCCTGCACGTCCTCCTGGACGGCGGCGGTGACGACCTCGTCGACCGAGCGGTCGTGGCCGAGGTGGATCACCTCGCAGCCCTGGGCCTGGAGGATCCGCCGCATGATGTTGATCGACGCGTCGTGCCCGTCGAAGAGGCTGGCGGCGGTCACGACGCGGACGGGGTGGACGGGCTGGTGCAGCGGGGCCTCGGGCGCCATGGTCGGAGAATACTTGGACTTCCGACCTTCTGTCATCCTTCCGCTCGGCCCCCGAGGTAGCCTCCCGCGCATGCCGTCCCCGGCGCGCCAGCTCCCCTTCGACCCGATCGCCGAGGCCCGGCGCCACTGGGACGAGCGCTGGCCGAGCGGGTCGGCGATGGCCGCGGCCACCTCGATCATGCGGGCCCAGCAGATCGTGCTGGCCCGCGTCGACGACGCGCTGAAGCCCTTCGACCTCACCTTCGCCCGGTTCGAGGCCCTCGTGCTGCTCACGTTCTCGCGAGCGGGCGCCCTGCCCCTCGGGAAGATGGGGGAGCGGCTGATGATCCACCCGACGAGCGTGACGAACATCGTCGACCGCCTCGAGGGCCAGGGCCTCGTGCGGCGGGTCCCGCACCCCACGGATCGCCGCACCACGCTCTGCGAGATCACCGATGAGGGTCGCGCCCGGGTCGAGGCGGCGGCTGCCGCGGTCGCCGCCGCGGACCTCGGGATGGCGGGCCTGAGCGGCGCGGAGCTCGACGAGCTCACCGAGCTCCTGGTTCGCTTCCGGCGGGCCGTCGGGGACTTCGCCTAGGTCCTCGGGCGGCGCGGCGCGGGTGCGCTCCGCCGGGCGGGCATGATCGGGGGATGGCGGATCCGCAGGCCACCCCCGACGGCAGCCGACGCGCGCGCGGCCGATGGGCCCAGCGGCTGACCGAGGGCGGCTCGGAGCCGGACCCGCGGTTCACCTTCGCCAACGAGCGGACCTTCCTGGCCTGGATCCGGACGTCCCTCGCCCTCGTGGCCGCGGGCCTCGGCGTCGACGCCTTCGCCGTCGACGTGCCCGACTGGGCCCGCCAGACCCTCGCCGTCCTCCTCATCGTCTTCGGCGGGGGGATGGCCGCCCTGGCCTTCCGCCGCTGGCTGCGGGCCGAGACGGCGCTGCGCCACGACCAGCCGCTCCCCACGAACCGCATCGCCCCGATCCTCGGCTACGGCCTCACGGTCGGCGCCGTGCTCGCGCTCGTCCTCGTCTTCCTGGAGCGATGACCGCGCCGGAGCCGTCCGAGGCCGAGGCCCGCGTCCTGCTCGGCGGGGGGCTGCAGAACGAGCGGACCACGATGGCCTGGATCCGCACGGCGCTCTCGCTCCTCGGCACCGGCGCCCTGGCCGCCCGGCAGACAGGCTCCGGCCTGGCCGCGGCGATCGTGCTGGGGATCGCCGCGGTGGCCGCCGGCGGGCTCATCGCCGACGCCGAGCGGCGGCACGAGGGGCGCCGCGCCGCCATCCTCGCCGGCGACCCCGTGGTCGCGCTGCACCACGTCGCCGCGCTCGCGGCGCTCGTGGCCGCGCTCGGGCTCCTGTCGGTCCTCGTCGTCCTGATCCCGTGATCGGAGACGGGGCCCGCCGGCACTAGTCTCGGCCTCCGGCCGGGGCCCCGGCGGTCAGTCGTGAGGATCGGATTGCAGATGTGAGAGTCGACCGCTCGTTCGGGTTCGTGGACCTGTGCGGGTTCACCGCGTTCTCGGACCGGCACGGTGACGAGCAGGTCGTCCTGGTGCTGGCGGAGATGCGCATGCTCCTGCGCGAGTCGTCGGCCCGCCGCGGCGTCCGGATCGTGAAGTGGCTGGGCGACGGGGCCATGCTCAGCTCCACGATGAGCGATGCGCTGGCGGGGCTGATCGTCGAGCTCGATCAGCGCATGGCCGAGCAGATCCCGGCGCTGCCCATCCGGGCCGGGCTCGCGTCGGGCAAGGTGATCATGTTCGAGGGCGACGACTACATCGGCACGCCGGTGAACGTGGCCGCTCGGCTCTGCAACATCGCGGAGCCCCACGAGATCCTCGCCACGGTCGAGGTGGCGAGCGCGCGGCCGCCGTGGATCCACGCCGAGCCCGGTCGCCCGATCGAGGTGCGGGGCATGTCCCGGGAGGTCGAGGTCCGCAGCCTGTCGCTCGCCAACGCCGACGACCCGGTGGTCGACCCGGTGTGCGGGCTCACGCTCGACCGGCGGGACAGCGTGGGGCGCGAGGAGCGCCCGCGCTTCTGCTCCGAGGCGTGCCTGGGGTCCTGGCTCGACCGCCTGAAGGGGCGGCTCACCATCTAGGCCGCCGGCCGAGCCTCAGTCGAGGGCGGCCGCGTGGTGCGTGGTCGTCCGCAGCTGCTGCTCCCGGAGCAGGAGGGCGAGGCCGAGGGCGAGGAGCGCGGCGGGCACGAGGTACCAGTACGCGCCGCTGAGCGCGTCGGCGAACGCGTCGACGTACGCGACCCGGGACGCCTCGGGCAGGTCCTGCACCTCAGCGGGGTCGAGGGTCCCGTCCACCCCGGGGATGCCGACGATGCCGGAGGCCAGGCGGGAGGCGAACATGGAGCCGATCAGCGACACCCCGATCGACCCGCCGATCGTCCGGAAGAAGTTGACCGACGAGGTGGCCGTGCCGAGGTGCGCCGCCGGCACCTCGTTCTGGGTGGCCAGCACCATGACCTGCATCGTGAGGCCGAGGCCCACGCCGAACACGACCATCATCGCCCCGACCACGAGCGGCCCCGAGCTCCCCTGCAGCGTCGTGAGGAGCAGGGACGCGCCGGTCAGGACGCCCATGCCGATGATCGGGAAGCGGCGGTACCGGCCGGTCCGGCTGATGAGCGTGCCGGTGACGTAGGACGCGGCGATCATGCCGAGCATCTGGGGGGTGATCAGGAACCCGGAGTCCGTGGCCGAGCTGCCCGTCACGGTCTGGAGGAACACGGGAAGGTAGTTGATCGAGCTGTACATGGCGGCGCCGACGATCACGCTGATCGAGCAGGCCAGGGTGAACGTTCGGTAGCGGAACAGGTGCAGCGGGAGCATGGGCTCGGCCGCCCCCCGCTCGACGAGCACGAAGAGCCCGGTGAGCACCACGGCGGCGGCGATCATCCCGAGGATCAGGGGGTCGCCCCAGGCGTACTCGCCGCCGCCCCAGGTCGTGATGAGCACGACGAGGGTGGCGATGGCGCTGAGCAGCGCGGCGCCGCTCCAGTCGATGCGCACCGACGCGCGGCGCACCGAGGGCGGGAGGACGAGCGCGGTGGCCACGAGGGCGACGATGCCGACGGGCAGGTTGATGAGGAACACCCAGTGCCAGCTCAGGTGGTCGGTGACGAAGCCGCCGAGCAGCGGGCCGGCCACGCTGGCCCCGCCGAACACCGCCCCGAAGATGCCCTGGTAGCGGCCCCGCTCGCGGGGGCTCACGATGTCGGCGATGATCGCCTGGCCGAGGACCATGAGCCCGCCGCCGCCGACGCCCTGGATGGCGCGGAACACGATGAGCTGGCCGATCGAGCCCGCGATGCCGCAGAGCACGCTGCCCGCGAGGAAGATGACGATCGAGGCCTGGAACAGGCGCTTGCGGCCGTAGAGGTCGCCGAGCTTGCCGTGCAGGGGCGTGGAGACCGTCGTGGCCAGCATGTAGGCGGTCACGACCCAGGAGATGCTGTCGACGCCGCCGAGGTCCGCGGTGATCGTGGGCAGGGCGGTGGCGACGATCGTCCCGTCGAGGGCGGCGAGCACCATGCCGGTGAGCAGCCCGAGCAGGATGATGACGACCTCGCGGTGCTCGAGGCCCTTGGCCGCGGGTGAGGCGGGCTCGTCGGCAGGCACCGCCGGGGCGGGGTCGGTGGTGGTCATCGGGCTCCTGGAGGGTCGGAGGGCGCGAACCCGTGGGCGACGAGGTCGGCGGCGTCTCGCAGCGCGCGGCGCAGCGTCTCCGGCGACGCGCACCCGTGGCGGGCCAGCGTGGCTCGGAGCGCGGCCATGACCGCGGCGACGAGGAGGGCGGGGAGGTCGTGGCGCTCAGGGTCGAGCCCGAGGTGGTCGGCGACCACGCGGGTGAGCTCTGCCTCGGTCAGCCGCTGGCTGGCCATCATGGCGGCGTGCAGGTGGGGGTGCTGCGCGACGAGCTGCGCGCGGGCCAGCCAGAAGCGCCCGTTCTCGCTCGAGGCGGACATCCGCCGGGCGACCGCGGCGCCGATGGCCCGGGCGGGGTCCATCTCGGTCAGGAGCCCGGCCACCTCGTCGGCCAGCTCGACGGCACCGGACTCGTCCACGCCGATGATCGCCTGGTCCTTGGTGCCGAAGTGGTTGAACACGGTCCGGGGCGAGACGCCGGCCGCCGCGGCGATGTCGTCGACGCTGACCGCGTCGGGACCGCGCTCGACGGCCAGCTCCAGGGCCGTGTGCGCGATATGGCGGCGCACCTCGGCCTTCTTCTGCTCCCGGAGCCCGGTCATGGGCCCCAGCGTGCCGCGAACGTGCAGTGACTGCAACTTTGCAGCCACTGCACGTTCGTCACATCACGATCGGCGGTCCGCCATCAGCTCGAAGCGCTCGACCGCCTTCACGAACACGTTGGCCTCGTAGACCGGCTCGCCGGCGGGACGGAGGTTCGTGTACGTGCGGGTCAGCTCCTCGAGCGCCACCCGCAGCTGGAGGCGGGCGACGTGGGCGCCCAGGCAGAAGTGGGTGCCGAAGCCGAAGGACACGTGGGGGTTGGGGTCCCGGTCGAGGATCACCTCGTAGGGGTCCTCGAACCACGCCTCGTCCCGGTTGGCCGAGGGGTAGACGAGCGCCACCCGGTCACCGGCCTTCATGGTCACGCCGTCCACCTCGGTGTCCTCGGCCACCGTGCGGAACATGTTGTTGAGCGGCGTCACCCAGCGGATCAGCTCCTCGACCGCCGCGGGGATCCGCGACGCGTCCTCCGCCATCCACTCCCAGAGGTCCGGGCGCTCGCTCAGCATGATGAGCGAGCGGGCCAGCGTGGTGCGGGTGGTCTCCGCGCCGCCCGGGACCACGAGGCCGAGCTCGGAGTCGATCTGGTCGAGGGTCATCGGGCAGCCCTCGAGGGTGGCGTTGGCCCAGCGGCCGAGGATGTCCTCGGCCGGGCAGCCCCGCCGCTCCTCGATGGCCGGCGCCGTGATCGCGTGCATCTCCCGGACCGAGCGGATGGCGTCGGACATCTGGATCGGGTCCCGGTGCAGCGTGTCGACGCGCATGAGGCGCTCCGACCACGCCTTCACGTCCCGCCAGTGGCTGAGCGGCCACCCGAGGAGCTTGCAGGTCATCTGGGCCGGGAGGCGTCCGGCCAGGGCGTCGACCACCTCGAAGCGGTCGGTGCCGGCGACGTTGCCGAGCGCGGTGCGCACGAGGGCGCGGATGTCGTCCTCGAGGCGGCCCACCGCCCGGGGCGTGAACAGGTCGGAGATCAGCCGGCGCTGCTCCTGGTGGCCCGGATCGTCCCGGGCGATCATCGCCGTCTCGTGCGGGAACCACACGGAGCGGTAGCCCTTGCTGCTGATGAACGTGGACGCGTGCCGCTCGACGTGGCGCACGTGGTCCATGCGGGTGATGCACCACAGCCCGTTGCGGTCGCGGTAGATGGGCTCGTTGCGCCGCATCCACTCGTAGGCGGGGTGCGGGTCGCCGACGTGGAAGTGGGGGTCGAGCAGGTCGACGTCGGGGCGCTCGGTCAGGGTGGTCATGGCCTCAGCCCTCCACGAACGGGCCGAGGACGGGCGGGACCCGCAGGTCCTCGGGGATGCGCTCGACGCCGATCGTGTGATCGATCGCCTCGTGCACGTGGTAGATCCGCCGCTCCTGGTAGTTGAGGTTCACCACCTGGAGCGCCCCGCTGTCGATCGAGGTCTGCATCCCCGGGAGCACGGCCAGGTCCTCGAAGAGCACGTCCTGGTTGAAGCCCATGAACAGGTCGTTGGCCTTCTTGCCCTCCTCGGTCTCGGACGACAGCGAGGAGCACCAGTGGACGTGGTAGCTCGAGGTGCCGTCGGGCTTCGGCCAGTTCGTGATGAGGAACAGGAAGCCGTGGCCCACGAACACGATGCTGAGGTTCGGGAACACGTGGTACGAGAACGTGCCGGACTCGGGCAGGTCGCCCAGGCCCTCGAACACGGGCGGGAACGGCTGCTTGCCGGTGAGCGGCATCCCCTCGCGCAGGGCGATGAGCATCCGCGAGTGCCCGTTGCGGAGCAGCTGGATGCCGGTGGTGGTCTGGTCGAGCACCTTGCTGGCCGTGTTCCGGTGCACGGTGTTCACGTGGTACGTCTCGATGTTGGCGTCCACCGGGAGCTTCCAGTTCACCGGCACGTCGCGGATCGTGATCCCGGCGAGGTGCAGGCGCCCGTCGAGGTCGGCCATCTCGCTCAGGTCCTCGCCCACCTGGCCGAGGTACTCGCTGAGCGGCGCGGCGTCGGGGTCGAGGTTCACGAAGATCATCGGCCCCCAGCTCTCGCAGCGCACCGAGGTGAGGTCGACGCAGGCGGGGTCCATCTCGCGGAAGTTCGCCGCGTCCGGGTAGCCGACGAGACGACCCTCGAGGTCGTACACCCAGCTGTGGTACGGGCAGGTCATGCGCCGGCCGGTGGAGCCGCTCGGCTCGGTGAGCAGCGCCGCGCCCCGGTGCTTGCAGGTGTTGACGTGCGCCCGGACCACCCCGTCCTGGCCCCGCACGACGATGAGGGGGAGGGCGAGGTGCTCGACGAGCACGTAGTCCCCCGGCTGCCGCACCTGGTCGGCGTGGGCGACGAACAGCCAGGAGCGGCCGAAGACGGCCTCCTGCTCGAGCGCCGCGAACTCCGGGTCGCTGTAGCGGGCCGCCGGCACGGGCGGGAGGAGCGGGAAGTCCTCGGGGTACTCGTGCCGCTCGCGCTCCCGCTGGGCGCGGTGCTTGACCTCGGCGATGAGGGTCTCGGACATGGCCATGGGGGGAGCTCCTCGGGTCAGGTCGACTGGGCGGCGACGAGGTCGGCCGCCCAGCGGAGGTCGGGCTTGCCCTGCGGCGTGTACCGCAGGGACTCGGTGACGACGAGCTGGCGCGGGGCCTTGTAGCCGGCGAGCTGGCCCTTCAGGTGCTCGCGCACGCTCTCGAGCGTCGGGGTGGCGCCGGCGCGGGGCTCGACGACGGCCACGACCTTCTGGCCGAAGCGCTCGTCGGGGGCGCCGACGACGATGGCGTCGACGATGTCGGGGTGCGTCTTCACGGCGACGGCCACCTCTTCGGGGAAGACCTTCTCGCCGCCGGTGTTGATGCAGGCCGAGCCGCGGCCGAGCAGGGTGATGGTCCCGTCGGCCTCGGGGCGGGCGAGGTCGCCGGGGATGGCCCAGCGCACGCCGTCGGCGTCGGTGGGGAAGGTCGCCGCGGTCTTCGCCGGGTCCTTCCAGTACTCGAGCGGCACGTGGCCCCGCCGAGCCAGGCGGCCGATCTCGCCCACGGGCACGGGGCGGAGGTCGTCGTCGAGCACGGTGGTGTCGGGGCCCATGGCGAAGCGGGGCGGGCCGCTGCGGTCGCCGGTGCCGACGAGGCGGCCGGTGGAGCCGGTCTCGGAGGCCCCGAAGCCGTCGACGACCGTGACCTGGGGCAGCAGGTCGGCGAGGCGGGCCTTGAGGCCGGGGGAGAGGATGGCCCCGCCGGAGGCGATGACCCGCAGGGCGGACAGGTCGAACGCGCTGGGGTCGGCCTCGAGCACCTCGACGAACGGGAGGGCCATGCCGTCACCGATGAGGACGAGCAGCCGGGCCCGCTCCTCGGCGGCGAGCCGGGCGACGGCCTCGGCGTCGAAGCGGCGGCCGGTCCAGAGCACGACGCTCTGCCCGGTGAGCAGCGGCACGAGGCTGTTCCACTGGCCGTTGCCGTGCATGAGCGGCGAGGTGACGAGCCACGGGCGCCGGTCGGGGACGACGACCTCGGCCAGCTCCTCGGGGGTCCGGATCGGGTCGCCGCCCTGGTTGCCGCCGCCGAGAGCGGCGAAGAAGAGGTCCTCCTGGCGCCACACGACGCCCTTCGGCGCGCCGGTGGTGCCGCCCGTGTAGAGGACGTAGCGGTCGTCGCCGGAGCGGGGCCCGAGCCCGTCGCGGGTGGCGGGGGCGGCGGCGAGGGCGTCCTCGTAGCGCAGGTCGCCCGCCTCGAGCGGGGCCTCGTCGCCGTCCTCGACCACGACGACGTGGCGCAGGAGGGGCAGCTCAGCGCGGATCTGGGCCAGCGTGGGCAGGAAGCCCCGCTCGGTCACGAGGGCGACCACGTCGCCGTCGGCCAGCACGTGGCGCAGCTCCTCGGCCGCGTAGCGGTAGTTGAGGTTGATCGGGACGGTGCGCGACTTGAAGCAGCCGAGCATCACCTCGAGCCACTCCACGCGGTTCCAGGCCAGCACCGCGACGTGCGCGCCCGGCTCGATCCCCGCACCGCGGAGGTGCTGGGCCACCCGGGTGGCCCGCTCGTCGAGCTCGCGGTACGTGAGGCGGTGCTCGCCCGCCACGACGGCGAGGCGGTCGTCGAGTGCGTCGGCGGCGACCTCGAAGAGGTCAGCCAGGTTGAACGTCAGCACGGTTCCCCCGGAGCACTGGTAAATGAATCGCTATACATATACTTGCCCGCCGCACGCCTGCCAACCCGCCGGAGGACCCGTGAACGACCAGCACCTGCCCGCCACCTGGGAGGGCGCCACCGCCCTTGTGACCGGAGGAGGCTCGGGCATCGGCCTCGGCTGCGCCCGGCACCTCGCCGAGGCCGGCCTGAAGGTGACGATCTGCGGCCGCTCGGAGGAGCGGCTCCAGGCCGCCCTCGCCCAGCTCCCCGAGGGGACCGAGGCCGTGGCCGCCGACATCACCGACCGCGCCGCCATGGACGCCGCCGTCGAGCGCACGGTGGCCCGCGGGCCCCTCGCCGTCGTGGTGGCCAACGCCGGCGGCGCCTACGCTGTCGGGCCCCTGGCCCTCGTGAAGGCGGAGGACTTCGCCCGCGAGCTCGAGATCAACGTGACCGGCACGTTCACGACGCTGCAGGCCACGGCGCCGGCGCTCGCCCGCGACGGGGGCGGGGCCTTCGTGGCCGTGTCCTCGATCGCCGGCTGCCTGACGCACCCGTACATGGCGGCCTACAGCACCAGCAAGGCCGGCCTCGAGATGCTCGTCCGCAACGCCGCAGACGAGCTCGGGCGCTTCGGCGTGCGCGTGAACGGCGTGCGCCCGGGCCTCGTGCCGACCGAGGCGTCCGACCCGCTGGCCACCCACGAGGCGACCCGCGAGGACTACCTCGCCCAGATGCCGCTGGGCCGCGTCGGCACGGTGGACGACATCGCGGCCGCGGTGGCCTTCCTCGCCAGCCCGCAGGCCGGCTGGATCACCGGTCAGCTGATCAGCGTGGACGGCGGGCACTCGCTGCGCCGCGGGCCGAACCTCGACGCGCTGGTGGGTCGCCACTACGAGGAGGGGCTGCGCAGCCACCTGCTCGGCTGACCCCGCCAGCGCGCCCGGTCCGCCCCGGTCAGAAGACCGTGTAGCCGCCGTCGACGACGATGCTGTCGCCGGTGTGGAAGGTGTAGGTCGGGTCGGCCAGGAAGACGGCCGGCCCGCCCATCTCCTCCGGCTCGGCCCAGCGGCGCACCGGGGTCCGCGAGATCGTCGCCTCGCGGAACTTGTCCCAGGCGTAGCCGGCGGCGGCGAGGTCCGTCTTGGTCCAGCCCGGAAGGAGCGCGTTGACGCGGATCTGGTGCCGGGCGAGGCCGACGGCGAGGGCGCGGACGAGGCCGAGGAGGGCGGTCTTCGCCGAGCCGTAGGCCTCGTTGCCGGCGGCGCCGTGGATGGCCGACGTGGAGGAGACGGCCACGAGGGAGCCGCCGCCGTTCTCGGCCATGTGACGGGCCCCGGCCTGGAGGGTGAGCATCGCCCCGTCGAGGTTGATCGACATCACCCGGCGCCACTCCTCGAGGCTCACCTCGAGGAACGGCACACCGGCGCCGGTGGTCCCGGCGTTCGCGAACACGGCGTCGATGCGCCCGCCGGCCGCCTCGACGCTGGCGTCGAAGGTGGGCTGGATCGTCTCCGGCTCCCCGACGTCGCACACGAAGGCGTGGGCGGTGATCCCCTCGGCGGTCAGCGCCTCGAGGGCGGCGGCGTTCTTGTCCTCCTTGCGGCCCCAGATCACGATCTGGGCGCCGGCGCGGCCGCACGCGGTGGCCATGCCGAGGCCGATGCCGCCGTTGCCGCCGGTCACGAGGACGGTGCGGCCGGCGAGGGGGAGAGCGGGGTCACGGGGCTGGTCGGTCATGGCGGCGGAGCCTAGCCGTGACATTTGACTTTAGTGACCCCTCCCTTTACCTTCCTCGCCGTCCTGAACCGCCGCTCGGGGGAGAACTGTCCTGATGACCGACGCCCGCACCGTCGACCCGATGATCACCGGCCCCGCCTACGAGCGGAACGCCGCGCTGATGATCCTCGACCGCATCCGGCGGTCCCCGGAGAACGTGGCCACCGTGGTGCTCGGCGAGCCCGAGATCACCTACGCCGAGCTGGGTCGGCGCGTCGCCGCCGTCGCCGCCATCCTCCGCGCCGAGGGCGTGGGCCCGGGTGACCGGGTCGCCTTCGCGGCCGGCAACTCGGCCGAGGTCGTCGACCACCTCGCCGCCACGCTCGCGCTCGGGGCCGTCTTCGTCCCGCTCAACACGCGGCTCAGCCCCGCCGAGCTGCGCTTCATCGTCGACGACGCCGGCTGCAAGGTCGTGGTCGCCGACGCCGCCATGGCCGCCCACCTCGAGCCGGTCCGCGCCGAGCTCAGCGCGGCGCTCATCGGGTTCGGCCCGGGCCTCCCGGAGGGCTGGCGCGACGAGGCCTCGCTCGCGCCGGCGGACGTGCCCGCGCTGGGGCAGCCCGTCGCCACCGCCCCCGAGGACGTGGCCATCCTCATGTACACGTCGGGGACCACCGGGAACCCCAAGGGCGTGATGATCTCGCACGGGAACCTCGCGGCCACCGTGCAGAACCTGCTCCTGCTCATCCCCTTCGGGGCGGACGCCGGGATGCTCGCGATGGCCCCGATCTTCCACGTGGGCGCGATGGCGCTCGTGATGGGCGCCCTCGCCACCGGCGGGCGCGTCGTCATCCTCCGGGCCTTCGACCCGAAGGCCGTCTTCGACGCCATCGAGCAGCAGGTCGTGACCTTCACCTTCGGTGTCCCGGCGATGCTCCAGATGATGACGACGGACCCCCGCTTCGAGCGGGCGGACCTCTCGAAGATCCTCATCATGTGCGCCGGCGCCCCGGTGCCCGAGAGCCTCCTCGAGCTCTACCTCGACCGCGGCGCGAAGGTCACCCAGGGCTACGGGCTCACCGAGTCGACGGCCGTCGTGAGCCTCCTCGAGTCCGGCTTCGCCCGCGCCAAGCTGGGCTCGGCCGGCATGCCGTACCCGCTCACCGCCGTCGAGATCCGCGACCCCGACGGCCGGGTCATCACCGAGCCCGGCGTGGACGGCGAGATCTGGATCAAGGGCCGCAACGTCGTCTCCGGCTACTGGAACCGACCCGAGGAGACCGCCGCCCTCCACGACGAGGACGGCTGGCTCCGCACCGGCGATGCCGGCCACCTCGACGCCGAGGGCTTCCTCTACATCACCGATCGCATCAAGGACATGCTCATCACCGGCGGGGAGAACGTGTACCCCGCCGAGGTCGAGAAGGTCCTGGCCGGCCACCCCGCCATCGCTGAGGTCGCCGTCATCGGCACCCCCGACGAGCAGTGGGGTGAGGTCGTCACGGCCGTCGTCGTGACCAAGCCGGACCAGACGCTCGACCTCGATGAGCTCCAGACCTTCGCCCGCCAGCACCTCGGCGGGTACAAGGTGCCCCGTCGGATGCACCTGGTCGACGCGCTGCCCCGCAACGCGTCCGGCAAGGTGCTGAAGCGGGACCTGCGCGCCGAGCTGGCCTGAGCCGACGGCGGGCGCACACGCCGGGGTCCACCCGGTGCAACACCCGGCCGGCGCGCCTTCGCGCCGTGCCGATCCCTAACCCGACCCATCAGGGGGATCTGTGAAGCGAACCATCACCCGCAGGGCTGTGGCCCTGGCCCTGGTCTTCGCGCTCGGTGCCGCGGCCTGCGGCAGCGACGACGACGACGCCAAGGACACCGGCGACGAGACCACCGAGACGACCGCGGCCACCGACAGCGACAGCGGTGACGCCGGCGAGGTCGCCGACGACCACGACGACACCCTCGCCATCCCCACCGCGACGGGCCCGGCCGACGACTCCCTCGAGCCGGTCGTCATCGGCATGATCAACATGGACGAGGGCACCCCCTCGTACCCGGACGTCTCCATCGGCGTCGACGCCGGTGTGGAGCTCATCAACGCCGAGCTCGGCGGCATCCACGGCCGTCCGGTCGAGATCCGCCACTGCAACGTCGGCGTCGACCAGGCGACCAACCAGGCCTGCGCCCAGCAGTTCGCCAACGACAAGGACGTCAACCTCGTCATCCACGGCTACGTGTTCGGGTCGAGCTTCATCTTCCCGATCCTCGAGGCGGCCGAGCTGCCGGTCCTCCTGCAGACCCCGCTGACGGCGGCGGACTTCAACGCCACCCTCGCCTGGGGCTTCCAGGGCGGCAACGCCGGTGGCACCGCCGGCACCGCCGGCTTCGCGGCCAAGATCCTCGACGCCCAGGACATCGTCGTCCTCGGCGCTGACAACGACGCCACCCGCGCCGCCGTCCAGACGATCGAGGCGCTCCCGGCGATGCAGGGTCGCAACCTGTCCACCACCTACATCTCCGACTCGGCCACCGACGTGACCGCGGACATCCAGGCCTCGGGCGCCGCGGACGCCGACGCCGTCCTCGCCCTCGTCAACGCCCCGCAGTGCGTCCAGGTCGCCCAGACCCTGAAGGACCTCGAGGTCGGTGCCACCATCATCAGCACCGCCACCTGCGCCGTCCCGGCCACCCTGGCCGAGGCAGCCGAGCTCTTCGAGGGCTGGCACGTGGTCGGCTCGGGCCTGCCGCCGCTCCTCGCCGAGGGCGCGTCGGCCGAGCTCGACTACTTCCGTGAGACCTTCCCGAAGTACGGCCCCGAGGAGAAGCTGCAGTCCTTCCTCGCCCTCGGTGGCTTCGGTGCCGCTCTGGCCGTCTGGGACATCGGCAACGACCTGCCCGACACCCTGAGCCGCGCCGACTGGGCCGAGGGCCTCGCCGGCTTCACCGGCCCCTACTTCGGCGGCAAGAACGAGATCAGCTGCCCCGGCCCGCACTTCCCGGCCGTGTGCGACAACGAGGTCCGCGTCTTCCGTCTGGACGACAAGGGCGTCATGACCCAGGTCCAGGGCTTCTTCGACGCCCTCTCCTGACCCAGGTCGCCGGAGCGCACCCAGGATGACCGAGCAGCCCGCCCCCCACTGGGCGACCGAACTCCTCGGCGAGTCGGTCAGGCTCGTCGACGTCCTGGGCGGCGGGACCTCGAGGACGACCATCCTCCTCGAGGTCCCGCCGGCGCAACGGCTCGTCGCCCGCCACGACGGCGGCGCCGGGCCGCTCTCCGGCACCCCCTTCACGCTGCGCCGGGAGGCGGCCGCGGTGGCCGCCGCCCGCGCCGCGGGGATCCCGGCGGCCACGGTGGTCGCCGAGGCGCCTGACGGGCGCTCGTACGCGGTCGAGGCCCTGCCGGGCCGACCCGACGACACCGGCGCCGCGCTCGACGACTACCTCGCCGTCCTCGGACGGCTCCACGCGACCGGCCTGGACCACGCCCCGACCGGCTACGCCGGGTTCGACCCCGACGGCCGGGAGGACCTCCAGCTCTGGGAGCAGATCGCGGGCGAGCGGGTCCGCCGCCCGCACCCCGCGCTCGACGCCGCCTTCGCCGCGCTGCGCGACCACGGTGCCCTGTCGCCGCCCGACGTCGTCCTCTGCCACGGGGACGCCGGCACCGGGAACTACCTGGCGGACGGGGACCGCGTCACCGGGGTCGTCGACTGGGAGATGTCCCACACCGGCGACCCGCACGACGATCTCGCCTCCGTGGCCGTCCGCGCCGCCCTCACCGGCCTCGACGTCGGCGACCTCGTCGCCCGCGCGCAGGCCCGCTGGGAGCCCGCCGCCGGCCGCACCCTCGACCGCCGCCGCTTCGACCTCGCCGTCACCGGCGTGCTCGCCCGCATGGTGGTGTCCTGCCTCGTGGCCCTCGACAACGCCGAGCCCGGCACCGACCGCACGGTCCAGCTGATGGGCTACCCGGTGATGGAGGCCATGCTCCTGCGGTCCCTGGCCGCCCTCGACGGCGCCGCCCTCGCGCCCGTCGCGGACGTCGCCCCGGACCCCGCCTTCGCCGCCGAGGTCGCCGGCCTGCTCGCCGAGGACCTCGCGGCCCCCCTTCCCGGCGCGTCCGACGCCGACGCGGGACGGCGCCGCCGCCTCCGCTACCTCGCGGACCAGCTCGGCCGCGCCCTCGGCGGGCGGGAGGGCGCGCCGAGCTGCCCCGATCCCACCGACCTCCCCGCCCTCTGGCTCGACTGCCAGCGCCGCCTCGCGGTCCTCCCCGCGTCCCGGCGCCTGGCCGAGTCCCCGATCCCTGGAGCCACGTGGTGCTGACCGCTGCCGACGACCGCCTCCACCCACCGGTCACGGACGACCCGTGGTGGACCGAGACCGCCTGGTTCGGCTTCGCCGTGCCCGAGGCCGGGATCTGCGGGTCGCTCTACCAGATCTACCGGACGAACCAGGGCGTGATGGCCACCGCCGTCTACGTCTGGGAGCCCGGGCGCGAGGACCTCCGGGAGCTGCCGTACTACCGGACGTGGTGGCACCTCCCGATCCCCGACGGCGCCCACCCCTGCGACAACGAGCTGCCCTCGGGCCTGTCGGTCCGGGCCGAGGAGCCGCTGTCGACCTACCGGCTGCGCTACGAGGACGACCCGGAGATCTCCCTCGACCTGCGCTGGGAGGCCCTTGCGCCGCCCCAGCCGCTCCACGTGTCGAACGGGATGGGCCACCTCGACCAGCTCGGTCGGGTGACCGGCACCCTCACCCTGCACGGGACCGCCCACGAGGTGGACTGCGTGGAGATGCGCGACCGGTCCTGGACGCCGCGCCGCGAGACCACGGCCCGCACCCGCCGCGGCTACCTCTACGGCGCCCTGGCCGACGGGTCGCGCGGGTTCTTCGCCGCCACCAACGTCGGCCCCGAGGGCGGCCGCGACGAGCTGGTCGGCGGCTGGGTCCTGCACGAGGGCGAGATCGTCCCCGTGACCGGCGGCGAGCGCCGGGTGCACCGCGACGCGGCGCACCGCCCCGCTGCCGTCGAGCTCGACCTCGAGCTCGACGGTGGCACCGAGACCTGGACCGGGACGGTCCACAGCCGTCTCGCCCTGCCCACCACCCCCTACTTCGCGTGGATGTCGCTCACCGAGTGGACCTCCGGCGACGGGGTGCGGTGCTGGGGCGAGGACCACGACAGCTGGTCGCCCGCGCGCTGGCGGGCGTTCTGCCGAGGAGACGAGCGTTGAACGAGTACCTGCTCTTCCTGGTCCTGGGCATCGGGACCGGTGCGCTGTACGCGGCGCTGGCCCAGGGGGTGCTCGTCGCCTACCGCGGCTCGGGCGTGGTGAACCTCGCCCAGGGCGCGGTGGCGATGTACGCCGCGTACACCTACTACGAGCTGCACGGGAACGGTCGGCTCTTCCTGCCCCCGATCCCGAACCCGCTCTCGATCCTCGAAGGGGTGGCCGGCTGGTTCGGCGCGGACCTGTCCCTGCCGGACATCCCCACCTTCGTGACGATCAAGAGCGGCGGCCTGCCGGTCCTCCCGGGGATCCTCGTGTCGCTGCTCGTGGCCGCGGCGCTCGGCTACGCCCTCCACGCGCTCGTCTACCGACCGCTGCGCCACGCCCCGCCCCTCGCCAAGACCGTGGCCAGCGTCGGCGTGATCATCGTCCTGCAGGCCACGATCGCCCTGCGCTTCGGCTCCGACGCCCGACCGGCGAAGCCGATCCTGCCGAGCAACACGATCCGGCTCTTCGACGGCCTCGTGAAGGCCGACCGGCTGTGGCTGGCCGGCATCGTCGTCCTCCTCGCCGTCGGCCTCTGGGCGCTGTTCCGCTTCACGGTCTTCGGCCTCGCCGCCCGGGCGGCCGCCGGGAACGAGAAGGGCGCCGTGCTCCTCGGCTACTCGCCGGACGCCCTCGCCGCCCGCTCGTGGATCCTGTCCTCGGTCCTCACCGCCTTCGTGGGCATCCTCGCCGCCCCCATGGTGACGCTGTCGCCTACCATCCTCAGCCTCCTCGTCATCCCGGCCATCGGCGCGGTGCTCCTCGCCCGCTTCGAGTCCGTGGCCGTCGCGACGGGGGCCGCGCTCGCCATGGGCATGGTCGACCAGCTCATGCTCCTGCTCCTGCGCAAGCCGCAGTTCCAGTGGCTGCCCTCCAACGGCAGCCGGGAGCTCGTCCCGCTCCTCGTGATCGTCATCGCCCTCTTCGTGCGGGGCCGCAGCCTCCCCGTCCGCGGGTCGACCGACGTCGAGCGCCTGCCCCGGGCCCCGGAGAACCGCCGGGTCGGGGTCCTCGCCGGGAGCCTCGTGGTGGTCTTCCTCGTCGGCCAGCTCGTGCTCGGCTACGAGTGGCGCCAGGCCCTGACCGTGTCGGCCATCGGCACGATCGTGGCCCTGTCCCTCGTCGTGGTCACCGGCTTCGTGGGCCAGATCTCCCTCGCCCAGATGGCGATCGCGGGCTGCGGCGCCTTCTTCCTCACCCGCTCGGCGGGGGAGTGGGGGGTGCCCTTCCCGCTCGCGCCGGTGCTCGCGGCCCTCGTCGCGGCCGCCGTCGGCCTCGTCATCGCCATCCCCGCGGTGCGCATCCGCGGCGTCACCCTCGCGCTGGTCACGTTGAGCTTCGCCTACGCGGTCGACCAGCTCGTGTTCAACAACCCCGACCTCGTCGGGATCTCCGCCAACGCGGTGGCGGCCCCGTCCCCGAGCCTCTTCGGCTACAAGTTCGGGCCCCTCGACCAGCTCGACCACCGCGGCGTGCCCAGCGTGCCGTTCGGCCTGTTCGTCGGGATCATGATGATCCTCGCCATCCTCGCCGTGGTGAACCTGCGCCGCAGCCCCACCGGCCGGCGGATGCTCGCCGTGCGGGCCAACGAGCGGGCCGCCGCGTCGGTGGGCATCGACAACGCCCGCACGAAGCTGCTCGCCTTCGCCGTGTCCTCGTTCCTCGCCGGCCTGGCCGGCGGTCTGCTCGCCTACCAGAGCGCCGGCCGCGTCGAGCCGACGAGCTTCGCGGTCATGACCTCGCTGTCGGCGCTGGCCATCGCCTACCTGGGCGGCATCTCCTCGGTCGGCGGCGCCATCGCCGCGGGCGTCCTCACCGCGGGCGGCCTCGGCAGCACGGTGCTCGACAAGATCCTCCACATGGGGGCCTGGGAGACGCTGGCCACCGGCGCCCTCCTCGTCGTGACCGCCATCCTCAACCCGGAGGGCATCGCTGCGGCGCTCCGCCACACCGGCGAGGTCATCCGCCACCTCGTCCACCACCGACGAGCGAAGGCCGAACCACCTGCGGGCAGCGAGCCCGCCCCGATGCCGGAGGTGACGGCGTGACCACCCCGCTGCTCCAGGCCCGCAGCATCACGGTCCGCTTCGGCGGCGTGGTGGCGAACGACGGCGTGGACGTCGACATCCACCCCGGCGAGCTGATCGGCGTCATCGGTCCCAACGGCGCCGGGAAGACGACGTTCATCGACGCCATCACCGGCTTCGTGCCGGCGACCGGTCACGTGCACCTCGGCGACGAGGACCTCTCCGACCGACCGGCCGCCGCCCGCGCCCGGGCCGGGCTCATCCGGACGTGGCAGTCCGTGGAGCTCTTCGACGACCTCGACGTCGTCGACAACCTCGCCGTGGCCGACCACCGCCCCAAGCGCTTCGACCTCCTGCGCGAGGTGGTCGGTCTCGGCGCCCGCCGCAACCGCGAGCGCATCGACGCCGCCCTCGCCCGGGTGGGCCTCGAGGACGCGGCGAGCATGTTCCCGGATCAGCTGTCGGCCGGCCAGCGCAAGCTCGTCGGCGTGGCCCGGGCGCTCGTGTCGCACCCGCAGGTGCTCTGCCTCGACGAGCCGGCCGCGGGCCTTGACGAGCAGGAGAGCGCCGAGCTCGGCCGCCAGCTGCGCCAGCTCGCGGAGGGCGGCCTGACGATGCTGCTCGTGGACCACGACATGCGCCTCGTCCTCGGCGTGTGCGACCGGATCTACGTGATGGAGACCGGTCGGGTCATCGCCTCCGGCACACCGGCCGAGATCCGCAACGACCCCGTCGTGCGCGAGGCCTACCTCGGCACCGACCACCAGGAGGCGTCATGACGCTCCTCAGCACCCACGGCCTCACGCTCGGCTACCACGGTCAGCCCGTGGTGCGCGGGCTCGACCTCCACGTGGAGCCCGGCGAGGTCGTCACGCTGCTCGGTGCCAACGGCGCCGGCAAGACCACCACGCTGCTCGGCCTGTCCGGGCTCGTGGCGCCCATGGCCGGCGACATCCACCTCGACGGCGAGTCGCTGCTCAGGGTCGCCCCTGAGGAGCGGGTGAAGCGGGGTCTCGCGCATGTGCCCGAGGACCGGGCGCTCTTCGCCGACCTCACCGTCCTCGAGAACCTCCAGCTCGGTCAGCACAGCCGGCGCAAGGGCGTGGACGACGCGCTCGACCGCTGCCCGGAGCTGCGCCCGCTCCTCGATCGTCGGGCCGGCCTGCTCTCGGGCGGTGAGCAGCAGATGCTGGCGATGGCCCGGGCCCTCGCTGCGGCGCCCCGGGTGCTGCTGGTCGACGAGATGAGCATGGGCCTGGCGCCGCTCATCGTGGAGCGCCTGCTCGCGATGATCGACGAGCTGGCGCGGACCACGGGCACCGCGGTCGTGCTCGTCGAGCAGCACGTCCAGCAGGCGCTCACCGTCGCCCACCGCGGGTACGTCCTCGACCGCGGCTCGATCTCGCTCGAGGGGCCCGTGTCGGTGCTCCGCGAGCAGGCCGAGGTCCTCGAGGCCGCCTACCTCGGCGACGCGGTGGACGAGGGCTGACGTGCGCGTCGGCGTGGTGGTCCCCCAGAACGAGATCGGCACCGATCCGGTGCGGATCGTCGACTGGGCGCGCGCGGTCGAGGTCGCGGGCTTCCACCACCTCGACGTGTTCGACCACGTCCTCGGCGCCGACATCTCGGGTCGGGAGGGCTGGCCCGGCCCGTACACCCACGAGCACCGCTTCCACGAGCCGCTCGTGCTCTACGGGTTCCTCGCCGCCCACGTCTCCCTCGAGCTGTCCACCGGGGTGCTCGTCCTCCCGCAGCGCCAGACGGCCCTCGTCGCGAAGCAGGTGGCCGAGCTCGACCTGCTCTCGGGCGGGCGGGTCCGGCTCGGGGTCGGCATCGGCTGGAACCCGGTCGAGTACGAGGCCCTCGGCCTGACCTTCCGGGACCGGGCACGCCGCTACGAGGAGCAGATCGTGCTCCTGCGCCGCCTCTGGACGGAGGAGGTGGTGGCCCACCGCGGCGAGCACCACACGATCGACCGGGCCGGGATCGCCCCCCTCCCGGTGCAGCGTCCCGTCCCGATCTGGATGGGTGGCGGCGCCGTGCCGGCCGTCCTCGAGCGGATCGGACGCCTCGGGGACGGGTGGCTCGCCCACGAGCCGCGACCCGGGGAGTCCGTCGTCGCCGCGATGGACCTCGTGCGGGCCAGCGCGGAGAAGGCGGGCCGCGACCCCGGGTCGATCGGCCTCCAGGGGCGCATCGACGTCCACGGCGCCCTCGACCGCGACCGCTTCCGGCGCTCCCTCGACCGCTGGGTGGAGTCCGGCGCCACGCACCTCTCGCTGCACGCCGCGGGACAGGGGGAAGTGGACGCCCACCTCGAACTGATCCCTGTGCTCGCGGACCTCGTCCGCGACCACCTCGACCTCGCCCCCCAGGAGACCCGTCCGTGACCACCGACCCGATGCACCCGTTCGTCCGCCTGATGCGGCGCTACGCGATCGACTACACGAACTCCCACGATCAGTCGATCTACCCGGAGCTCTTCGTCGACGACTACACGGTGAACATCGGTGGCGCCGCGCTCGTGCGGGACGAGACCTACGGGCCCGCCGTGTCGGCGCTCTACGCCCAGGCCCCCGGCCTCGGCCTCGTCGTCCACGAGCTGATCCTGAACGGCGACCGGCTCGCGATGCGCTTCAGCGAGCACGCGGCCATGCCCCGCAAGGACGGCACCCGCGTGCTCACCTGCTGGCGGGGCATCGGCATGTACGCCTGGGACGGGGAGCGCCTCACCTCGAACTGGGTGGAGCAGGATTTCCTCTCCCGGCGTCGCCAGCTGACCACCGGGCAGTCCGATCAGCTCGAGCCGCCCCACCTCGACCCGTGGATGACGACCCAGCCGGTCGCGCCGGACGCCGAGGCCGAGGCCATCGGCCGGGCCCTCGTGGAGGAGGCTCGCTTCGCGGACGCCGCCTCGCTGCTGATCGACGACCTCGTCGACCCGGCCCAGCCGCTGGTCGTCGAGCCGTCGGAGGTCGTGATCGACGACTGCTTCTCCGCCGGTCGGCGGGTGGCCGTGCACGCCACGTTCCGCGGCGGCTACGTGGGCGGCATCGAGGACGTCGACCCGGCGGCCACCGACGTGGAAGCGTCGCTGGCGGTCGTGGCGCTCGTCGATGTGGCCGAGGACGGCTCGGTCCGCGAGGTCCGGGCGGTCACCGATCGCGAGGGTGTCCGCGGCCAGATCCGGCATCGAGCATGACGGCAGGGGCCAGACCCCGGGTGGGGCGGCTCCGGTTCCCAGCAGCGCATGGCTGAGGGGGCAGCGGTCCGACGCAGCGCGCCGCCGCGCAGTCAGCGGGGGGAGGAGACGCGCGAGCGCGTCCTCGTGGCCGCGGCGCGCCTGTTCGCGACGCAGGGGTTCGACGCGACGAGCGTCGAGGCGGTCGCGGACGCGGCCGGCATCACCGTCCCCGGCATGTACAAGCACTTCCCGGCGAAGCACGAGCTGCTCATGGCGGTCGCCCGTCGGGTGACCCGCGGCTCGGTGGCCCGCCAGGCCCTCGGCCAGGGCCCCGATCTGGCCGGCGACCTGGCCGAGCTCTTCGGCGAGTACCTGGCCCCCGGCGAGGTCGAGCGGCGTCGTCTCTCCATCGAGCTCAGCCGAGCGGCCTTCGGCGACGAGGAGCTGCGGCCGGCGGTCGTCTCCTTCAACGCCCGGCTGCGCGAGGCGCTGTCGGAGACGCTGTGCGCCCGGCACGACATCGACCGCGGCGAGGCGGCGCGCCTGTCGCACCTGCTGCTCGTCCTCCTCATGGGCGCGGTCCACCTCGACACGCTCGACGCCGAGCGCATCGGCGACCCGGCGCTGGTCGAGCACCTCCGGCGCGCGTTCGCCCGGATCCTGGCCGATCCCGAGCCGGCCGCGGCGCGCCCGGCGCCGGCGGGCCTCCCCCCGTCGGTCGTCGACCCGCCCGAGGACCCGGTCCCGAGCGACGGCCGCCGGGCCCGGGCGGTGCGGACCCGCCAGCGGATCCTGCGGGCGGCCCACGACCTGTTCGCGCTCCACGGCTACGACGGCACGACCATCGACGCGATCGCGGCCCGAGCCGAGATCACCGTCCCCGGGCTGTACCGCCACGTCACCAGCAAGGAGCAGCTGCTGCTCGAGGTCGCGGCGCGGGCCTTCTCCCGCTACCGGCTGGCCCGACCGCAGGACGGCACCGAGCACACGACCACCCAGCTGGCCGAGCTCCTCGCGGCGTTCAGCCTCTCGGGGGAGCGGGTCGACCGGCGCCTCGCCATCGAGCTGGACTTCGGGGCGTGGCGCAGCGAGGCCCTGGCCGAGGACCTGCGCACCTTCCACCGGCGGATGCGCCAGAACGTGGAGCGGGCGCTCGTGGCGGCGGGTGTGGGCGAGGACGAGGACGTCGAGCTGCGGGCGCTCGTGTTCCTCATGCTGTTCATGGGGATCGCCCACCTGGACACGATCGACCCGGCGCTGATCGACGACCCGGAGTGGTACGACGTGCTCCGGCGGCGCCTGCCGCAGCTCGTCGGCTAGCGCGCTCGGTCGGCTGACCCGTCGAGCTCAGCCGGCCGGCTGCCCGGAGCGCGACGTGCGCAGGGCCTCGACCATCGCCCCGACCCGCTCGCCCAGCGCCTCGGGGTCGGCCTGCACCGCGTCGAGCTCCTCGAGGTGGCAGAGGCCGAGCAGCACGAGGAAGAGCGCCTTCACGGTGGCCAGCGGCTCGGGGTCGCCCTCGAGGAGGGCGGCGAGGTCCCGGGCCACCGAGGCGTGCCAGTCGTCGAGCAGCCGGGCCAGCGCGGGGTCCCGCCGCGACGCGAGGTGCAGCTCGGCCAGGAGGCGGCGCGGCTCGGCCATGTCCGGCCGCAGGTAGGCCGCCGCGACGCTCTGGAAGTTGCTCGGGCCACCGGACGCGCGCACCGCCTCGGTCATCCGCCGCAGGCTGCGCACGCCGGCGGCGTACAGCAGGTCCTCGCGGCTGTCGAAGTGGTTGTAGACGGCGGTGGCGGTCACACCGGCCCGCCGGGCGATCTCCTGGAGGGTGGCGCCGTCGAAGCCGTGGTCGGCGCACGCGCCCGCCGCCGCCTCGATCAGGCGGGCGCGCGTCTCGGCGCCGTCGGACTTGGGAGGGCGACCCCGGCGAGGGGCGGCAGCGACCATCGTCGCTGACGCTACCGGGCGATCACGACCGCGCCGGACCCCCCGTCGACGGTGACCGTGGCCCCGTCCGGGATGGCGGCGCAGGCGCCGTCGAGGTCGGTCACGCACGGCAGCCCGTACTCCCGGCAGATCACCGCGGCGTGGGAGGCGAGGCCGCCCACCTCGGTCACCACCGCCGCCGCCAGGGGGAACAGCGCCGTCCAGGTCGGGTCGGTCTCCCGGGTGACGAGCACCTCGCCCGAGCGAAGGCGCGCCGCGTCCTCCAGGGTGCGGCACACGCGGGCCGTCCCCTGAGCCACGCCCGCGCTCGCCCCGAGGCCCTGCAGCACCGCGCCGCCTCCGCTCGATACGTCGGTGACGGGGGGACGACCGGCCCGCGGCGCCGCCGGCTCGGCCAGCGGCCGGGCCTGGAGGAGGCGCACCTGTCCATCCGCGGCGGCCCACTCGACCTCGACGGGCGCACCGACCGCCGCCTCCGCCCGCAGCCCGAGGGCGCACACCTCGAGCACCGCTGCGTCCGCCAGGCACAGCGCGCGCTGACGGTCGGCGTCGACCGTCTCGACGGTCGGGCGGTCGCCTCCCGGCGGCACCGCGAGCATCCGGTCCTTGCGGCCCGGGTGCCGGGACACCACCAGCAACGGGTCGCGCCGGACCACCCACCGGTCCGGCACCACCGCACCCGACACCACCACCGTGCCGAGCCCCCAGCTGGCGCTGAGCACGAGCGTCTCCTCGGCCTGCCGCAGGGGGTCGACGGTGAAGAGCACGCCGGCGACGTCGGCCGCGACCATCACCTGCACGACGACGCCGAGCGGGCTGTCCCCCTCCACCGCGGCGGGGCGCGCGGCCAGGTACGCCAGGGCCCGGTCGCTCCACCGGGACGCCCAGCAGCGCCGCACGGCGTCGACGACGGCGTCGGCCCCCACCACCTGGAGGAAGGTGTCGTGCTGGCCCGCCGCGGAGCCGGCCGCCCCGTCCTCGTGGACGCTCGAGGACCGGACCGCCACCGCGACACCCGCGCCGTGGACACCCTCGAGCGCGGCGTACGCCCGATGGATCGCCCCCGTGACCTCTGCCGGCATCGCGCTCCGCTGCACCTGCGCACGGCGCGCTTCGCCCGTGCGGGCCGACGTGAGGGAGGCGGCGGCGACGTGGGCGCGGTGCGCGTCGGTGGTGACGCAGAACCCGTCGGGCACGGGGAGGCCCGCGGCCCGCAGCGCGCCGAGGTGGGCGGCCTTGCCGCCCACGAGCGCGACGTCGGGCAGGCCGACCTCGTCGATGCGTCGGATGTGCGGGCTCACGTCGGTGCAGGCTTGCACGCCCGGCGGGGCGGCGGCTCAGATGGCCCCGTGGCCCCGCGGTGGGGCCCGAGGGGGAACACCGTGCAGAACAAGATCACGGAGCTGCTCGACATCGAGTTTCCGATCTTCGCCTTCTCCCACTGCCGTGACGTCGTCGCGGCGGTGTCGAAGGCCGGGGGGCTGGGCGTCCTCGGCGCCGTCGCCCACACGCCCGAGCAGCTCGAGATCGACCTGAAGTGGATCGAGCAGGAGGTCGGCGACAAGCCCTACGGCGTCGACCTCATCGTGCCGGCGAAGTACGCCGGCGACGACAAGGGCGGGTACACGCTCGACGACATCCGCCGCCTGATCCCGGCCGAGCACCAGGAGTTCGTCGAGGACATCCTCAAGCGCTACGAGGTGCCCGAGCTCCCGCCGGACGAGGACCCCAGCAAGGGTCGCGGCGTCGGCCGAGCCCTCGGCGGTGCCGCCCCGTTCTCCGCGGCCTCCGCCGGCCCGCAGCTCGACATCGCGCTGGCCCACCGCACCGCCTTCGTGGCCAACGCGCTCGGCCCGCCCCCGCAGTTCCTCATCGACCGGGTGAAGGAGGAGGGCCGCCTCATCGGGGCCCTGGCCGGCAAGGCCCAGCACGCCGAGCGCCACGTCCAGGCCGGCGTCGACATCCTGATCGCCCAGGGCTACGAGGCCGGCGGCCACACCGGCGAGATCGGCTCGATGGTCCTCATCCCCGAGATCGTCGACGCCGTCGCCCCGGTGCCCGTCCTCGGCGCCGGCGGCATCGGCCGTGGCCGCCAGATGGCTGCCGCCATGGCCCTCGGCGCCCAGGGCGTCTGGTGCGGCTCGGTGTGGCTCACCACCGAGGAGGCCGAGACGCACCCGGTGGTCAAGGAGAAGATGCTGAAGGCGACCTCGGACGACACCGTCCGGTCGCGCTCGATCACCGGCAAGCACGCCCGCATGCTCAAGTCCGCGTGGACCGAGGAGTGGGACCGCCCGGACACCCCGGACCCGCTCGGCATGCCGCTGCAGCCGATCCTCACCGGCGTGGCCCAGGCCCGCATCAACCGCGGTGCCATGACCCCCGGGTCGGGAGCCGAGAAGCTGGCCAACTACTTCGTGGGCCAGATCGTCGGCGCCATGAACGAGCGGAAGTCGGCCCGCCAGGTCGTCTTCGACATGATCGACGAGTTCCTCGAGGCCGTCGAGTCGCTCAACCGCCAGCTCCAGGCCTGACGCCCGCACCTCGCGGCTGACCGGTCGGCGCGATCTCGCGCTGACCGGTCAGGCGCGGAGCCGACGGGGGTAGGTTGCGAGCATGTCGTCGGAGATCCTCGAGGTCGACCTCCTCGCGTTCGAGAAGGGCGACGCCGCGCAGCGCCGGGCCGTGGTGGACGGCGTCCGCCGCAGCCTGGCGACCGGCTTCGTGTACACGAGCCACGACCTCCCCGAGGAGGTCATCGACGAGGCCTACGCCAAGCTGGCCGAGTTCTTCTCGATGGACCAGGAGGTGAAGCAGCGCTTCGTCGCCCCCGGCTCCCACGGGCAGACCGGGTACACAGGGCTGCTCGTCGAGACGGCCGCGTCGATGGACGTGCCGGACTGGAAGGAGATGCTCAACTGGAGCGACGAGCCGCCCGCCGGCCACCCGCTCCGGCGCAAGTACCCCCACCGGTACCGGGACCAGGTGCTGCCCGAGGAGGTCGTCCCGGGGATCACCGAGGTCCTCATGCTGTTCCACCGCCGCATCTACGACCTCCAGCGCCGCTTCCTGCGCATCATCGCCCTCGGCCTCGGCGCCCACGAGGACTACTTCGAGTCGATGCTGCCGAACGGGTCCACGCTGACCCGGGCCATCCACTACCCACCGATGCCGGAGGCCCCCGACGGCGAGGCCCACGTGTGGGCGGGGGAGCACGCCGACATCAACCTCATCACCGCGCTGCCCCGGGCCACCGCCCCCGGGCTCCAGGTCCTCACCGAGGACGGCTGGGTGGACGCCGTCGCCCCCGAGGGCAAGGTGATCATCAACACCGGGATGATGCTCGAGGTGATCTCCAACGGGGTCATCCCGCCCGGCATCCACCGGGTCGTCGCCGCGGAGGGCTTCGAGGGCGAGCGCTACAGCGTCGTCCAGTTCTGCCACCCCACGCCGTGGACGATCCTGGCGCCGCTCGCATCGTGCTGCACCCCGGAGACGCCGCAGCGCTTCGCCCCGATCGAGGCGGGCGACAAGCTGGACGAGGTGCTGTACGAGATCAACCTCATCGAGGACGCCCGGCGGGTCGGGGACTGACGGGCCGTGCTGCTCCAGCAGGCTGACGACGCGCTGACACGCGCCTGCGGCGAGGACCCCACGTTCGTGTGCGACGTGGTGCTCGAGTGGACGGGCAGCGAGCGCTGGGCCGAGGCGGCCGACGTGCTCCTCGGCAAGCCCCTGCGCATCGTCATCGTCCTCGTCATCGCATGGGTCCTCCACCGCATCGCCCGACGGGTGATCCGCCGCTTCGAGCGCTCCCTGGCCGGCGAGGTCCCGCCGGGCCGGCGCATCCGCCGGCGCATCCGGGACACCTCGATCGGCGCCCGCCTCCCCGAGGCGATGCTCGACACGAGCCGCTACGACGCGCGCGCCGCCGCGCGGGCCTCCACCCTCGGGGCCATCCTCCAGTCGATCGCCACCTTCGTGATCTGGACCGTCGCGGTCATCACGATCCTCGGGGAGCTGGGCATCAACCTCGGGCCGCTCGTGGCCAGCGCCGGGATTGCCGGCGTGGCCCTCGGCTTCGGCGCCCAGAGCCTCGTGAAGGACTTCCTCGCCGGGATGTTCATCCTCATCGAGGACCAGTACGGCGTGGGCGACATCATCGACGTCGGCGAGCTGAGCGGCACCCCCGTGAGCGGCACCGTCGAGGCCATCTCGCTGCGGTCCACGAAGCTGCGCTCCGTCGAGGGCACCGTCTGGCACGTCCCCAACGGCACCGTGCTGCGGGTGGGCAACATGAGCCAGGAGTGGGCCCGCGCCCTGCTCGACCTCACCGTCGCCTACGACACCGACATCGACGAGGCCCAGCGGATCATCAAGGCCACCGCCGACGCGCTCCGCGAGGAGCCGGACTGGCGGCACCGCATCCTCGAGCCCCCGGAGGTGTGGGGCGTCGAGGACCTCGGCCGCGAGGGGGTGACCCTCCGCCTCGTCGTGAAGACCCGGCCCTCGCAGCAGTGGGCGGTGATGCGCGAGCTGCGGCGGCGCATCAAGGCGGCCTTCGACGCGGCCGAGATGCACATCGCGCTCCCGCAGCGCACGGTGTGGCTGCGGGGCGAGCGGCCCGAGGCGCCGACCCCGTCGTCGGCCGGGGCGAAGAAGGCGGCCACGTCGGCCAAGGCGGCGACGCGCGCGACGTCGCGCCGCCGGGCGAAGGCCCAGGACGACGACGAGGACCTCCAGGGCAAGGGCGCGCCCGAGGAGGCCTGAGCCCGGGCGGTCGAGGCACCGCCCGGCGAATCAGGCGGAGGCCGGCTCCTCGCCGAGGGTGACCTCGACGGCGAACGCGTCCCCGGCCGCCGTCTCCAGCGCGCCGATCCCGCCCGCCGCCGCGATGTCCGACGCCGCCTGCTCGACGCAGGCCAGGCGCTCGGCCACGTCCTGGACGACGGCCCGCTCGACCGGCGAGCGCATCGAGCGCTTCGCCTCGGACTTGGCCCGGCGCACCTCGCGGAGCACGTCGGCCGCGGCGGCGAGGACCTGCGGGTCGCCCTCCCCGGCCGCCGCCCGCAGCGGCGCCGACTCCGGCCACGCGGACCGGTGGATCGACCCCTCCTGCCACCACGACCAGACCTCCTCGGTCACGTAGGGCATGAACGGGGCGAACAGCTTGAGGAGGGCCTCGAGGGCCAGGCGCAGCGCCGCCTTCGCGGACTCGGCGCCGGCGTCGTCGCCGTAGGCCCGGTTCTTCACCAGCTCGAGGTAGTCGTCGCAGAAGGACCAGAAGTGGGCCTCGGTGCGCTCGAGGGCCCGGGCGTAGTCGAAGCGCTCGAAGGCCGCGGTGGCCTCGTCGACGAGGTCGGCGAGGCGCACGAGCATCGAGCGGTCGAGCGCCTCGGTGACGGCGGCGTCCGCCGTCGGCTCACCGAGGCCCAGCGTGAACTTCGAGGCGTTGAGGATCTTGATGGCCAGGCGGCGGCCGATCTTCATCTGACCCTCGTCGAAGGTCATGTCCATGCCCGGGCGGCCGTTGGCCGACCAGTAGCGGACGGCGTCCGCGCCGTGGCGCTCGATGAGCGTCACCGGGTCGTCGGGCATGTTGCCGGCCGACTTCGACAGCTTCTTGCGGTCGGGGTCGACGATGAACCCGGAGATCGCCGCGTTCCGCCACGGGAGCGTGTCGTGCAGGTAGTGGCTGCGCACGACCGTGGAGAACAGCCAGGTCCGGATGATCTCGTGGGCCTGCGGGCGCATGTCCATCGGGAACGTGCGCTCGAACAGGTCGGGGTCGTCCTCCCAGCCGCAGACGATCTGCGGGGTGAGCGACGAGGTGGCCCACGTGTCCATGACGTCGGGGTCGGCCGCGAAGCCGCCCGGCTGGTTGCGCTGCGACTCGTCGTAGCCCGGGGGCACGTCGGTCGTCGGGTCGACGGGGAGGCTGGCCTCGTCGGCGAGGATGGGCGAGAGGAAGTCGACCTGGCCCTCGTCGTCGATCGGGTACCAGACCGGGAAGGGCACGCCGAAGAAGCGCTGGCGGGTGATGTTCCAGTCGCCCATCAGGCCGTTGACCCAGTTCTCGTACCGGACCCGCATGAAGTCCGGCCACCACTGGAGCTCGGCGCCCCGGGCGAGGAGCACGTCCTTGTCCGGGTACCGGATGAACCACTGCTGGCTGGTGACGATCTCGAGGGGGCGGGTGCCGTTCTCCCAGAACTTCACCGCGTGGGTGATCGGCCGGGGGTCGCCCTCCATCGCGCCGTGCTCCTGGAGGAGCTCGACGATGCGGGCCTGGGCCTGCTTGACCGTCTTGCCGGCCAGCTCGTCGTAGCGGGCCTGGGCGGTGGCCGGGTCGGCGCACTCCCAGCCCGGCTCGCCCCAGGTGAGCGGGCGGAGGCGGCCGTCGCGCTGGACGATGGCCCGGACCGGCAGCGACAGCTCCCGCCACCACGTGACGTCGGTGGTGTCGCCGAAGGTGCAGATCATCGCGATGCCGGTGCCCTTCTCGGGGTCGGCGAGCTCGTGGGCGACGATCGGGACCTCGACGCCGAACAGCGGCGTGGTGGCCGTCTTCCCGAAGAGGGGCTGGTAGCGCTCGTCGTCGGGGTGGGCCACGACCGCGACGCAGGCCGGCAGCAGCTCGGGGCGGGTGGTGTCGATGAGGAGCGGCTGGCCGTCGGGGCCCGTGAAGCGCAGCTTGTGGTAGGCGCCCGGGAGCTCCTTGTCGGTGAGCTCGGCCTGGGCGACCGCGGTGCGCATGTCGACGTCCCACAGCGTGGGGGACTCGGTGCGGAAGGCCCGGCCCTCCTTCACGAGGCGCAGGAAGGCCCGCTGGCTCGTGCGGGTCGCCTTGGGGCCGATCGTCGTGTACGTGTGCTCCCAGTCGACCGACAGGCCGAGGGTCGCCCACAGGTCGTGGTACGCCTCCTCGAACTCGGGGACGACCTTCTCGCACAGCTCCACGAAGTTCGGGCGGCTGACCGGGATCGGCCGCGCCTTCTTGTCGACCTTCTCGGGCGGCGTGAAGTCGGGGTCGTAGGGGAGGGTGGGGTCGACGATCGTGCCCGTGAGGAGCTGGACGCGGCGCTCCACGTTCAGGCCGTTGTCGTCCCAGCCCATCGGGTAGAAGACCTCCTTGCCCCGCATGCGCTGGAAGCGGGCGACGAGGTCGGTGTGCGTGTAGCTGAAGACGTGCCCCGGGTGCAGGTGGCCGCTGACCGTCGGCGGCGGGGTGTCGATCGAGAACACCTCGTCACGGGTCTTCGTGCGGTCGAAGCGGTAGGTGCCGTCGGCCTCCCACCGGGCCCGCCACTTGGCCTCCAGCCCGTCGATCGTCGGCTTGTCGGGGAGCTGCGTCACAGGGGCCGAGGGTAGTGGTCGCCCCTCGGCGGCCCGAACTCCGATCAGGCCCGCGAACGGGGCCAAGGGGTAGGTTGCGGGACGAAGCAGGCCTTGGGGGGACCATGGACCAGACCGCGCCGCCGAACCGGACCGCGCTCCGCAGCATCCTGGGCGCCGAGCACGAGGGCTGGGTCGACCCGCACCCGACCTACCACCGGATGCGGGCCGAGGCGCCGATCCACTACGTGCCGGAGCTCGACGAGTACGTGCTCCTGCGCTTCGAGGACTGCGAGCGGGTGCTGCGGGACCCGTCGATGAGCTCGGACTCGAGCCGGCGGAACGTCCAGGTGCGCATCGGCGCCACGCAGGCCACCGCGGGCCGGGTCCCGTCCATGCTGTTCATGGACCCGCCCGACCACACCCGGCTGCGGAAGCTGGTCAGCAAGGCGTTCACGCCCCGCACCGTCGAGCGGCTGCGCCCCCACGTGGCCGAGCTCGTCGACCAGATGCTCGACGCCATCGACCCGAGCGGCTTCGACCTCATCGAGTCCCTCGGCTACCCGCTGCCGGTGACCGTGATCTGCGAGCTGCTCGGCATCCCGACGGCGGACCAGCACCGCTTCGGCCCGTGGAGCAGCGCCGTGTCCCGGATGCTCGACGCCGACCTGACCGAGGACGACATCCAGGCCGGCGTCCTCGCCTTCATGGAGATCATGTCGTACCTCGACGGGATCCTCGAGGAGCGCCGGGCCCACCCGCGCGACGACCTGCTGTCGGCGCTCATCGCGGCCGAGGAGGAGGGCGACCGGCTCTCCGAGGAGGAGCTGCGCTCCACCGTCCTGCTCCTGTTCGTGGCCGGCCACGAGACCACCACGAACCTCATCGGCAACGGCATCACGGCGCTCCTGCGCCACCGGGACCAGTGGGAGCGCCTCGTGGCCGACCCGTCGCTGGCTCCCGGGGCCGTGGAGGAGGTGCTGCGCTTCGACGGGCCCGTCCACCTGACCGGGCGCACGGCCACGGTCACGAGCGAGGTCGGCGGGGTGACCGTGGAGCCGGGGCAGGGCCTCCTCGTCCTGATCGCGGCCGCCAACCGGGACCCGGCCCGCTTCCCGGACCCGGACCGCCTCGACATCGGCCGCACGGACACCCACCACCTCGCGTTCAGCCAGGGCATGCACTACTGCCTCGGGGCCGCCCTCGCCCGCCTCGAGGGCCAGGAGGCCTTCAAGGCCCTGGCCACCCGCTTCCCCACCCTCGACCTCGCCGAGGACCCCGTCCACCGCGACCACTTCGTCCTCCGCGGCTACCGCGCCGTCCCCCTCCGCACCTGACAACGTCTGTGTGCGTTCTCGAGCCGCAGCGGCTCAGAAGTGCACACAGACCTCGTGGGGGGACGGTGTGGTCGGCCATGATCGGGGGGTGACGGACGCGCAGACGCCAACCCCGGGGCTCGAGGAGCTGCGGCTCCACGACACCCGCACGCGCCAGGTGCAGCCCTTCCGGCCGCTGCACCCGCCGACGGTCGGCATCTACACCTGCGGGCCCACCGTCTACGGCCCCCAGCACCTCGGCAACATGCGCAGCCAGCTCTTCCCCGACCTGCTGCGCCGGGTGCTGACGGCGGCCGGGTACGAGGTCACCTACGTCACCAACATCACCGACGTCGGCCACCTCGTCTCCGACGCCGACGAGGGCGACGACAAGATCGAGCGGGCCGCGGCCGAGACCGGCCGGCGGGCCGAGGACATCGCCGCCTTCTACACCGAGCAGTGGGCCACCGACCGCCGCCGCCTCGGCTGCCTCGAGCCCGACGTGCTGCCCCGGGCCGCCGACCACATCGCCGAGCAGATCGAGATGGTGAAGGTCCTCGAGGCCAAGGGCCACACCTACGTCATCGACGACGGCGTCTACTTCGACGTGTCGACCTTCCCGACCTACGCCGACTTCGCCCGCCTCGACCTCGACGAGCTCGAGACGAGCGGCCGCGTCGAGCACGTCGAGGACAAGCGCCACCCCGCCGACTTCGCCCTCTGGAAGCTCACCCCGCCCGGCGTCCAGCGCCAGCAGGAGTGGGACTCCCCGTGGGGCCGCGGCTTCCCGGGCTGGCACATCGAGTGCTCGGCGATGGCCACGAAGCACCTCGGCACCACCTTCGACATCCACACGGGCGGCATCGACCACGTCCGGGTCCACCACACGAACGAGGTCGCGCAGAGCGAGTGCGCCCTCGACGTGCACCCGTGGGTGCAGGTGTGGATGCACAACGAGTTCCTCGACCTCGGCGGTGTGAAGGTCTCGAAGTCAGCCGGCCACGTGCTGACCGTCGACACCCTCGTCGAGCGGGGCATCGACCCGCTGGCCTTCCGCTACTTCTTCCTCCAGGCCCACTACCGCCAGCAGCAGTCCTTCACCTGGGAGGCCATCGAGGCGGCGGCCACCGCGCTGCGCCGCCTCGTCGGGCACGCCGTCACCGCCCGCGAGGCCGGCGGCGAGCCGGACCTGGCCGTCGTCGCCCCCTACCAGCGCCGCTTCTGGGCCGCGCTGGCCGACGACCTCAACGCCCCCCAGGCCCTCGCCGTGGTGTGGGAGGCGGTGCGGGCCGACGACCTCGGCTCCGCCGAGCGGTGGGCCTTCCTGGCCGACGCGGACCGGGCCCTCGGGCTCGGTCTCGCCACCGCCGAGGCGCCCACGACCGACGAGACCGGCAGCGACCCCCGCATCGACGGGCTCGTCGCCGCCCGGCAGGCCGCCCGTGCCGCGAAGGACTGGGCCGAGGCCGACCGCATCCGCGATGAGCTGGCCGCCGAGGGCATCGAGCTGATCGACGGGCCCGACGGCACCACCTGGCGCCGCCGCTGATCTGACCGCGGGCGGGCCCGGTTCGGGGCCGTCGGGCCGGACCGGTCAGCGAGCCAGCGCTGGGTCAGGCGAGGTGGCGCCGTCGGTAGCCCGCTCCGGCCGGCCGTGGCGGCGTCGCACAACCGGCTTCGCCCGGTCGGGCCGGTTGCCGCGCAGCCAGCCTCGGGCGGGCCGGGCCGATTGCTGCGAGCTCGGCTCAGCTCTGCCGGCGCAGGCGGCGGGCGCCGGCCACGGCGGCGGCCGCGCCGCCGAGCGCGAGGAGGCGACGGGGCCACCGTCGCCGGCGTCGGCCGTCGCCATCGCCGTCCGGGTCCGCCCTGTCGGCCGACGGCGCGGGCTCCGGGTCCACGAGGCGGACCGGGCCCTCGCCCGGCACCACCCAGCGGCGGCCGATCTCGGTCGACGCGGCGCCCTCCGGGTCGACCCACCACCACGTGGCCACCGCCTCGTGGTGGGTGAGGCTGAGGACGAGGAACCCGTGGTGGGCGACGTCGACCCACCGCACGCCGTCCACCTGCTGCCCGATCGCCTCGGTGGCCCGGGCGACGGCGTCGGTCGGGGCCAGCTGGCCGATCGGGGTGGTGGCGGCCGGGGGGACGACGAGCTCGACGGCCACCGGACGACCGTCGTCGTCCCGGGGCCCCTCGATGGCCCAGGCGGAGTGGATGTCCCCGGAGAGGACGACGGTGCGCCCCGCCCGCTGGCCGAGGGTCCGGGCCAGCCGCGCCCGAGCGGCGAGGTAGCCGTCCCACTGGTCGGTGTTCGTGGCCGACCCGTCGACGACGGCGTACTTCTCGGGCATGACCCCGTCGAGCAGCTCAGGGGCGGGGAGGGTCAGCTCGGACACCACGGTGCCGGAGAGCACGACGAGCCACCGGGGGGTCCCGTCGCCGAGGGCCTCGTCGGCCCACGCCTCCTGGGCCGGCCCCAGCATCGTGCGCCGCGGGTCGTCGGCGGGGAGCGCCCCGTCGATGCCGGCCTGCTCGTCGCGGTGGGCGCGGGTCTCGGTGGCCGCGATGCGCACGAACGACCCGGCGTCGAGGTGGCGCCAGGCGGTGGCCGGGTCCGCGGGGTCGGCCAGCCGCTTCGGCAGGTACTCGTTGTGGGCCTGGAGGGCGGCGGCCCGCCGGTCCGCCCACGGGCCCTGCGTCTCCTCGTCGTGGGTCTTCGCCCCGCCGGCCCAGGCGTTGTCGGCCAGGTCGTGGTCGTCCCAGACCACGATCATCGGGTGGCGGGAGTGAAGCGCCTGGAGGTCGGGGTCCCGCCGGGCCTGGGCGTGGCGGCGCCGGTAGTCGTCGAGGGTGACGCAGTCGTGGTCGGGGTCCGGGGCCCGCTCCGGGATGGCGCACTTCGCGTCCTCGTACACGTAGTCGCCGAGGTGGACGACGAGGTCGACGTCCGTGCGAGCGAGCTCCCGGTAGACCGCGAAGGGCTGCTCGCCGTAGCGGGCGCAGCAGGTGGCGCCGATGCGCAGGTGGTCCTCGCTGCCCGCGGGGAGGGTGCGGGTCCGGCCGAGCGGGGACAGCGCCCCGGCCGCCTCGAAGCGGTACCAGTACCCGGTGCCCGGGCGCAGCCCGGTGACGTCGACGGTGACGATGCCGGTCGCGGGGTCGGCCTCGACCTCGCCGGCGGCCACGACCTGGCGGAAGGCCCGGTCGGCGGAGATCTCCCAGCGGCAGGGACCGCCCCCGGCGACGGCGGTCCAGAGGAGCACGCCCTCGGGCAGCGGGTCGAAGCTGGCCACCCCGAGGGGGAACGGGTCCCCCGGCCCGATCCAGTCGTGGTCGGTGGGGCTCACCGGCGGATCCCGCGGAGCCCGTTCCAGGCCAGCTCGGCGACGAGGCGGGCCAGCTCCTCGGGCGGCTCGGCCCGGCCGCCCGCCATCCACCGGCGGCTCGTGCCCTCGGCCAGCCCGACGATGCCGTGGGCCAGGTGGCGCTGCTGCGACGGGGTGAGCCCCTCGATGGCGATGAGCACGGCGATGGCCTCGGCGATGGAGGCCTCCAGCTCGGCGACGAGGGCCTCGAACTCCGGGTCCCGTCGGGTGCCGCCCCCGAAGAGGATCCGGAAGGCGGGCTCGTTGGCCGACACCCAGCGGAAGTAGGCGTCCACGCCGAGCTCGACCTGCTCCCGGGGCGAGGTCGCCGCCGCGGTGGCCTTCGTGATGGCGTCCAGGAGCTGCTGGCCGACGTCGGTGAGCACCTCTCGGTACAGCGCCCGCTTGGAGCGGAAGTGCTGGTAGAGCACCGGCTTCGTGACGCCGGCCGCCTCCGCGACCTCGTTCATCGACGTGGCGTAGAACCCGCGCTGGCCGAACACCTGGAGGGCGACCTCGAGGAGCTGCTGGCGGCGCCGGGCGGCCGGGAGGCGCGTGGCGTGGGGGCGGACGGACATCGGGCCCGATCGTACGGCCCCGGAGGCACCCCGGACGGGGGAGGAGACGGGCGCCACAGGGCGAATACCAGTCGCCGTGCGGCCCCCCAAGCAGACACCGGCGCTCACCGTGCGCCGTCCGGCCCAGCCGCTGCGGCCGCTCCCGGCCCGGCGGCCGGGTGTGTCGCTGCTGTCGGTGAAGGCCCGCCGTCGTCGGTTCCGCACCGGGCTCCCGCCCCGGGCGGGGGAGAGCGGCGGCTGGTAGCGGCCCCGGCGCCGGCGCCTAGAGCCCGCGCTCGCGGTCTTCGCGCTCGGCGGCCTTGACTGCGTACCCGAACACGATCGAGGGCGCGAGCACGATCGAGCCGACGACGATCGACGCCACGACCGTGGTGCCGGGCCAGCCGTCGAAGCCGGAGACGAAGCCGACCACGAAGGCGACGACGGCGAGGGCGAACAGCGCGTAGCCCACCCGCTGGCCGACCTCGACGAGCTTGGCGATCTTCGCCCGGCGCTCCCGCACCGGGTCCACGGGTCGCTGCTGCGGCTCGCTCACCCGGCCAGCCTGACCAGCCGCTCCCCGCGCGGGCAAGCGGGGCGGGCGTCGTACGATCGGCCGGATGTCGAGGTCGACGTTCGTGGCCCGCGGTCGCACCGTGGAGGTGGCTGCCCCCGCCCTGATGGCGATCGTGAACGCCAGCCCGGAGTCCTTCTCCGGTGACGGGCGGGTGGCGCCCGACGAGCAGGCCGAGGTGGCCGTCGCCGCCTGGGCTGCTGGGGCCACCCTCGTGGACCTGGGCGGCCAGTCGGCCAACACGAAGACCCCGGAGCTGGCCGTCGAGGAGGAGACCGCGCGCCTCGTGCCCCTCATCGAGGCCATCCGAGCCCGCCACGACGGGCTCATCTCGGTCGACACCTACAAGCCGGCGGTGGCCGACGCCTGCCTGGCCGCCGGGGCCGACGTCATCAACGACGTGAGCGGCCTGCTCGACCCCGAGCTGGCGGAGGTGGTCGCCCGCTGGGAGGCGGGGTACGTGCTCATGCACACGGTGGGCCGCCCGAAGACGAAGGTGCTCGAGCCGGACCTCTACGACGACGTGGTCGAGGCCGTCCTCGCCTTCTTCGCCGAGCGGATGGCCGTGCTCGAGGCGGCCGGCGTCCCCGCGGAGCGGGTGGTGCTCGACCCGGGGCTCGACTTCGGCAAGACGCCCCGCCAGTCCCTGGAGCTCGTCGCCCGGGCGGCGGAGGTGCACGAGCGGACCGACCGCCCGCTGCTGTGGGCCATCTCCCGCAAGGACTTCATCGGGGCGATCGCGTCCGCCGGGCCGCGCGAGCGCGACCCCGGCACCTACGCCACGGCCGGGGCCCTCGCGCACCGCGCCCCGTCGTCGATCCTGCGGGTGCACGACGTGCCCGGCCACGTGCAGTACCTGGCCGTCCAGGCGGCCATCGAGGACCCCGAGCGCCTGCCCCGGGAGGCGATGCTCGCCGAGGCGCTGCGCCGGGCCTGACGCCCGCTCAGCGGGGGCCGGTGGCGACGAGCGGGCGCGGTCGTCGGCGGGCCGCCCCGTCGGCGGCGACGTCGCGCGGCGCGAACGCGCTGAGCCCGGCCTCGAGGGCGGGGAGCCGTGCGTCGAGGCGGCGCACGAAGGAGTCGTCCTCGTCGACGCGGGTCGACGGCGGGACGGGGCCCGGCTCGGCCCAGGCGCTGGCGGCGCCGGTCCCCGCGAGCTCCGCCGCGTAGGCGGCCCGCTGCTCGGCCGTCCACGGCTTGCGTCGCCGTCGGGTCAGGTCCCGCACCGCGTCGGCCGCCCCGAGGACCACGATCAGGTCGCCGAAGGACAGCACCTCGCCGCCGACCGGCAGCGGCAGCGCATCACCGAGCACCGGGAGCAGGTCGTCCCCGCTTTCGAGGTGGCGGGGCCCCCGGAAGGACACGGTGTCCAGGTCCGCCTCCTCGACCACGCCGGCTGCCACGAGCGCCCCGGGCCGCACCGGCATCCCGCCGTTGGCCAGGAGGGCGACGAGGTTGGTGAGGAGCCCGACGCCGACGACGGCCACACCGGTGATGCGCAGGTTGGTGGCGACGAACCCGAGCAGGAGCACGAGGGATGCAGCCAGCGCGCCGACGGCGGGCGCGCCCGTGAGCGCGTTGGCCACGAGGTTCAGGACCGCGCCGGCGAAGAGCAGCCCGACGAAGCGGAACTGCAGGCGCGGCGCGTGGAGGCCGAGCGGGACCCGGAGGCGCCCGGACACCACGCCGACGACCACGGCGAGGGCGAGCAGGACCACGCGATGACGGTACCCATGCGCCGCGGGGCGGTCGCGGACCGTAGGTTTGGCCGACACCCAGTCCCTCGAGCGCGCCCCGGAGGTGCCCCCATGCCCGCAGCGCGTCCGGTCACCGGACGGTGGTTCGAGGACCTGACCCCAGGTCTGGTCATCGACCACGCGATCACCCGCACGATCACCGAAGCCGACAACACGTCCTTCTCGGTGATGACGATGAACCCCCAGCCGCTGCACCTCGACGAGGCGTTCGCGTCCGAGACCGAGTTCGGCACCCGCCTCGTGAACAGCCTCCTGACGCTCTCGCTGCTCGTCGGACTCTCCGTGTACGAGACGACCCTCGGCACCACCGTCGCCAACCTCGGCTTCGAAGCGGTCGAGTTCCCGAAGCCCGTCTTCCACGGGGACACGATCCGGGCCCAGACCGAGGTCGTGGCCGCCCGCCCGTCCGCCTCTCGGCCGGGTCAGGGCGTGGTCACCTTCGAGCACCGCGCCTACAACCAGCACGACGAGCTCGTCGCCCGGTGCCGTCGCGCCGCGCTGATGCAGGGGCGTCCCTCGTGACCGCCCGGGTGCGCAGCGCGCTCTTCGTCCCCGCCAGCCGCCCCGAGCTGGCCGCCAAGGCCCCCCGCTCCGGTCCGGGAGCCGTGATCCTCGACCTCGAGGACGCCGTCCCGGCCGCCGAGAAGGACGCGGCCCGCGCCGCGCTGCCCGAGGCGGTGGCCGCCGTCGACGGTGCCGCGCCCGTGTGGGTCCGCGTGAACCCGCCCGGCACCGAGTGGCACGAGGCCGACCTCGCGGCGGTCCCCGCCGAGGTCGCCGCCGTCGTGGTCCCGAAGCTCGACGACCCGGCGGCGGTCGCCGCGGTCGCCGCCGCCCTCGGGGACCGACCGATCGTCGCCGGCATCGAGACCGTCCGCGGCGTGCTCGACGCCCGCGCCGTCCTCGTCCCGCCGGTCGTCGGCTGCTACTTCGGGGCCGAGGACTACGTCGCCGACCTCGGCGGCGTGCGGACCGCGTCCAACGCCGAGGTCGCGCAGGCCCGGGCGCTCGTGGCCATGGCCGCCCGCGTGGCCGGCGTCGCCGCGCTCGACATGGTCACCATCGACTTCCGCGACGACGCCCGCTTCCTCGCCGAGGCCCGCGAGGCCCGCGCCCTCGGCTTCGCCGGCAAGGCCTGCATCCACCCCGCCCAGGTGCCCCTGGCCCACGAGGCCTTCCGCCCCACCGCGGAGGAGGTGGCGTGGGCCGAGGGGCTGCTCGCCGCGTACGAGGCGGCCGAGGGTCGGACGATCGCCTACGAGGGTCAGATGGTCGACGAGGTGGTGGCCGTCCGGGCGCGCGCCATCCTCGCCGCCGCGGCGGGCTGAGTCGGCCCTAGCCCTCGTCGGGCAGCGACAGCGGCTCGGTGGTGGTCGTCGGCCCCCCGAGGAGCTCGGCGGCCACCTCGGGCGGCACGCAGGTGACGACGGCCCGCACGACGTCGTCGCGGTCCTCCGGCGGCACCCCCGTCAGGGGCTCGTCGCGGTCGGCGAGGGCCCGCAGCAGCGGCGGCGGGACCACGGCGAGGAGCCGGTCGGCCACGCACCGGGCCTGCTCGTCGGTGAGCGGCGCGTCGAGCTCGGCCCGCAGGGTCGCCGCGACCTCGGCCGCCACCTCCTCGAGCGTGGGCGGCGCCGTCGTGGTCGTCGTCGTGGGGGCCGGCGGGTCCTCGCGGGCCGCGAGGTAGGCGCCACCGCCGATCAGCACGGCGAGGCCGACCGCGGTGAGCCAGAGGGCCACCCGCCGCTGGAGGGAGGTCACCACCGCGACCGCCCGCCGGTCTGGCGGGTCAGCCGAGCCCGCACTCGTCGACGGCCGCCGCCACGGCCGCCCCGATGTGCTCCTGGAGCTCGGCGTCGGGCTCCTCGTCGTTGAAGTCGATGTCGTTGATGTCGTCGACCCCGATCTCCACGACGACCGCCTCGGCGAGGCACTCGGCCTCATCCTGCTCGAAGCCGCGGTCCACGAAGGCCTCGGTCAGCTCCTCCTTGACCTCGTCGGCCGAGGGGTCGTCGGGGCCGGCGCACCCGGCGCCCACCGCGAGGGCGGCGGAGGCGAGGACGAGAGCGAGCCGAGACGTGCGCATGGGGACCACCTGGACGGGCCGGGGACGGGCGGTTGGAGCATAGGACCGGGCGGCGCGCTCCCTACAGTGCTGGCGTGATCCACCTCGAGGACCGCGGGCCCGTGGCCCTGCTCACCATCGACCGCCAGGAGCGCCGCAACGCCCTCGACCACGAGGCGCTGACGCAGATCCTCGAGCGCCTGGCCCAGGCCGCCGACGCCCGCGTCGTCGTGATCACCGGCGCCGGCGGGCACTTCTGCGCCGGCGCGGATCTGAACGGCGTGGAGGACGAGACCTTCACCGACCTGCTCCGACGGGTCCTCGCCGCCGTGCGCGACGACCCCCGGGTCTTCGTGGCCGCCGTGGACGGCGCCGCCCTCGGCCTCGGCACCCAGCTCGCCGTCGCGTGCGACCTGCGGGTCGCCACCCCGGCCGCCCGGTTCGGCATCCCGGCGGCGAAGCTCGGCCTCCTCGTCGACCACTGGACGATCCAGCGCCTGTCGCTCCTCGCCGGCGCCGGCCCCGCCCGGGCCATGCTCCTCGCCGCCGAGACGACCTCAGGCGAGGAGGGCCACCGGCTCGGGCTCGTCCAGCGGCTCGGGGACCTCGACGCCGCCCTCGGCTGGGCCGACGAGATCGCCGCCCTCGCCCCGCTCACCGTCGCCGGCCACAAGCTCGCGCTCAACCGCCTCGAGATGCCCGTCGGCAAGGGCGAGGACCCGGATGTCCTCGCGGCCTGGGACGCGGCCTGGGGGAGCGAGGACCGCGACGAGGGCGTGCGGGCCTTCCACGAGCGCCGCCGCCCCCACTTCAAGGGGCGCTGAGCCCCGGCGTCAGTACGACGCCGGGAGGAAGCGCGAGAACTCCTCGAAGAAGAAGAACAGCGTCACGAGGAAGAACGGCAGGCCGAGGGCGTAGGCCGGCCACCGGCGCCAGCGTCGGCCCAGGAACCAGGCCGCCAGCCAGATCAGCGCGCACCCGAGGCCGAGCAGGACGGTCGGGACCACCGAGGCGCCCTCGCCGTCGATGTCGTCGAAGGTGGCCGGCGCTGGCGCGGGCTCGGCCCGCACGGGCGGCGGCAGCGGCTCGTGCTCCGGAGCCAGCTGGCCCACGACGACGATGCGCTGGCGGGCGCTGTACTTCGGGTGGCAGGCGATGAGCGTGATCCGGTTGTCGCCCTTGTCCTCGAGGACGTGCACCTCGGAGGGGGACACGATGAGCTGCTCGCTCATCTCGTAGCGGAACCGGCCCTGGACGGTCTCCACGATGATCTCGTCCCCGGGCTCGAGCTCGTCGATCCGGTTGAAGGGCGCGCCGTAGGTCGTGCGGTGGCCCGCGATCGCCGCGTTGCCCTCCTGGCCGGGCAGGGGCGTCTCCGGGAAGTGCCCCGGCCCCTGCTTCAGGTTCTTGAGCGACGGCCCCTCGACGACGATCTTGTCCACCCCGATCTTCGGGATGAGGATGCGGGCCACCGGCTCCCCGTCGGGCGGCAGCTCGATGGGCGGGACCGTCTCCGGGTCGGCCGGCGCGTCGGGGGTGGTCGTCGACGTCGTGCGCTCGTGCTCGGCGTCGGCCAGCGCCTCCTCGAAGGCGTCCTCCAGCCGGCCCTGGGCCTGGGCCTCCCGGATGCCGGTGCCCCAGAGCTGGTACGCGACGAACAGCAGGATCAGCACCCCGGCGGTGATGAACGTCCGCCCGACGGCTCCCAGGACCCTCGCCAGCCGCATCGGCAGGACCCTACCCCCACCTTGGTCGCCCGTCGGACCGCTCAGTAGCCTTGGTCGACCCCATGGAACCCGCCGTCCAGCTCCGCGGTGCGGTGACCCTCCTGGGACGGTTCCCCGCCCTGGCCGGGATCGACCTCGACGTCGCCGCCGGTGAGACCGTGCTCCTGCGCGGTCCGAACGGTGCCGGCAAGACGACGGTCCTGCGCCTCTGCGCCGGCCTGCTCCCGCTCGTGCGCGGCGAGGGCCGCGTCCTCGGCCACGACCTCGCCGACCCCGCCCAGGCCCGGGCCCTGCGCCGGCGCGTCGGCCTGCTCGGCCACGCCACCGGCCTCTACGACGAGCTCACGGTGGGGGACAACGTGCGCTTCTGGGGTCGGGCCTGCGGTGCGTCGCCCGCCGACGTCGAGGCCGCGCTCGTCGGCTGCGGGCTCGACGGTCGCCTGCGCGACGTGCCCGCCGCCGCCCTCTCCGCCGGCCAGCGCCGTCGCACCTCGCTCGCCTGCCTCGTCGCCCGCCGCCCCGAGCTCTGGCTGCTCGACGAGCCCCACGCCGGGCTCGACCAGGAGGGCCGGGACCTCGTCGACGGCCTCATGCGCCAGGCCGTCGCCGCCGGCGCCACCGTCGTCCTCGCCTCGCACGACCTCGACCGGGCGGAGGCGCTGGCCGACCGCGTCGTCCCGGTCGCCGGCGGCGCCACCGGCCCGGCGGCCCCGACGAGCGCAGCGGTGGTGGCCGGTGTTCCGTGACGCGGGCCTCGTGGCGGGCAAGGACCTGCGGATCGAGCTGCGCTCGCGGGTCACGCTCCAGCAGGTGCTGCCCTTTGCCGTCCTCGTCCTCGTGATCTTCGGCCTCGCCCTCGACCCCGACCGCGGGTTCCTCGGGCGGGCCAGCGCCGGCCTCTTCTGGGTCGCCGTCCTCTTCTGCACCCTCCTCGCCGTGCAGCGGGCCGTCGCCGTCGAGTCGGCCGACGGCAACCGCGACGCCCTGCGCCTCTCCGGGCTCGACCCGGCGGGGATCTTCCTCGGGAAGGCAACCGCCGTGGCCGCGCAGCTCCTCGCGGTCGAGGTCGTCCTCGCCGTCGGCGTCGTCGTGATGTACGGCGTGGAGGTGACCGGGGTCGTGCTCCTGCTGGCCAGCGCCCTGGCCGCGACCGCGGGGCTCGCTGCCGCTGGCACGCTGTACGGCGTGCTGGCCGCCGGCCTGCGCGTCACCGACACGCTGCTCCCGATCCTCTTGCTCCCCGTCCTGTCACCCGTCCTCATCGGCGCCACCGAGGCGTTCGAAGCCGCGCTGGGGGGCGTGGCGTCGGACGGGTGGCCCTGGTGCGGGCTGCTCGTCGTGTTCGCCCTGCTCTACCTGACCTTCGGCACCCTGGCCTTCGGCACCCTCCTGGAGGAGACCTGATGTCTGCCCCCCACACCACCACCAGCTCCCGGTCCACCCGGGTGCTCGGGGTGCTCTCCCTCGCCGGGCTGGCGCTCCTGCTCGGCTACGCCCTGTGGTGGAGCCCGCCCGACGTGGTCCAGAAGGACTCGGTGCGGATCATGTACGTGCACGTTCCCACCGCGATCGTCGCCTTCTCGGCCTGCGGCATCACGACGCTCGCCTCGGCGATGTGGCTCCGGAAGCGCACCGAGGGCTGGTGGGTGCTCGGCGCGGCCTCCGCCGAGGTCGGCCTCCTCTTCACCGGCGCGTGCCTCGTCACCGGCTCGATCTGGGGCCGGCCCACCTGGGGCACCTACTGGACCTGGGACCCCCGGATCACCTCGACGACGCTGCTGTTCATCCTGCTCATCGGCTACCTCGCGCTGCGGCGGGTCGACAGCGAGGCCGGCGCCGCCCACCGCGGCACCCGGAGCGCCATCGTGGGCGTCCTCCTGTTCCCCAACGTCATCGTCGTCCACTACTCGGTCGACTGGTGGCGCTCGCTGCACCAGACGGCGACCATCACCCGCCTCGACCCGAGCATCGAGGGCACGATGCTCTTCACCCTGATGCTCGGCATCGTCGTGTTCGCCCTCGTGTTCACGTGGCTGCTCGTGCACCGCTTCCGCGTCGGCTGGCTCGAGGAGCGGGCCGCGGGCGGGGCCCTCGACGCCGCGCTCGTGCAGCGGCGGGCCGAGGCCGGCCTGGCCGGGGGCCCGGCGTGATGGGCGCCCTCGCCATGACCCACGTCGGGTACGTGATCGCCGGCTGGGCGATCCCCCTCGTCGCGCTGGGCGCCTACGCGCTGCGCACGATCCGCCGCGGCCGCACCCTCGCCCCCCAGGTCCCCCCGGAGGAGCGACGGTGGAGCTGACCCCCCGCACCGGCCCCGAGACCACCCCCGTCGCCGCCCGGCGGCGCCGGAACCCCGTCGTCTACGGCGTCCTCCTCGCCGTGGCCCTCGGCCTCGGGTTCGTGATCTGGCAGGGCCTCACCAACGCGTCGCTGTACTTCTACAACGCCGACGAGGCCGTCGAGATGCGCGACGAGCTCGCCGGCAAGCGCTTCCGCCTCCAGGGCACCGTGCTCGGCGGGACCATCGAGGAGGACGGCGACGACGTGGCCTTCACCGTCGCCTACGGCGGCGTGCGCGTGGACGTCCGCCACCAGGGCTCGCCGCCCGAGCTGTTCCAGCCCGGGATCCCCGTCGTGCTCGAGGGCCGCTGGTCGGAGGCCGGCGACTGGTTCGAGAGCGACGAGATCCAGGTGAAGCACTCGGCGGACTACGAGGCCGACCACGGGGACCGCCTGGAGGAGGCGGAGACCCGCGGCACCGCCGACGACGAGCCGTGAACGCCGTCCTCGGCACCGCCGGGCTCGTCCTCGGCGCCGCCGCCTCCGTCCTCGGCGTCGTCACGCTGGGCGTCGGCCTGCGGCGCAAGCGGCCGGCCCTGCTCGAGACCGGGTGGAGCTACTCGTTGCTCGCCCTGCTCGGGGCCGTGCTCGCCGTCGTCGCCATGCAGCGAGCCCTCATCACCCGGGACTTCTCCGTCGAGTTCGTCCACGACAACGGCTCGCACCGGACCTCGCCGCTGTTCAACATCGCCACGATGTGGTCCGCCCTCGAGGGCTCGATCCTGCTGTGGATCCTGATCCTCGCCGGGTTCACCGTGCACGTGGCCCGCAAGTTCCGGGCCCGGATGCACGACCCGCTCGTGGGCTGGGCGCTGCTCACGATGCTCGTCGTCAGCGCCTTCTTCTTCGCCCTCGTGCTCGGGCCGGCCAACCCGTTCCACACGGTCGACGTGCCGGCCGGCTACGACGGGCCCGGGCCGAACCCGCTGCTCCAGCAGCACATCCTCATGGCCTTCCACCCGCCGGCCCTCTACCTGGGCTACGTCGGGTTCACCGTCCCCTTCGCGTTCGCGGTCGCCGCGCTCGTGACGGGCCGCCTCGGCGAGGGCTGGCTGGTCGAGACCCGGCGGGCCACGCTGGCCGCGTGGGGGTTCCTCACCGTCGGCATCCTGCTCGGCGCCTGGTGGAGCTACGAGGTGCTCGGCTGGGGCGGCTACTGGGGCTGGGACCCGGTCGAGAACGCCTCGCTGCTGCCGTGGCTGACCGGCACCGCCTACCTGCACTCGGTGATGGTGCAGGAGCGCCGGGGGATGCTGCGGGTCTGGAACCTGTCGCTGCTCTGCGCCACGTTCAGCCTCACGATCCTCGGCACGTTCCTCACCCGCTCCGGCGTGGCCGAGTCGGTGCACGCGTTCAGCGACGGTGACATCGGGATCTGGCTGCTCGCCTTCTTCGGCCTGATCGTCGCCGTCACGCTGGGCCTGATCGGCTGGCGGGGCGACCGCCTGCGGGCCCCGGGCCGGATCGACTCGCCGCTGTCGCGCGAGGGCTCGTTCCTCGCCAACAACGTGCTGTTCGCGGCGTTCGCCTTCGTGGTGCTGCTCGGCACCGTGTTCCCGCTCGTCGTCGAGGCCCTCGACGGCTCGGCGCTCACCGTGGGCCCGCCCTACTTCGACCGCATGACCATCCCGCTCGGGCTGCTCCTGCTGTTCCTCATGGCGGTGGCCCCGGTGCTGCCGTGGCGGACGACGAACGTCGAGACCCTCTCGCAGCGGCTCCTGTGGCCCGGCTGGATCGGTGCCCTCACGCTCTTCGCCGCCGTCGCGCTGGGCGCCCGGGGCTGGGCCGCGCTCGCCACCTTCGGGCTCGGCGGCTTCGCCGGCGGCGCGGCGCTGCGCCAGGTGGTGCTGGCCACCCGCCGGCAGGGCTGGCGCGGCTTCGTCGGCCGCACGAACGGCGGCATGGTCGTCCACCTCGGCGTCGTCGTGGTGGCCGTCGCCATCGCCGCCTCCGGGAGCTACGCCGAGACCCACGAGCACCGCTACGAGCGCGGGCAGACCCGCACGATCAGCGGCCACGAGATCACCTACCTCGACACCGTCCAGATCGAGGAGCGCAACCGCCTCGTCACCAAGGTCCGGGTGCAGGTCGACGGCGGCAAGGTCTACGCGCCGGCGCTGTCCCAGTACGACGGGTTCGGCCAGCTCATCGGCACCCCGTCGGTGAAGACCGGGCTGCGGGAGGACGTGTACCTGAAGATCACCCGCCTCCCCCAGGAGGAGGGCGGGCCGGTGGTCCTCACCGTGATCATCGAGCCCATGGCGGTCTGGCTGTGGGTGGGCGGTGGCATCATCGCGGCCGGCACGCTGCTCGCCGCCTGGCCCGGCCGGCGGCGCCGCCCGATCGATCCGGTGTCCGCGCCGGTGCCGGCCGCCGCCGACGGACCGGACCCGGACGCCGACCCGTCCTCGGAGACGGTGGGAGCCAGCTCGTGAGCGCGCCAGAGCAGCAGGAGGAGGCCGCGGTGGACGACGACGTGGTGCTCGACGAGGGTCGGTCGGGTGTGCGGACGGCCCTCGTGGCCAGCGTCATCGCCGGGCTCGTCATCGCGGGGCTCGTCGTCGTCCTCGCCACCCGGGACTCGAGCGTCGACCGCGCCGGGCAGAGCCACCTCCTCGGGAAGGTCGCCCCGACCGTGGCGGGGGCCACCCTCGACGGGGGCGAGTACTCGATGGCGACGCACCGGGGCCGCTGGGTGGTCGTCAACTTCTTCGCCACCTGGTGCGTCCCGTGTCAGATCGAGCACCCCGAGCTCGTCGACTTCCACGAGCGCCACCGGGAGATCGGCGACGCCACCGTCGTGAGCGTCCTCTTCGACGACGAGGCGGACACGGCGGCGGCGTTCTTCGAGCGCGAGGGCGGGGAGTGGCCGGTCGTCGTCGACGCCGACCGGAGCATCTCCGTCGCCTACGGCGTCGCCCGGGTGCCCGAGTCCTTCCTCGTCGCCCCCGACGGGACCGTCGTCCAGCGCCTCGTGGGCGGGGTGACCGCGGAGGACCTCGACGCCCTGCTCACCGCGTACACCACCCGCGGCGGCGAGGCCCCGGGGGACCCGGCCCCGTGAGCGCGCTCAAGAGCCCGACCTTCCGGCGCTGGAGCTGGCTCGTCATCGCCGCCCTCGTGATCGTGTCGCTCGTGCGGGCCGGGGTCACGGAGGGCTCGCCCCGCACCGACGCCGAGCGGGCCCGCGACATCGCCACCACGCTGAAGTGCCCGACCTGTCGCGGCCAGTCCGTGGCGGAGTCGGACTCGCCGGCCGCCGCGGCCATCCGGGCCGAGATCGACCGGCGCCTCGCCGACGGCCAGTCGCCCGGTCAGATCCGCGACGCCATCGCGGCGTCCTACGGCGAGGACGTCCAGCTCGTGCCGGGCGGCTCCGGCCTGGCCGGCCTCGTGTGGGTGCTGCCCGTCGTCGCGCTCGTCCTCGGCCTCGCCGCCGTCGGCGCCGCGTTCGCCCGCTGGCGGCGGACGCCGACCGTGCGGGCCACGGACGAGGACCGGGAGGTCGTCGCCCGCGCGCTCGCGGCCCTGGATGCTGGGCCCGACGAGGACGACCCGGGCCGATGAGGGAGCGGGTCGACGTCGAGCGGATGACCGCGCTCGAGCTCGAGCGCGACTTCCTGCTCCGCAGCCTCGAGGACCTGGAGCGCGAGCACGCCGCCGGCGACGTCGACGACGCCGACTACCAGGCCCTGAAGGACGACTACACGGCCCGGGCCGCCGCTGCGATCCGGGCCCTCGAGGCGGGCCGCACCCGCGCCGCCCGGGCCACCGCCCGGCGTCGGAGCCCGGGGCGGGGGCTGGCCGTGGCCGCCGCCGTCGTGCTCTTCGCGGTGGTGGCCGGGGTCCTCGTCGCCCAGTCGGCCGGGCGTCGCGACTCCGGCGACGTGATCACCGGCGACGTCGCCCAGACCCGCACCGAGCGGCTCAACCAGGCCAGCCGGCTGAGCGCCGAGGGCCAGCTCGAGGCCGCCCTGTCGATCTACGAGGAGGTGCTGCGGGAGGACCCGGAGAACCCGGAGGCGATGACCTACCGGGGCTGGGTCCTGACCCTCGCCGGCGACGAGCGGGGCGGGCTCACCGCCCTCCTCGAGGCGGCCACCACGCACCCCGACTACCCGGACGTGCACGCCTTCCTCGCCATCGTCTTCTACCGGAACGGCCTCGTCGCCGAGGCGTCCCGCGAGCTCGACCGGCTCGAGGAGCTCGACCCGCCGGCCGGGATGCGCGAGCTGACCGACGGGCTGCGAGAGCGGATCGACGAGGCCCTCGCCACCACGACCACCGCGGCCGCCGAGGCGACCGGCGGCTGATGGCGGCGGGTTAGCGTTCCGGCCGTGGCGAAGATCTACCTCGTCCGGCACGCCCACGCCGGCGTGCCCGGCGAGCAGGACGGGCCCGACACCGCCCGCTCGCTGACCGAGCGGGGCTGGCGGCAGGCCGAGGGGCTCGTCGAGCTGCTCGGCGGCACGGGGGCGACCCGCCTGGTCTCCAGCCCGATCCGGCGCTGCGTGCAGACGCTCCAGCCTCTGGCCGCCCACCTCCGCACGGAGGTCGTGATGGACCCCCGCCTCGCCGAGGGCCGCGGCTTCGAGGGGGCGCTCGCGCTGCTCGAGGAGCTCGAGGGCGTCGACGCCGTCCTCTGCAGCCACGGCGACGTCATCCCCGACGTGCTGGAGGCCCTCGTCCGGCGGGGCATGCGGCTGAAGGACCCGGCCCGCTGGCAGAAGGCCAGCACCTGGGTCCTCTCCCGCTCCGGCCCCCAGTTCACCAAGGCCAAGTACCTCCCACCCCCCGCCTGACACAACGTCTGTGTGCACTTCTGAGCCGCTGCGGCTCGAACGCGCGCACAGACGTTGTCAGGGGCGCAGGGTGCGGAGGTGCTCGAGGATGGGGGGGAGGGCGGTGAGGGCGGCGTCGACGTCGGCCTCGGTGCTGCTCCAGCCGACGGAGAGGCGCAGGCTGTGGTGGGCGTCGACGCCCATCGCCTCGAGCACCGGGGACGGCTCCAGCGACTCCGACGAGCACGACGACCCCGAGTGCGCGGCGACGCCGGCCCGGTCGAGGCCCAGCAGCACCGCCTGGGGCTCCACGCCCTCGACGCCGAGGCAGACGAGGTGGGGGAGCCGGCCGACGGGGTCGCCGTAGGCGCGGACGCCCTCCAGCGCGGTGGCCCCGTCGAGCAGGCGCTCGGAGAGCCGGCGCTGCTCGGCCTCTTCGATGGCCAGGCCGCCGGCGGCCAGCTCGGCCGCCGCGGCCCCGAACCCGGCGACGAGCGCCACCGGCTCGAGGCCGGCCCGTCGGGCCCGCTCCTGGTCGCCGCCCACGAGGAGCGGCCGCACCCGCAGCCCGCGGCGCACGAGCAGCGCCCCGACCCCGGCCGGGCCGCCCAGCTTGTGGGCCGAGACCGACAGCAGGTCCGCGCCGAGCCCGTCGAAGTCGATCGGCACGTGCCCGGCCGCCGCCGCGGCGTCCACGTGGACGAGGACCCCCCGCTCGCGGCAGGCGGCCACCACCTCGGCCACCGGCTGCAGCGTGCCCACCTCGTGGTTGCCCCACTGAACGTGCACGACGGCGGTGTCGGGGCGGACGGCGGCCAGCAGCGCCTCGGGGTCGATCCGGCCCTGGCCGTCGACGCCGACCACGGTGACCTCGCCGTGCTGCGCCGCGGCCCGGCGCACGGCCGAGTGCTCGACGGCGGCCAGCACCTGGTGCCCGCCCCGCTCGGCGGCGCCCCAGCAGGCGGCGGCGATGGCCTCGGTGGCCCCGCTCGTGAACACGACGGACCGGGGGCGGGCCCCGAGGAGCGCAGCGACCTGCTCGCGGGCCATCTCGACGACGTAGCGGGCCTCCATGCCCTCGGCGTGGATGCGCCCCGGGTCGGCGGCGCCCCGGGCCAGCTGCTCGGTGAGCGCGTCGCGCGCCGCGGGCCGCAGCGGCGACGTGGACGCGTGGTCCAGGTAATGGCGACCGGTCACGGGCCCTGCGCGGGTCAGCCGGGCGAGGCGGTGAGGTCCGTGACGCAGCGGGTGCTGCCCGTGGGGCGGCTCTCGCTCGTCGCCGGGTCCGTCTGGCCGTAGAGCGCGCCGAGCATCCCCCGCACGAGCCCGCGGTCCACGGCGCAGATCACCGGGTGCTCGATCGCGGCACCGCCGAAGGGGCAGTGGTCGGACACGATGCGCAGCCCGTCGCCGTGGCGCTCCGCGTGGGCGGCGAACCCGTGCGCCGTGAGCGCGTCGGCCACCGTGTGGAGGGCGGAGCGCAGCGAGCGCTGCGCGGCGGCCCCGGTGCCCTCCGTGGGGCGGGCGCCGCCGAGCGAGGTGGCGAGGGCCTGGCCGTACTGGAGGCCGACCTCCTCGGCGAGGGTCTCGGCCGCCTCGGCCGGCAGCATCGAGAGCGCCTTGGCCAGCAGCGTGACGAGCAGGTCGTCGTGGCGGACCGGCAGCTCGAGGGTCATCTCCGGCGTGGCCACCCGGTAGCGCTTGCTCGGGCGGCCGGCGCCGGTGCCGGTGCGGCCCGTGGCGACCTCGACGTACCCGCCGGCGGCCAGCTTGTCGAGGTGGTGGCGGGCGACGTTCGGGTGCAGCACGAAGCGCTCAGCCACCTCGGACGCCGTCACGCCGACGCCGGGCGCCCCGTCGGGTCCGGGCTCGGAGGCCTCGTGGACGAAGAGGTAGATCTCGCGCCGGGTGGGATCACCGAAGGCGGAGGTGATCGCCGTGACCGCCGAGGAGAACTCGGTCGGGGTGAGGGCCGGCTGCGACACGTCGGTATTCTACCTATGGCCGTAGTGGAAATCCGTCCCCGGTCCCGCGCACCCGTCCCAACAGGGAGCCTCCATGCCCGTCTCCGTCGACGACGTCATCGCCGCCCTCCGCCCCGTCGAGGACCCCGAGCTGCACCGCTCGATCGTGGACCTCGACATGGTGCGCGACGTGCGGGTGGACGGGGACCGGGTGTCCCTCGAGGTCACGCTGACCGTCGCGGGGTGCCCGCTGCGCAACGAGATCCAGTCCCGGGTCACCGGGGCCCTCGCCGGCATCGGCGTCGCCCACGTCGACCTGTCCTTCGGCGTGATGACCGACGAGCAGCGGGCCGCCCTGCGCCAGAAGCTGCACGGCGACCCCGGCGCGACCGCCGGCAGCCAGCACGCCCACGGCCACGCCGAGGGTCGGGAGATCCCCTTCGCCGACCCGGCGAGCAAGACCCGCGTCCTGCTCATCGCCTCCGGCAAGGGCGGCGTGGGCAAGAGCTCGGTCACCACGAACCTGTCCATCGCCCTCGCCCAGCGGGGCAAGCAGGTCGCCGTGGTCGACGCCGACGTCTGGGGCTTCTCGATCCCGCGGATGCTCGGCGTGGAGCACCCGCCGGCCGTCATCGACTCGATGCTCGTGCCGCCCACCGGCGCGGGCGGCGTCCGCTGCATCTCCATGGGCTTCTTCGCCCGGGAGGACCAGCCGGTCATCTGGCGGGGCCCGATGCTCCACAAGGCGCTCGAGCAGTTCCTCACCGACGTCTACTGGGACGACCCCGACTACCTCCTCATCGACCTGCCCCCGGGCACCGGCGACATCTCGCTCTCGCTGGCCCAGTTCCTCCCCCGGGCCGAGGTCTACGTCGTGACCACCCCGCAGCCGGCCGCCCAGAAGGTGGCGCAGCGGGCCGGGTTCATGGCGCAGAAGGTGAACCTCGAGGTGAAGGGCGTGATCGAGAACATGTCCTGGTTCACCGGGGACGACGGCAAGCGCTACGAGCTCTTCGGGGCCGGCGGCGGCGACGCCCTCGCCGAGGTGCTGAGCGCCCCCATGCTCGGCCAGGTGCCGCTCGTGCCCGCCCTCCGCGAGGGCGGCGACAACGGCCGGCCGATCACGGTCACCGAGCCCGACGGCGAGGCCGCCGAGGCCTTCCGCCGCATCGCCGAGCGGGTGGACGTCGAGCTCGCGCCGACCCGCCGCTACAACAAGGCCCTGAAGCTGCTCTGAACCGCGCCGGCGGCTCCTAGGATGTCCGGGCCGTCCCCATCCGAGGAGAGAACGTGGACCTTCGCATCGGCCTGACCCAGACCGCCCGGGAGCTCGAGATCCACCTCCCCGAGGACGTCACCCAGGACGCCATCTCGGCCGAGGTCGAGCAGGCGCTCGCCAAGGGCGGCACGCTCTGGGTGTCGGACCGCCGGGGCCGCCGCTACGGGGTCGACGTCGCGAAGGTCGCCTACGTGGAGATCGGCAGCCCCGAGGACGACCGCCGGATCGGCTTCGGGGGCTGATCCCAGCACCACCGGCTGGGGGGCCGACTCGTGACCGACCTGCTCGACCGCAGGCTGCTCTTCGTCACCGGCAAGGGCGGGGTCGGCAAGACGACGATCGCGGCCGGGCTCGCGCTCCTCGCCGCGCAGCAGGGCAAGCGCACCCTCGTCGCGGAGATCGACGCCAAGGGGAACCTGGCCGACTTCTACGAGACCGGCCCCACCGCGTTCCGGCCCCGTGAGGTCGCCCCGAACCTCTTCGCGATGTCGATGGACACCGAGGAGTCGCTGAAGGAGTACCTCAGCCTCCAGCTGCGCCTCCCCCTGGTGGCCAAGATCGGCCCGCTGGCCCGCACGTTCGACTTCGTCGCCAACGCCGCGCCCGGCGTGAAGGAGATCCTCACCGTCGGCAAGCTCTGCTGGGAGGTGAAGGAGCGCGCCTACGACCTCGTCGTGGTCGACGCCGTCGCCACCGGCCACATCACGGGGCAGCTCGCCGCGCCGACGGCGATCAAGGAGCTCGTGCAGGTCGGCCTCGTCCGCGAGCAGACCGGCTGGATGCTCGACATCCTCGGCGACCCGGACCAGACCGGCGTGGTGATCGTCGCCGCCCCCGAGGAGATGCCGGTCAACGAGACGCTCGAGCTCGTCGACCGCCTCGCCGACGAGACGGTGGTCGACCTGGCCGCGGTCGTCGCCAACCGGGTGCTGCCCGAGCTGTTCGGCCGGGGCGAGGAGGAGGTGTTCGAGCGGCTCCTCGAGCTGCCCGACGACGTCCTCGACGAGGCGGCGGGCGGCCCGGCCCGCCCGATCCTCGAGGGCGCGCAGATGGCGGTGAGCCTGCGCCGGACCCGCAGCGCCCACCTGGCCCGCCTCCGCGACGAGCTCCCCCCGGGGACGCCGATCCTCTACGTCCCGTACCTGTTCCAGCGCAGCCACGGCGCCCGGGCCACCGCGCAGGTGGCGGCCCACCTCGGCGAGGAGCTCGGGTTCTGATGCCCCGCCGCAGTGCCCCCGCCCCGGTCGGCTCCCTCGAGGAGCTGCTGGCCACCCGGGAGATCGTCGTCAGCTGCGGCTCCGGCGGCGTCGGCAAGACCACCACCGCCGCCGCGGCTGCCGCCATGGCCGCCACCCACCTGGGCGGCAAGGTCCTCGTCCTCACCGTCGACCCGGCCCGCCGCCTCGCCAACGCCCTCGGCCTCGAGGCCTTCGGCAACGTGGAGACGCAGGTCCCGGCCCGCGCCTTCACCGAGGCCGGGCGGGAGCCCCGAGGCGAGCTGTGGGCGGCGATGCTCGACACGAAGCAGTCCTGGGACGACCTCGTGCGGGCCCACGCCCCCGACGAGGCGACCCGGGACGCCATCCTCTCGAACCCGCTGTACCAGAACATCACCGGCCGGTTCGTCCAGAGCCACGACTACATCGCGATGGAGCGCCTCTACGAGCTGCACGCGTCGGGCCGGTACGACCTGATCGTCGTCGACACCCCGCCCACCCGGAACGCCATCGACTTCCTCGAGGCGCCGGAGCGGATGGCCGAGTTCTTCTCGAGCCGCCTGCTGCGCTGGCTGACGGTCCCGGCCCGGAGCCGGGTCCTGACGATGGCCTCGAAGCCCTTCTACACGGTGGCCGACCGGATCCTCGGCTCGAAGTTCCTCGAGGACATCGCCGAGTTCTTCCTGCTCTTCCAGACGATGTACGACGGCTTCGTCGAGCGGGCGAAGGCCGTGACCCGCCTGCTCGAGGACTCCCGGACGACCTTCGTGGTCGTGTCGACCCTCGAGTCCGCGCCCCTGGCCGAGGCCGAGTTCTTCATCGACGCCCTGAAGGAGCGGCGCCTCCACCTCGGGGCGGTCGTGCTCAACAAGGTGCTGCCCGATCTCTTCCTCGCCGACGGGGCGGCGGCCGCGGCGCAGCGCCTCACGAAGGCGCCCGAGGAGGTCGCCGCGGCGCTCCCGGCCGAGCTCGGCGACCCGGCCCAGGTGGCGCGGGTCCTCCGCGAGGTGGGGGAGAGCTACCTCAACTTCCAGGTGGTGGCCACCCGGGAGGCGGCCACCCGGCGCGAGATCGCCGCCGCGCCCGAGGTGGTGGCCGCCGTCCCGTACTTCACGGGCGACATCACCGACCTCGGCGGCCTGCTGGAGCTCGGCGAGCGCATCTGGCGGTGACGGCGGGCGCGGCTCGTAACCTGACGGTCCCCATGGCCTCCCTCGCCGAGCTCGCCCGCTACCACACCGCCCTCGACCTCCGGTCGATCGGGCACCTCCAGCGCCTGACGAGCGGCTGGGGCCTGCTGTCGGACCTCTGCTTCGCCGACCTGCTGCTCTTCGCGCCGGTGCGCGACGCCGAGGACGGCGAGCGGATGATCGTGCTCGGCCAGGTGCGCCCGAGCACCTCCCAGACGGTGCACCGGGCCGACTGGGTGGGTCGGGAGGTCACTGCCGAGGAGCGGCCCCTCGTGGTCCGGGCCTACCAGCTCGGCGAGATCATCGAGGGCGAGGCCGCCATCTCCGAGCTGAAGGAGCAGGTGCGGGTGCAGTGCATCCCCGTGCGCTGCCAGGGCCGGGTGGTCGGGGTGATCACGCGGGAGTCGGCGCCCTCCTTCGGTCGCCAGCCCGGTGAGCTCGAGCGCACCTACGTCGCCATCTTCAACCGGTTCGCCCGCATGATCGCGGCGGGCGTCTACCCGTTCGACGCCCAGGACCTCGAGACGGAGGAGGCGCCGCGGGTGGGCGACGGCGCGATCGTCCTCGACGCCCACCAGCGGGTGGAGTACACGTCCCCCAACGCGGTCTCGAACCTGCACCGCATCGGCGTGCACGCGAACACCGAGGGCCTGCGCCTCGACGAGGTCGGCCTCGACGACACGGTCGTGCGCACCGCGTTCTCCATCGCCGCCCCGGTGACCGAGGAGATCGAGGCCGGCGCCGGGTCCACGATCCTGTTCCGCTGCATCCCGCTCATCGAGCAGGACGAGGTGTCCGGCGCCGTCCTGCTCACCCGGGACATCTCGGACCTGCGTCGTCGGGACAAGCTGCTGCTGTCCAAGGACGCCACGATCCAAGAGATCCACCACCGGGTGAAGAACAACCTGCAGACGATCTCGTCGCTGCTGCGCCTCCAGGCTCGCCGCCTCGAGTCGCCCGAGGCCAAGGCGGTCATCGAGGAGTCGGTCCGCCGGATCCGCTCGATCGCCCTGGTGCACGAGACCCTCTCGCGCGAGGCCGGCGACGACGTCGCGTTCGTCGAGGTGGTCCGCCCGCTCGTGCGCATGGTCGAGGACGGCATGGTGTCGCCCGACCGCCCCGTGGGCTTCTCGGTGCGCGGCGACGCCGGGGTCGTCCCCGACAGCGTCGCCACCCCGGCCTCGGTCGTGCTGAACGAGCTGCTCCAGAACGCGATGGACCACGCCTTCCCGCCCGGCCGGGTGGACCTGAAGGCGGCGCCCGGCCACGTGGTCGTGGAGCTCGGCCACGACGCGACCTGCCTGTCGATCTCGGTGAGCGACGACGGGGTGGGCGTGCCGGAGGGCTTTGACCTCGAGGCGAGCACCGGCCTCGGCCTGTCGATCGTGCGCACGCTCGTCACCTCGGAGCTCGGCGGCGAGATCTCGATGCGCCGCGGCGACGGCCCGGCCGACCGGCCCGGCACCGTCATCGAGGTGCGCATCCCCCGCACCGTCGACTGAGCGGGCGCCCCCGCACCGGGGCCCGGACGCGGCTCGACCTCCCCGGAGGGAGGTCGAGCGGCAGAACCGGATCCGGCGGGACGCCGGAGCGATCAGGCGGTGCGGCGCTGGCGGGCGACGTACTGCTTGCGCAGCTGGCGGCGCTCCTCCTCGGAGGTGCCGCCCCAGACGCCGGAGTCCTGGTTGGTGGCCAGGGCGTACTCCAGGCACGGGACCTGGGCGGCGCACTCGCGGCAGACGGCCTTGGCGTTCTCGATCTGCTCGATCGCCGGGCCCGTCGTGCCGACGGGGAAGAAGAGGTCAGGATCGGTGTCCCGACACGACGCCAGGTCACGCCAGTCGTCGCGCTCGATGGACAGGGGCAGGGGGCGGCTTTCAGCGAGGGCCACGCTCGGTTCCTCCGCGGCGAGGTTGGGGTCACGCCGGATTACGTGACGAGTTTCACATGCCGTCGCGCGGGAGTTACCGGGGTCAGGGCGCGTGCGGCTGCGTTGACGAGGGTATCCACGGTCGACTAAGCGGGCAATACCCTGTTTCGAGCCGAGGATGTGACATTCGTCATGCGCGTCATCGCCCACCGCGGAGCCTCGGCTCGAGCCCCGGAGAACACCCTCGCCGCCTTCGCGCTGGCGCGCGAGGAGGGGGCCGACGGGGTGGAGCTCGACGTGCGGCGCACCGCCGACGGCACGCTGGCCGTCTGCCACGACGAGCACCTGCCCGACGGGCGGGCCCTGCGGGACCTCGACGCCGCCCAGCTCGACGGCGCGGTGCCGGAGCTGGCCCAGGTCCTCGCGGCCTGCGAGCCCTTCGCCGTCGTGAACGTCGAGATCAAGAACTGGCCCGACGACGGCGACTTCGACCCCGGGGAGTCGCTGGCTGAGGCGGTCGTCGCCCTCCTCGACGCCCGAGGCGAGCTGGCCGACCCCCGGATCCTCGTCTCCGCCTTCCACCTCCCGACGATCGATCGGATCCGGGCCCTCGCCCCGAGCGTGCGCACCGCCTGGCTGCTGGGGCTCATCGAGGACCCGGCGCCGCTCGTGGCCCGGGCGGCCGATCGGGGCCACGTCGCCGTGCACCCTCACCACCTCTTCGTGGACGAGCGCTTCGTGGAGGTCGCCGGCGCCGCGGGCGTCGAGGTCAACGCCTGGACCTGCAACGAGCCCGAGCGCATCCGGGAGCTGGCCGCCCTCGGCGTCGACGCCGTCATCACCGACACGCCCCGCGAGGCGCTCGCCGCGCTCGGGCGCGGACGCTAGGCGAGCGCGCCGGCCGGGTCGCCGACGGGGACGACGAGGTCGAGCACGTCCGGCTCGTGGCGGAGGTGCAGGCGCTCGACGTCGCCGAGGTGGTCGCCGTCCACCTGGTAGGGGATCGGGCCGTACCCCTCGATCACGAGCTCGGTCAGGTCCGTGCGGTGGTCCGTCCAGCGGGAGCTGCGCAGGTGGCGCCCCGACCGCAGGGCCGAGCCGATGATCCGCAGCGCCCGGCCGAGGGCCAGGGTCCGCAGCGTCACGCTGGCCAGCCCGCGCGACAGGGTCGCCTCCGGCGCGAGGTCGAGGGGCACGTTCCCCAGGTAGGTGTACGGGTTCACGTTGAGGCAGATCGTGAGGTACCCGTCGTCGACGACCGACCCGTCGGGGAACCGGACGCAGAAGCGGGGCCGGCTGCGGTCGTAGTGGCGGACCCAGGTGTCGAACGCCGCGTACACGAAGAGCGGGTGGCCGGCGTAGCGCTTGAGGCCCGAGCGCTTCTCCACCTGCTCCACCACCGCGGCGTCGAAGCCGATCCCGACGTGGAACAGGAAGTAGCGGCCGTTGGCGGAGCCGAGCCCGACCCGGCGGATCGAGCCGGCGGCCAGCGCGTCGAGCAGGCCGCCCGTGGCCTCGATGGGGTCGTTCGGCAGGCCGATGGCCCGGGCGAACACGTTCGTGGACCCGCCCGGCAGAGGCGCGAGCGCCGTGCTGGTGCCGGCCAGGCCGTTGGCCGCCTCGTTCAGCGTGCCGTCGCCGCCCAGCACGACGACGACGTCGGTGCCAGTGCTCGCCGCCCCGCGGGCGAGGCGGGTGGCGTGCCCGCGGCGGTTCGTCTCGGCCAGCGTGACCTCGTGGTCCGCCGACAGCGCCTTCTGGATCACGACGCGGCTGCGAGCGGTCACCGACGACGCCGACGAGTTCACGAGCAGCAGCACCTTCATGGCGCTGCGAACCTACCCGGCGGTCACCGGCGGCCCGCAGCCGCCGTGCCGCGCGGCACGCTCAGGTTGGAGCGGTCCCCGTCCACGTGGGAGCATCGCCGCCATGCATGTCGTCGTCTGTGTGAAGCAGATCCCCGATCCCGCCGAGCCGGGCAAGCTCGAGGCTGACAACACGCTGGACCGCAGCGGGAAGCTCATCCTCGACGAGTCCGACAGCTACGGCGTCGAGATGGCCCTCCAGCTGGTCGACAAGGCCGGCGGCGGCGAGGTCACCCTCGTCTCGATGGCCCCCAACGGCGAGACCGGCGGTCTGCGCACCGCGCTGGCCATGGGTGCCGCGAAGGCGATCCTCGTCTCCGACGACGCCCTCTCGGGCGCCGGCGCCCTCGACACGGCCAAGGTCCTCGCCGCCGCGATCAAGCGGGCCGAGCCGGACCTCGTCCTCGCCGCCACCGAGTCGAGCGACGGCTACACCGGCACCGTCCCGGAGCAGATCGCGGCCCTCCTCGGCCTCCCGTCGATCACCTTCGCCAAGGAGGTGGCCATCGACGGCCAGACCGTGAACGTCCAGCGCCAGACCGAGCTCGGCTACGACGAGGTCACCACCCAGCTCCCCGCCGTCGTCTCCGTGACGGCCGGCGTGGTCGAGCCCCGCTACCCGTCCTTCAAGGGCATCATGGCCGCCAAGTCGAAGCCGGTCGACGAGCTGACCCTCGGCGACCTCGGCATCGACCCGAGCACCGTGGGCGCCGCCGGCGCCGGCCAGGAGATCGTGGCCGTCGAGGACGCCCCCGCCCGCGAGGCCGGCGAGATCATCGAGGACGACGGCGAGGCCTTCCAGAAGATCGTCGCCTTCCTCGACGACCTCAAGGTCATCTGAGCACCCGGACGAAGAGGAGAGAAGCAGACCCATGGCTCTGAACCGCATCTGGGTGTACGCCGAGGCCAACGACGGCACCGTCACCCCCCTGACCCTCGAGCTGCTGGCCAAGGCCCGCACGCTCGGCGACACCGTCGAGGTGGTGTACGGCGGCGGTGACGCCGACGCCATCGCCGCGACGGTCGGCGCCCACGGCGCCAGCAAGGTCCTCGCCACCGGCGACCTCGGCGGCTCCCTCCCCGGCGTGCCGGTCGCGTCCGCCATCGCCAAGGCCGTCCAGGACGGCAACGGCCCGGACCTCATCATGCTCGGCACGAGCTACGACGGCCGTGACGTCGCCGCCCGCCTCTCGGTGGCGCTCGACAAGCCGGTCATCACCAACAACATCGACATCGAGGCCGACGGCGACAGCGTCGTCGTGACCGAGCCGGTGTTCGGCGGCACGAAGCTCGTGAAGACGAAGTTCACGGCCGGCAACCCCTACATCGCCCTCTTCCGCCCGAAGTCCTTCGTGGCCGAGGAGGCCGGTGGTGGCGCCGCCGCCGTCGAGACCCTCGAGGTCACCGACGCCGGTGCCGCCAAGGTCACGAACCGCCACGTCGAGGAGGCCACCGGCCCGAAGCTCGACGACGCCGCCGTCGTGGTGGCCGGTGGTCGCGGCCTGGGCGAGGCCGAGAAGTTCGAGATGATCGAGACCCTCGCCAAGCTCCTCAAGGCGGCCCCGGGCGCCTCCCGCGCCATCGTGGACGCCGGCTGGGTGCCCTACAGCTACCAGGTCGGCCAGACCGGCAAGGTGGTGAAGCCCACGGTGTACATCGCCGCCGGCATCTCCGGCGCCACCCAGCACCTGGTGGGCATGAAGGGCTCGAAGAACATCATCGCCATCAACAAGGACCCCGAGGCCCCGATCTTCTCGGTCGCCGACCTCGGCATCGTGGGCGACGTCCACAAGGTCCTGCCCAAGGTCATCGAGGCGCTCCAGTCCCGCTGACCTGAGCGCTGAGCTCTGCACGGCGGCCGCCCTCCGGGGCGGCCGCTGCGCGTTCCCCTAGCGTTCGGGGCATGTCGCTCAAGGGTCGAGGAAGCTGGACGAACTGGGCCGGGAACCAGGCCTGCGCGCCCCGGGAGGTGCGCCGCCCCCGCTCGGAGGACGAGATCGTCGCCGCCGTCCGGGACGCGGCCCGCACCGGGCAGCGGGTGAAGTGCGTCGGCGCCGGCCACTCCTTCACCTCGATCGCCTGCACGGACGGCGTGATGCTCGACCTGTCCGAGCACCGCCGCGTGCTGCACCACGACCCGGCGACGGGCGAGGTCACCGTCGAGGCCGGCATCACGCTGCGCGAGCTGTGCGACGAGCTCGACCGCCGCGGCCTGGCCCTCGAGAACATGGGCGACATCGCCTACCAGTCGATCGCCGGTGCGACCGCGACGGCCACCCACGGCACCGGCTGGACCTTCGGCAACCTGTCGAGCCGCATCACCGGCCTGCGCCTGGTGGACGGGGCCGGCACCGTGCACGACCTGCGGGCCGACCAGCACCCCGAGCTGTTCGGCCCGGCCCGGGTGGGCCTCGGCGCCCTCGGCGTCGTGACCGCGGTGACCGTCCAGGCCGTCCCCGCCTTCCGGCTCCACGCGGTGGAGGAGCCGATGCGCATCGACGGGATCCTCGAGGACTTCGAGGGCTTCATGTCGAGCACGGACCACGTCGAGCTCTACTGGGTCCCCCACACCGGCTGGGCGCTCACCAAGCGCAACACCCGCACCCAGGAGCCGGCCGTCCCCCGCTCGGCCGTGAAGACCTTCACCGACGAGATCCTGCTCCAGAACGTGGCCTTCGGCGCCATGTGCCGCCTCGGGCGCCTGCGGCCGTCGTGGATCCCCACGCTGGCCAAGATCATCCCGTCCACGGGGCGGGTGGAGTACGTCGACCGCAGCGACCGGGTGTTCACGAGCCCGCGGCTCGTGCACTTCTACGAGATGGAGTACGCCATCCCCCGCGAGGCGGTCCCGGAGGCGCTGAACCGGGTGCGGGCCCTCGTCGACCGCCTCGGGATGCAGATCAGCTTCCCGGTCGAGGTGCGGGTCGTCGCCGAGGACGACATCCCCCTCTCCACCGCCTCGGGGCGGCCCACCGGGTACATCGCGGTGCACGTGTACCGGGGCACCCCGTACGACGCCTACTTCCAGGGCGTCGCCCAGATCATGGACTCCTACGGCGGTCGGCCTCACTGGGGCAAGCTCCACTTCCTCAGCGCCCGGGAGCTGGCTGAGCGCTACCCGCGGTGGGAGGAGTTCCAGGCCGCTCGCCGTGCCCTCGACCCCGAGGGTCGGTTCGAGAACCCCTATCTGGAACGCGTCCTTGGTCCCATGGACGCCTGAATCGCTCCCTCCATATCGCAAAATCGCCACGGAGCGTGGCGGAGCGACCGTGGCGAGTAGGCGGCGGTCATCTGGCGCAGCGGGAGCCCGTGAACCCCTTGTGAACAGGGAAGATGGGTCTTGTCGGCGCGTCCGTCGGCACCATATGGTTGCCTCAGTTCGAGCTCGGAATCCCGCAAATGGGGCGTCCGAGAACGGGAATGTCACCACGCTCCGTGGTGGCGTGATTGCTGGCGGCAACGACGTGACGTGGAGGTCACCGCGATGGAGAAGCTCGGTGTGGAGTGGGGCGGCCGGGGGGTCGAGTGGGGCGGTCGGGGCATCTCGCTGCGCGGGATCTCGCTCCGGGGCATCTCGCTGCGCGGGATCTCCCTCCGCGGCATCTCCCTGCGCTGACCCGGCTTGACCGCGCCGCGGCGGTGCGGTCTCCTTGGCCGCAGCAGGGCGGTCAGGGAAGGTCGAGGTGAACGAGCGAGCGGGCGGGCGCGAGGCACAGCTGGCGACGTCGCGCCTCGTCGCGTTCAGCGCCGCGCTGGCCGCGGGCGCGGCCGCCATCTGGACGCTCTGGCTCCACGACCAGCGCCTGCTGGACGGCGCGCCGTCGCACCTCCCGGTCGTCGCCCTCGGGGTGGCGTTCGCGGTCACCGAGCTCGTCTCGGTGCACATCGAGTCCCGCGGTGAGGCGCACGCGGTCACCTTCTCCGAGATCCCCCTCGTCGCCGCGCTGCTGTTCAGCACGCCAGGGGAGGCGATCGCCGCCCGCGTGGTGAGCGGCATCGTCGTGCTCGGGCTGGTGCGGCGGCAGTCCTGGCACAAGCTCGGCTTCAACGTCAGCCTCTTCGCGCTGGAGGTGGCCGTGGCGACCGCCGTCTTCCACGCGCTGCTGCCCGCGGGCGAGAGCCCCGTGGCCCCCGCGGCATGGCCGGCCATGGGGCTCGCGCTCCTGGCCTCCCAGGTGGTCGACGGGATCTGCGTCACCGGGGCCATCACGCTCTACAGCGGCTGGCCGGGCGCCCGCCTCGTCCGCCAGGTCCTCGTGTTCGGCACCCTCAGCTGCCTCGCCAACACCGGCGCCGGCCTCGCCTTCGCCTCGAGCGTGTGGGACCGCAGCTACGCCGGCCTCCTGTTCGTCGGCGTGGTCGTGATCCTCTACCTGCTCTACCGGGCCCACATGGCGCTGACCGAGCGGCACAAGAGCCTGGAGACGCTCCACGACTTCACCCGGGCGCTCGCCGGCTCGCTCGACCTCGGCCAGTCCGGGCGGGCCGTCGTCGAGGGCGCCCGGCGCATCCTGCGGGGCGAGCAGTCCGCGCTCCTCCTGCCCCCGGTGCGGGCCGACGGGCCGGCGGTGCGCATCGTGGCCGGCGAGGGCCGGGTCGAGCGCACGACGATCGACCCCGACACCCTGGTCGAGGACCTCGCCGTCCTCCTGCCCGCGGGGACGCCCCGGCTCTACGCGCCCGGCGACCCGCTGCCCGGCTGGCTGGCCCAGATCGGGGTCAAGGACGCCGCCATCGTCCCCCTGCAGATCGGCGGCGAGCCCGGCGCGCTGCTCGTCGCCAACCGCCTCACCGAGGTGAGCGAGTTCGTCGAGGACGACCTGCACGTCTTCGAGACGCTGGCCAGCCACGCGGCCGTCGCCCTCGAGCGGGCCCGGCTCGTCGCCACGCTGGAGCACGACCGCGACCGTCAGGCCCACCTCGCCCTCCACGACCCGGTGACCGGGCTGCCCAACCGCACGAAGCTCCTCCAGGACCTCGAGGTCGCCCTGGCGACCGCCCGCGACCGGGAGCACGGGATCGGGCTGATCGTCGTCGACCTCGACATCTTCAAGGAGGTCCACGACACGCTCGGGCGGGAGACCGGCGAGCGCCTCATCGCGGCGGTGGCCGAGCGCATCCGCCACGTCATCCCGGCCGCCGCCGTCGAGGCGCAGCTGGCCGGCGACCAGCTCGCCGTGCTCGTCCCGCGCGTCTACGAGCTCCAGGAGGCCGTGGACGTGGCCGAGCAGGTGGCGGAGGCCTTCGAGACCTCGTTCACCGTCGACACCGTCACCCTCGTCATCGGCGCCGCCCTCGGCGTCGCCGCCTTCCCGGACCACGCGCCGACCCCCGAGCGCCTCGTCCAGCGGGCCGAGGCCGCCGCCGTCGTCGCCCGCAACGAGGGCTCGGGCATGGAGGTCTACGCACCCGACCGGGACCCCTTCGGGCCTCGCCGCCTCGCCATCGCCGCCGACCTGCGAGAGGCCCTCGCCGAAGGCGACGTCGAGGTGCACCTCCAGCCGAAGATGCAGCTGGCCGACGGCGTGGTCGTGGGGGCGGAGGCCCTCGTGCGCTGGACCCACCCCCGCCTCGGGCCGCTGCGGCCCGACCAGTTCATCCCCTCGGCGGAGCGGACGGGGGTCATCCGCCCGCTCACGATGTACGTCGTGCGGGCCGCGCTGGCCGAGTGCCGGGCCTGGCGGGACGCCCGCCTCGACATGTCGGTGGCCGTGAACCTCTCGGCCCGGAACCTGTTCGACCCCCGCCTCGTGGACGACATCGCGCAGGCCATCGAGGAGGCGGGCCTGCCGCCGAGCGCCCTCACCCTCGAGCTGACCGAATCGACCGTCATGAGCGAGTCCCGCCGCTCGCTCGCCGCGCTCGAGGGCCTCCACGAGATCGGCGTGGGCCTCTCCGTGGACGACTTCGGGACCGGCTACTCCTCGCTGACCCACCTGCGGCGCCTGCCGGTCACGGAGCTGAAGGTCGACAAGTCCTTCGTGCAGACGATGACCACCAACGAGCCCGACGCGGTGATCGTGCGGGCCCTGATCGACCTGGGCCGCAGCCTCGGGCTCCGCACCGTGGCGGAGGGCGTCGAGGGGCGGGAGGCGTGGGACCTGCTGCGGGACATGGGCTGCGAGCAGGCCCAGGGCTACCTGATCAGCCGGCCCCTCCCGCCGGACCAGCTCCGGGCCTGGCTGGGCCGCCAGACGGTGCGGACCCTCGAGGGCGCCGACGTCGTCCCGCTGCGCGAGCGCCGCACCGGCCCCTGACGGGGGTCAGACGAGCGGCCAGGGGTAGCAGTGGCCCGTCTCGTCGACGGGGAACGTCTGCGCCGCCACGAGCGCCCGGGTCCGGGTGCAGAGCGCGTCGCGCTCCAGGGCGTCGAGGTGGCGGGCCAGGCGGTCCGGGAGCCCGTCGTCGAGGAGGCGGATCGCGGCCTCGCGGATCCAGCTGGGGATGGGCTCGCCGGCGAAGTCCCACACCACGGTGCGCAGCTTGAACTCGTGGTGGAACATCAGGCCGTGGTCGATGCCGTAGATGCGGCCGTCGCGCCCGAGCAGGACGTGCCCGCCCTTGCGGTCCGTGTTGTTCCCGATGAGGTCGAAGGCGCACATGGCGCGGAGGGCGTCGTGGTGGGCCTCGTCCTCGAGGAGGGTGAAGTAGTGCTGCTCGAAGTCGGCGTCCACGAAGTCCTGGAGCGAGCCCGGCCCGAGGGGCCCGTCCTCGCGCAGGACCGTCACGGGCACCAGGTCCCACCCGAGGGCGCGGGACAGCTCGTAGGCCGCGACCTCCCGGCGGTCCAGGCCGGCCGGGAAGTCCCACAGCGGCCGCTCGGCGCCGCGGGGCTTGTACACGGCTCGTCGCGGCGGACCTCCGGCCGCGGCGGTCACCTCGCAGAGGAACGTGCCGTTCGAGCCCCACGGCATCCGGCCGAGCAGGGTGAGCTCCCCCTCGAGGAGCGCCGCCTCGACCGCCGCGGGGTCGGCCGGGGTCAGTTCATCCGCGGACACGCGTGGCCGTCCGGGTCGATCGGGAACCCGCAGAAGCGGCAGGCCGGTCGCCCGGCCTGGACCAGCTCGCGGGCGTGGCGGACGAACGCGTGGACCTGGGCCCGGCTGAGCTGGACCCGCACCGACGCGCCGGCGAGGGTCGGCTCGAAGCCGAGGTCCTCGTCGTCCTCGTCCTCGTCCTCGAGGGTGGTGAGGTCGAGCTCCTCGATCACCACGACGATCCGGTCGCGCGGCTCGTCGTAGGCGACGCCGATCGTCCCCACCGACCACAGCTCCTCGACCGGCTCGACCAGCGCCAGGTCGGCGGGGTGCACGCCGAAGGGCGCCGGCTCCAGGTCGTCGAGGAGGCCGGACAGGTACTCGGCCAGCGCCGCCACCTGCTGCTTCTCGCACCGCAGGGTGACCACGAGGTCGTCGTCGCGCACCTGAAGGTAGAAGACGCGCTGGCCGGGCGGGCCGACGGTGCCGGCGGTGAAGACGTCGGGGCGGGGCAGGTCGTAGGACGTCACGACGGGGCGAGGGTGCGGAGGTCGGCGGTGGAGTTCACGGCCAGGACGATCGGGCCGTCGGGCGTCAGCAGCAGGGCCGACACCGAGCAGGGCGAGACCACGATCCGCTGGAACAGGTCGAGCGGGGTGCCCATGGCCTGGGCGACCGCCGCCTTGATCGGGTCGGCGTGGGAGACGGCGACGACCACCTGGCCCTGGTGCTCGGCGGCGAGGCGCTGGACCTCGCCGCAGATGCGGGTCTGCATCTCGGCGAAGGACTCCCCGCCGGGGAAGCGGAACGCGCTGGGGTTGCGCTGGACGGTGCGCCACTCGGGCAGCTTGGCGAGGCGCTTCAGCTCCTGGCCGGTCCACTCCCCGAAGTCGGCCTCGAGGAGGCCCTTCGCCGTGCGGACCCGCTGCCCGACGGCCTTGGCGATCGGGGCGGCCGTCTCCTTCGTCCGCTCCAGCGGCGACGCGTAGACCGCAGCCACCGGGCGCTGCTCGTGGAGGGCGGCGATCCGCTCGGCCACGGCCGCCGCCTGGGCCCGGCCGGCGTCGGAGAGGTGCAGGCCCCGGGCGCGGCCCGGGAGCACGGCGCCGGTGGTGGGCGTCTGCCCGTGGCGCACCAGCAGCACGAGCGTGGACGGCGGGGGAGCGGTCTTGCGGGCCATGGTCGGCGCCACGGTACCGGCCCTCGGGGCGGTCACCGACCGGCCCGGTAGGTTCGGCGCCGTGGCCCCGCCCCGCACCGCCGAGCTCGCCGCCGTCGAGGCCGACGTCGTCGGCTGCCGGGCCTGCCCGCGCCTCGTCGCCTGGCGGGAGCAGGTGGCGGCGGAGAAGCGGGCGGCGTTCCGGGACGAGGAGTACTGGGGTCGCCCCGTCCCCGGCTTCGGCGACCCTCGGGCCCGCCTCATGGTCGTCGGCCTGGCCCCCGCCGCCCACGGCGCCAACCGCACGGGGCGCATGTTCACGGGAGACCGCAGCGGCGATTTCCTCTACGCCGCCCTCCACCGCACCGGCTTCGCCAACCAGCCGACGAGCACGCACCGGGGCGACGGGCTCGAGCTGACCGACTGCTGGATCACCGCGCCGGTCCGCTGCGCCCCGCCCGCCAACAAGCCCACGCCCGAGGAGCGGGACCGCTGCGCCCCGTACCTGGTGCGCGAGGTCGAGCTCGTCGACCCCCGGGTGTTCGTCGTCCTCGGCAGCTTCGGCTACCAGGTGCTCTGCGGGATCCTCGGGGTGCGGCCCCGGCCCCGCTTCGGGCACGGCGTCGAGGTCCCCACGCCCGACGGGCGCTGGATCCTCGGCAGCTACCACGTGAGCCAGCAGAACACCTTCACGGGCAAGCTCACGGAGCCGATGCTCGACGCCGTCCTCGAGCGCGCCCGCACCCTCCTCGAGACCCACCCCAGCCCGAGGCAATAGCGCTCACGCACCCGGACTCGAGGCGATGGCGCTCACATGTGAGCGCCATCGCCTCGGGCTGGCCCTGGTGGGCGCCATTGCCTCGAGTCGGGATCGGGGGTGCGGCTGGCCGCGGCGGGGTCAGGCCTTGGCGGGGGCGGCGGCGCGGTTCTTGGGGAAGTCGATGGCCGTGGTGGGCCAGCGGTCCCGGCTCTTCTGGGCCAGCTTGTTCATCAGCGCGATCGCGCCGGGGTCCTCGTCGCCGGGTCGGGCGATGATCGAGCCGTCGGCGATCATCCGCTGGATGATCTCCCGGCCGAGGTCGGTGCGGACGATGGTCAGCGTCCAGTCGTTGTCCTTGCCGATGCCGCCGGTCGAGATGTCGGCGTGCTCGGCGGCGAAGTCCGGGCAGTGGGTGCAGCCCTCACGGGTCCAGGCGTGGCACTCCTTGAGGTTGATCTCGTGGTAGCTGCCGTCCCGCATCCAGATCTGGAAGACGCCCTTGATGTTCATCTTCACGATCTCGGACTTCGCGAGCCCGTACTTCGTCCAGAAGAGCTCCTCGAAGATCGAGTCGTCGAAGGTCTTCGAGCAGAGCAGGCCGATGTTCAGGATGAACGGCTTGCCCACCTTGCCGATCTTGCGGCTCCACATGACCGGCGGGACCGACGCCTGGCAGCTCATGCCCACGAGGGCGAGCTTCTCGAAGCCCTTCTCGCGGGCCTCGTCGAGGGCCAGCGTGTTGGCCGAGTACGTGTAGCGGGACCCGGCGCCGGCGAGGACCTCGTCCTTCGTGGACGCCACGCCCGGGCGGGCCTTCCAGCCGTCGCCGTCGTTCTCCACGTAGGAGGTCAGGGCGGCGTCGATGTAGCCCTGCTCGAGGGCCCAGATGAGGATCGCGGAGACGAGGCCGCCGTCCTGACCCATCTTGTGGACCATCTCGTCGCTGGCCCGCGTGAGGAGGATGTCCTGGTAGATGCCGGCCGGCTCGTCGTCCTGGCGGACCCGGGCGAAGAGGTGCTCGTCGGCCATCGGCTCCCAGGCCCGGAAGCGGGGGCAGGCCCGGGTGCAGGAGGTGCAGCCCTTCTCGCCGTGCACGCAGTTGTCGGCGCCGAGCTCCTCCTCGAGGTGGAACGGGCGGTACGCGCCGGGGGCGTGCTCGTAGCCGATCACGTCGTGGGGACAGGCGATCACGCAGCCCGCGCAGCCGGTGCACAGCCCCGAGGTGATCACCTCGGAGTAGAGCTCCTTCCACTGCGCCTGCCAGCGCTCCTTGTTGCCGGCGGACAGGGCGAAGGGGCCGTCGATGTTGGGCTCCGTGACGGTCATGGGCGTGACTCTAGGCACCGCTCGCGGCAGGGCGTCGACTCCGCCGCGCCAGTTCGACGGAGGACCCCGGCAGGGGCGAACATGCGGGGCATGGACCTGACGTACCCGCCGGACGCTGAGGAGTTCCGGGCCGAGATCCGCGCCTGGCTCGAGGAGAACCTGCCTGAGGGCTGGTTCGACGAGGGCTTCGAGATGACCCCGGACGAGAAGGCCGCGTTCGTGGAGTCCTGGACGAAGAAGCTCTACGAGGGCGGGTGGATCTGCGCCACCTGGCCGAAGGAGTACGGCGGCAAGGGGCTCACCACGATGCAGGGCGTCGTGCTGGCCGAGGAGTTCGCCCGGGCCAAGGCGCCGATGCGGGCCGACTTCTTCGGCGACACGCTCGTGGGCCCGACGATCCTGCAGTGGGGCACGGAGGAGCAGAAGAAGGAGTTCCTCCCGAAGATCATGCGGGGCCAGATGCGCTGGTGCCAGGGCTTCAGCGAGCCCGACTCGGGCAGCGACCTCGCCTCCCTCAAGACCACCGCGGTCCTCGACGGCGACGAGTGGGTGATCAACGGCCAGAAGGTCTGGACCACCCAGGCCCAGTTCGCCGACTACTGCTTCCTGCTCGCCCGCACGGACCCGACGGCCAAGAAGCAGGCCGGCATCTCGTACCTCCTCGTGCCGATGAACCAGCCCGGCGTGGAGATCCGCCCGATCATCCAGCCCGACGGCACGGCCGAGTTCAACGAGGTCTTCTTCAGCAACGCCCGCTGCCCGAAGGACAACGTCGTCGGCGGCGTGAACAACGGCTGGGCCGTGGCGAACACCACCCTGGGCTTCGAGCGGGGCCAGTCGGCGACCACCGGCTACCGCCGCTTCCAGGAGGAGTTCAACCTCATGGTCGAGGCCGCCCAGGCCAACGGCGCCATCGAGGACGCCGTCATCCGCCAGCGGCTGATGACCTACTACACGAAGATCCAGATCACCCGGATCAACGGCCTGCGCTCGCTGACCGTCGCCGTCACCGGCAAGAAGGACCCGTCGGTCTCCGCCCTCGGCGCCACCAACAAGATGTGGTGGTCCGAGATGCACAAGGAGGCCATGGAGCTGGCCCTCGACATCTACGGCGCCAGCGCGATGCTGGCCGACTGCGGCCCGCCCAGCGGCTCCTGGCCCGCCACCACCCGCCCGCTCGACCGGGAGGGCTACGTGGTGAGCCCGATGCTGTCGGCGTTCTTCTTCAGCCGCAGCGAGACGATCTGGGGCGGCAGCTCGCAGATCCAGCGCAACATCGTGGGCGAGAAGGTCCTCGGCCTGCCCCGCGAGCCGAAGGCCCCCTCCGAGAAGTAGCGGCTCCGTCGGGGGGTGACGGCGAGCGCCCCCCGACCGGCCGGTACCCTCGCACCCGCCATGGCGGACCCGGAACGATCCCCCCGACGAGCCCGCACCTGGGCGCAGCGGCTGCTGCTCGCGGTCGGGTGCCTCACGGTGCTCGTGAGCGCGATCGGCGCCGCCGGCGTCGCCTACTTCGGCTACCAGTACTCGCAGATCGACCGGGTCGAGGACCTCGAGCTCGACGAGGTCGCGGCGGGCGAGCCGAAGAACTACCTGATCGTCGGCACGGACAGCCGCGAGGGGCTCGACCCGGACCTGCCCGGCTTCTCCGACGACGGTCAGAGCGGCTGCGACTGCACCGACACGATCATCGTCCTGCGGGTGGACCCCGACGAGACGAGCGCGGCGATGCTCTCGTTCCCCCGCGACCTGCGGGTGGAGATCGCCGGCACCGGCACCGTCGCCCGCATCAACTCGGCCCACCAGCACGGCGAGCAGGTCCTGATCGACACCATCGAGCAGGGCTTCGGGATCCCCATCCACCACTACGTCGAGGTCGACTTCGTCGGCTTCGAGCGCCTCGTGAACGCCGTCGGCGGCATCCCGCTGTGGTTCGACGCCCCCGTGCGCGACGACCACACCGGGCTCAACGTCCCGACCCCGGGCTGCGCCGTCCTCGACGGGGATCAGGCCCGGAAGTTCGTGCGCTCCCGCTACCTCGAGTACCAGGACGAGAACGGCCGCTGGCGCACGGACCCCACCGCCGACCTCGGGCGCATCACCCGCCAGCAGGCGTTCATCCGCCGCTCCGTGTCGAAGGCGGTGAGCAAGGGCCTCACCAACCCGGTGACGCTCAACAGCCTCGTCACGGCCGGCGTGCAGAACGTGCGCCTCGACGACCGCCTCGACGCCGGCGACCTGCTCGCCCTCGGCCGGCGCTTCGCCTCCTTCGACGCCGAGTCCCTGGTCGGCTACAGCGTCCCCACCCAGCCGTACACGACCTCCCGGGGCTACGGCGGCGAGGTGATGATCGAGCGCGAGGCCGAGCCGATCCTCAACCTCTTCCGCGGCCTGCCGCCGGGCACGCTCAGCCCCAAGGTCGTCGACGTGACGGTGCTGAACGGCACCGGGATCGAGGGGCAGGCCGCCGACGTGGCCGGCGCCCTCGCCCGCATCGGCTTCACCATCCAGGAGGTGGCCAGCTACGAGCACGGCCCCCTCCAGCGCACCACGGTGTTCTTCGGGGAGGGCGGCTACGAGGCGGCCCGTCGGGTCGCCCTGCACCTCACCGGCGGCGCCGACCTCGTGCAGGACGAGGTCGTGCCCGCCGGTCAGGTCGTGCTCGTGACCGGCGCGGACTTCACCACGGTCCACGACCAGATGGCGCCCGAAGGCTCGGCCGACGACCTCCGCAGCACCACCACGACCACCGCGCCGGCCGTGCCCGAGATCGACGACGAGACCGGTGTCGTCACCACCCCCGGCGGCGACGAGGGCACCTCCACGACCGTGGCGCAGGAGCCGACGGGCTACGCCACCGGCGAGCCGCCGCCCGGCGTCGACTGCGGCTGACCGGGTCACCCGCGCGGCGGCGCTACCTTGCCGCTCATGCAACGGGGACGAACCGGACGCATCGCCCGTCTCACCGCGATCCTGGCCGCGGCCGCGCTGACCGTCGCGCTGGCGCCAAGCGCCGCCGCCCAGGAGGCCGATCCCGCGCCGAGCGTGCCGCCGGGACCGCCGCTCCAGGAGCCGGAGGCCGTGCGCGACGCGGCCCTGCGCTGCCCTGAGGACCTCGGCCCCGGCGACCGGGCGGTGCTGCTCGTGCACGGCACCGCCCTCACGGCGGACACCAACTTCGCCTGGGGCTACGAGCCGGCGCTCACCGCCCAGGGCTTCGCCGTGTGCCTCGTCGACCTCCTCGAGGCGGGCATGGGCGACAACCAGCTCTCCGCCGAGCGGGTGGTCCACGCCGTGCGCCGGATGCACGAGGCCACCGGCACGGAGATCAGCATCGTCGGCTACAGCCAGGGCGGCCAGGTGCCCCGCTGGGCGCTGCGCTGGTGGCCGGACCTGTGGCCGATGGTCGACGACCTCGTGACGCTGAGCGCGCCGAACAACGGCGCCCTGTTCGCCGACGGCCTGTGCGCCATCCCGTGCGCGGCGGCGGCCTGGCAGCAGCGCATGTTCGGCTCCCGCTACATCGCGGCGCTGAACACCGAGCCGACGAGCTTCCCCGGCATCGACATCACCAGCGTCTACACCCGCCTCGACGAGATCGCCACGCCGAACCTCCTCGCGCAGTCCTCGCACCTGCCGGGTGCGACGAACATCGCCACGCAGGACATCTGCCCCGCGAACGTCGCTGAGCACCTGCTCCTCGGCACCGTCGACGCGGTGGGGTTCGCGCTCGTGGTCGACGCGCTGACCCACGACGGCCCGGCCGACCCGGCCCGCATCCCGCGCTCGGTCTGCACCCAGCTGTTCCTGCCGGGCCTCAGCCCGCTCGACGCGCTGCTCGGCCTCACGAAGGTCGCGCTCCAGATCCCGCAGTCGCTCCTCGCCGCCCCGCTCCTGCCGGCGGAGCCGCCGCTCGGCTGCTACGTCACCGCGTCCTGCCCGCCGGCGGAGGAGCCGGCGCCCGAGGCCGAGGCGTCGGAGGGCGCGGCGGACGAGGCCGAGGACGAGACCGTCGACGCCGAGCCGTCCCCATCGCCCGCGGCGTCGAGCCCGTCGGCGGCACCGGCGACCCGCGAGCCGCTCGGCCTCCTCGGCGTCCTGCTGCGGGGCCTGCTCGGCTGAGCCGCAGGCTCGAGCGCGAGCACGGCCGGGCTGACGCCCTGCTGCGGGCGGCGCTCGTGCGATCGCCCTCGGGGTGGCGGCGGCCTAGGTGCCGTCGGCGCCGCGCACGACGAGGCTCTGACCGGTGACGCCGACGGCGCCGAGCTCGTCGAGGAGCTGGGCGCTGCTCGTCCCCGCGCCCACGGGGCCGAGGTGGGTCGTCGTGCGCAGACCGAGCCAGCGTCCCGCCAGCGGGCGGTGCACGAGGATCGTGTCGGCGTTGATGAGCGAGAAGCCCCGTCCGAGCTGCGGCGGGGGCGCCCCGGCCGCGGTGCGGATGATGTACGACGCCGCGTAGGTGAGGTCCGCCAGCGCCGCGACCACCTCGATGCTCGAGGGCCGCTCGCCCTCCACGACGGCCACCGCCAGGCGGCACCACGCGATGCCGGCGTCCACGTCGGCGTGGGTGTCGACGGCGTGGTGGAAGCCTGGCTCGCTCCCCATGGCGAGGCGGTGCGGGACCTCGAGGTCGGCGGCCGGCGGGCGCGGGTGCGGGGGCTCGAGCTCGGGCGCGACGTCGAGGTCCGCCGTCCGCACCCGCAGGGCCGTGCCCCGGGCGCACAGCTGGTCGTCGGCCCACATCTCCACGTCGACGTGGTCGACCCGCTTGCCGTCCGTGGCGGCGCGGCTGACGAGCCGCACCGGGACCATCGGCGCGGCCCGCACCAGGTCGACGGTGAGGCGCACGACCTGGCGAGGCGTCGAGGCCGGGTGCCGGTCGGCGGCCCGGGCCACCGCGGCGAGCATCGCCCCGCCGTGCATCGTGCGGCCGTACCAGGGGCCCCGTGTGATCGGGGTGGGCACGAGCAGCTCGCCGTCGGTGCGGAAGAGCGCCTGGTCCCGCGTCGGTGCGTCGGTCATCGGTCGTGGGCCCCCAGCCCGCGGGGACCCCGGCGGCCCCCATCCCCGGGCGGCACGGTAGCCCCGGGCCCGTCCGGGACGAGAAGCCGGCCGGCCGTCGGCACCACGAGAAGAGGCCCGGATCAGGGGCGGGTGCCACCTGATCGGGCCTCGTTCCGGGGCGCCCTCGGCAGGACTCGAACCTGCGCACACGGCTCCGGAGGCCGATGCTCTATCCGCTGAGCTACGAGGGCGTGGAGGAGCGAGCGTAGCGCGGGCCGCCGCGGCCTCCCCAACGGCCGACGGCTTCCTGCCGGTTCGGGGCGGCTGGGTAACCTCGACCCGATGTCCGCCCCCACCGTGCTCGTCGTCGAGGACGACCCGGTCATCCTCCGGCTGCTCGAGGTCAACTTCGAGCTGGAGGGCTACGAGGTGCTGCTGGCCGCCGACGGCGAGGAGGGCCTGGCCACCGCCCGCGCCCAGGTCCCGCAGCTCATCGTGAGCGACATCATGATGCCGAAGCTCTCCGGCCTGGAGATGGTCCAGGCGCTGCGGGCCGACCCGGCCACCGCCGGCATCCCGATCATCCTGCTCTCGGCCAAGGCGCAGACCGCCGACCTGAAGGCCGGGCTCGACGCCGGCGCCGACGAGTACGTCACCAAGCCCTTCGAGCCGCTCGACCTGATCGAGCGGGCGAACGCGCTCCTGTCCCGCTGACCCCACACCCCGAGGCACCCGTGATCCGCGACACCCTGACCGCCGCCCTGCGCGCCGCCCTCACCGAGGTCGGCGTCGAGCCGCCCGCTGAGGTCCACCTCGAGCGTCCGGCGCGGCGCGAGCACGGGGACTGGTCCTCGAACGTGGCGCTGGCCACGGCCAAGGCGGCCGGCCGCAACCCGCGGGAGCTGGCGGGCCAGCTGGTCGACGCGCTCACCGCGGCGGCGCCCGCCCACGTCGAGCGGGTCGAGATCGCCGGGCCGGGGTTCGTGAACTTCCACCTGCGGGAGACCTGGCTGCACGACGTCCTGCGCGACGTCGTCGACGGCGGCGAGGACGGCTACGCCCGCCTCGACATCGGCGGGGGCCGGAAGGTGAACGTCGAGTTCGTCTCCGCCAACCCGACCGGGCCCCTCCACGCCGGCGGCGGCCGGTGGGCCGCCTACGGCGACGCGCTGTGCCGCATCCTCGAGCGGACCGGCCACGTGCCGCACCGGGAGTACTACCTGAACGACCGCGGCGTGCAGATGCAGCTCTTCGGGGCCTCCCTGGCCGCCCGCAAGGCGGGGGAGCCGCTGCCCGAGGACGGGTACGCCGGCGAGTACATCGTCGAGTGGGCGGCCGAGATGCCCGACGACGCCGACCCCGTCGAGTGGGGCTACGAGCGGGTGAAGCGCGAGCTGCGGGAGAGCCTCGCCGCCATCGGCGTCGAGTTCGACACCTGGTTCTCCGAGCGCAGCCTCGTCGAGTCCGGGGCCATCGAGGCCACGCTGGCCGACCTGCGCGAGCGGGGGATGGCCTTCGACCAGGACGGTGCCGTGTGGCTGCGGTCCACCGAGCTCGGCGACGACAAGGACCGGGTCCTCGTGAAGTCGGACGGCGAGCCCACCTACCTGCTGCCCGACATCGCCTACCACCGGGACAAGCTGGCCCGGGGTCACGAGCTCCTGATCGACGTGTGGGGCGCCGACCACCACGGCTACGTGGCCCGGCTGAAGGCCGGCGTGCAGGCCCTCGGCCACGACCCCGAGGCCCTCGAGATCATCCTCGGCCAGCTCGTCGTCCTCGTTCGGGGCGGCGAGGAGGTCCGGCTCTCGAAGCGGGCCGGCACGATGGTGCTCCTCGACGACCTCGTGGAGGCGGTCGGCGCCGACGTGGCCCGCCTGACCTTCCTCCTCCAGTCGCTCGACACCCGCCAGACGATCGACCTCGACCTCATCACGGCGCAGTCGAACGAGAACCCGGTCTTCTACGTGCAGTACGCGCACGCCCGGATCCACTCGATCGGCAAGCGGGCCGCCGAGGCCGGGATCGAGCGCCTCCCCCTCGACCAGGTCGACCTGTCGCTGCTCGTCCACGAGCGCGAGCTCGACGTGCTCCGCAAGCTCTCCGAGCTGCCCGAGGTCGTCGCCCTCGCCTGCGCCGACCGGGCGCCCCACAAGGTCACGACGTGGGTGCGGGAGCTGGCCGACCGGTTCCACGGCTTCTACCACGACTGCTACGTGATCGGGGACGTGCCGCCGGAGCTCACCCAGGCCCGCCTCTGGCTCGTGGAGGCCAGCCGCATCGGCTTCGCCATCGGCCTCGACCTGCTCGGCGTCTCCGCCCCGGAATCCATGTGATGGGCGGCCCCCTGCCCCGGCACCTGCTGCCGGACAGCGCGAGCGTCGGCCCCGACGGCCGCCTCTCCATCGCCGGCTGCGACGTGCTCGAGCTGGCCGCCGAGCACGGCACCCCGCTCTTCGTCTACGACGAGGACCACCTCCGGGCCCGCTGCCGCGAGGCCGTCGCCGCCTTCGGGGACGGGGTGGCCTACGCGTCGAAGGCCTTCCTCTGCGTGGCCATGGCCCGCCTGGCCCACGAGGAGGGCATGCACCTCGACGTCGCCACCGGCGGCGAGCTGCACGTGGCCCTGGCCGCCGGGGTGCCCGCCGACCGCCTCGTCCTCCACGGCAACAACAAGTCGACGGCCGAGCTGCGCATGGCCCGGGAGGCCGGCGTCGGGCGGATCGTCGTGGACTCCTTCGACGAGCTCGAGCGCCTCGCCGCCCTGCACGCCGAGGACGGCATCGTCCCCAAGGTCCTGATCCGGGCGACGCCGGGCGTCGAGGCCCACACCCACGAGTTCGTCCGCACCGGCCAGATCGACTCGAAGTTCGGCTTCGGCGTCTCCACCGGGGACGCCGCCCGGGCCGTCGCCCGGGCCCAGGACTCGCCGGCCGTCGACCTCGTCGGCGTGCACATGCACATCGGCAGCCAGGTCTTCGTGGCCGACTTCTTCCACCAGGCCGTGGAGGTCGTCGCCCCCTGGCTGCGCGAGCTCGACCTGCCCGAGGTGTCCCTCGGCGGCGGGCTCGGCGTCGCCTACGTCGAGGGCGAGCAGGCGCCGTCGATCGGAGAGTGGGGCCGAGCCGTCGTCGAGGCCTGCCGCGACGCGGGCATCCGCTCCCGGGTCACCGCCGAGCCGGGCCGGTCCATCGTCGCCCAGGCGGCCGTCACGCTCTACACGGTCGGCACCGTGAAGGAGGTGCCGGGCGTCCGCACCTACGTGTCCGTCGACGGCGGGATGTCCGACAACCCCCGCCCCGTCCTCTACGGCTCCGGCTACGAGGCCTTCCTGCCCCGCTGCACGGACGCCGAGCGGCCCCGCACGGTCACGGTCGTGGGCAAGCACTGCGAGTCCGGCGACGTCCTCGTCCGCGACGCCCAGGTCCCCGAGGACCTCGCCGTCGGCGACGTGCTGGCCACCCCGGTGACCGGCGCCTACGGGCACTCGATGGGGTCCAACTACAACAAGGTCCTGCGCCCCGCCGTCGTGTTCGTGCGCGACGGCCAGGCCCGCGTCGTCGTCCGCCGCGAGACCTACGACGACCTGCTGCGCCAGGAGGTCCTGTGACGGCGGCTGCGGCCGCCCGAGGGCCTGCGAACCGAATCGGCTCCCGCGAGGGGCGGCCCGTACGATGAGCCGGGTGAGCGACGACGGTGACAAGGCGGAGGTTCGGGTCGGCGTCCTGGGCTGCGGCAACGTCGGCGGGGCGCTCGTGCGCCTCGTCGCCGAGCGGGCGCCCGTCATCGAGGCCCGCACCGGGGTCCGCCTCCGCATCACCCGGGTGGCCGTGCGCGACCTCGACAAGCCGCGGCCCGACGGCGTCGACCGCAGCCTCCTGACCGACGACGCCCGAGCTGTCGTGGACGCCGACGACGTCGACCTCGTGGTCGAGCTCATCGGTGGCGTCGACCCCGCCGAGGACCTCATCCGCGCCGCGCTGGAGGCCGGCAAGCCCGTCGTCACCGGCAACAAGGAGCTGCTGGCCAACCACGGCGCGGAGCTCTTCAAGGCCGCCGAGGCGGCCGGCGTCGACCTGCTCTTCGAGGCCGCCGTGGCCGGGGGCATCCCGATCATCCGGCCCCTGCGGGAGTCCCTCGCCGGCGAGCGCATCACCCGCGTGATGGGCATCGTCAACGGGACGACCAACTACATCCTCACCCGGATGACCGAGGGCGGCGCGACCTACGCGGACGCCCTCGCCGAGGCGCAGTCCCTCGGCTACGCCGAGGCCGACCCCACCGCCGACGTCGAGGGCTTCGACGCCGGCGCCAAGGGGGCGATCATCGCCAGCATCGCCTTCGGGGCCAGCGTCACCGCGTCCGACGTCCACCACGAGGGCATCACCGGGGTCACCCCGCTCGACATCGACTTCGCGGCCCGCATGGGCTACGTCATCAAGCTCCTCGCCGTGGCCGAGCAGCACGACGACGGCTCGATCGGCGTTCGCGTGCACCCGGCGATGGTCCCGACCGACCACCCGCTGGCCGCCGTGCGCGAGAGCTTCAACGCCGTGTTCGTCGAGGGCGCCTCCGTCGGCGACCTGATGTTCTACGGGCGGGGCGCCGGCGGCGACCCCACGGCCAGCGCCATCCTCGGCGACGTGATCGACGCCGCCATCAACCGGCGCAAGGGCAGCCATGCGTCGGTCGGCCAGCTGAGCACCGCCCGCATCCGGCCCATCGACGACGTCGAGTCGGCCTTCTACCTGAACCTCGAGGTCGTCGACCGCCCCGGCGTGCTCGCCCAGGTGGCCACGGCGTTCGGCGAGAACGGCGTCTCGATCCGCTCCATGGAGCAGGAGGGGATGGGCGCCGAGGCCCGCCTCATCTTCATCACCCACCGCGCCCGGGAGGCCGCCGTGCGGGCCACGCTGGCCGCCCTCGACCGCCTCGACGCCGTCGACCGGATCCGCTCGGTCATGCGGGTGGTCAGCGACTCGTGAGGTACGTCTCCACCCGCGGCCGCGCCCCGGTCCTCGGCTTCGGCGACGTCCTGCTCGCCGGCCTCGCCGACGACGGGGGGCTCTACGTCCCCGAGCGCTGGCCCGCCCTCGACCCCGCCGTCTGGGCGGAGCCCCGCCCGTACGTCGACGTCGCCGTCGACGTGATGCTCCCGTACGTGGAGGGGTCGCTCACCCGGGACGAGCTCGCGGCGATGGTGCGGGAGGCGTACGCCACCTTCGACCACCCCGACGTGTGCCCCGTCAGCGACCTCGGCGACCTCCGCCTGCTGGAGCTGTTCTGGGGGCCGACCCTCGCGTTCAAGGACGTGGCCCTCCAGCTGGTCGGGCGCCTCTTCGACCACGAGCTCACGCGGCGGGGGGAGCGGGCGACGATCGTGGTCGCCACCTCGGGCGACACGGGCTCGGCGGCCATCGAGGCCTGCGTGGGTCGGGACACGCTCGACATCGTCGTGCTCCACCCGGCCGGGCGGGTCAGCGACGTCCAGCGCCGCCAGATGACGACCGTCGACGAGCCCAACGTCCACAACGTCGCCATCGAGGGCACCTTCGACGACTGCCAGGACCTCGTGAAGGCGATGTTCGCCGACACCGCCTTCCGGGACGAGGTCCGCATGGCGGCGATGAACTCGATCAACTGGGCCCGGGTGATGGCTCAGGTCGTCTACTACGTGACGACGATCGGGCGGATCGGTCCCTGCGGGTTCACGGTCCCGTCCGGCAACTTCGGGAACATCTTCGCCGGCTGGGTGGCCGAGCAGATGGGCGCCCCGGTGGGCCAGCTCGTGATCGGCTCGAACCGCAACGACATCCTCGCCCGCTGGGTGGCCGACGGGTCCATGGTGGCCGAGGAGGTCGTCCCGACCCTCAGCCCGGCGATGGACATCCAGGTGTCCTCGAACCACGAGCGGCTCCTCTTCGAGCTCACCGGGCGCGACGGTGCCGCCACCGCCGACCTGCTCACCCGCTTCCGGGGCCTGGGCTCGGTCGAGGCCCCGCGCACCGACCGCTTCGACGCGGCCCGGATCGACGACGAGGAGACCCTCGCCACGATCCGCGACGTCCACGCCGACACCGGGGTGCTCATCGACCCGCACACCGCGGTCGGGGTGGCCGCGGCCCGCCGCTGCCGGCGCGGCGACCAGCCGATGGTCGCCGTGTCCACGGCCCACCCGGCGAAGTTCCCCGACGCCGTCGAGGAGGCCACCGGCATCGCCCCGCCCCTGCCGGCCCGGCTGGCCGACCTCCACGAGCGCCCCGAGCGCTACGAGGTCCTGCCCAACGACCTCGCCGCCGTCCAGGCCCACATCCGCGCCTGCGCTCGCTGACCGGTCCCTGACAGGAGTCCGGCGAGGGGCGGCGAACCCCTCTCCGCAGCGGGCTCGTCGAGGAGGAAGCTGTGCGCAGGTCGATCACCCGCAGGATCGTCGGAGCGGTGGCGGTGCTGCTCGCCGTCGGCGCCGGGGTCACGGGCACCACGCCGTCCGGCGCCGCGCCCACCCAGGCGGCGGAGACGCCGAAGACCATCCACCCCGGCGTGCAGATGATCACCGAGGGCGGCCAGTGCACGGCCAACTTCGTGTTCACCGACGGGCAGATCTTCTACCTGGGCTACGCCGCCCACTGCGCGAGCACCGGCGGGGCCACCGAGACCAACGGCTGCGACGCCGGGTCGCTTCCCCTCGGGACCCGCGTCCAGATCCAGGGGGCCACGATGCCGGGCGTCCTCGCCTACAGCTCGTGGCTGGCCATGCAGTCCGGCCCCCGCCCGGACGCGAACACCTGCCAGTACAACGACTTCGCGCTCGTCGAGATCCACCGCGGCGACTGGCAGCGCATCAGCGCCTCGATCCCGCACTGGGGCGGCCCCACCGGGGTGAACACCACCGGGACCGGGCTGCTGAGCTCCGTCTACAGCTACGGGAACTCCCAGCTGCGCCTCGGCATCACGCTCCTGTCGCCGAAGACGGGCGTCAGCCTCGGCACCACGGGAGGCGGCTGGACGCACCCCGTGTACACGATCACGCCCGGCATCCCCGGGGACTCCGGCTCGGCGCTGCTCGACGCCCAGGGCCGCGGCGTCGGCATCCTCTCGACCCTCGCGCTGCTCCCGACCCCGCTGTCCAACAACTACACGGACCTGAACAAGGCCATGGAGTACGCCCGCGCCCACGGCGTCCCCGAGCTGCGGCTCATGACGGGGAGCGGGTTCAACCCGAACCAGCTCCCCCTGGACCTCGGCTACCTCGGCCTCTGATCCCGTCGGGCGCGGCGGCCCGCCGGGCGGCGCGGGTCAGCCGCCGCCGAGGCGGTCGAGCAGGTTGGCCGTGATCTGCTCCACCTGCGGGTCGCGGCCGGCCAGACCGTGGGCCCAGTCCGTGCTCCCGGAGGTCACGACCACCCCGCCGGCCGGTGAGGTGTAGGTGCCGAGCACCGCGTGGCCGTGCGCGATGCGGGCCACCGCCTCCTCGGAGCGCTCCCCGAAGAGGCGCGACGCGATGAACTCGATCTCGGACGGCTCGTGCGGAGCCGGGGGCCGGGTCGCCGTCGTCCGGGTGAAGTGGGCGGCCGGGGCCGTGCCGAGGATCGTGAAGTCGGTGGGGGTCCCGTCCTCGCCGGTGGGGTGGGGGAGGCCGTCCCGGTAGGTGAAGTCGCAGCCGTCGCACTCGTAGCCCACGAGGGTCACCCCGGCGCCGAGCAGGTCCCCGTAGCCGAGCCCGGTGCCCTCGAAGAGCCAGTGATCGGTGCGGTGGAGGGTGTAGCCGCCGGCCCCCTGCGTGACCCGCTTGCCGATCCGGTGGTAGCCGCCCCGGGCGAAGCTCACCCCGGTCATGAGGTTCTCGGGCCGCTCGATGAGGTGGTCCGACCAGATGCTCGTGAGCTCGGCCACCCGGTCGGTGCCGTACACCGGGTCCTTCTTGAGCTGGCCCTTGTAGCCGACCATCGTCGCCGCCGGGCCCTCGGGCGTCGGGTCCTCGAGGCGGACCTGCCAGAACGACGTGTTGCCCGACAGGAACGCGGCGTTCCCGCCCCGGGCGATGAAGCCCTCGACGGTGTCGCGCATCGGGCCCGACCAGTACTCGTCGTGGCCGACCGAGAGGTAGAGGGCGTAGTCGTCGCCGGCGAGGAGCTCGGGGTGGTCCTCGAGGTCGGCGTTGGTGGCGACGTCGATCGCGTAGCCCTCCCGCTCCGCCCAGGCCAGGAACGGCTGCTCCCAGTCGGGCCACCCGGCCGAGCCGGCCCACGGCGACAGGTGGTTCAGCTGCAGGTAGCCGACGTGGGCGGCCATCTGCGGGTCGGGCGGGGCCGTCGTGGTGACCCGGCGCCCGAGCCCGGTCGGCTTGTGCAGGTACCCCCGGGACATGGGCCGCTGGAGCGACACGTGGGTGCCGCCGGTGTAGAGGTTGCGGCCGCCGAAGTCGTTGTAGGCGTGCCAGGTGTTCGTGGAGAGCGCGAGCAGGATGCGCGCCGTCGGCTGCCCGGCGCGCGGGCGGACCACGAAGAAGGCGTGGCTCTGCCGGCGCCGACCGTCCACGTCGATCTCGAGGACGACCTCGTAGTAGCCGGACCGCCAGGACGGGTCGACGGCCACCTCGAGGGCGGCCGGCCACCCGCAGCCCCGCGCGTGCGCGTCGGGCGGGGTGGGGTGGTCGCCGGCCGGCACGTCCCGCTCGACGTGGACGACGGTGCGCTCGGCCCCGACCCGCGCCACCTCCACGGAGACGGGCCGGCCCCGCGCCGAGGACAGGTGGAGCGCGACCACGTCGCCGGCCTCCACGGACTGCGGCCAGCAGTACCCGGTGACGGTCTCGTACGCCATGGCCGCGGACCCTAGGCGGCCGTCGCGGCCCCGTCGCCGCTGCCTGTCGCCCGCCCGGTTCGTTGCCGTCCGGGAGCGGTGAGTACCGTCGCCGCGCATGGAGCGGCAGCGGATCGTGGTGCTGGACATGGAGGGCGTGGTCGTCCCGGAGATCTGGGTCGCCGTCGCCGAGCGCACCGGCATCGACGCGCTGCGCCGCACCACCCGCGACGAGCCCGACTACGACGTGCTCATGCGCTACCGGCTCGACCTGCTGGCCGAGCACGGGCTCACGATGTCACTCATCCAGGAGGTGATCGGCGGGCTCGACCCGCTGCCGGGGGCCCGGCGGTTCCTCGACGAGCTGCGCGCCCACCACCCGGTGGTCATCCTCTCGGACACCTTCGAGCAGTTCGCCGCGCCCCTCGCGCCCAAGCTCGGGCTGCCGACGATCCTCTGCCACCGCCTCGAGGTGGACGCCGACAGCGACCGGATCACCGGCTACCGCCTGCGCATGCCCGACCAGAAGCGGGCCGCCGTCGAGGCCTTCCGCTCCCTGCGCTACGAGGTGCGGGCGGCCGGCGACTCCTACAACGACACCACGATGCTGCTCGCCGCCGACACCGGCTTCCTGTTCCGAGCGCCGGCCAACGTCATCGAGGAGTTCCCGCAGCTCGAGGCCCTCGAGGCCTACGACGACCTCCTCGCCCGCCTCACGGCGGACTGAGCCGACGGGTCGCGGCGGTTTCCGGGCCGGAGAGGCCCCGCGCTAGGGTCGGCCCGTTCCGCCGGGGGGCGCACGACGGACCGCACGGACTCGACCGGGCGGCATCCGAGCACACCCGGTGGAGGCGGTCCGGTCGCCGTTCGCCAGCCCCCGCGCCGTCTTCCCCTCGCACCGGCCGTCCGGCCGAACTCCCGAACCTGAGGTACCAACCCGATGGACTCCACCGCCCTCGAGCGCTCGGCCCTGGAGCGCAAGGACCGCGACGAGCTGATGACGATCGCCCAGGCGCTCGGCGGCAAGCCCGGCTCGCGGGCCCGCAAGGCGACGATCATCGACATGATCCTCGAGCTGACGGGCGTCAGCGCCCCGGCCGCGGCGGACGACGCCCCGACCGAGGAGCCCCCGGCCGAGGCCGAGGCCACCCCGGCCGAGACCGAGTCCGAGGCGGAGGCCCCCGCGGCCCCCGAGCCCGCCGAGGAGCCGCCGGCCGAGTGGGAGCTCGAGGCCGCCGCCGAGACCGACGCGGAAGAGGCCCCTCGCCCGCCGAAGGAGGGCGGTCAGGGCCAGGGGAACCAGGGTCAGCAGAGCGGTCAGGGCAACGGCCAGCAGGGCGGGCAGGGCCAGGGCGGCCAGAACCAGAACCAGAACCAGAACCAGGGCGGGCAGGGCCAGGGTCAGGGCGGCGACGGCGAGGACGTCGAGACCGGCAACCGCCGTCGGCGCCGCCGGGGCCGCAACCGCGACCGCGCCGCCGAGGGGCAGGCGGGCGAGGAGCCGACCGGCGATCCCGTCGACGTCGAGGGCCTCCTCGACCTGCGGGACGAGGGCTACGGCTTCCTCCGCGTGAACGGCTACCTGCCGTCGCGCGACGACGTGTACATCTCGGTGAAGCAGGCCCGGCAGTTCGGCCTGCGCCGGGGCGACTACGTGAAGGGCGCCAGCCGCCCGCCGCTGCGCAACGAGAAGAACCCGGCCCTCCTGCGCATCGACAGCGTGAACGGCGTGGCCCCCGACCAGGCCCGCGAGCGCCGCCGCTTCGACGACCTCACGCCGATCTTCCCGAACGAGCGGCTCACCCTCGAGCCGGCCCGCTCCACCGACGACCTCACCGGGCGGGTCATCGACCTCGTCGCCCCGATCGGCAAGGGCCAGCGGGGGATGATCGTGTCGCCCCCCAAGGCCGGCAAGACGAGCGTCATGAAGCAGATCGCCCGGGCGATCGAGACGAACAACCCCGAGGTCCACCTCTTCGTGCTGCTCGTCGACGAGCGCCCGGAGGAGGTCACCGACTTCCGCCGCTGGCTGAAGAACGAGACCTCGACCGTCGTGGCCTCCACCTTCGACCGGCCCACCGAGGAGCACGTCCAGGTGGCCGAGCTCACGCTCGAGCGGGCCAAGCGCCTCGTGGAGGAGGGCAAGGACGTCGTGGTCATCCTCGACGGCATCACCCGCCTCGCCCGGGCCTACAACCTGACCGTCCCGTCGACCGGTCGGACCGCCTCGGGCGGCCTCGACGCCGGCGCCCTCTACCCGCCGAAGAAGCTCTTCGGGGCGGCCCGCAACCTCGAGGAGGGCGGCAGCCTCACGATCCTCGCCACGGCGCTCGTCGAGACCGGCAGCCGCATGGACGAGGTCATCTTCGAGGAGTTCAAGGGCACCGGGAACATGGAGCTCAAGCTCGACCGGCGCCTCGCCGCCCGCCGGGTGTTCCCGGCCATCGACGTGGAGGCCTCGTCGACCCGTCACGAGGAGCTGCTCTTCCAGGGCACCCAGCTCCAGCAGGTCTGGAAGATCCGCCGGGTCCTGCCGACCCTCGGGGACGACCAGACCTCGGGCTACGAGATCCTCCTCGGCAAGATGCGCGAGACGAAGACCAACAAGGACTTCCTCGCCGAGATCGCGAAGGCCTGAGCGCCCCGCCCGGGTAGCGACGGCCCGGGGTGCCCCGATAGCCTCTCCCAGCCCCCTTCGAATCGACGGAGATCGCCATGCGCGCCGACATCCATCCTGACTACGTGGTCGCCACCGTGCAGTGCTCCTGCGGGAACACCTTCCAGACGCGCTCCACGAAGTCCGACCTCCACGTCGAGCTCTGCAGCGAGTGCCACCCCTTCTACACCGGCAAGCAGAAGCTGGTGGACACCGGCGGCCGCATCGACCGGTTCGAGCGCCGCTACGGCAAGCGCCGCAAGGCCGAGTAGCAGGCGACGAGCTTCGGCACGACGGCGGCCCCGGCCGCCGTCGTGGCGCGTGAGGGAACCGGTGGTCGACCGCTCCGCAGTCCGCAAGGCCAAGATCCGCGCCCTCGCCACCGCCGCCTTCGGGGCGGCGGAGCGGGAGGAGCGCGACCTGCCCGGCGGCGCCGCGCTCCTCGAGGGCGACCGGGCGATCATCCTGCTCGACGAGAGCCCGCTGGCCGCCTTCGGCCCGGCCCTCGTGTGGGCCGAGCGCCAGGGCGCGGCGCGCCTCGACCTGCTCGTCGACGACGACGTGGCCGCGGTCCTGGCCCGGCGGGCGGGCTGCTTCGCGCCGGCCCCCGTCGTGTGGCGGGTGCGGGGCACCGCGGTCGAGGAGGCGGTGCCGGCGCCGGTGCCCACCGTCGCCCAGGCCCCGAGCACCCCTGAGCTCTCGCAGCTGCTCGTCGACGCCGACCTCGAGGTCTTCGTCGAGGACGGCGTCGTGCGGGGGGAGATCCTCGGGCTCGAGGTCGCTCGCATCGTCCACGGCACCTCCACCGGGGGTGTGCCGCTCGACGCGCCCCTGCTCGAGGTGGGCGTCGGCCACGCCGACCGGGAGATGACCGCGGTCGTGCACGCCGGCCTCCAGCCGATCGACCAGCTGGAGCGGGTGAAGGAGATCGTGCAGGCCCAGCGCCGGCCGGGCGCCGAGCGCCACCCCCTCAACCAGCTGGCCCCCGAGCGCTGGCTGCGGGCCCTGCTCGTGGCCGACCCGGGCCGCATCGGGCTCACCGCGCTGCGCCCCGCCGACCCGGCCGTGCCCCGCCCCAACCTGCGGGACCGCGCCGTCGCCATCGCCGTCGGCACCGACGACGCCGGGGCCGACGTCGTCGTGGCCTGCTCGGTGGGCGTGGACCTCGACCTCGTGCCCGCCGCGGCCGACGCCCGCCTCGTGCACGCCCCCGACGCCCGCCTCCTGCTCGTCGTGCCCGAGCGCGACGCCCACCCCGTGACCCGGGCCCTGGCCGGGCGCCTGACCCCGCCGGCCGAGGTCGTCACCGTGCCCGACGACTGGCGCGACCGGGCGTGAGCGCGCCGGGGACCGGAATCGTCCGCCGCCCGAGTCGTCGGTAGCCTGAGCGCCCCATGTTGGACCGGCTGGCCGAGCTCGAGCGGGAGTACGCAGACGTCGAGGCGCGCCTCGGCGACCCCGAGCTGATCGCCGACCAGGGGCGCTACCAGGAGGTGGCGCGGCGCTACAGCGAGCTGAAGCCGATCGTCGAGGCCACCCAGGCGCTGCGCCAGCGGCGGGGCGACCTCGAGACGGCCAAGGAGATGCTCACCGAGCTCGACGGCGCCGACCGCGAGGAGATGCGGGCCGAGGTCACCTCGGCCGAGGCCGACATCGAGCGCCTCGAGGCCGAGCTCAGGCTCCTGCTCCTGCCCAAGGACCCGAACGACGCCAAGGACGTCATCGTCGAGATCCGCGGCGCCGAGGGCGGCGAGGAGGCCAACCTCTTCGCCCGCGACCTGTTCGAGATGTACCAGGGCTACGCCGGCCGCATGGGCTGGAAGCTCGAGGTCCTCGGCTCCGACCCCTCGGACATGGGCGGGTACAACGAGATCACCTTCATGCTGAAGGGGGCCGACGTGTGGTCCCGCATGAAGCACGAGGGCGGCGTCCACCGCGTCCAGCGGGTGCCGGTGACCGAGAGCCAGGGCCGGATCCACACCTCGTCCGCCACCGTCACGGTCATGCCCGAGGCGGAGGAGGTCGAGGTCGAGATCGCCGACAAGGACCTGAAGATCGACGTCTACCGATCCTCCGGGCCCGGCGGCCAGAGCGTGAACACCACCGACTCGGCGGTGCGGGTCACCCACCTGCCCACCGGGATCGTCGTGTCCATGCAGGACGAGAAGAGCCAGATCCAGAACCGGGCCAAGGCCCTCCAGGTCCTGCGGGCCCGGCTCCTGAAGGCCGAGCAGGACCGGATCGCGGCCGAGGCCTCGGCCGAGCGGAAGGGTCAGATCGGCGGGGGCGGCCGGGCCGAGAAGATCCGGACCTACAACTTCAAGGAGAACCGCGTCACCGACCACCGCATCGGCCTCACCCTCTACAAGCTGGAGAAGGTGCTGGCCGGCGAGCTGGACGAGGTGGTCGACGCGCTGGTGGCGGAGGAGCAGGCCGCCCGCCTGCAAGAGCAGGCCTAGCCGTGCCCACCCTCCCGTGGCGCCAGCTGCGCGACGAGTCGATCGCCCGGCTCGCCGAGGCCGGCGTCGAGGACCCCGCCACCGAGCTGCGCTGGATCGCCGAGCGGGTGACGGGGCGCAGCGCCGCCGAGCAGACGGCCCACCTCGACGAGCCGGCCACCGTCCGCGAGGTGACCTTCGTGGACCAGATGGTGGGCCGGCGCTGCCAGGGCGAGCCGCTCCAGTACGTGCTCGGCCGCTGGGCCTTCCGCACGCTCGAGCTGTTCGTGGACCGGCGGGTGCTCATCCCCCGGCCCGAGACCGAGGTGGTGGCCGGCCACGCCCTGGACGCTCTCGACGCGATCCGGGCCGCCCGCCGGGCCGCGGGCGACGAGGCCCCGCCGATCGCCGTGGACCTCGGCACGGGCAGCGGCGCCATCGCGCTGTCCCTGGCCGCCGAGCGGTGGCCGCACGTCGAGGTGTGGGCCACCGACGAGAGCGCCGACGCCCTCGCCGTCGCCCGGGCCAACCTGTCCGGCCTCGGCCGCCGCGGCGGGGTCGTCCGCCTCGTCGAGGGGGACTGGTTCGCCGCCCTGCCCGACGAGCTGCGGGGTCGTGCCGCCATCGTCGTCTCGAACCCGCCGTACGTGGGCGACGCCGAGCCGCTGCCGCCCGAGGTGGGGGAGTGGGAGCCCGAGACCGCCCTCCGGGCCGGACCCGACGGCCTGGACGACGTGCGCCGCATCGTCGCCGAGGCCCCCGGGTGGCTGGCCGCCGACGGGGCGCTCGTGGTGGAGATCGGCGAGACCCAGGGGGCGGCCGTCCTCGAGCTGGCCGCCGCGGCCGGCTTCGCCGACGCCCGCATCGAGCCGGACCTCGCCGGGCGCGACCGGGCCCTCGTGGCGTGGCGGAGCGCCCGCCCGTGACCGACGAGGTCGTGCCGGTCGACGCGCCCGACGTCGTGGCCCGCGCCGCTGCGGCCCTGCGGGCCGGGCGGGTCGTCGTCCTGCCCACCGACACCGTCTACGGCGTCGCCGCGCTGCCCGAGGACGCCGCCGCGATGGCGGAGGTCTTCGAGCGGAAGGGCCGCGCCGCCACCACGCCCATCGCGGTGCTGTGCGCCGACGTCGAGCAGGCCCTCGCCCTGGCCGCCCCCGCGGCCGCCGGGCGGGCCCGCCCCGCGGCGGCCCGCCACTGGCCCGGGCCGCTGACGCTCGTGCTCCCGCGCCGCGCCGGCCTCGCCCTCCACCTGGGCGAGCCGACGACCACGATCGGCCTGCGCGTCCCGGCCCACCCCGTCGTCCAGGCCCTCGCCGCGCTCGTCGGCCCCCTCGCCACCACGAGCGCCAACCGCCACGGTGAGCCCACGCCGGCCACGGCCGCCGAGGCCGCCCGCTCGCTCGGCCCGGGCCTCGGCCTCGTCGTCGACGGCGGCCCGCTCGAGGGCTCGTCGTCCACCGTCGTCGACGCCACCGGCGAGCCGTGGCGGGTGCTGCGGGAGGGCCCGGTCCCGGCCAGCGACCTCCCGCTCCGCGCCGAGGGGTAGGTTGACGGCCGCCGACGACGCACACGGCCGCAGCACACCCACGGGGGACCCACCATGCCGTACCAGACGGGCGACGACATCGTCGACGAGCTCCGCCACATCCGCCTCTTCGCGCGGCTCTCGAACGCCGCCCTCGACCAGATCGCCGCGCTCGGCGAGCCGGTCGACGCCGAGCCGGGCGCGGTGCTCATGGACCAGGGCGACGTCGGCACCGAGTGCTTCCTCATCCTCGAGGGCGAGGCCAGCGTCCGGGCCGGCGGCGAGCACGTCGCCACCGTCGGGGCCGGCACGATCGTCGGCGAGATGGCCCTCATCGGCCACCGCCCGCGCTCGGCCACCGTCGTCGCGGACTCGCCGATGCGCCTCCTGGCCTTCGACATCGCGGCCTTCCGGACGGTGCTCGAGTCCCTCCCCGAGGCCCGCGAGTTCGTCCTCGAGGTCCTCGAGGAGCGGGCCGCGGCCAACCGCAGCGACAGCTGAGCCCGCACCCGGGCAGGCTGGGACCGTGGCCCGGGACGACGACCTCACGACGCGGCGCGGCCTCGTCGTCGACGGCGGCGCGCTCGAGTGGTGGGCCACCCGCTCCGGCGGGCCCGGCGGTCAGCACGCCAACACCTCGGACACCGCGGTGACCCTCGAGCTGCGGGTGGCCGACGCCGGCCTGCCGGAGGCGGTGGCCGAGCGGCTGGTGGCGGCGCACGGCCCCACCGTGCGGGTCAGCGCGTCGGACTCGCGCTCGCAGTTCCGCAACCGGCAGCTGGCCCGCGAGCGCCTGGCCGAGCTCGTGGACGCCGCCGCGGCCCCGGTTCGGCCCCGCCGCCCCACCCGCCCCACGCGCGGCGGCGAGCGCCGCCGCCGGGAGGCGAAGGCGCGCCGGGCCGAGACCAAGCAGCGCCGGTCGTGGCGCTACCGCGACGAGTGAGCGTCAGCCCAGGTCGAAGGAGCCGTCGGGGCGGAGCGCGACCGGCCGGCCGGCGACGTCCTCGGTGACCAGGGCCTTCGCGACCGCCGGCTCCGTCGACACGCCCCACGCCCGGCGCCCGTCGGGCAGCAGCGCGGTGAGGATGACCTGCTCGGGCTGGTTGGCCCGGTCGTGCATGACCGTCCAGGTCTCCACCGTGGCGGTGCCGTCCGGGTCCTCGCACAGCTCCCGCGACGGGAGGGCGTCCACCTCGTCCTGCGGCTCGGCGTGGCGGAACGGCTCGGCCGGCGGCTCGGTGCTGTACACGCCGAACGCGTGCTTCGTCGTGAACCCGCCGTTGGCGGTGACGAGCCCCACGCTGCCCGGGTCCGAGCGCAGGACCTCCGCCATCGAGGCGATGGAGTGCATGACGTAGTTGTTCCAGGGACCGCCGGCGAAGGACAGGCCGCCGGTGACCGTCAGCTGCCGGTCGAGCGACAGCCCGAGCTCGTAGGCCGCGATCTCCACCGCCGACGGGAAGCAGGAGTAGAGGTCCACGTGGGCGAGGTCGTCCACGCCGACGCCGGCCAGCTCGAGGGCCCGGCGGCCCGCGATGCGCATGGCGGGCGAGCGCCCGAGATCGTCGCGGTTGGACACGAAGTAGTGGTCGTGCGCGTCCGTGCCGGCGTGCGGGAACACCCAGCGGTCCCGCGGCACCCCCAGGGCCTCGGCCCGCTCCGCCGAGGCGAGGATCACGCCGGCGCCCTGCTCGACGGCGTTGTTCGAGTTCATCAGCTTCGTGTACGGGAAGCCGATCATGCGGTTCGACTCGCTCGGGGTGCGGATCTCCTCGGCCGTGTAGGCCCGCTGGATCCACGCGTGCGGGTTGGTGGCCGCCACCTCGCTGAAGCGGGCCCACAGCTCGGACGCCGCCACGACCTGGTCCTCGATGCTGCGGCCGAGCACCTGGCGGTGGGCGTTCTCGAACATCGGGTACACCTGCACGGGCAGGAACACCCCGCGGGCCTGCTCGCCGGGGGCGCTCATCGCCACGTCGGCCGTGGAGGCCCGGGCCTCCGGCACGTCGTCGCCCTGGACGGTCCAGCCGAGGTCCTCGCCCGCGGCGCGGGCGCTCGAGCGGGTGCGCCAGGCCTCGGCGCCGGCGAGGAGCACGAGGTCGGCCTCCCCGGCCTGGATGGCCAGGCTGGCCTGGTTGACCAGGGACTGCGGGCTGTTGCCGCCCATGCCCGACAGGCTCGTGTCCCGCGGGGTGGCGCCGAGGCGCTGGGCGAGGAGGAGGCCCGGGTCCCGGTAGCGCCAGGACAGGAGGCTGACGACGTGGACGGCGTCCGCACCGGTGAGGGCGGCGTCGCCGGCGCCGCTGTCGGCGGCGGCCCGGCGCAGGGCCTCGGCCATCAGGTCGACCGGCTCGAGCGGCGCCTCACCCCGGTCCACCCGGTGGCTCAGCTGTCCGACGCCGATGAGGACGGGGGTGCGAGGGTCGACCACGGTGCTCCCTTCCGAGCGACTTGACTGCGCGGTCAAGTCTAGGGACGAGCCGGGCCGCACCTACAATCCGCCCCATCGACGTCCTCCTGCTCTGCACCGCGAACCAGTGCCGCTCGCCCATGGCAGAGGTGCTCCTCCGGCACCACCTGACCGCCGCGGGGGTGCCGGCCACGGTCTCGTCGGCCGGGCTGCTGCCCGGCGGGCAGCCGGCCACCAGCCACGGTCAGGCCGTCATGGCTGCCCGCGGCCTCGACCTGTCGCGCCACGTGAGCCGCCAGCTCGCCCCCGACCTCGTGGCCGGGGCGGACCTCGTCGTCGGCATGGCCCGGGAGCACGTCCGGGAGGTCGCGGTCATGGCGGCGGGGGCGCTCGAGCGCACGTTCACGCTGAAGGAGCTCGTGGCGCTGGGGGAGCGCACCGGGCCGCGCGAGGCCGGGGAGCCCCTGGCCGACTGGCTTCGCCGCGTCGCCCGCGGGCGGGACACGAAGCGCCTGCTCGGCATGGGCCACGACCCCGACTACGACGTCGAGGACCCGATCGGCCAGGATCGCCCCGCCTACGAGGCCACCGCCGATGAGCTCGACGACCTCCTCGACCGCCTCGTCACCCTCGTCGCCAAGGAGCCCAGCCCGTGAAGATCGCCATCGGTGCCGACCACGCGGGGTACGACCTCAAGGTCCACCTCGTCGCCGAGCTCGAGCGCCTCGGCCACGAGGTCCTCGACCTCGGGACCCACTCCACCGAGTCCGTCGACTACCCGCCGATCTGCGCCGCCGTCGGGCGGGCGGTCGTGTCGGGCGAGGCCGACCGCGGCATCGTGCTCGGCGGCTCCGGCCAGGGCGAGCAGATCGCGGCCAACAAGGTGGCCGGTGTGCGGGCCGCCCTGTGCAACGACCTCTACACCGCGCGCCTGTCCCGCGAGCACAACGACGCCAACGTGCTGTCGATGGGTGGGAGGATCGTGGCCCCCGGCCTCGCCACCGAGATCCTCGAGCTGTGGCTCGCCACGGACTTCGAGGGTGGCCGCCACGAGCGCCGCGTCGCCCAGATCGCCGAGATCGAGAACGAGCAGTAGGAGCCCCCATGCCCTGGCCCACCATCGACGACGACGCCGTCTTCGGGCTGATCGACCGCGAGGTCGAGCGCCAGAACACGACCGTCCAGCTCATCGCCAGCGAGAACTTCACCTCGCCGAACGTGCTGCGGGCCACGGGCTCGGTGCTCACGAACAAGTACAGCGAGGGCTACCCGGGCAAGCGCTACTACGGCGGCAACGAGGTCATCGACGAGGTCGAGGACCTCGCCCGGGAGCGCTGCAAGGCGCTCTTCGGCGCGCCCCACGCCAACGTCCAGCCCCACGCGGGCGCCAACGCCAACATGGGGGTCTACCTGGCCCTGCTCGAGCCCGGTGACACCGTGCTCGGCCTGCGCCTCGACCAGGGCGGCCACCTCACCCACGGCTCGCCGGTCAACGCCAGCGGCAAGCTCTACCGCTTCGTCTCCTACGGGGTGACGGCGAGCGACGAGCGCATCGACCTCGACCAGGTCCGCGACCTCGCGCTCGAGCACCGCCCGAAGATCATCGTGGCCGGCGCTACGGCGTACCCGCGGATCATCGACCCCACCCCGTTCCGCCAGATCGCCGACGAGTGCGGGGCCCTCTTCATGTTCGACGCCGCCCACGTGGCCGGCCTCATCGCCGGTGGGCAGCACCCGAACCCGATGGCCCACGGCGCGGACATCATGACCTTCACCACGCACAAGACCCTCCGCGGCCCCCGCGGCGGCGCGATCGTGTGCACCGAGGAGCTGGGCGAGAAGATCGACAAGGCGATCTTCCCCGGCCTCCAGGGCGGCCCGCTCGACCACGTGATGGCGGCCAAGGCCGTGGCCTTCGCGGAGGCGGCCACCCCGGCGTTCCAGGAGTACGCGGCGAAGGTCGTGGCCAACGCCGCGGCGCTGGCGAAGGCGCTGGCCGAGAAGGGCCTGCGCCTCGTCTCCGGCGGCACCGACAACCACCTCATGCTCGCCGACCTGCGCTCCTTCGACGAGGAGCTCTCGGGCAAGAAGGCCCGCCTCGCCCTCGACCGGGCCGGCATCAGCCTCAACGAGAACACGGTGCCCGACGACCCGCGCCCGCCGTACATCACCTCGGGCCTGCGGATCGGCACCCCGGCCGTGACCACCCAGGGCATGGGTGAGGCCGAGATGGCGACCATCGCCGACCTCATCCACCGCACGCTGGTGGGCCGCGAGGACGACGCCGCCATCGCCGCGATCCGCGACGAGGTGCGGGCCCTGTGCGCCTCGTTCCCCGTCTACTGAGGTAGACGTACCGGGTGCGTCCCCTGACCGGAGCCGGCCCCGGCGGTGGCTGACTACCTCGGGCGGCTCCTGCCCGTGGTCCTCGTCGCCTTCGGCGTCACGCTCGTGACGACGCCGTTCCTGCGGCGGCTGTCCTTCCGGGTCGGCGCGGTCCAGAAGCCCGACGAGCGGCGGGTGCACACCCAGCCCACGGCCCTGCTCGGCGGGGCGGGGATCCTGCTCGGCTTCCTCGCCGGGCTGGCCACGGCCTGGCTGCTCGACGACTTCGAGGAGGTCTTCGCCGGCAACACGGTGCCGGCCGGCGTCGCCCTCGCCGCCCTCGTGATCTACGCCGTGGGCCAGATCGACGACCTGCGCGAGGTGTCGCCCCCAGCCAAGCTCGCCGGCACGGCCTTCGCCGGCAGCATCCTGTCGATCGCCGGCGTCAGCATCCTCTTCTTCCGCATCCCGTTCACCGGCATCCTCGACCTGTCCCCGGACCTGTCGGCCCTGCTCACGGTGGTCTGGGTGGCGGGCATGACGACGGCCATCAACTACGTGGACGGCCTGGACGGCCTCGCCGCGGGGATCGTGGCGATCGGGTCGGGCGCGCTGATCCTCTACTGCGAGCGCCTCGACGGGGTGGACGCCATCGGTCCCGAGAACGCCGGGCCGATCATCGCCGCGGCCACGCTCGGCGCCTGCCTCGGCTTCCTGCCCCACAACTTCCACCCGGCGAAGATCTTCATGGGGGACGCCGGCGCGCTGCTGCTCGGGCTCCTCATGGCGGCGGCGACCATCGCGGTCGGCGGCAACACCGACCAGCCATTCTCCGGGCAGACGTTCTTCTTCTTCGCCCCGCTGTTCATCCCGCTCGTGATCCTCGGCGTGCCGATCCTCGACACGGCGTTCTCGATCATCCGCCGCGCCCGGCGCGGCGCGGGGGTGACGGTGGCCGACAAGGACCACCTCCACCACCGCCTCATGCGCCTCGGCCACGGGCAGCGCCGCAGCGTGCTCATCCTCTGGGGCTGGACGGTGATCCTGTCCGCCATCGCCCTCTTCCCGACGTACACGGAGGGCAGCGGGGACGTGTACATCCCGGCCGCGATCGCGGGTGCCGCCCTCCTGCTCTACACCTGGTTCGCGCCGGGCGTGCGCAGCCGGCGGGACACCCCGTCGGACGGCGACGACGACCTCGGCTGACCTCGCCCCGCGGTTGCTACAGTCGCCCGGCGCCGCCGGGGGCGCGGGGATTTGCCGCCCGGCCCGGCCGCCTCCTACATTGCGAACTGTTTCACAAGCCGCTTCCGCATGGCGGCGATCACGAAGGCGTCCGATGACCGACCTGCGCGCGAAGCAGCACCTCAACCGGGGTTACAGCGACGCCAACGCGCGCGGCCTCGAGCTCGCCCTCACGCCGCTCGTCTTCGGCGGCCTCGGCTGGCTCGTCGACGGCTGGGCGGGCACCGACCCGTGGCTCGCCCTGGGCTTCGGCACCTTCGGCGTCATCGGCACGTTCGTGAAGATGAAGCTCCAGTACGACCGGGCCATGGACGCCGCCGAGGCCGGCAAGCCCTGGACGCGAGGGCGCGAGGCGTGACCGACGCCGTCATGCTCCGCGACACCGGCGAGACCGGTCCGGCCACCGAGCCGATGCTCGCCAAGGACATGGTCCGCCGCGGGCTGCCGTTCGTCCCCGTCGTGCTCGTCCTCGCCGCCCTCCTGTGGGGCACCGACGGCGTCGCCTCCGCCGGCTACGGCGTGGCGATCGTCTTCGCCAACCTCCTCCTCGCCGCCTGGATGCTCTCCACCGCGGCTCGGATCTCGTACGGGCTCCTCATGGGAGCCGCCCTGTTCGGCTTCCTCCTGCGCCTCGGCCTCGTGTCTGCCGCGGTGCTGGCCGTGAAGGACGCCGGCTGGGTCGAGCCGGTGGCGCTCGGCGTCACCCTCATCGTCACCCACCTGGCGCTCCTCTTCTGGGAGCTCCGCTACGTATCGATCAGCCTGGCCTACCCCGGCCTGAAGCCCACGCCCAAGGAGACGAACGCCCGGTGATCTTCGGCGCTGACTTCCCGCCTCTGTCCCACATCGTCAACTGGCCGGAGTTCTTCGGCGACGACACGTGGGGCGTCAACAAGGTCGTCCTGGTCTACGCGTTCGCGGCGATCCTGACGATCCTCGTGTTCAGCCTCGGGAGCCGGAAGCAGGCCCTCGTCCCCACGGGCGCCCAGAACCTGGCCGAGATCGCGGTCGAGTTCGTCGAGGACGGCATCGTGATGGACACGATCGGGCCGCAGGGGCGGAAGTTCACCCCGCTGCTCCTGTCGTTCTTCTTCTTCATCTTCTTCTGCAACATCTTCGAGATCGTGCCGGTGATCCAGATGCCGGCCACGGCCCGGATCGCCCTGCCGCTCGTGCTGTCGCTCATCGCGTACGTCACGTACCACGGCTTCGGCATGAAGGAGCACGGCGTGCTCGGCTACTTCAAGCACGCCCTCATCCCGCCGGGCGTGCCGCCGGCGCTGCTCATCCTGATCCTGCCGATCGAGTTCATCTCGAAGTTCCTCGTGCAGCCCTTCAGCCACGCGGTGCGTCTCTTCGCCAACCTGCTGGCCGGGCACATCCTGCTCGTCACCTTCGCCGTGCTGACCAGCTCGGTGTGGGCGGCGAAGCCGACGGCGGTCATCGTCCCGCTGCCGGCCTTCGCGGTCATCGCGTTCACGGCCTTCGAGCTCATGGTGAGCTTCCTCCAGGCCTACGTGTTCACCCTGCTGGCCGGCGTGTACATCAACGCCGCCATCAGCCACGAGCACTGATCCACCCCGTTCTCCATCCATCCACCAGAAGGCTCCGCTCGCGGAGCAACCACCGAGAAAGGCACCAACCCACATGAGCCTCTCCCTGTTGGCCCAGGAAGCCGCCGCTGAGGGCATCACCAACACCGGCCTCGCGGCCCTGACCTACGGCATCGGCGCCCTCGGCCCGGGCATCGGCATCGGCTACCTCGTCGGTCAGTCGGTCCAGGCCATGGCCCGTCAGCCCGAGGCCGCCGGCCAGGTCCGGACGACCATGTTCCTCGGCATCGCCTTCGTCGAGGCCCTCGCGCTCATCGGCTTCGTCGTCTTCTTCCTCGCGCAGGCGTGATGCGTCGGTTCCGTCTGCTGCTCGCCGCAGCAGCCCTCAGCCTCTTCGCGGTGGTCGGGCTCTCGAGCCCGGCGTCCGCCGAGGGGGACATCGGGCACGCCGAGCACCTCTGCATCGAGCTCCTCGAGGAGGGGGGTTCGATCGACGACTGCCAGGCCGCCCCCAACCAGCTGATGCCGGAGACCAACGAGGTCATCTGGGGCACGGTGGGCTTCCTCGTCGTCTTCTTCTTCGTGTGGAAGCTCGGCTTCCCCGCCATCAAGAAGGCCATGGACGCCCGCACCGAGCGCATCCGCGCCGACCTCGACGCCGCTGAGTCCCAGCGGGCCGAGGCCGACCAGGTCCTCGCCGAGTACCGGGCTCAGCTCTCCGACGCCAAGAACGAGGCCGCCCGGATCATCGAGGAGGCCCGTCAGGCCGCGGACAACCTGCGCCGCGAGCAGGAGGCCCGCCTCCAGGCCGAGCTGGCCGAGATGCGCGAGCGCGCCACGGCCGACGTCGAGGCCGCCAAGGCCCAGGCCATCGCCGACCTGCGGGGCGAGGTCGCCCAGCTGGCCGTCGGTGCCGCCGAGGTCGTCATCGGCAAGAACCTCGACCAGGCGACCCAGGTCCAGCTCATCGAGGACTACATCAACCAGGTGGCCAACCGGTCATGAGCACGGACCAGCGCACGCTGGCATACGCCGGGGCCCTCTTCGAGGTGGCCCGCTCCGAGGGGAACCTCGCCGAGGTGGAGGACGAGCTCTTCCGCTTCGCCCGCACCCTGGAGAGCAACGACGAGCTCCGCAGCGCGCTGACCGACGCCTCCCTGCCGGCCAGCCGGCGCCAGCAGATCGTGGAGGACCTCCTCGGCGGCCGCGCCAACCCCATCACCACCTCCCTGGTGTCGATGGTGGTGGGCGCCGGGCGCTCGAAGGACCTCCCCAAGATCATCGACGAGCTCGTCAAGCTGAGCGCCGCCGAGGCCAACAAGGAGGTCGCCGAGGTGCGCACCGCCGTGGCCCTCAGCGACGACCAGCGCGCCCGGCTCGCCGAGGCGCTCGAGAAGGCCACCGGCCGCTCGGTCGAGGTCAAGGTCGTGATCGACCCGACGATCCTGGGCGGCGTGGTCGCCCAGGTCGGCGACACCGTCATCGACGGTTCGGTCCGCACCCGCCTGGCCCAGCTCAAGACCGCGTTCTGACGCAGAGATCCGACAAGGAAGAGATGACGAGATGGCAGAGCTGACCATCAACACCGCTGACATCGCCGCAGCGCTCAAGAAGAACCTCGAGGGCTTCGAGCCCAGCGTCGAGGCCGCCCAGGTCGGCCGCGTCATCGAGGTCGGCGACGGCATCGCGACCGTGTCGGGCCTCCCGAACGTCGGCGTGAACGAGCTCCTCGAGTTCGAGGGCGGTGTGCAGGGCCTGGCCCTGAACCTCGACGAGGAGTCGATCGGCGCCGTGGTGCTCGGTGACACCGGCGCCGTGCGAGAGGGCTCGACCGTCAAGGCCTCCGGCCAGATCCTCTCGGTGCCGTGCGGTGACGGCCTGCTCGGGCGCGTGGTGGATGCGCTCGGCAACCCCGTCGACGGCAAGGGTCCGCTCACCAACGTCGGGACGCGCCGGATGGAGATCCAGGCGCCCGGCATCATCGGCCGTCAGCCGGTGCACGAGCCGCTGCAGACCGGCATCAAGGCCATCGACTCGATGACCCCGATCGGCCGGGGCCAGCGGGAGCTCATCATCGGCGACCGCAAGACCGGCAAGACGACGATCGCCATCGACACGATCATCAACCAGCGCGGCCTGGGCGTGAAGTGCATCTACGTGGCGATCGGCCAGAAGGAGTCGACGGTCGCCAACACCGTGGCCACCCTCGAGGAGTTCGGGGCCATGGAGTACACGGTCGTGGTCGTGGCCGGTGCCTCCGACCCCGCGCCGTTCAAGTACCTCGCCCCCTACGCCGGCTGCGCCATGGGGCAGCACTGGATGGAGAACGGCCAGCACGCCCTGGCCGTCTACGACGACCTGTCGAAGCAGGCTGAGGCCTACCGCCAGGTGTCGCTGCTGCTCCGCCGCCCGCCGGGCCGCGAGGCTTACCCGGGCGACGTGTTCTACCTGCACAGCCGCCTGCTGGAGCGGGCCGCGAAGCTCTCGGACGAGAACGGCGCCGGCTCCCTCACCGCCCTCCCGGTCATCGAGACCAAGGCCGGTGACATCTCCGCCTACATCCCGACCAACGTGATCTCGATCACCGACGGCCAGGTCTTCCTCCAGGACGACCTGTTCAAGTCGGGCGTCCGCCCCGCCTTCGACACCGGCCAGTCGGTGTCCCGCGTGGGCGGTGCGGCGCAGATCAAGGCCATGAAGAAGGCCGTGGGCACGCTCAAGGGCGACCTGTCCCAGTTCCGCGAGCTCGAGGCGTTCGCCGCCTTCGGCTCCGAGCTCGACAAGGTCTCCCAGGCCGCCCTCGACCGCGGCTACCGGCTCGTCGAGCTGCTCAAGCAGCCGCTCAACAGCCCGCTGCCCGTCGAGGAGCAGGTCGTGTCGCTCTACGCCGGCACGAACGGCTACCTCGACCCGATCCCGGTCGAGGACGTGCAGCGCTTCGAGAAGGAGCTGCTGGAGTGGTTCCGCACCCGCCACGGCGACATCCTCGAGGCCATCCGCACCACCGGTGACATCCCGGACATGGACGCCTTCGAGGGCGCGATCAAGGCCTTCGGCGACCAGTTCCAGCCCACCGGTGGCGACGAGCCCGCTCCCGCCGAGGTCGTCGCGGCCGGCGCGGCGCTGGCCGACGACGAGGCCGCGGTCTAGCCCATGGCAGGCGGCAAGGAGCGCGCGCTGCGCCGACGCATCAAGTCGGTGCAGTCCACGAAGAAGATCACCAAGGCGATGGAGCTCATCGCGGCCAGCCGCATCATGAAGGCCCAGCAGCGGGTCGCGGCGGCCCGGCCATACAGCGAGCAGATCACCGAGGTCATCCGGAACCTGGCCGCCGCGGGCGCTGGTCAGGACTCGCCGCTCCTGCAGCAGCGCGACGAGGTGCGCACCATCGCGTACGTCGTGGTCGCCGGCGACCGCGGCCTGTGCGGCGGCTACAACACCAACGTCATCCGCGCCGCCGAGCGGGCCGTGCAGGCCGACCGCGAGCGGGGCCTGGACGCCCGCATCGTCACGGTCGGCAAGAAGGCGACGAGCTACTTCCGCTTCCGCGGCTACGAGATCGACGCCGACTTCGCCGGCTTCTCGGACGAGCCCTCCTACGAGGACGCCCGGGCCATCGCCGACGTGGTGGTGCCCCGCTTCGAGGCCGGTGAGTACGACCAGGTGCAGCTCGTCTACACCCAGTTCATCTCCGCCGGCACGCAGCGGGTCGTCGAGCGGCGCTTCGTGCCGCTCGAGACCGACGCCCTCGAGGCCGCCGAGTCGACCGGTCCGGCCGCGGACTACGAGTTCGAGCCAAGCCCCGGCCAGATCCTCGACCGGCTGCTGCCCCGCTACGCGGAGGCCCGCCTCTACGCTGCCCTCCTCGAGGGCTCGGCGTCCTTCTTCGCCGCCCAGCAGCGGGCGATGAAGTCGGCCACCGACAACGCGGAGGAGCTGATCGTGAAGCTCAGCCGCGTGATGAACCGGGCCCGCCAGGACGCCATCACCACGGAGATCATGGAGATCGTCGGCGGTGCCGAGGCCCTGCGCCAGGGCCAGGCCGGCGGTGCCGACCTCCTCGCCGACCACGCGCTCGACGTCACCGATGCTCTCGGGCGCCAAAGCCTCGTCCCCACCGCCTCCGGCCCCCAGCGCCGCACCTGATTCGGAGTTCTGACATGACCGTCACTGAGAACCAGCCCACCCTGAAGGACGGCCGGGTCGTCGCCATCGCGGGTCCGGTCATCGACGTCGAGTTCCCGCCGGACGCGGTCCCCCAGATCAACACCGCGCTGGCCTTCGACATCGTGATCGACGGCAAGCCCACGGAGGTCATGGCCGAGGTCGCCCAGCAGATCGGCGACGCCCGCGTCCGGGCCATCTGCCTGAAGCCGACCGACGGTCTCGTCCGCGGCACCACGGTGCGCAACACCGGCGCCGGCCTGTCGATGCCGGTGGGCGACGGCGTGCTCGGCCACGTGATCAACGTCATCGGCCAGCCCCTCGACGTCCCGGAGCTCGACGCCTCGAAGGTCGACACGCACTGGGAGATCCACCGCGAAGCCCCCGACTTCGACACCCTCGAGCCGAAGAAGCAGGTCTTCCAGACCGGCATCAAGGTCATCGACCTGCTCACCCCCTACCTGCAGGGCGGCAAGATCGGCCTGTTCGGCGGGGCCGGCGTGGGCAAGACGGTGCTCATCACCGAGATGATCAACCGGGTGGCGTCGCAGTTCGGCGGCGTGTCCGTGTTCGCCGGTGTGGGCGAGCGCACCCGTGAGGGCACCGACCTGTTCATCGAGATGGGCGAGACCCGGATCGACGACACCACCACCGTCCTCGACAAGGCCGCCCTCGTGTTCGGCCAGATGGACGAGCCGCCGGGCGTGCGCCTCCGGGTGGCCCTGTCGGCGCTGACCATCGCCGAGTACTTCCGGGACGTCCGCAACCAGGACGTGCTCCTCTTCATCGACAACATCTTCCGCTTCGTGCAGGCCGGCTCCGAGGTGTCCACCCTCCTCGGCCGCATGCCCTCGGCGGTGGGCTACCAGCCGACCCTGGCCGACGAGATGGGCATCCTCCAGGAGCGCATCACCTCGACCCGGGGCCGCTCGATCACCTCGCTGCAGGCCGTGTACGTGCCCGCCGACGACTACACCGACCCGGCGCCGTTCACGACCTTCACCCACCTCGACGCCACCACGGAGCTCTCCCGTGACATCGCGGCCCTCGGCATCTACCCCGCCGTGGACCCGCTGGCGTCGACCTCGACCATCCTCTCGCCCGAGGTGGTCGGCGAGCGCCACTACAACGTGGCCCGCCGGGTGCAGGAGATCCTGCAGCGCTACAAGGAGCTCCAGGACATCATCGCCATCCTCGGCCTCGACGAGCTCTCCGAGGAGGACCG
>Ga0180217_1000112_pt1 | contig 174164 bp, 60 predicted proteins | sample eDN3rd37CBELigOP_FD_128521 | JGI IMG/M metagenome (GOLD analysis project Ga0180217, IMG submission 128521) | Enriched Organic Plus compost microbial communities from Emeryville, California, USA - eDNA 3rd pass 37_C BE-Lig OP (version 2) (version 2) ... | reverse complement strand
TGGTGCCCCCCCCCCCCCCCCCCCCCCCCCCCCTCGTCCTTAACAAAGTTGACTGAATCCCTGTCCCATTTCGACGACTTTCAATGAAGGCCTCCTTGGGAAATACCCCACATGTTACACAAGCGAACCCCTCTCGTCACGCCTACAATGGATTACATGCACACTTTTACACTTCTACGTGAGATTTGCACCGAGAACCTACTGACCAGGTTTCCATCTAAATCGAATCTACTCAATGTGTTGATTTTGAATCGAGCGAGTGTCACGTCACATGACCTAGTCTTAATAAACAGCTGATTGCCCTGTAACTGTATTATACTTCGAATATATGCGTGCAGAACTGTGTGGCAAGCCTGGCTCTATCACGAGCCACGGTGACCCAGATATCACTGGCATGCTACTATACTATAGAGCGCTACCACAGTCTGCGTATGGACCCAGACAACGAGGAGCGGGCATCTCGATACACCTCATGAGCGTACCTCGCGGCCATGTGCCTGCTTGTTGGATCTCTTCTAGCTGGGCCGAGCGACGACGTGCCCACTTGCCATTGTAGTGTTCGACTAGGCTCGTGAAATAAATTAGATCTACGCAGAGTGCACATCTCGCTGACAAGCGCAACAACTCTGGCTGCAGGTCACTCTTGACTCCGCTGTCATAGCGTACCTGTACTTAGAGTGATTTCGTATGTGCTCTGATGTTATTATGCAAACCTAGGCCTATGTATACCAGCGGGGGCGCACATACACGCAGCGCGGCTCTTATTCGTTGTACTCACCCTGGCGCCATTTCTTAAGGTCTGCGAGCAAAGCAGGGGTGGGGGTGATCTTGTGCTTCTTGAGGAGGGACTCAAGCTTGCCACTGATCTGAGCAGCCTCTTCGGGGTCGAGGTTCTCGTACTTCTGAACGATCTTCTTAAGCAACTCACGCTCGGTGCGGTTGATGAAGTCGCGCTCAGCAGCGTGCTCCTTCTTGGAGAAGACATCATCGGAGAAGAAGCGCTGTGGTGTAGAGTGTAGTAAATCCCACGTGATAAGAAGTGTGAGGAGGTATCCAGGAGGAGGCAAACCAATAACCTGTATAGAATGCACAATATCACATAGTTATTGCCAAACACTGTCGAGGTGCACCAACATTCGCCCAAGACTTTGGGGTAACGCAGAGTCAGCTGATTCACGTGTCCTCGACCGCGTTTTGCGAAGGTATCACGCGGCTCAGACTAACGATCTTGGAGCATTTCGAGGATCAGAGAAGGACCACTCCAACAAACTCGGTTATTAGGTACGTACGACAGGTGCAGCGCGGAAGTTGACAGCAAATCGGCGAGCAACTTGAAGACCACGTTGAGTGAGGGACATAGTTTCGGCTGAAAAAAGCTATACAGGAAGATACATATCGCGAAAGAAAGTATATAAGAATGTGTTTCAATGCGGTTTTGATGGATATCGATAAGTTGCACATTCACTTGGGCACACCCATGTCATGATTTCGACACTTTCCTTGTCCGTTTCGGTCCTCAGTTTTCACCTCATGCTCGAGATTATATTTCCGCACCCCTCGCTGAGGGCGCCCGTGGAATCTAGGTGCGAATCCAGGTGCACGAATCTGGCGCACGTGGCTTTTGTGGGAGAAGTCGAGAAACCGCAGCTGGAATTGGGATAGAATTCATGAAGGTGCACGCAAGGCATAGCGCGTGCATTGGCTTGAAACCTTTACAGTACGTGTAGAATACCAAGATCAGCCCCTTTCACCTGCGAGCTCGCTGCTGTAGTACCTGGATAGCCCAGAACCAGCTCGCATTGCATACAAGTGTGCAGTGGGCTAACACCAGTAACTGTCTGCAGCAACCCAATCACCACCATCCGCGACAGCAACAACTGTACCCATCACAGAAGCACGTGGGGATGGACCGACAACCCACCTTCCTTCGTGATATCCTCGATACTCGAGTCACGAGACACTCACTGGAGTACTACGAGTGCCTCGCTGGCTCGGATCCTGATACGGTACGTGACTAACCCTGCAGCTACTATTGCGCTCTGCTTGCACTACTGCTACACTACCCCAGACTAGTGTTACCTGACCGACGCGCTGAATGCCTTGGTGATTGGGCATCCTGGTGGGGGAAGCGAAGTCGCTTGAAGAGATGAAATTCGTAACCGACTTGAAGTGTACTCACTCTAGTTGTGTTCCTCACTGTCTCGCATCGAACCTATCTGTCCATCTTCGATTCCCTGTCTAGGCATACGGCCTTCAAGTTGAAGATGAACAACTCGCGGAGAACCCTGACGGGTGCGACGATCAATTCATTCGACCCTCTGAGGTCATGGCGGTGTCGCTGGGATCACTTAGCGAAATGAAGCTCTCACAAGCGGAGTATGAACGCTTTGTGTCACATGGCCAGCTGGCATATCTAAGAAGCTGTCGGGATCTATCAATACCGCCATCACGTAAAGTTCTTGATCAGCTGGGCGGACCAGTAGTAAATGTGGCACATTTCGGACTCGGTGAGACAGGCGCAAAGGCTCTTGCGACAGCATTGGCCAGCAATCCACCCATTTCAGAGCTGAACCTCGTTGACAGCGGCCTGACTCCCAACGCCACCTACGTAATTGCAGAATCGATTCGTCAGCATAGCAGATTGCTGCAGAGGCTTGATGTGTCAAGAAATGAGGTTTCCCAGGCAGGTGCACTCGCGATCTCACGCATCTTAGTACCCGATCTTTCCGTAGCCGCAGGCTCACTCGTTTCGCTTACTCTTTCGTCATGTTCACTCACTGACAGCGCGGCAGAAGGACTTGCAACTGGTCTGGCAAACAATCGATCTCTTAAATACTTAGATCTGTCGAACAACGGAATCGGCTGCAAAGGTGCTGCGGCCCTGGCCAGCGTTCTGGGCGATGACTCACGCATTGTTTGGCTTTCGTTGCGGTGGAATAGAATCCGCGATCCCGGCGCAAATGCACTTGCAACGGCGATAGGACAAAATTTCAGGCTCAAGTACCTCGACCTTGGACACAACGGTATTGGCTCGCATGGCGGTGAATGGATTGCCCGTGCGCTGAAAGACAACCAATGCTTAGAGGTTCTTGATCTTTCCCACAACAACATAGGTACACCGACACCACCCGAGGTGAAGAACGGTATCCCTGTTACAAAGCCATTGATCAAAGGTATGAAGCCATTTATCGGACCTTGGGTGGCCTTCGCAAACGCGTACAAAGAAGGTTGTTCGCTTCGCTTGCTTAAGATCTCGGGTAACTCTCTCTCACCTGAGGACACAGAACTACTTGATAATGCGGTGACACAGTCCCCAGCTCTCACTTCGGTCGAGTTCTCAGTTCGGCCTTCAGCCTCACCGCTTCCAGAAGTGAAAGAGGGAAGCAGCGCGGGCCCTCTTGCGCTCCCTCCCCCTTCTCCAGCAGCGTCCTCCTCTCCAACATCATCACCGCGTTCGCCCTCAGCATCTGGGACGTCTACTCCGTCAGCCTCACCATCTCCATCACCGACGCCCAGTCCTCGATCCTCGCCCAATTCTACAGCAGTACTAGATCCCTTGATTCCGTCTGATGAGGATCTGATTGGTACACGTCTCGCGGCAGAAGCGGCCCAGGAGATCGAGGCAGCAGGTGACTGTGGTGTTGTATCACCTTCAGGGCGCGTTCTACATTGCCAAAATTGGCTCGCGCTCAAGTCTAGGGCTGAGAGTCTGAGGATGGAGGCCGAGGAAGCTAAGGCCCGTGCAGTTGCCGTAGCCAAGGCAGCCAAGGCAGCTGTAGCTGCTGCAGCAGCGCAGACAACCGCAGCAGCCATGGCCCAGAAGTCGGGTGCTAAGAAACCAGGAATGACTCCACGTACTACCGCAGTCGCAGGCAAAACCCCAAGGGCTACAACATCCACGGCGACTTCCACTGGCGCAAGCCGCACCAATCGCAGCACTAATAGCGGTAGTAGTAGCATCAGCCCGCGCAAGGCCGTAAAGCCCAGCGGTAGGTAGCAGTGGGCCTATCTGTTGCAATAAACGCCCTTCGCATACGTAGAACTCCAGACCAGTCAGGTGTCTTGATCTCGACATTCGCCGTTTCAACAGTATATTCGGCAACAGAATAGACTGGACGCCATCCATACCTGAGTGTTTCCGGCTCAATCGCGCTCGTGAGCCCCATGCGGTCCGGTCGCACAGTGCCGCGCGAATTTGGCTCGGGTTGAAAATTTGAAAATGGCGCTCGGAAGTGCTTCGAGACCTCAGTTCTATGTGTTAAAATACGCCAGATGTGGATAAGGTGTGGGGTTTAAACCCAAGCCATAATGTTGCATGGATGTGCTGGAGTCAGATGAACTATTTTATTCTCCACATAGATCACAATCATAGCCTGGTTTTCAACCCCTGATCCACACTCCTAACAAACTACCACCCGCACTCTACCACTTGCGCACAGGAACAGCCTCCTCGATCCAAGGCCAGATACTCACAAGCTGCCAATGAAGCGATCTCAAGAGTATGTATCATTTGGATTTCCAGAGTGGCTTACCTCATGCACGGATGTAATGAATCCACGTGGTGCTAACTTGTCCGATCATTATTTTTCTCATGAAACGCTCGTGCATTGCCCGTGCATCGTGCCTTGACTGGATCTTGACCACACACTTACATTATCCGTTTAGGGAAGCACTTGCATCCAAGCCTGAATCAGAGGTCACCCCCGTCCTTAAGCGTGTTACGGGTGTGGAGCCTCTAAGTGAGGGAGATGCTGCAGCAACACCGGCGCCGGCACAGCTGACGGCCGGTAAGGAGGAGCCGTCTACGACGGAACAGAAGAAGGAGGTCGCACAGCAAGACCAGCCGGGTGAGTCTACGTCGGAGCAGAAGGAACAGAAGGAACAGAAGGATGAGAAGAAGGCGCCGTTCTCCAAGCCTTTGTTCACTTTCTCAGGCAATAGCGATAACAAGCCGAAGTTCACTGGAAGTGCTCTGTTTGGATCGAGTGGAATTCTTTTCAAACGCAACACCTCAGTAGCCACCACCGCCACTGCCGCCACGAAGCCCACGGATGGTGAGCAACCCAAGCCTGGCGCCGAGCTCACGGCACCTCCGCGAACGTTCGCTTTTGGCAAGAAAGCTACCGACGGTCCCAATGCGCTTGCACGTGTTGCAGCTGCAGCAGACAAGGCAGACTTGAGTTCCAGTGCGCTTGCCTCGTCGTCAAGCGATGCTGTTCCTTCGGCAGCAGCCGCGGCCGCCAAGGCGAAGGAGGAAGAAGAGGCTGAGGAAGAGGATCGACCCCTCACCAAAGTCGAAATGGCAAGCGGAGATGAAAGCGATACGCTCCACTACGTGCTCCGCTGCAAGGCATTCATTCTGAATGGTAAGAACTTTGATGAGGTATGCATTGGCATTTTGAAGGTCACGACGTTCCCGTGCAGCACCGATCCATCAAGGGTCCGAGGACGCATTATTCTCCGTACAGACAAGACACGCAAACTGATGGCGAACGAGTCTATTACCGTTGCCTCCGTTGCTAAGAAGACCTCGAATGAAAAGATGGTTCAGCTCACTACACCGTCACCATCTGGGCCCATTGTGAGATTGTTCCTGGCCTCTCAGCCTTCGGAAGCAACGGAGCTCGTAGAGGCGATCCAGAAGGTCGTTAACATCTTAAAGAGTCAAGGGGCTGAGAAGGGTACGAAGTCCTCGGAGACTAAGGGGAATGTACAGGAAGAGCCCAGCAAGGAGAAAAAGGATGCTGATGAAGAGAAGGGGGATGCTGAGAAGAAGGACGGCACGGCCGATGCGAAGCAGGAAGATGACACGAAGTCAAGCGAGACAGCCGAAACTTCCAAGTCAGAGTAAGTGCGTTTTATCAGGTTCTGCGGAAATGTACGCGATTGCCATAATACCGACATGCTCCTATCGATATACAACAACTGATAAAGTAAGCTGAACAAAATGGAAAAGTCTTGTATGCACGGACATAAACTAGACTTCTAATGCACTAACAGAACAATCGGAAACGTCATATGAAACACAAAGCAGCGCAAGGTAATGCGAGGGAAATTCATATTATGGTTATTGTAAGTTTAGTCCTTCTCGCGACCGAAGATATCGTTGGTTTGCTGAGTAACGCGAATAAAGGTAGTGCGCTTCGAGAGATCCTTCAAGCAGCTTGCGCCAACATAGGTGCATGCAGATCGCAAGCCACCAAGAATGTCTGTGACAGTCTTGCTGACAGGACCGCGATAGGGGCAAAGCACGGCCTTGCCCTCACTGGCACGGTATTCAGCAACACCACCATGGTGTTTGTTCATGGCCACAGCAGAGGACATACCGTAGAACTCCTTTTGGTGCCCGATGACCTCCTTCGTGACAGGATCAATGATGGGAACGACCTCACCGCCGGATTCGTCATGACCCGCCAGCATGCCACCGAGCATGACAAAGTCGGCGCCACCACCAAAAGCCTTGGCAACATCACCTGAACACGTGCAACCACCATCCGAGACGATGAGAGAGCCAAGGCCATGGGCAGCATCCGCACACTCGATGACAGCGGAGAGCTGAGGGTAGCCGACACCAGTCTTCTTGCGGGTAGTGCAAACAGAGCCTGGGCCGATACCGACCTTGATGATATCAGCTCCCGAGAGCGTCAATTCTTCGACCATCTCGCCAGTGACGACGTTACCAGCGAGGATGATGTGCTCAGGATAAGCCTCGCGGTACTTGCGGACGGTCTCGACGAAGGCTTCGGAGTATCCGTTGGCAACATCGAGGCAGATCATGTTGACACCCTTCACCTCGTCAACGACCTCCTTAACCTTGCTCCAGTCAGAGTCGCTGGTGCCAGCGCTGACGGCAACATAAGGAAGCGCAGCCTGGCCCTGCTCAGTAGCAGCCCATGCCTTCCATTGATCGAGAGTGTAGTGCTTGTGCAAAGCAGTGAGCAACTTGAACTGTGAGAGGGCATTCGCCATTTCGAAGGTACCGGTCGTGTCCATGTTCGCAGCGAAAATGGGAATGCACTCGAGGGTCTTCTTCGAGTGCTTGGTGGTGTAGGTACGAAGGAGGTTCACCTCCGCACGGCTCTAGACAAGTGGCAAACGGGTAGAATTAGATGTGTGTCGTACAATGCTGTGAGCCCAATGCAATTCATAGCTGCTACTCCTGACGGACTCTAAGCTTTCCGGCAATGTCAGTACTAAGTCGGAGACTGGTTGGATCTCAGGGCGATAGCTACTTACGCGAAGAGTGGATCGCTTGGGGCGGATGAGCACGTCCTTGAAGTCCAACTTGACTTCGAATTCAATACGCATTGGGATCTCGTCTAGATGGGTGGTGCACGTGCAAGAGTGAAAAGCAGCAAGATGAGCTGAGGTTCGAAAGAGTGCGGTGCTGAAGGAATCTGCAGTGGGACTCGGTGCCGATGGGTGTATGCGTGTGTGGGCAAGCGCAACTATCAAGATATCCGCCTGTCATGACGAGCGCGCGCCGGGTGAATTGGATGCAACGGCATGTGCGTGAGGGCGGAGAAGATAGCGATGTCCGAATTGATTTTGAAACTTGATATGTCACGATCTACAGAGTCGCTCATAAATCCATATCAAGATCTGGATTAAATACCCTTTGATCTATCAATTCGGATCAATTACTAGTCAAGCCACTTCCCACGCATCACGTGGAATGCTCCCTAATTCGGTACCTTTCCCAGTCTGAAAACCACCTGACTTGCCAAAATTTGCCCGACAAGTCAGGAGGGGTGGCAGGTATATGCACACAAAATCGGACGCGGGTGCTGAGCGAGTTGACAATGCCGCGAAAATGCTCCGACTGGTGCGATGTCAGTGCTGATAATTTTTTTGGAATTTTTCGTTGCCCCTCTGGAACACCCCTCTCGCGCGTGACATATCCTGAGCGCACAGTGGCCTCAAAAATGAAGAACGATGAACGGTTTTCCCACATTTGCTAGGGCGCTGAAATATGGATTGGGATATGTGGAACCTGGAAGTAAACCCTGCTGTGCTGCTTTATAGTGTGTCCTGATATCATTGCAACTTTTGCTACGCTGGAACTGGTCGCTTGGACTGCGAAAAGGGCCTTGATTGCTTGTAGGTGAACGCTGCAGTTCGTCATGCGTGACCGGATTGTTACATCCGGACATTGTGCAAGTGTTTAACCATTGAATCTAGAATCCAGCTCACCCTCCTACTGCGATGTTTGACACCACACCCTCTAGTATGACTGACCCCGCCGCAAATGGGGTCTGTCCGGTTTGCCAAGCTCGTAGCGAACTAGACCAAGGGCTGCAGGCCAAGGTATGTACAGATCGATGTGGGGTCCTGATTGATCGGACTGCCAGCTCTCAAGTGACTTCAAGTGTATGGCTGGCCTATTTTCACGCTGGGCTTCTCACAGAATGCACAAACGTGTTCCCCCTGTATAGGTCGTCGCAACCTCAGACACACCCAACTTATGTATTTATTGTGTGCTAGGGTTGCTAAAAACGCTTGAACACTCGCCAGACGAGAGGGAAGTTGTCGTAAAGAAGCTGTATATAGTGCCACTCCCAGATATCGATTTTGTCCTTCCGCAGCTATGTCAATTGGCAATTTCGTGGGATTCTACCTCGAGCTACTCCTTGATGAAGTTCATAGCTGATGCTACCAGTTTCAGCGTGCATATGGCTCTAAAGGCCGTTTGGTGGTGTGAAGCATCGACCAAATACGTTAATCCGGAACTCGTGAAGAACGCGATCCAACTTACTGAGATGATTGAGACCAGTTTGGTGAACGCCCCGGTAGTCTTGACCGATCGAGACAGATTGATCGCACTCAAGATGCGTGACTATGCTGGAAAGCCAGCCCGAGCAGATTCAGCGAGTGCTAGAACCCAAGGGTCTGAAAGACAGCAGGAAACTGCTACTCTTCTTCAGGAGCTTGCAAGATGCCGACCCAGGCCTGACAGCGAGCACTTGAACTCTGTCACTCCCTTCAACAAGCCACGAGGCTCGCATTTCCCTGTCCCCAGCGCCGCTCTCCCATGCGTAGAGGATTTGAAGCTCCAACACAAGCGTCAGTGCATCAAACGGGCACTAGCTGACATTGGCTACATGGTTCCTGGAAACGAAGAGAGCACACTCTCACGGATCACTCCACTCGTGAAGGACTCAGATCTATCTCTCGGTGAAGGAAGCGCTGAATACGAAGAGCTCATAAGTTTTATTTGCAAACAGGTTAGGAGCGAGTACTTCAACGCGCATATTGCGCTTGTGCGCTTCTTCAACAGTCTCTCTGCTCGCCTGACTCGAAAGCCCAGAGGAAGAGAGAGAAACATCGCGCTTGCCCACTACTTGGCCCAGTGCTCACCGTTCGGACTATACTTTCCGATTTATGGTCTGCTTGACCCTCATTTCCGCATTGTCCGCATTTTCCACGATGAAGGCATCGTTTTAAACTCCAGAGACAAGGCTCCATTCCTTCTCTGGGCTGAAATCACCCGGTCTCAAGACACGCTGACGTTAGATCCAAACATTTTCCGTGCATACGATCCCGTTTCGGCTCGAACTGTTGGCAAATCCTTGGCGCCTCCCCTCTCTTTTTATTTCGAGCCTACAGTCGACGCGCCTACCCGAGGATCTCAGAAACCAAATGAAATCAACACAAAAGTAGAGCCAGATTCCGGAGAGGTGTCCAGTCCAACTCCGAGCACCCCTTATTCGTTTGACAACGAATCTACCGCATCGCTGACCCCAGCTGGGTCTGTCCATGTGAATACGACGGCCAACTTGAGTGCAGATCACCCGCAGCGCTCTTCTTCGCCCGAGCCGTCGATGAGCACGCAATCCCAAGTACCAGCAGTGGTCCCTCAGCAGTTCTCTATGGCCCAAGAGCAACCTCGTAGGTCACCATCCCCCGAGAGCCAGGCTCCTGCTGTCACAGCTGCTCTGCAACCTTCCGTGTCACCTTCACAGCGTGATCCCTTCGGTGAACCTGCTGCTGAGAAATCTCTACGGCTTCTGAAGAAGGTGTATGGCAGAGCCCATCATCCCCCCTCATTGGCTCATATGAGACGCGGGTCCCTATTGCTAACTAACCTTGGATCTGTTTCGGATGAAATCGCAGCGGCAATCAAGCAGGGAGAGGCTGACGCAGAGAGCAAAGAAGTCGTATCTGAAAAGGATCAGGAGACACAGGTTACTAGGGCCCGAGCAGCAAGCCGCGCTTTAGAAGACGCGGATCGTCAAGCAGCCCTGCATTGGCAAGAAGACCAAACTGATGATGCAGCCTTTTTGAGCTCCATTCCAGCAGGAACGGACCTTCTCTCCGTCATTTTTAAGGGTGGTGATGACTGCCGACAGGAAGTACTGGCAATGCAACTGATTCAAATCTTTGATCAGATATGGACCGAGGCGGACTTGCCTCTAAAGCTCAGACCATATGCTGTGCTTGTCACTTCTGCTAACTCCGGACTCATCGAAACGGTGACTGGCACAACCAGCATTGACTCACTCAAGAAGAATACCCCAAATTTTATTTCTCTTGCACACTTCTTCACGACCTACTTTGGCCCCAGAAACACCGATGGTCGTTTCGAAGAGGCCCAAATGAACTTTGTACAGTCGATGGCAGCATACTCTCTTGTATCTTACTTCCTGCAGATCAAAGATCGTCATAATGGTAACATTTTACTCGATAATCAGGGTCATATTGTTCATATCGATTTCGGCTTCATGCTGAGCAGTAGTCCGGGAGGTAACCTCAACTTCGAGAGTGCGCCTTTCAAGCTTACGCCTGAGCTGATCGAAGTTATGGACGGTGAGTCTTCAGACCTATTCCAGCTGTTTACTTCACTCTTTATCCGCGGATTCATTGAGGCGAGGAGACATGCCCATCGCATCCTCACTCTGGTCGAGCTTATGGAGTCTGCGAATATGACCGCCTTCCTTGCAGGCGGTAAAAGCACTGTTGAAATGTTGCGTCTACGATTTCAACTCGACCTACCCGATGACGCATGCATGGAGTACGCAATGTCGTTAGTTGAAGAAAGCACAAATAACTGGCGCAGTAATCAATATGACACATATCAAAAAATCACCAATGGCATATTATAATAGTTTTTGTCGTTGAATGTCGCCTGTCCCAAGCCTTTCCCAGTGCCATTGTCATCTCCTGCAAAGCGCCGCTCTTATGGCATTTGCGTCATTTGTAATTGCGGATCCTCTAAGAAAGCGCACGTGTTGCTATGCATTGCGTCGTACCATAATACATATCAAGCTTTTTGAGTGTGGCCGGTTGTTGCTCTAAAATGCATGGTCGTCAAGGCCACAGGCGAGTTGAAAGCGCGGATCTGTGAAGAAGCCCTACGGTGGGCCCTGATAGGATCAGCAGCATTTCTGCCCGACTGGGTGTCAGAACTATACCCTCATATCGGCCAAGTCACGACTCCCCCGTTTGAGCGATCCCACCCAAGTCAGTCCTGGCGACCAAACTTGGCTCGGAATGCAAATTTCCCTCCAAATCGCAACATTTCCACGGATCCGTCCCAGAGGGATCTGTGCATTGAGTGCGCTAACAAACTGAATTATCCGATAAGACACACACGAACAAGCCATATGATCTCTGTCAAGTGGTTACAACCTCGCCGCAGTACCAGCATATCAGGCTGAAACATAACCTCTGAGACGGCCGACGATCCACTGCGTTGACTTGATCTGTAGTGGCACGTCTGCCGCACCCGAGGCGCTGTGTGAATGTCCGGAGAAGTGCGGCACGACTGTGCACACGATGCTGCACTGCGCCAACTTGCACGGAAGATCCTCGCTCGATGGGGCACACAAAGACTGAGTAACAACTCATCGTATGAGTTCTTATGGTATGTTGAGAGCATTGCCCGCAAGTACTGCACTGGTCTGGACGAGAGTCAGCTTAGCAATTGTTTGCTGATCCCCTGGCTTGTCAGTCTAGCGACTGCAGAGTGCAATGAACTTGCACCCCTCATACCTCCAAGTATTCAAGCTCAGGGCGGCATTTCGGCCATTCAGGAACTACAAATGGACTGGACTTCGCAGTGTACCCAACTTACAAATGCATGCAGGGAGATGACAGCTTCGACCGTTGCACTTCACGAGTCAGAGGCTATCCTTGCACTGCTTGTTCGCATGGCATTCACGACACGCGTCATTGAGGAGCATAGGGATTTATCCTTCCAAGACGAGTTCCGGATAGGCGTCTGGGAAATCTGTAAGGGTGCCTGGAACTCCCTTGCGTCTATAGTCATGTTGCTTCAGTGCTCTTCGGCAACACAGCTTGCATCACAAGACACTCAAGTGCTCTTCTTTGCCGCTGCAATTTTCATGGAATTGCTCATCCACCTGGGTAGAATTTGTCCCGACACCGTGCAGCTTTCCATTGCTCAACTTAGGACGCTTGCGAACTTGTGGAGTCTCCTCGCGCGCCTGAGTTCGAGTGATCCCGCAAGTTTTGAGTTTATTGGGCCAGACTCCGGTTCACTGTCACCTCCATTGGGTAGTCCGGCATCATGTGCAATCCTTGTTCTAGCTAAGCTCTCAACCGTGGTGCTTGTCGATCATCTGCAGGTCCTCCCTGCCATATCAGATACAGCATCCGCAGAGCTAGCACACCTGACGAATAGTGCGGCGTTTCACTGCACGACTACTCCAGCTGAGATTCAGCAGGTGCCTGAGCTGGACAACTACAGTGCTTCGAAACATCCATTCTGCTTGGCAGACAACCTGTTAGAACACGCTGATAACCATTGTTCGCTCTTACGGTATCTCTTTACAGCTACGCCTGACGTCATCGATCATTCCGAAGGAGGAAGCATAGCCTCGCCGTCATCTAAGCGTCTGTGTGAGGACATGGTACCTGATGCAAGCAAACGATCATCTGAGTCGAAAGGATCTCTCGATGACAGTAGTTGGCTGTTTGCATCCACGACAACCGCGCACCATCAGGACACGAATTGCAGTGTGGGCGTTGTGCGGCATCGCCAACCTGCCCAACCTCAGAAGGCAGCGGACGGTGATGACGAGTTTCGCGGTTCAGACGAGCGTGTGCCGTGCGATGTTTTAATGTTACTTCCCCTCCTGGGGAATCCGTGTACTACCGAGGAAGCCCATCATATCATCTTCCTAGGCACCCTTTGGAGCGTCCTCTGGGCTGTTCACCGCGTTATATCGCACAGGGCCTGGCTATGTAACGCTTGGCGCGACCATCACACGCTCCTCCATGTCATTCGACTGTGTCGCATGCGACTTCAGTCATGCAATGACTTCGACACTCAGGCCTTTTGCTCGTCAATGACTTGCCTCGTGAACTCATTGGCTATGCTTGTCGCTTGTGTGCCGCCTGATCCTGCCGCTGACTTTGGGTCAATTATTCTAGAGGTACAGAAGACTGTTCATCATTTGTTGAGTCCCAAAGGGCTTGTAAGTAAGACAAGCTTGCCCAACCAACCGGAGCCAGTGATTCCGTTAGTGCGACTGGCACGCCGCCTCCATTTCATTACGGAGTATTCTTGGACTGACTCTCCTAATCTTGCTTGGATACTGTCATGGTGGCCAATGATTAATCTCCCTCGATCGTGCTGGCGTGGAGAGGGCCTTCCGAAGTCAAACCGGCTTGTGTCTGTGGATGCACAGGCGGTACATTCTAGTGCTACGCAGGTCCCGATGGCTCCTTTCTCTCTTGTAGATGTCGATGCGGTCCGTTCAAGCGCTTCACTCCTCGACGCTGTTTTTACCCTTATTCGGCTGGTGAAGCGCAGTACGTCAACACGAGATATGATGTCCAGCCTCTTCGAAACCATAGTTTCGGATCTCAGGGATCAACATCTAAAGTGGCCAACTGACCGCCACGACGCTGGCCACGATCCAGGCGTCCCTAACTTGGGGAGTAGGGGTGAAGACCACACTTTCAGTAACATGGACAGCAAAAGCCTAAAAGAAAAGACCTTCGCGGAGATATTCAGCAAGCCGCTAGAGCGAGCAGGGCTGGAAGACAACTCTGCAATCGGCTACGGAGGCGGCCAGAGTGAGACTGACCAAATCATTCAAGAGTTGCTTGCTGAGTTCGCTGGCGAGAAAGGTACACATTCCAGTCATTTCAATGGTGCCCCTGTGTGGCTACATTCGCTTGCTAACACAGCAAATGTGCAGTCGGATGAGGAAATATTGACCCAGATCATGGCCGAATGGAAGAAAGAGCGTCAATACTCAGATCTTCTTTCTATGTTCTATTTGCACCAGAGCATGCATCATGATGAGAACCGTCACGTTCACTTACTTGAGATTTGGAGCCACATTCTCATGCATCAAGGGCAAGCTGACTCAACGAGCCTCGAGGCGATTGTTGAAGCTTGCAACAATGTGATGCGACGTTACGGGTCTGTCTGGGTGGCCTCCATCTGCGTACCAGCTGTGCTTAGGATTCTATCGGGCACGCACTTGGCAAGCTCATCGGAAATGAAGGAAACCGGAGACGGTGATGCCTACCTGCTATCAGATGTTCCTTATACTCTACAAGCCGCGTTTGTGCTCCTCAGGAACCTACGTGGAGAGTTTGTGGAAGCGCGGAAGCAGGCGCGTGGCATGCTTGCAAAGCACCTTGAAGCGCATAAGGCGGTTACACGTCTCATCAAAGAGGGATACGGAGTCAATCGATATACCGAGACTCAACGCCGCAATGCCATCATGGCGCTCTCTAGACGACAACGTGCATTTAGAGCCTCGCTTTTGCGCTCGCGTATGGCTGGCATCGCACTGCGCCTTAGTGGCGAGTCATTAGTTCAGGCATTCAGCTTGAACACCGCATGCAGTCTGACTTCGCTTTCAGACTTTGGTGATCATCGCGCTCGCAGCCAGCTGCTACGTTGGGGGGCTTTCGCATCGCGACTCTGGGGTGCGGGTCTTGCTTTGCGGCCACTTGTCACAGGATTGCTTTCGCGACTGCGCGGTTATACCTCGGCATCCGAAGTAGAGAGACACTCACCATTTTTGAGCGTCGGCAATGATCGTCAGCCCGCGAGCAAGAGTGATGCCAATCAGCAAAACGAAGGCGAAAAGGACTTGGATTCAATTGCAAAGGTTGAGCTCAGAGTGCTGTTTGGACTTATACCGACATCTGACCTCTTATTTGGGAGTACGCAAATTAGCTATCTCACGCTGCGCTGTATCTGGAATGTGTTAGCTCAGCCATTATTGCCTACTCTAGTCGCGCTACCACGTGCCTACTCAGCCAATGTTGCTGTATCTGCATCATCCGAGCATGCCAGCTTGATCGCTTCAGCGATGCAATTAGCTGCACGTATATCTTGTCTACAAGTCGCCGCGGGATTGATTGGGTGGGAGTCGCTACTTGATGCCTGGGCTCCGTATCCACTGGGAATTTACGATGGTGCTGCGACTTGCTGGGATCGACTTGTTGAAGACCCAAACAGCCTTGGACCAAGTGGAGTACGAGAATTCAGATCCGAAAATCCAATGAGTGTTATTCATGAAGGCCACTTGCTAATGAGATATGTTTGTTATGTTGCGCATGCATGTGGTCCATCCCGAACGGGTTCGACTGCAAGCGACACTTCTAGTGAGCACCGATCTAATTTGCAAGTAGATCAGCACAACTACTTGGACTCGCCGTCCATATTCGAGTTGCCCCCCGCCCGTATCCGCAAAATAATGGAGTTGCAGCCGACCGATGTTCGTCACAGTGTTTATTTGGACCTGGCCAACGTAGGATGGGGCCAGGATAAGAAGGATCATTTGCTACTGAATTCTCGTCTAGTTACAAGCTCTATAATCTCACCTCCGTTTTTCATGATGAATCACACTTCGATTATTGCTCTGCCTGGTCTCTATTTTGGTCAGAGTTTCTCTGGCAAGGCCGGCTCACTTCAGCACTGGCAGCATGCTTCTCTTGATTATTCATCATCAGGAGGTGACTTGAAGCTCAATTCAGCTCAACTCTCAAAATATTTTACCCTTCTCAGGAATATGAGCATTGTCTTCTATATGAGCCTTGTAAGTGAGATCCATGCAACTGACGATCACGGGTCCTTCCGACCGAATACGGATGGAGAGAACCCATCTTCCCCGAAAGCGCTCAGCAAAGAAGCATCTGCACTCCTCTTGACTCAACTCATGGCATGTATGGGGGACTGTATCACTCCGAATCAAGCATTGTCACAACTAGCAAGGTTCTTGATCAGACTGAAAGATACTGACCAGACGAACCTGCGACATCGGGACTTTCTTCTTCATGAGCTGCGAGAATTAGTCGTAACGATGCCCGCCGACCTAACTCCGGATCTGACGAAGCCACTGTCGTTAAGCCTGCGATTACATTGTCTTCGAGCACTGGTAAAGGGCCTACTATCCTCCCTCGAGCGAGATACTACCATGAATCATCTGTACCTGCCCTCTTTGGCGAGCACAATCGCTGTGAAAATGCTTCTCTTTGATACGAGTTCTCCTCTGCATCAGCGCGTCTCGACTTTGAACGTTGCACTGTTGGCGATGGAAATGATCCGCATATTTGCTCCTTTGGTGGCACGCTCAAGTGTTTTGGTGGAAATTACCCGAACTGGTGGAGGAAGTAAGCTGATCTTGCGGTTGCAGAAGTCCTGGCTGCAATTGGTATCTTTGATGGTTCAGGCTCCTCAGGCTCCTCCATCCTTCCGTCCAGGCCCGATTCCACCTATCTCGCTCCACGCGTTTGCTCAGGCAATTTACGATTCTACTGCGACATCACCTATCACCAAGGCTTGCAATGAATGGGCTCGCACCTGGGGTTACCTCCTTGATTGCATTACCAAAGTGGCTTTTGACAACCTCCCTTGTCTGCTTCATGTCTGTGATTGCAAGTCGTCCGAAATCATTACCTGTGCTCTCGTGCGTTCATGCCAATGCCTGCTGTCAGTGCTGCGGCCTCGTAAACGGGGTGAACTGGGATCTGCTGTCTACGATATTCCCCCAACACTGCTTGAAGTTCTTCATCGTTGGCTAAGATATGGTAGAAGTAGCATCACATCCTCGAGGGACGCTCACCCCGCCAGCGCTAGCTTGAATCGCATCCTCTTCGCTGCCACGAGCATTCTCACCAACTTTCTTCGTGTACTTTCCCCCTTCACTCAGTCCTCCCAGAGAGATGAAGCACATGTAACGACAAGTTCATTCCTCCGAGAATTGAGAAAGGTGATAAGTTCGATTGACGAGGTGCAACCTGTAGTTGAGGGTCCAGCACTCCTCGAGGTCCTTTCACTCCCTTTCTCCCGCATTCTTCCTGCGGCAATAAGCCCAACTGCATCACCTGGACTCCGAGGTCTTATGCTTGACGGGATGATGCTGTTTCAAGAGATACTCGATCGTGTTAGTGGCCTCAAACAAACCACGAGCGACAGCACAGTAGGGCTTGAGTCCTCCCCTACGCCCTCAGAACCTGGAATCATCGCTGTTCCCATCCTTTCCAATGAGTTCTGTGCCCTATTTACTACCGTTGGTATTACTGAGCTCCTGAAGACGAGTGCAAACGCCTCTCTGAAGGGCATCGCCACAGTGATTGGCGGGTACCTTGATTTGGTCCTCTCTGATGACCGCCGCACTTTAGTTGAGCCTCCGCCCTTCGTTATGACTGTGACGCGAGTTTGTAATGATCTTCTTTCCGGGAGGCCCGTGTCAAAGGATCTAGATTCGGTTCATCATACCGATGCCGGACCGGCCAAACGTGAAGGAGACGATTTTTCCGACACCCTGTTGAAGATCTCGGAAACAAGCTGGAACAACCTAGTCACGTCCCTTCAGACAGTGCATCGTTTCACAGTCGAGTGCAAGGCTGAACGTGATGGCAACCTCTCGAACGTGCTTACGTCCTGTGTAGGACCCTGGTACTTCGCGATCCTTTCAATGAGGATTGCCCGTTTTTCGATCCAATTGATGGCATCTTCAAGCGATAGCACTCCATCTTCATCGGAGCCAGCCGGCCAGCGAGTTGATCTTAGCACTTACATGCGGAAACACTTAGGAGCGCTTACTGTACTTAAGCCCAGCGATATGGGAAATGTCTTGCCGGCTGTTGCTTCGGGTGTGACACCAGATACAATGTCGATTCCAGCTTCAACGGCCTTGCAGATTCTCCGAAGCTGCATTTCTCAGATACCCTATGGTGTAGTCTCTCCTTTGATTCCAAGATCGAAACTCGTCGCAGCTGGCATGCAGCCAGAAGTAGCTAAGACAGAGGTAACAGAAGCTGACCTGAACGACCTTGCGTCAATTTCCCAAACTGACGCTCCTCCGTCGCTTGATCCTCTCTCACAAGTCGACTCGGGTGATCTGCTGGGACTTGTATCGTCCAACGTGCATGCTGGCGAAGTTATTGATCTCTCAGACACGACCGGCAAGCCTGATAGCCTCAAGAAGCGTCGAGTAGGCTTTGCTGAACAAGTTGAAATAATTGAACTAGATGTTGGCGACGATGGCGAGGAAGGCCGTGCGGGGATTTTCACTGAATCTCGACTCACACTCGAGCAATTGGTAGCGTACTCGGTTGCCGACTCGTCCGCGGACATCACAGGGGCTACATGCCTGACAAGCTCATCAACTTCCAGCTCACGCGCTAGCTTCGTTGGTCCCACGAGTTATGTTGCGGCATCATCTCTATGGGCGTGTCTTGCAATGTCCGTTCATTCAGCGGCTTGCTCACCATCACTTTCTAGTGACGTAGCCTATCCATGTACGCAAAGAACCAACCATTCGATGCCTGCGCTTGTGCCCACACCTCTCTTCCGAATGGCAACCTTAGCACCAAGTTCACTGTCGCAGCACACTGGGCCTGCCGCATCCTTCTTGACAGCTTCACTAGTCGTGCTTCACAATGTGAAATGGTTCTTGACACGCGCTGCCAAATTTGCACAGAAAAATTCGAAACAACAACTGCAACACTTGGTTCAGATTCAGCAACTCTTCAATGACCTTGTCCGATCCGTTGCGAAATCTGTTCTGGCTGCTACCTGTGCGTATCTAGGGCAATATGAGAGAAGTGTGCCGGCAGAAGTCCTGACCACGCTGGAGCATTACATTTGCTTACATCTTCAATTCACAGTCCCACACGGGTCTCAGTCCGGGCTACCTGCAACTACCTCTAGGAAGGCCAGTGAAGGTACGGCTGGCGCCGCTCAGACCGTAGTTAAGTTAGAATAATAAAAGTATTTATGTATAGTAGTCAATTGATCCTTAATAACCATCGCTTTCTTGATTCTGCTTAATGAGGGAAGCTGCTTTCTGTTGGAAGTAAATACGTTCTACTGGTTTTAGGTGACACCATTTTGCTAAGAGAAACTGAGTCACGGTTTGAGGTGTAGGGGATTGGCCTCGGCGCTCGAGCTCTAATCGGGACTTGGACCGTATCATTTCACAAAACAGGATGAATCCGCTTTTCGCTGGTTCTTGGCTTTCGGTGGAGTTCTGCTCCGAGGGACATTTCTCCGCAAAGGCAAGCGCGGGATTACTTCCTGCAACGTAACGCGGCCTTGACCGTTTCCCAGCGCTGTGTAGATCTGTCTGCAGTGCTTTTTTCAAATGCTTGTTTGAGCCTGTGCTGATTCGTTTTGCAACATTGATCCCTTTCGCCCGAGCAAAATGCAGTGCGTTAACAAACCCGCTAGGGAGTAGAGGTAGTTGGCAGCGCTCACTGAGTGGGTTTTTCAGCAATGGAATGCATTGATTCTGCACGAGAAGCCCAATCGCTTGGCTCAAATTCACAGTCGATGCATCTCCAATGCCTCCAAGACCCCAGAGGTCGGTAGGTAGCGCTTGAAGAGGAACAGGCGAAGCAGTGCTTGTAAGAAATTGTGATAATTGGGCCAAGAAGGCTTCGCGATGTGCAGTCAACTCATTCGATGTAGAGTTAGCAGACAGAATCTCGAATCCTTGGAAGAGCGTATGTGATGCATTACCACCTTCAGTTGCGAGCTGATATAGTGGAGCACGAGACATCTGAACAAGTGCCAACTGGAGAATGTCTGATTTCGCTGCAGTAGCAATATATTCAGACCAGACACGCCCTTCAGCCTCGCGTTGGAACAAAACTGAAGCCTGGTCGCCTGTGATCCGCTCATACGAGGACCGAATCTCAGCCGATGTTGGCATGATCATTGGTTTCGATGCCCATTGTAGCTTAGATAGTAGCGGATGATCTGGCTTCCGCTTCAACGGCTTGCCATTTACCGCGATGGTGGGAGAAGAAGGTCTGACCGTCACTTGTCGCTGCGAGCTAGCAGACTGCATGGAGAGTTTGTGAGCCTGGAGCTTCTTGAGATTGGTGGACTGAGCCGCCTCAGGTATCAAGAGCTCTGAGGCGAGCTGAATTGATGAGGAAACCGTCGACCAAATGGCGCAGTTAGGGCTTTTAGATATAATCCGAAGTTCGGATCCTCTGACACAAGGCTCAGGATAAAGTCGTTCATCGGTTCCGAATCCCACTGAGACCGCCTGTACCCCATAAACTAGCTTATGATGTACCAGAGGAACTGGTAGCTGTCTCGTTGGTTGTATAGGTTGATCTTGGACTTCAACATGAGCTGGAGTAGTCTTGGCCTTCGTTCCGCGCTTTTTGCCGCTCATCGCGGCCAAATCCTCTTTGCTGTGGTCTATCAGACTGCTGAGCTTATTAAAGCCTGTGGGCTTGAGAAGTGTTGCAGGATTGTTCATTAATGCAGTCAGCGTATGTTTGACCTTCTCACGTTCATAGTGTATCCGCATGCCATCAGCCCAGATCCGAGTGAGCTCCTCGGTGACTTCATGCGGAGCTGCGGAAAGATTCGCTGCTGACGACTTGCTCGACGCAACCTTCTGAGGAGCGTCAGGCTGCTTCACTAATATCGGAACTCCCGGTAGGATGATGCCATATGCGCACGACCACAGCTCGAACAAGTCCCCACAACCCATGCATCGTGAGTTAGCGATTCGGTGCGACGATCTATCAGCCTTCGCCTTCACGTCGTCACACCTTGTTCCTTGACGAGAGTCCCTCGTTACAGAAGCTGATTGAGACGCTCCACACCCGCAACCACAAGCCGTTTGCTGGCATCCGCTACCGAGGGTCAATGAAAGCGCTCTCCAAGACTGGTGAATGAGCTTCAATCTTTGCATGATTGTCTGAGTCTCCGAGCTCAGCTTCCTCATCGGGAAAACAGGTGTGCTCCACATGAATTCGCCCTGGTCGTCGGCATCGGGTAAAACGTACGCACTCGGGTCATAGTCTTCACCGAAGTCTGCAACTGCCCCTCGTGTAGTCCCGTTTCTCTTCCAATGTTTGGATTCACGAGCATACAGCATTGCGTCTACCGTGGCTGGGTCGTGCTGTGATGAGGTGAGCGAATGCATTGTCGTGCTTAAACGGGTGAAACGTGCCGAATCTTCATCGGCCAACCGGAGATCTCTGCACAGACGATCGGCACGGACCACAACTGGTCGAATGCCCAAGAGCAAGCTGTCCCGGCTCCAGAACAGTTGTAGAGAGAACCCTGGGACGCCCCTGCTAAGCTCACTCAGAGAGTTTAGCGCTGTCGTGCGCTGGCTAAAATCTAGTGCCTTGCTTAAATCGTTCGTATCATCCAGAAAGGGATTGACTGAGCTGCCCGCAGAAATTCCAAGTAGGTAAATGTCGTCGAAAGGGGAACACGGCGGAGTGGAGAAGATCGGCTGCGGATGCACTCGTTGTTGTTCCGAATTCTGAACATGCGTAGGAGGCATGGACGCGGCTGCAAACCACTCAGCCTGTGCTCGCAGAACCCGATGTGAGTTAATTGCGGCGGCCGAAAGCGGTGCAACAGCTCCATTTGCTCGAAAGAACAGAGGTACCGGTGGGACTTGCGCTCCCGCTGAAATTGGCATCGAGAGCTTTGCGGTGACGGCATGCGCAACGCATCGCCGCAGATCCCATGGGTTCGGTGGATACTGGACTTGCCAGTGTAGGTTATCTACCATGCGCGCATAGCTCGTCCATGTGCGAGGATATATCATAGTTGTCGCCGGATCATTGTACTTGGAGCAAGCGTCCAGTGCAGTTCCGATACAGCCGTAGAGCAGCTGGATGACCTGAAGTGCTTCCTTGATCTTATCCGTAGAGGGTTGGACCATATGACCGGTAGATCGTTGAGTGGCTATGGACGGCACGGTGTATGTGAAGCCGTCATGATGTTTTGAAGAGTGATGACCTTTGTAAATCGCGGATGACTTCGGGTCTAGTTCAACTGCAATACAGATTGTTCCACCGTAGATAGTGTTCCTTTCGTCGGGATGTATCGCTGCATTGTCAGGAGACACCACGTTGATGTCACTCGATGGCGGTGCACACAACAGTCCATTGCCAGCAAGCAAACGACAAACGAGGTCACTAGAAGGACAGGGAGCGAGGAGTCGATCAGGAGGATGATGCGTGAGATATGATTCCAGATGTTATTGGACCACTTGTGGGATAGTCGGGTGCGAAGCAGTGGCGAGCACTTTCATTCACAAGTGTGTGTGACTGAGACAGCCGTGATGCTCCGTTCCAGCACTCAGAAGTTCCAGGACGGAAAATTCCTTGCGTACCCTATATACTGCTTTGCTAGAGAGTGACATGGTGGAGCATGAGGGCAGGTCGCTGAAGGACGCTCGGAACTGCACGTTTCAAGTTGTGCATAGACCATGATGTAGCATGGTCCCGTGTCCGGGGCGCATTCTCGCAAGCCCACGGCTTCCTCGAGCTTGGCGGGTAGTTTCGCCCGGACTATGTAGTCTCCGTGGTACATAAAGCGGAGATATCTAGATCCTCAGGGTGTAGCAGGCATTGGAAAATATTATGAGAGTATTATCTATCAAAAGCACTCCCGTTTTCATGTCAAACACGTGATTCTTTTCCAGTGAGAATCGTGTCTGTTTCGAAAAAAGTGTGCCCTGGGCGGGTAGATGAAGTCTCTGGAGCCGGGCAGGGGTGGATGAAGTTTCGGCCAACAGCGAAAAACCGATCGTTCGGGTACATTATTTCACTTCGTAAATAGAGTGAAGGAGGGATGCATGCGCAGATGTGGACCCGCAGGGGTTGTATAGAGTTGTTGAAGTACCCATGAGACTTGCAAGATCCTGCATGGCGCCACGATGGTCTCGAGAAACACATCTTCGGCTTCAATCTCCGAAAGGAACTTGTGTTTGATAGAGTGCTGCGTTGCAGTGTATCAGGCTTTCACCTCAAGATCCGACTGTTGGTCTCCACTGTATCCCATGTTGTAGCCGTTCGTATCATTGCACGCCTCCGCTTTGCTTCCTGGCTGGCCATTCGTGAATCAAATCAAACGGAGACAGTTCGAGCTGTTTAACGATCTCGTTTAGAGACGGGAATTCTCCGGGTTGGTTCAACGTGGAGCAGAGGTCAGGGCGTCCACGTGATTGCTGCCCCATACACGAACTTTCTCCTGGCCCATGCATCGGTTATTTGGGCTGACGAGAACAGTTCAGCGACATGGTTTTCAGCAGTCCAACCTCGGACCCGGTCTAGCCTCCTCTTTGACTCCGCTCGCACATAGTATACGAGATCGCTCCTCTGGGCTTGAGCAATGCAGCGCTCCTGGTGTATGTGGGTTTGCCAGCTTATGGGTTCCTAATGGTTCAGGTCGTGTATTCGCAGAAAGGCAGCTCGGGAACTCCACGACCAACTCACATGTCAGCGGTTCAGCATCTTCACAAGTCGTAATGCAGCACAGGTCTGCTGCGAGCTCGTTTCTGCGCTCTTTGGATAGAGCCCCAGCTGTAGTGTCACTTGCCAACAAGCCAGTGTGTTCGCGACTCGAGTCGTTCACTGGGAATGCTCGAACTCCTCTCCTATCACTACGTGCTGGAATGCACACTAATGACAAGAGCAGCAGCAGCAGCAGCAGCAGCAGCAGCAGCAGCAGCAGTGGGAGCAGTGATAGCAGTGGTAATCGTAGTACGAGTAGTAGTGCAAATAGTGGTAGTACGAGTAGTAATGTTAGTAGCGGTGCAAGTGGCGGAAGCGGCAACAGCAGCGGTGGCAGTACCATCAATCAGCCAGCACACTCGGCGACTTCTCCACAGCAACCGTCTACGGCTATCCCAGTCCTGCCAGCTGTACCCTCGGTACCAGATTCCGGACACGTCGCTAGATCACGAACGCAATTGGTTGAGACGATCCATGGACGAGCACGTCGGTTCATGTATGACACCAGTTCTGGACGTCTAACACCTCAGTGGATGTGGGGTGACGACGAGGCCGAATTCGAGAAGATGATGGCCACACAGAAGAGCGTGGATGGGCGGATAACTTTCATAGCAAGACTAAAAGGCTTCCTACGGTCTTTAAAGGCCAGAATCCAAGCTTCGTTTCACTCCACGCTCCTACCCGCTGGATATCCCGACTCGGTTCACAGCTGTTATGTTGCATTCTCCACATGGCAGTTCTTGGAAACAATTTTCGGATCACTTACGCACGTGCTTTGCGCTCAAGCGATGCTGTCTTCCGTTGGATTGTCGTCTACCGCTGCAGCAGCTGGTGCAGCTGGTGGAGCAGTGGCTATTCGTTGGATCCTCAAAGATGGTCTTGCAAACTTTGCCAAACTCGCGTTTACGAAGTACTTTGCACATGGTTTCGACTTCCGTCCAAAAACTTGGGGTGTTTTCGGCGAAGGCTTATATTTAGCGGGTGGTGCTTTTGAGATCAGCACTGCGCTCGCTGCTTCGTTAGGCTTCCCAGGACTGTTCGTCCCTTTGGCTGCTATCGGAGCCTCCCTCCATGCAGTAGCTCACCTTGCATGGGAAGCTACCCACGCCAACTTTATTCGATGGCTTTCTCTCCGCAACAACATCGCTGACGTAACCGCGAAAGCCGACTCACAAATGGTTGTTGCTGAACTAATTGGACTTGCTGGAGGAGCATTTTTAATCCAGCACTGGCACTCACCCTTCCACTTGTTTGCGATATTCGCTGTTGCAGCACCTTTCCACCTGGCTTTCACCTTTGGTCGTCTTTCATCCATCCGCTTTGGTATGCTCTCGATGAGTCGTGTTTTGGAATTGTTTAACATGTACATTCGTCACCATCACAGTCAGCATGCGCAGCATGCCGCGGCAGCTGGTCTGCTCGCGGTGCCACCTCTCGATCAAGCTGCTGGCGCATCCGGTGCTCGTACGAGCCCATCCCCAGCGAAGGTTCTTGAGTTCCCTTCACCTGACGACTGTCACAAGGTCGACAAGCTTTTCGGAGAATGGTACTTCCCTCGTGACTGGAAATCAAAGTATGGATATTCTAACCTCTCGCTTGGTGCACTCATCACGGACGCATTTATGAGTGAAAACGAACTTATCGGTGCAGTACATCTGTATCGTGATGAACTGTTCTTGTTGAACTACCGTCTTGATACAAACACGATATATGTAGTGTTTGAAGAAGACTGCTCTGACCATGATATCTTGAAGGCGCTACTACAAGCCAACAAGTTGGCGTATGATTTGCAGCGCTTTGGAGTTGTAGGGTCTTCCGTGCCGAATGCGCCCTTTGCGTTGCCCCCAAGTAACTTTGCAGCACTAGCTCAGGCGTATGAGAGACAAGTGCTTGGACTAACCGCTAATGCTTCACAGAAGGAGTTGATTGGCAAGAATGTCTACGTGACAGCGAATGCGCCGATTCAACAGCAACTGCAGATGCAGCAACAACAGCAACAACTGCAACAACTGCAACAACTGCAACAACTGCAACAACTGCAACAACTGCAACAACTGCAACAACTGCAACAACAACAATCGCAGCAACAACAACAATCGCAGCAGCAACAACAATCGCAGCAGCAACAACAATCGCAGCAGCAACAGCCGTTGCAGCAGGGTCAGCAAACAATCGTGACGACCTTTGATCCAACCGGCTTGATTCGTGAATCTTTGACATGGGCGAGGAAGCATCTCGATCGAACCAAAACACTACTTGAGAAGGCTGGATGGGACACAGAAGTTGTAGTGTGGGGAGATGTAGGAAATCGTGTATACTGGGAAGCTCCTAACCAAGTTACTCCCACGATTCCTATCGGATACATTACACGGTACCAAAACTACCTTCAACAACAACAACAACAACAACAACAACAACAACAACAGCAACAGCAGCAACAGCAGCAGCAGCAGCAACAACAACAACAGCAGCAGCAGCAATCCTCCCCTCAGCCAAAGGCTTAACCCCGGGTCGGAGTGCGAGCTATGCAGCTCTACTTACAAAGTTGTACTCAGTCGGCTGAAACATCTGCGAATTGTAGCAATAAACTCGATTTATGTACAAAGTTATTTAACAATGGACTAGAAAACTACCGGTAACTATGTTACAAGCAGAATAGAGTTAATATACCGTCTAAGAGCCACAAGAGGATGACAGTTACCTACAATTCATCCCTCGGCCCTTGCTGTTGGGCATTCTCTCCCGATCCCTCAGACTTGGCCTCTTGGCTGGTACCTAGCTTTGTGGCTTGAACCGATGGCTTCGCTACCTGGGCATTAGGCTTGGGCTTGGATGGCGCCTTGGTCTGGGGCACCTTGGGTGGAACTGACTTGGATGGAACTGACTTGGATGTGGCAGCCTTAGGTGGGGCCGACTTGGAGGGAGCCGACTTGGAGGGAGCCGACTTGGAGGGAGCCGACTTGGAGGGAGCCGCCTTGGATGATGCGTCGGAAGGAGCGGCCTTGGGCTTCGTAGTCGGGTGGGCCTTAGCTTGTGCAGCTGTAGTGGCCCCATTCGATGGCGGTTGAGAAGGCACCAAGGCAGATGCCTTAGCTGGTGCCTTAGTTGGTGCCTTAGTTGGTGCCTTAGTTGGTGCCTTAGCTGGTGCCTTGGCTGGTGCCTTTGAAGGTGCCAGGGTTGGCGTCTGAGCTGGAGCATCCGGTTTGCTCGCCGCAGATTCCTTCGCCAGCGATGCTGGATTACTCTTGGCAGCAGGGGTGAGATCCTTTGCTTCTGGTTTGCTCGGCAACGGCGCTGGCTTGGTGTTTTGACTCTCAGTCTTTACGTTATCTTGCACAATATCCTGTTTCTTCGCCTTGACTTCTCTCGTTGGCTTTTGTTGTTTAATCTCGTTGAGTTTACGAACAAGGGCATCAGCGGCCCCAGACTTGCTCTTTGTCTGTGGCTTGGTGTCGATTCCAAGAATAGAGTCGTGAAGTGCCTGGATATCGCGCTTCAAGACCTCCTCCATGGGGACGGGACGGTACTCTCGAGTGAAGGGGTTGTACCAATGGCTGTAGCTATCTTCTAGTGAGGGCTTCGGGGTCGACATCCCACCTCGCCTCTCCGTCTTGCGCGCGATAGCATCGACAATATGATCGATCGCCTGCCGTGAGGCGAACGCTCGCTCAAAAGCGCCGGGGATCAGATCCAGACACATACCCCCGCGAGCACTGGAACAGACGTACTTGTTGAGGATGTGAGGCATGCGGTCGTGGGCATCGTCGTGCAACTTCAGGATCGCAGTCTATACGGTCAAGATTCGAGGTTGAACATCACAAATCAGCCCTAGATCCAGTACAAGCTAAGTGCGCTGCGCTCACTCAGCCATAAAACAAGGTTTCGCTGGGATTACGTACGTTGGCGTATGCATCTACGAGGAATGCGCATATCAGTAATACGACCCAGCGGCGTAGCATGGTAAGATCCTGTTTTCTGCTTCCAGATCCGCCCCACAGCCCGGTTTACGTGTATCTCCTCAAACTGGCAAAAAGTTGTAATCAAGCACTTTGTTAGTGATCGTGATTTGCGCCGCCGCACGACTGGTTTGCTGGGAAAATCGTGTAGTAAGCATTACCGCGCGACGTAGATACGAATTAATTGTATATCATGCTGGAAGGAAAGATCGGCGACCACGAACGGTCGAACACCTCGACTCAAACCAGCTCAAACACTCTCGATGAGCCTGTTTCGACGACCATTGTACGTACTTCAGCTTAGGTTGGTCCTACGTAGCCCTGCATATCCGATTGCCTGTATTTGTCTCTTACATATGCGCCCCACTTCGTTCCCTCTAGCTCCGCGATCTCAAGGCCATCGGAACGAAAATGAAGTACGTCCTCATGCCTCAGGACTCTCGCGGCATGACCGAGCTGCGGAACTGGGACCTCTGGGGACCCCTCATTCTGTGTATTCTACTGGCATCGTACGTTAGATCTTAGAATGTGACATCTGGCCACCACATGAACACAGATGGTGCAGAAGAGTGTTCCTTTCGAGCCACGATTGCGAAGCACCTTCTAGTCTATCGATTCTTGCTGTCCGCAGTTCACCATGTTCGATTGTCCTCCCGTGATATGTGCTCTTTCTACCCTGTCTCACATGCTCTCACACTCTATACTCCTGGCTGACTCCTACATCCCCTCATACCGGACACTTGGAACTTTTTCCAACGGAATCTTGAATCACGAAATGTTGACTAATCCTTGCACAAACCCAATGAAATCTGACGCCCTCATTGACATCTACAGGTCCCTAAGTCTAAGTGCCGCAGAAGATCAGACTGCTCTCACATTCGCGACAGTATTCGTGATCGTATGGTGTGGCGCAGGAATTGTCACGGTCAACGCGGCCTTGCTAGGAGGCAAGATCTCTTTCTTCCAATCGGTATGTGTTTTGGGCTATTGTATCTGCCCCATTAACATTGCCTCGCTAGTGGCGCTCTCATGGAACAACTCATACTTCAAACTGATCATTGCGATTGTGAGCTTCTTCTGGGCAACACGCGCCAGCGTCGGGTTCATGGCACAGCTCGTCCAGGAAGACCGAAGGATGCTTGGAGTTTACCCAGTGATCCTCTTCTACCTCGTACTGACTTGGATGGTGGTCTGCCAGTAACCATGATGAGTCACTGAACAGGGGCCTTCAGGTCCTCACATGTTCCAAATAGAAACTTTGTATTGTAGTCTCGCACATTCCTCCTATCCGCCCCCATCGGACCACGATCTCAGTGACATTATGACTGTGTTACCCAACACTGCGCGTTGCACCAACAAGTTCTGCAGAGTATTCTCACTTGTGAGATTAAAATCTCACTTCGTCATCAGTGGTACAATTTCTCGCAGTGCGAATGCCTTCGGTGGCCCATCGAAAATGCTAATTCTGGACATGAAATGTCGAGCTTGGCGACAGACCACTGCAGTATGGCATGAACTGAGACGCTTTCATGTTTCATGTTTATTTTCTAGTGTGTAAAGAGTGCGTTGTGGGACTGATTGGGGCAGAGCTGAGTGAGTGTGCATGATTCGCAATTCGACAAAACTTTTTGAACATTCTGCATTTATCGGAGTAAATTGGGATCTAATGAACTTGAATACAACATGTCCAGCAGGTTTCATACACGCTATTAAGATTACAAAGCAAACCCTTGTGACCATCCAGCATACGAGCCTTTCAAAGCAACACCACATGTCCACACCCCCCATTCTGGAATTCTCTCCACCCAATTTGTGACCACTCACTTGTGGAATTGAATTCCAGACTGAGCGCGCTAAAAAACGGCTCTCGAGAGAAGGCCGAAAAGGCGTATTTGGTTGGCTGTTTGGGTATATTGTGCGCGTTATACTGGATGGAAACTTCGTCATATTTATTTACTCAGGTGTGATACATCAACTTACTTTATCTACATTCTGATACACCCGCACATTCTTGCAATATACCCACTTCGCACAGTTTCCCCTCACAAGTGCAAACAGTGTTCGAGGCGTTCTAGGTTTGAGCCGATTGAGCGGTGATATTGACACAAAACCGGAATAATATATACCTACATATATTATTTTGCTGTTCGGCCCGGGTGTTTTCTCCATCACAATGTCAAACCATGGACAATATTCAGATTTTGCTAGCTCCAATGCGGACTCTTCGGGAGTAGTTCACTTTGCACATGCTAGCTCGTCTACCAGCGCTCGCACCGGCGCACCCACCCGCGATACCAATCACGCCGACTATGCACACGCTATTGGCTCCCAAGCACAGCAGCAACCACCCGTGAATTCGCCCCAAAGTGCAGCCTCCTCTGCCTCGTCAAAAAATGCCGCAAATCTTGCTGCACTCCCCTCTCTCAGCACAAGTGCTGCGAACGGAAGTTCACTCCATAGCCCCGAGTTGCTCGCAGGGGAATTCGACGCGAACGACCCGACCTCATTTCATCTTCGCAACTCGATGAAGGCCCCCGGAAATGGGTTTGCTTCGAATGCTGCTCCTCTAAACCCAAGTCATAAGGGGGGTGTGTTCGCCGCAGGCTCAGGAATGGGTAATGGCACTCAAACCTACCCCAGTGGTCATGTGTTTCCATTGACTCAGTACCAGGACCAGCAGCAACCGCAACCGCAACCGCAACCGCAACCGCAGCAGCAACAGCAACAGCAACAGCAACAGCAACAGCAACAGCAGCGCTCCCACCAGTTGCATCCTCAGCTTCAGCCGCTCATCCCGACCTTGAACTCAACTAGTCTCTCCATGAACGCAATGTTCAATCCCTCGCCTTCTGATATCCCATCAAGCGACCCAATCACGACAATGGGCAACCTTCACTCCGCAAACTACAGCAGTGCAAACACTACGACGAATCCGTTCAGCTCAAATGGCATGAATCAACGCCTGCACTCGGATACGGCATTATCTCAGTCCGTACCACCCACTGGCTCCCGAGCCAGAACGGACGATTCAACGATTGTGAGTGACCGAGACGAGGTTGTGAGTGTAGGAAATAGTGACTATTTGGTAAAGAACGAATTAAGCGGTTCGGTCAACACCATCGCTTCAGCATTCTCCATGCCCTCTGGCTCCTCTGCTCGCGAATATCCGTCGCTTGAACGCTTTAATACGAATGATATCACGCCACAGGGTGAGGTTCTCAACCGGTATCCTCAGTTACAACCCTTGTCTGAGCATTTTGGTCTGCTAATCATGTCGGCGAAGGCTTTGCTTGGTTCTCAGGTTGCCTGCTCAATTCTTGCTGCAGAGGGCTGCCCCTTTTGCACTGAATGCACAATTCCTTCGGCTGCAAAGAACAACCCACGTAGGGCTTCATGGACTCAACTCGGCTTTGAAGTCCCTTCTGCACTTCCGGACATGCCTGATTCCCCTACATACGTTGTACTCAAGTGCTTGACACTGGGATGTGTTCACGTCGCACACACTCACTGCATCTTGGCAGCAGCCAATGCTTCCAAGTCGAAAGAGTCTGAAGACTCAGAGACCAAATTCGCCAGTCCTGAATTTGACGGAGACGGGCCGGACTGTGCACTTCCCCAGCTTCTCGCTCTCCACCCAGGAACTCAGGCTCGTGTTGTGCCTATCACAGGAGCCGGAAACCAGGCACGCAGTGCCGCCTCAGGGTCAATTGATGACGCATTAATGCGTGCTTTCCTCACTCGCGAGCGCCTGAACAACTACCGCATCTTGGCCACGTCACCAAAACTTGACCCGCGCACTGGCAAACCAGACGAACGATATGTTGTATCGAAACCCTCTGAGCAGATCGCCTTGGACTTGCATTGCACGCATGTTGCCTCTACTCTGCAGCATACCAAAGTGGAATGGAAGTCTCCAACTCACACCAATCGTGCAGAAAGCACCAATACGAGCACATGCCTCTTGTTCTGCTCGCTCCCTACGTACGATAGCTCTGAGAAAAGTACAGTTTCTCAGGAGGATGGAGCTCCTCTCACCAGTCTGGGGGTGCTTCCTGTGATTAAAGGTGCCCTCAATCTGGTCGTCAGAAAGGTGGGCTCTTCTCAGCCTTTGCTGATTCATCGTGTGTGCTACGACATGACACCTATAGTATCCGGCCACTCGGGAGAGGACAGTTTCCATATTATTTCTACTGATGCTGTCCATGACGCAACATTCACTATCGGTGTCGGTAAAGTTTGCGCACACGCACTCTTGCAGGGAAAGGCTATCCCTTGGTCCGCTGTACAGGCTGCGACTCCGTTTGCGTTCGTCATCCACTTTGTAAAGGCTACGCTGCCCAACAAGGAAATGCCTAAACCGACTGAAAGTCTGACAGAGGTCTCTAACACGCTTGTATCTCGCATGGGTCTCTCAAGCTTCTCGCAAAAGCACTTAGTAACCTTGCCTCGCAAGAGTTTCAGTGCATATTCGTTCGATAAACCCTCTTCATTTGAAGTCATAGTGCCGGTTCGAGCAAACTTACCTGAAGGTCCAGGGGCACGGCAGATTACAGTTGCCGAGACGGCGGTCACAATCAGCACCTCTACTCCAGTCCAAGCCTCGTCCGTCAACGACTACGTGATGCGCCAACTTCAGGAGACTGGGACTGGAGGCGTGGCCGAACTTCTCGCACCTGGATCTCCTTCTCACAACCCCCTGGGTGAAATCTGGTCAAAACATGCAGCAGGCGCACAACTGGTGCCGCTTCAAGTTCCGGCTCAGCAAGCTTCACTGGATACTCAGAGCTTGCCATCCCAGCTCGGCGGCTCTATTCCTCAGAGACCCACCATGACTGCTCGTGCATCATCGGCCACAAAGTTGCCAAACCCTGCGAATATCTCGATGAACGCGAACGCTGTGCCAAACTCGGCGTCTCTTGTACCTTCGTTCCTCCCAGCGGCCTCAATGTCAGCGCGTCCTCCGCTCCCACCCTCGCACTGTATTGATCACCAGCAGCTGCTTCAATCCAGCGCCACTACCTCTGAGGTTACAGATCAATATGGTCTGATGAGCCGCCCATCCAACCCTGCATCTGCCAGACCAAGCCGTACTGTCTCAAGCTCAAGCTCGAATGCCAGCCAGGGCGGTGCAGGCGACGGCGCAGCCCGGGACGATTCATTCTCTCAAGCTTCGAAGTATCCCTCGTTCGTTAATACGAACGTCGGGAACCTATCGCACGGTTCGCAACCACCTTCTCCTGCTGTATTCGGTACAGAGGATGTGCTGGTAGGAAGCAATCCATGGCCTACTCAGTCTGCGATGCCGTCGCAAATCGATATGCAGCGACAGGCGAACGTCGGACCGAATCCTGGAGCAGTACCCTCTCCTCTCCCGAGCGACATGTCTGCGGGGTTCTTCCAATCTCGCGGTAGCGGTAATTCAGAATACGCATGGACGGGCATTGCAGAAGGTTGGGGACAAAGCCTCAGCAACACAGCGTCAGCTTCTTTCACTGCTGGGGCGACATTTGCGCAATTGCAATCACGAACTACCCCATCCGGCCTGACTGGTGCACTGAGTGCGACTCCTTTGACACCACTTGATTCTCTGACGGAGCAACCCTCAGCGATGCTTGTCAGCCAAGCACTCGAACAAAAGCAAGCCACAGAGCCCATCCCCCATTCTGCGAATGTGGCTGACCATCCGCCGCCCCCTCTTCCTGTTGTTCCTTTCGAGAAGATTGCGCTCCTGCCTGATGCCCAGACCCGTTTGCAGACCTTCGCAAATCAACTTCCTTCGGTTCTGCGAAGCTATGATACTGAGGGTTCAGACTTCATGTCACTGGGCTCTCATATCGACGCTATTGAGTTGTACAACAACTTGTGTGCATTACCCCGAGAGGAACTTACGTTGGCAGCGGCATCTCCTAAGAGTATCGAATCCATGGCAGCGCTTCACAACAAGTCCGCACCACCCGGCACCCCATCCCCCGTCGATTTATTCCTACCAACAGGTCACCGCCGTACACTCACCCCTCGTCGTGCTGCTTGTCTCCACGATGCAGATATCTTCCCAGTCCAGGCGGTGCCCTCTATGCCCTCAGCAAACTCCAATGGTGACAGCTCCGCATCGAATTCTACATCCACGTCCAGCACGGCGAATACTCAACCCGACGAACCCCAGCTTCAGCTCACCGTGGATCAGGTTCGCGGTCAAGTATGGCGTCTGGCAAAGAAGCACTCCGGCTCGCGTTTCATTCAACAGATGCTTGATATGCGAAACTCAGGTGCGGCTGAGTACTTCCCGATCTTTTTCAAAGAGATCCGTGATCATATCTCAGGTTTGATGTCGGACCACTTCGGCCACTTCGCCGTGGAGCGTCTAGTGGCTGTGTGCGATGACAATCAGTGTCTTGAACTATTATACGCTTTGGGACCCCACCTCGTCCAAGTCTCATGCCAGAAGCATGGAAGTTTCGCTGTGCAAGCGCTTCTTGCCCGACTTCGTACTCCAGAGCAGATCACGGTCCTGGTTGCATGTGTTGCACCAGAAGTTCAGCGCCTAATCCGTCATACTTCTGGGCACTACGTGATTCTTCGTATGATCCAGCTTCTCTCCCCAGTCGCGCTTGCATTTTTGGATCGTGCCTTGTTGTCGCAATGCTATGAAATTTGTACGGATCACCAGGGTCTCAGAGCCGCAAAGGCACTTCTTGCGACTCGAGAACCAGAAGAGAATGGTCAGTTCCTTTCAAAACTGGCAACCGAAGCGCTGCGTTTGGTTGAGCATCAGTACGGCAATTATGCGGTTCAGGCTGCGCTCGAAGTTGCACCCCCGCATATCTTCTCAGAAATCTGCCTCCAGATGCACAGAAAATTCAGTCGTTTGTCGAAGCTTAAGTTCTCATCCAATGTCGTCGAGACTGCGCTGCGCTGTGCGTCTCCATCCTGGCGTGACTCCATCATTGATGAGTTGTTTGCACCTGATACGTTGGGTGAGTTGCTCAAGGATCGCTATGCCAACTATGTCCTCCAAACTGCCCTCCGTCTGGCTTCGTACAAGAAAGTGCTCGCCATTCGCGATGTCATTCTTCCTAACTTGACGCGATTGCGTGATAATGTGCGTCAAAAATGGGCAAACCTGTTGAACGAAGCGATTAACAAATATCAGCATCATGGCCCTGCGTCCGCAGCTGGAGCGGATGAATCAAATGGGCAATTCGGCATGGTACCAAGTATCGGTCCCAATCAATCCTCTCTTGTGTCTGTGGCACAACCGCAGCAGCATGCTGGCTCTCACCAGCGTTCTGAATCTCATCCCCAACTTGTCATGCCACAAGTCCAGCTGACTCAGGGAATGACATCCCATTTGAATGCATATCAATCTATGAACCAAGCCCAGCCCAACCAACAGCACCAGCATATGCAATCGCAACAGCTGTCGCAATCCCAGGTTCCTCAGACGCAATACTCCAACCCGCCGAGCTATTACTCAGCGAATGTGCCACAGGCGCCGCTTGCTTCGGCGCAGCTGCAATCCATGCAATCGCAGACGGGGATGCATTACTCAATGTATCACAACTCTGGGATGCCAGACACCGTCCCGCAGCAGCCTCAGCACCGTCTCCAGCCCGGCACTGCGCCCACGAACCAGATGCAAGTCCCGATGCACCCCCTCCAACCTCAGATGCTTGGTCAGCCTTCAGCACAGCCCTCGATGGCTCGTCCAACTCAACCCATGGCCGGTACTCAACCGCAGTTTAGAGCAGTTCGGCAGCCGACGCCCCAGCAACCACCACAACCCGGTCAGGGACAGCCGCAAGTGTCTGGACCAAAGATGACATTTGCAAGCACTCAGTCGCAGTGGAACTTAGATCAGGATTCATCCAGGCACTTAGGATCGACTAGCTTCGCTGGCTCTTTAAACGGGGCTGGTGGAGCTGGAGGTCAATTCTCTTCGAACAGTAACCAGGCACTAAGGCCTGCGATGCCTAATCCGAGTACGACTGCGAATGGGGTGTCACGCACGTCGATGCCAAGTTACACTGGTCTCTCGTTACCTACCGCAGGACCCGACCCAAGTGTATCAATGGGCATGGGTCTAGGATCTTTTGGTGACTCTATGGATAGTAGTGATAGTATCTCTCGACTTCTGCCATTCGGCTTGTCGTCTGGCTTGAGCTCTGATCTATTTGCGAGTTTACCCTCTACATCTTCAGTCCTGACCAATGCGAGCTCATTTGGTGGCATTACGCAGCCTAATCTCCTCTCGAGTGCACCAGGGATGTTCTACCGCGATGAGAATCTCCAAGGTGACCAGAATGGTACTCTACATCCGAGTACTTTGACCACGTCTGCTCGACGGTTTTAACCCATAACTACGAGTTTTATTCCGCTCCAGAGAAGTGTTGGTGCTGCACTGCATGCCTCATGTAGGTGCTTGCATTGTCCCTAGACTTGAATTCATTCAAATTCAATTTCTGTGTTTTATTGAACTTGCTTGTTGCTGTTTGCGCATGCCAATCCATTCGAACTTGTCGGCATGCTGACAACAGAACTCTGAAAGCGTGCACCCGTCAGCCTAGAAGGGACGAGTTTGTGAAAACTTTCAGAGGATCTGCGAGTGAGCATGTTCTCCGTATGCCTGGCATATCTGTCACGATTTTGGTCGCGACTTCATTTATTTGGGCTTGCATCTTCGCTGCCCACCTTAGTTGTTCACGTTGACAGACTTCTTAGCTTAACCGACATTTTCCCCTCACGACTTGATTAGCGACTGATGTATATATTAGGTTTTGCTCCCCGCCGAATGGCGTTAGTCTACCATTTACATTCACCAGTCTGGATGCATTGTTATTGTGTTTTATCAAGATGTTCCCATGAACCTTCCTAGGATGCTTCACCAGGGAATTCTTGAAGCCCCGCGTACCGACGTACGATCCTTTGTTTTATCACACTAACTTTCCTTGTATCGCTTTTCTCTTGTACTACCTCTTGGTGCCTGGCTGGTAAAGCACCTGTGAAAAATCAACAGACCCATCGGCTTGCCGTCATTTATTTAGCTACCCGTGTCATCACCCTTCAACATACCTCCCACTTCGATCTGATATTCAAACTTTCCAAAACCTTTGTCCACACATGCAGGACTGGCATCGATTTCATCGGTGTGACCAAATCCAAAGAGCACCCGCGAAGTTATGCGCCAAAGCTGTCTGATATGACCTTGCTTTAGTCGTTCGCCACAAAGTTCAGATTGACAATTCTCTCTCAGTTTTGAATTGACTTTCTGTCCTATGTCTCTTTGCCACCTTCTCCTGCACATCATCCCTTTCTACATCACCTTCGTCTTCTTTCGCCCCCCTCTTCCTCCTGCTTATTACGAATGATTGTTATTATTAACAGATCGATGTGCTTGTGTTGTCGTTAGTGTATATATCGTCTCCCTGAAAGTTACCCTCCTATGGACTGCATATGGTTTCTTTAGGTCGCAACTGTACTGCAATCTCGCCAATCTCCATGGCAGCTCCCATATCCCCTCACATTAGAACGACAGTTATCACGCACATGCCTCCACATGAAAATCCAATAGTATAACAAAACTCCCATCACAGTCTCCAATGGTATGAAACCATGTAAAGGATCGATTCGGTCTCATACTCCTTGGCGCAGGCGCTTGCTGATCCGTTCGCTAGTTTGTATCAGTTGGTTTTCGTTTCGTTTACTTAGCTCCACTAGATCGTCAAGTATGACAGATTTGTTAAAGTTTCGTGATTCACCGCAAGTTTGCACTGCTGCTAGTGAGTATGTGTATATACTTTAGTCTCACATCTAGCCTAAGTTCACTACATCTATTCTCCCTTTGACACCCACATATACGCAATTCATACAGTATACCAGCTATTGTTGTTACAAGCTGTCCCAACCATGGTGGTGTGGAATGATCAAGATCATCTAACCTATTTCGTTCGCTCTCATGCCGACTGACTTCAGTCAGTGAGTAGGGCGACGAGTGACAGTGATGAAATCCTGAAAATCTGATTTGATTGTCATATTTCCGTGTGTGCTGGATGTTGGGGTTGTGCATATGTTATACACAGACTAACCACGCACTTTAGCTCATGACTCGGTGTATGATTTACCCACTCGATATCACCCCCAGATACCTGTAGGTCCACGACAAATGAGTGTCGAGATCGCACCTCCACCAGGAGCTGGACCTGTAAGTACCAATATGTGTGGATATGTGCCTTGAGCAGCCGTTCAAGCCGCCACACGCTGATTGCATAGTTCCTAGCTCTCTCATAATTGCCGCCGCATAACCCACACTGCCTCAACCCTGACGTCACCCCTCACAATTCTCGCCTTGTCCACCGCTCCAGATCCCGCCTCACCTCGCGATCAACCTGGAGACCCTGGTACCTTACCTCAGGGCTAATCTCCCTGGATTCGAGGAGGCGTATAGCAGCGCGCCAGCTCCGTCTCAACGCTTTGCCATCTACAAATTCCAGCACGGTCAGTCTAACCCAACGTACTATATTCAGGTAGGTTACAAACTGTCGCTCGGTCACTCATTAACTCTATGTTGAAGTTTGCCTCTCGTTCAACACTGATACAGGTCTCTGACCTGGTAAATCGCCATTTCCTTTTGCTTCCTCTAGGCTGGTGTGGGCGAAAATGCCAAGAAGTATGTCCTACGACGAAGACCTCCGGGGAAGCTGCTTCCTTCAGCCCACTTGGTTGATCGCGAGTACCACATCATGAAGGGCCTGCGAAGTGTTGGATTCCCTGTTCCGCGAGCATATCTGCTATGTGAGGACCCCAGTGTGGCTGGTACAACCTTCTTTGTCATGGAATATATGCCAGGTGTACTGTTCAAGACGCCTGATATGCGACTGCCAAAGGGCAAGTCGCGGGGCCAGATGATCTCAAGCTCAACTTGTACAGCCGTTTACAGCAATCTTGCGTACACGCTGGCGCTGCTACATTGTGTTGATCTCAAGGAGGCTGGGCTACACTCTCTTCTGCGAGGCGGGAGCAGTGGTCAACTCAAATCTCCTGCTGAGCTCGCTCAACTCTCTCCCGAGGAGAAGAAGATGTACATCGAAGCCCATCGCAACCAAACCTACGCTGCGCGCCAAATTGCTCGCTGGTCTGCTCAATTTAAGGGTGCTCTTAAATTGGCCAACGGCTCGTGGACGGACCCCGATGCTACAACCAAGGGCGCGCTTCTGGATGATGTGCTGAGAGAGTTGAATGCTGCGATGCCTCGTGACGAGTCGATCTTTGCAAGCGCCATTGCCCATGGTGATTTCAGACTGGATAACTGTATCATAGATCCGGCCACAAACAACATCCGTGCTGTTCTTGACTGGGAGCTTGCTGCTGCCGGCCATCCCATTGCTGATCTTGCTTACAACTGCTTGCCCTATATCTTCCCAGCCAACAACCCCATGATGCCAGGCTTGGTTGGACTGAATCTAGCGAAGTTAGGTATTCCGACCTTGGCTGAGTTTATTGCCGCTTATGAGCGGCATGTCGAAGCCATTCTTGAGCAACGATCGCAGCAGCATGAGCTTGCTCAGCAACTCGCTGCGGGTCAGGTTCGAGCATATGCCAATGTACCTGATACTACCCCACCGACTTCATTTGTCCCTATCGAATGGAGCCATTTTAGATTCTACTTTGCCCTTTCACTCTTCCGTCTGGCCTCAATTGTTCAAGGTGTGTATGCTCGAGCGCAACAAGGAAGCGCCTCGCACGAGAGCGCAGCGAAGTTCGGTACTACAGCAGTAACTTTGATGAGCATGGCGCTGGATGTATTGCGTGGAAAGGTCGCGCAATTGCAGGACGAGGCTCTCGAGCCAGCGCGCAGGCGTTGGAATGATCCAACATCTCCTGAGGCACTTCAGATTACGGGATTCCCGTTCTCGGACCGCTTTTGGGAACTTCGTGCCAAATTCTACAAATTCATGTACGAGGAAGTACTACCGCGAGAGGCAGAGTTCGAGCGGTCCCATCGCGAGTTGACCCGGATTCATGGACATCCATGGGTCGTGCCTCCAGTGATTGAAGAGTTGAAAAAGAAGGCACAGGCGCAGGGCTTATGGAATTTCTTCCTCCCACTGAATAAGGATTTCCCACATGGATACGGTCCGAAGCTGACTAACTTGGACTATGCCCCGCTTTGTGAACTGACCGGAAGATCACCCATGCTTGCTCCTGAGATATTCAACTGCAACGCGCCTGACACTGGAAATATGGAGGTACTGGCACTGCATGGCACCGAGAAGCAGAAGAAAGAATGGTTGGAGCCATTGCTACGAGGCGAGTTCCGCTCCGCATATGCAATGACCGAGCCCGCTGTAGCTTCGAGTGATGCCACCAACATTGCACTGACGGCAGTACGCGAAGGTGACAGCTATGTTCTCAATGGTCGTAAGTGGTGGACTTCTGGAGCTCTTGATCCACGCTGCAAAGTAATGATTGTGATGGCACGCACTGGTGTCAGCGCTCCTCGTCAAGGCACTGCACCCGTGGCAACAACGCTTCCCATCCGACCAGCGCATGAACAACATTCGATGTTCATTGTCCCGATGAACACGCCAGGTATTCGGGTGATCCGCCCACTGCACGTGTTTGGATACGATGACGCGCCTCACGGTCACGCTGAGATTGTATTTGCAGACGTAAAGATTCCCGCGGAAAACATCATCTTGGGTGAAGGAAAGGGCTTTTTGATCTCACAGACTCGCCTAGGGCCCGGACGTGTGCACCACTGCATGCGATTGATTGGAATGGGAGAACGAGCTCTCGAGACCATGCTTCGAAGGGTCCGCGTGCGCAGTACGTTCGGAACTCCGCTGGCAAGCAAGGGCCGCATTCTTGCCGACATTGCAGATATGAGAATTGAACTCGAGCAATGCCGGCTATTGGTACTGCATACGGCTCACCTCATGGATAAGCTCGGAAACCAGAAGGCTCGCCAGCACATCGCTATGATCAAGGTGGCAGTTCCCCGGACAGTTTGTTCAATTATTGATCGTGCGATCCAAGCTCATGGAGGAATGGGTGTGTGCCAAGATACTGTCCTCCCACGCTTGTATGCTGGTGCTCGGACCTTGAGGTTAGCGGACGGACCAGATGAAGTGCATCAGGAGACAATTGGGAAGCTCGAGCTCAAGAAGTCACAGCTCTAATTTTCGTAATCTGGCTCGGTTACATCTAGCTGCTTACTAGCTGAATTCACCAAGAAATAAACAGTTGTTGCTCTCGTATTCCATACGTTGTCTTTTGCTTTATTCGCTATATACAAGGAATTATGAGCTACCTCTTGTCCTCGCTCGGAGGATTGGGCAAGGGACGAAGAGGCTTAGCGGGGACGGGCACGGGCGGTGGAGGTCGAGGTGCGGGTCGCGGCGGGACCGGGACCGGTGTTGCAGAGGAGCCTGTCGCTGTCGGTTCCGCTTGCGATACTGAAGGATCAAGTGATGGTGTGTTTGTTGGAGAAGTAGTTGAGACTCCCATCGCAGTAGCCGGAGAGAGTCTCGGTGACTGAGACTGGGGGGATGTTGTCGATTGTGTACCAGTGGAGCTTGTTGGACCAGAAGCCGAACCCGCACCGGAGCCCGCACCGGAGCTAGGGCCTGTCACACCTGTAGCTGCGCGGAGTTTCGCGAGGACATCGTCAATCGCGAACTCACGGCGAGTCTCCACACTCAGTGTACTCCAAACTTTGTAAAACTCCTTCATCAGCTCAGCGGCCCGCTCTGGCTTGATTTTGTGATGCGAAAGCGCCGCTGCGTAATTGAGATACGCTAGAGGATCCTTGGGGCTCATGGAGATGGCCTTCTCAAATGTGATCACTGCGTTGTCGATATCGTCAAGACGTGACAAAGTCACGGCAAGGTACACGTAGGCAGCCGCCCAGTCGGGCTTGAGATTGATGGCCGCTGAGAAGCGAGTGAATGCGGACGCGTAATGCTGCATGTGCAGATCCACAAGCCCCAAATTAAAAGACGCGCGCCATGAAAATGGATCCAAGTGCTGTGCACGACGGAAGCAAGCCGCGGCCGCGACGATCCGGTTCTTCGCCAACATGCAGCATCCAATGTTGTTCCACAGCTCGGGGCTGTCTGGATGCTGTGCAGCTACCACACGGTACTTAATCAGGGCCGCATCTAGCTCGCCACATGTCTGCATGATGTGGGCTGCAGCCAGCAGAGTATCTGCGTGTCTCGGATTGTGAGCCAACGATGTACCGAACATGTCAAAGGCGCGGTGCGCTGAGTCGGGGTATTGCCGCATAAAGAGTTTGCCGAGTCCCGTTAGCAGCTCAACGCTCTCGTTATCGTATTCAATACCCTCTGTATACACAGCTGCCGCCGCCGCGAGGTCATCAAGCGCAATATACGCCTTGGCGAGCGCGAGGTATGTTCGATCCTTTCTCTGGACCGTCAGTGCCTCGCGGAACGACAAAATCGCGGCTGGGACATCGCCCAGGGCCATATAACACTCGCCCTTGGCATGAAGGATTCCCCAATCAGGCTGGCCCCGTGCGCTGAGCTCCTCGGCCGCCTGGTAAAGCTCGAGTGCTTGTTGAACCTGTCCGATTAGGAAAGTAGATCTCGCTAGCTGCTTAAGGACATTGACATCAGCTGGATTGAGGTAGGCAGCGGCTTGGAAAAGTTGAATGGACTCCTCGATCTTGCCGGTTTGTCGCTTGATTAAACCCTTCATGTACAAGGCAAACTCATTCTTGCCATTCGACGCCATCAACTCTTTCTCGATGAGTTGAAGGCACACGTCGAGCTCCTTTCGCGCGTAGTGCCGATGGATTTCCGCATTGAATCGCTCCCGAGCAACCACATTGCTCAGAGGAGTCCCTATAATTGGAACAGTGCATGGAGTGCACGTGACACATCGCAGCATATCCTCATAAGTGGGTAACGGCTCACTGAGTCATTCACTTCTGCGCTCGAATATGCGCAATGCAGAGAGGTTGTGAAACTTACCCGTAGGGGACTTGATACTTGTGACAGAGCCCTGCAGTGTGGTGTGCAATGCAAGTCACAGCGCCTCGTGGATCGCTAGATCCAGACTAGGTGTGTGACTGGGAAAGTTGAATCAATTTCCTGCAAGTATATCTCACGTGTGTGGCATCGAAATTGGGATTAACCGTTGTTTTGCTGTATACCAGTGTGTATTACGAATATACCATCGTTTTTATGATTTTCGACGATGCCACCCCAGCCACCCACCCGCATGGAATATACTCGAAAGCCGGTGGTCACACACTTAGTTTGTCAAGGCCGTATACTCGCTGCGCGCGCGGGATTCGAGTTCGAAAACTGTCAAACCCACCAGCAGAGCCGTAATTAGCGAGATTATATCATCATGTCAGGCAGCAAGATCCCACGACCCGAGATCTCGCCCTTGCTAAGCAAACTCGCGAACTTCTTACCGCAGCTGGAGCAGGCGAACCGTGAGCTTGAGGAGGTACGTCATGGAGATCACCCCACCAGGCTATGCAGCCGTGGTGTAGATGATGCGAGATGCATTATATGTTACTAGCGTTGCCGTTGTTGCTCCACGCATGCCTCAAATGCCTCAGGGTTGACTCAGAGTGAAAACTCTGCGGACCTGTATATGTTGCGCCGCATCCTGCCCGCATACTCGCACACTCCCTTTGGCATTACTCTCCGTTCAAGTCACTCACTCTGGACACTACTGTTCCCACAACCTCCTCGGTATGCAAACCTATCCCCTCTAGCGTATTGCAAAGGAAGGCCGCGATGCGGTGTCGATTGAGAAGGTAGATAAGTCCAAGGGACCCTACATCAAGATGCGCATGGAACTGGGTGTCTTCGAGCCCATCCCCGTGACAGACGGCAGTGATCCCACACAGATCATTGACCTGAGGAAGAAGCAAGAAGAGGAACAGGAAGCAAGCGTGGAAAAGATCGTACTAACAGCACCTACGACCGTAGCAACCACCCCCGCAGGAGCAGCAGCGAGCACTAAGACTACCAAGGCTACGGTCATTGCGGGCAACCCTGATGAAGGTGTTGATTATGAAATCAAGACTATCCCTACTCGACCAAAGAGGCTGGACGCAAACATAATGACAGCAGGGTCTCAAGTGATCACTACCTCAAATTCTGACAAGGCGCTCCGCGAGATTAGAGCAAGTGGTGAAGAGAATGATGCCGAGTTCGAAGGAGAAGAAGACGAAGATGGTGACATCGGTGAGGAGATCGATGTTGAGCCTGACGACGAGGAGGACAACTCGAACTTGGTCCCTGGGGTCGACTTTGTTCCGGTCACGGAAGAGCCTGGTGGCAAATTTACGCTATAAACTATGGATCCCTCTAGACTTCTTTATGTACAGTGCTTCAGTCATTTAGCTCGAAATAATACACAGGACATATACATAGCATTTATTATGATAACTGCCTAGTTACTATAACACGGTGGTGGCAACTAAAATACAACGGGATTTGGAGCTTTTAATCACGGAATGGCCTGACTAGCTTCGTTTGAGACTATAGCAGCAACTGCTCGACCTGTATCAAATCGCTCACGCCTGTTTTGAGCCGGTGGGTGAGACGGATGCTGCGTCGGTCAAAATATATGGCACGAACGCGTGACCGCTTGCGGAATAGAACTTGTTTTGGAACTCAACCCAATGCAAACGCAACGAGTGCAAGAAGCACTCGATCACATCCATGCAGCAAAGCACAGCGAAGGTAGCTCCTGCCCATGCGCCAAACGCGATCACCGTCGCAAAGGGACCCATCTGCACACCGTATTCAATCAGTATCTTGTTCCAGAAAACTTGAGCGAGTTGTGCATGAGCGAGCGACAATGCCCACAAACGAAGGTAGCTCGCTGTGTTGGAAACCGCACCAAGAACGAATTCGATTGCATGGATGGCCTGGTGAATAAGATCGTCCGCAAATGAATAATGCTTCGATCGTGGATTGAGGTGGTCAGCCTCTTCAACTGCAAAGAGTTCTTCTTCCTCTTCTTCCTTCGCTTCAGCGTCCGCGCTGGGTCCCAGCTCGACTTGGACCGAACTTGAGGCGATCAGTTGTTCATAAGGGCTATGAGGGCTTGCCTCAGCCACGCGCTTTGTACCGGACTCACCGTGGAGCAAACGCGCCTGGCTTCGAGACTGACCGCCCGGCCCAAATCTCCCAGATGGCGCGTGCAGGAGGTATGCATCACCGGCCTCTTGTGGAGGGACGAAAGCCTGAGCACCCAAAAAGCTAATCTGACGCAGAGCTGCCGGTGGCTGTTGCTGCTGCCGGTAACTAAGTTCTTCACGTTCGCGTTGAAGAGCTCGATGTGCCGCCACGTCCTTCTTGTGTTGTTCATGAATTAAGCGGCGATAAATTGGTTCGCCGATGAAGAGGACAGGTACGGATAGCGCACTCACCATCAAGAGGCATTGTTGTACAAAGGCCTGACCTAAGAAGAGTTGATGCTCAGGGGCAACATAGCCTGGATTGAGGAACATCTGAATCATCGTTTGAATCAGGCTGGGAGGCTGACGATGCACCGTTGTGTAGTCACCAAGTTTAGGATCCCAAACCGAAATGGCCGTTGCCTCTGGGTCCGACCAATCAGTGGCGTACTTGATAATGATGATCATCACCATGTAGCCAAAGATGCCCCACAAGAAAACCAGCCTTGGAATAGTTTCGAGAACAATAGAAGACCAATGCTTCCTAAAGCTATGGTTCGTCGCACCCAGGAGGATACCAAAGGACATGTGCGCTACGCCAAGGATGATAGACAACTTCATCTTGAAGGAGTTGAAGAATGTGAGCTCGAATGGAGTGTGGTACCAACCAGGATCAAAGCCAAATGGATACACCTGCTTAGGGACTACGGGGGTGCCGTCTGGCGCATGAGAGTCGATCAAGGCTTCTCGCTTCTCCAGGATGGGACTGCCGAAAAGGTTGAGTGGGAGCGACGCACAGTCGTTATAAATAAGACCACAGTAAACGGCCGCGAGTCCCATGAAAAATATAAGGTAGCGTGCAGGATGGAGCTTGGCTAAGAGGGATGCCTTACCCAGGCGGATTGCTTCCGCATTTGCCTTGGCAAACCAGAGGAGATAAGCACCGATCAACGTGAGGAACATGCCATGGAACACATCGCCATACATCACACCGAAGAGAAATGGGAACGTGACAATTGTAAAGAATCCAGGGTTGGCTTCTTTGTAAGCTGGAACACCATACGTGTCCACTACGAGCTGGAAGACATCAGCGACTTGGTTAGGCTCAAATCGAGTAGGTGGCTTCAATACAGTACCATCAACCGCTCGGGGTTGAGCGACCAGATTCGCATCAAATTCGTCTTCTTTTTCATCTTCGTCTGATTGCAGGGAGTTGTTCGCAGTGCCTTTGGATGTATAGCTGGTGTCTCGAATGGGCTTCATGACTTCGAGGACCGGACGAGGGATGTCTGTCGAGCCGATTCGAGTGCCAATTTCGGCAAGGGTCTCTTTAAGGGAACCGAGCAAATGGGTTGGAACCCAACCACGAAGCGTGATCGTTGACGCCACGCTTGATGAAGTATCGACATAAGCCAGCGACTGAGCCCTGATAATGGAACGCTCAGCCTCGATGGCGGAAGTCCAATTCGCAAGCGGAGACGACGAACGTTCCCACTCGGAAAGATTAACACTTTGCTGTACGTTCGAATTGACACCTTGTTCTTGACTACTGACACTACCGAAACGTTCCGCATGAGAAATCTGAGCCAGCTGGTGATGGTCTCGACGTGGGAACCCCCACAGCACGTTCATGAGTGCGCGCTGAAGTGCCATTCGGGTCGCGATGATCGTTTCGTTGCGAGATTCACGATCGGCGACACTGCGCTCTATTAGAGCCTCGAGCTGGGCTGCGTTGAGACCGGGGGGTACTGCATATAGGTTCGCGCCTAGAGAATGAACCACCTTTCGGATGCGAGCATCGAGCTGTGCACTAGGAGGAAGGACAATTGAAAAGGCAGATTTCGCGACGGGAGTAAGGGTTTCCGGGTCAACCAATTTGCCTGGCAAGTCATACCATGTGATCATTGCGTTGTTGCGTGCAAGTCGACCCACGACTCTTCCAAGAAGCGCACGATGCGACTCTGCAACAACACCCCATATGGAGGCCACTGAGGTGGGGTTGGACCTGTTGGTTTGGGCGTTGGGATCCACCCGAGCGGCATCAACATCAAATGGCACTGATGACTGCGAGTCGAGTGCAGGAGGCGTCGGTGATTCCGAAAGCGAATGATACTTTTGCAAGCTCTTGCCAAGCGAGACCATCGCAATCATATCACTTCGATTTTCGCCCTCCTCATCCTCGTCCGTGGTATCATGCCCCGAGCCGAGTAGTGGGGCACGATCACCCTCACGAGAACGAGGTGAGCCAAACAGGAATGATAGTGGGCCGTCACCCGAACCGCCAGAACCGCCACTTCGGAATTGTCCGAGACGTGCTTGGCGACGACCAAAGGAGCTTTGGCTCGCGCCGGGTAGAGTACCACCTGCGCTCATTGTGACTTGGATTGCGAGCTTAAGTACACTTTCATACTCGACCTGTCGTGCGAGATGACGGAGGGTGGTGTCTAAGAACTGCCTGTTGCGCGCAACATCGGTCTCAACTTGTCTGACAAAGTGTTCCGCGGTGACAATGAGGTCGCCAATCAGCTGCTCGACAAACGAGTCATCCACAGGGGTCTCAGGGCCAGGAACGGGAAGTCCCTCTTTAACGGCCTCGTCGCGCAAGTTGGCCATTCTGGTCAGCAGATTGGCACATGCTGCGTCGCGTCTTCGGAGATCCATAGAGTATGGGGAGCTGAAATCGCATGTGCTTGAGTCGACAAGATGAACATTCCCGAACTTGCCAAGTTGGCGAAGGACCAGGAGTTGGGTGTCCTTGTGGATGGTCAAGTGGATAAAGCTCATGCACTGCGAGCGGTACAGATCCTGCGGATCTGGCCGCACGTTGCTTGACACAGCTGAGCCCATGTTGCGATGCTAGTCTTTGTGCCTAGCCGAGTGCGGGCTAGTGAGCGAAATTTAAGACGAAGGTCAAAATGCTAGGGTGTGGAAGGCTGAGGTGAAGCGCTCCTCCTTTCTCCTCGTCTAAATCCTCTGCCTCGATTGAATTCAATTGATCGAGTGGTCTCTACTCTCACCTGTGTCCGTTCCCACAGCGCACTGATGAGGCCGACCGGCTCCTTCCCAGGCTGAGGCTAAATGATTCATGGGGTACATGTCGAGACAATCGGTTAATGAGGAAGTCGCTCATGCGGGGCGCTACACAACCCTTCATACATCCACTTTCCTAGTCAACGACGCAGGTCGCAAGGAACCAGCACAGGATGGTTGATTACCCGTGGGTTTGACGCTCAATCGGTAGGCTCCCTATCACAATGGAGAGCTCATGTCATACATGACGCACACCATTTGGCTCTCCACGTGTGCCTAGACCTGCGAATATAACCGAGAGCATGACCGTGTGGCTCTGGTCCTCGCAAAGGCTACCCCAGCAACGGAATCTCCTCCAAGTCACGCCAGGGAGAATGAAACGAGCCGATTGCTGCCAAGTCGTGGGTGTGGACACCCAGAGTGGAACCGTCTGAGCATCGCTAGCCACCACAAACACGTGAGGACCTCCAGCAGTGCCAACACAGCACTCACTCCGTCGCAACACCACTCCAGGCGACGTGCATCAGATCAACTTTCACTCTTCATCAGACCGGCTTGGCATCTGGCGCCATGTAGCGCGTCAAAAATTCCCAGAAATCGTCAGAGCACCTAGATCCCCTAATGAGTGAGGTTAGTTATACATTCCAACTTATACCCCCATCCAGTGCCGCGTATTCGCACGCATTCCAAGCTTCATCACTGACTCGTTTGGGCAGAGTTTGTCTATCCGTCCTGGCCCAGAAATCCCCGCCAGCCAGCCAGCCAGCCAGCCAGCCAGCCAGCCAGGGCAGGGCGCTGTGAGGGAAATTCAAAAAAATCCCCAAAAAGATTTGAAAAAATGCGGAAAATGCGTTTGAAAATGCGTTTGAAAAAATGGGAAAAATGGGAAAAATCCCCAGGGATTTTTGGGTATTTTCCGCGGCATTATTTCCGGCTTTTTCAGGCCGGGCTAAGAGACAAAAGGCAGGCTCAGAGAGAGAAAAGAGGCGAAAAAAGAGACGAAGAAAAACCAGGTTTTTGCTTAAAAATGGTACGTAGCGTCGGTCATATGCTAGTGCATATGATAGGATTTTATAGTATATTAATGCTCTAATGCAATCATATCATTATTATATTCGTTACTATACTGGAATACTAGAAAAGTTGTACTTTTTTGTGAGGCATTTCCGCGGAATCCATCCTTATAACCCATTCAATACCTCATTCGACATCATCCACACCCAACTTGCACCCATTTATAGGTCAACTTCCCCAAGCAAAAGTCAGCCTACTGCCAGCGATGCCGCAAGCACACCGTTCACGCCGTTACTCAGCTCAAGAAGGCTGGTAAGGCTTCTCTTGTCGCACAGGGTATGTGATCCGAACCTTTGTACACGCCTTTCGCCGAGATGGAGACACTGCACGCTAAATTGCATGGAAGGCTGCTGTGGAGAACAAAGTGATGTGTCGAGTGCTGCGGTGTACAGTCCGTGGCACGACCCGAGTAGCACCGCAATCGAGTTCGGAAGAGGACCAGGAATGCCGCAACTTGGCCGATCGACATCTCGCCTTCGCGGTTCCACAGCGGCCCACTCTGCTCATGCTGCTCTAGTTACATCGATAACACGTGCTCACATCCAATCCGCGTGTATATTCCCACTCTAATCACCCCGTGATATCATCTAGGTAAGCGTCGTTACGACCGTAAACAGAAGGGTTTCGGTGGTCAGACTAAGCCTGTCTTCAAGAAGAACGTCAAGACCACTCGTAAGGTATGTCAAGAAGAGAGATCGCACTGTAACTGCAAGCATAGATGCATGCATGCATAGCAGGACACGCCATCGTTGTGAGATGCTGTCATGTCGTGTCATGCGAGGCGTATCCCTGCATAATACGCAACCGGAAGGACCCTAGAAGACCTGAACTGGAGCTCACCTTGAACTCCCCCTCCCCCTCCTGTGACATCAATCCTTTATAGATCACTCTCCGTCTTAAGTGCAACACCTCTGGCTGCGGTCGCATGTCCCAGGTCTGCCTTAAGCGCTGCCTCAGGTTCGAGCTTGGTGCTAAGAAGAAGGAGTAAAGGGGTGACCGTTAGCCCTCTAGACTTCTCGTGATGAGTGAATGAGAGTATGTATGCGTGCGTACGTGTACGCATGCATGCAACTGGAGTTCACGCATCAGTGTGTACACGTGGACCTTCCCAGGTCAATGTATCACACCTAATAAAGCATCTCTAAAGCAGTAGTGTGGTTTCTTCAACCTAGTTCTGACGAGAACCTCTTAAAGCGATGATAGTACTGCAGCGTGAGCGTCACCGTGGAAGTGCTGCCGCCCCATGGCAATCTCGATATGTTTTGCATGTCCTGTCAGATCTACTTGCAGCTTCGTTGGGCGCATTGCGTGCCGTACCGGAGCTCCGCAGCAGGGTTCATCCCGTGAAAACAGACTTCCAATTCCAGAGTGCGGAGTTGTTGGAAGAGGGTGTAGACGGAGTGCCCGTGTGAAACAAACCCGATGAATAGATAGAGGATGCGCGATAACCTCCTATTGGAAATGCATGCAGTGGTGTAACATCACACCCTACCCTCATTTTCATACCACGGAGTTTCACTCACGCTCAGGTCTCCACAAACTATACCCTTATATGTGCATTGCACTGTCTAGGGACACTTCACGCAGATGTCACTTCAACGTAGGACCGGTTTAGCGGCCCTCATCGCAAACCAGGCCAAAACCTCGACAAATGCGCTCTACTTCGATCGATCCGTGACCTTCATGAGCCTAGGACTCGACCGAAGACTCTTCAAAGCCGTTGCCCGCACTGGCTATGTGTATCCCTCGGTGGTGCAGGCCAAGTCCATTCCGCTGATCCTCGAGGGCAAGGACGTACTAGTCAAGGCCCGTACGGGTACTGGTAAAACTGCCGCGTATGTATTGCCCTTGCTACACCAAATTCTCAAGTTCAACGAGGGCAACATGCATACCCGAGGCACTTCGCAAAAGCTGTATGGCATTATTCTCGTACCCACACGAGATCTCTGTGAGCAGGTTCGCAAGACAGTGATGGAATTGGCGCACTACTGCAGTGACACTGTCAGTGCTGTCGCACTGTCAGGCGAGGGAATAAGAAACGAGGAGTCCGAAATTGCTCAGCTCCGCACTGATCCAACGATTGTCATCTCGACCCCTTCACGGTTGTTGCACCACATTCAGCAAGGCAACATCAACACCAGTGAAATGAAACATCTCGTAGTCGACGAGGCTGATCTAGTGCTCTCGTACGGTTATGAGGAAGAGCTCAACGAGCTCGTCAAGTTCTTCCCAAAGATCTTCCAGTGCGTTTTCATGTCCGCAACCCTGTCCCCCGAGCTCGCACGTGTGCGTGGTGTGCTGATGCACAACCCTGTCGTAGTCCAGTTGGATGACAATGACAAGGGCTCGAGTCTTCAACAGTACTACGTCCAGTGCTCGGTCTATGACAAGTTCTTGCTTGTCTATGTACATATCGTTTTCGGTCTGTTCCGCGGCAAGACCATCTTCTTTGTGAACTCAATTGAGGCGGCATTCAAACTCAAGCTCTTCTTGGAGCAGTTCCACATTCCATCTGTCGTGCTGAACGATGACCTTCCGTTCAACTCGCGTGCCAACATCATTCGCCAATTCAATGAGGGTGATATCAACTACCTCATTGCCACAGATGTTTCGAACAGTGAGCTCGATGCTGATGCCGAGCGTCAGGTCGATGAAGCGGTTCGACTTGAAATCTTCTCAATTGATGAGGAGAAGACTGAAGAGAAGAAGCAGGTGCAGATGCAGAATGAGGATAGCGAGAGTGAAGAGGATGCATCCACAAAGCTTGGCAAGAAGCGATCCCGCAGTAAACAAGACGAGAGCGATGATGAAGATGATGGTGAGGAAGAAAGCGACGAGGAAGAAGATGCAGAAGGAGAGGAGGAGGAGGAAAAGAGCAACGATGATGATGAGGCGAGTGAAGACAGCGAAGAGGAAAGTGGGGAGGAACTCACGACGCGAACTCAAAAGGGAGGAAAAGACGAAAAGGCGCTTACCAAACGTGAGAAAGAAGAGGAGGAGTACAACAAAGCGATTGATCTCGCCAAGATGAAGCTGCACCGCAACAAGAGCGAGACCGGAATCGCTCGTGGTGTTGACTTTGTGGATGTCACTGCAGTCGTGAACGTTGACTTCCCACAAACCGTCAAGGCATATATTCATCGCGCTGGCCGTACAGCACGTGCGGGCAAGGCAGGTCAGGTTTTCTCGTATGTCTCTGAGTACGAGATGCCTATCTTCCAGCAGGTTCTTGATGAGTACTCGATTCGTGCAGTCGGTAAAGATATCATCGCTGTCGATGCGGACCACGTCAAGGGTGAGTCCAAGATCGTTCAGGAGCTGCCGTTCGACATCTCCACTGCGAATGCATTCCGATACCGTACGGCAGAGTGTCTGCGTCGCGTCACAATGAAGGCTGTCAAGGAGGCTCGATTGCGTGCCATTCAACTCGAAATGCTCAACAGTGAGAAGCTTAAGGCACACTTCGCTGAGAATCCACACGAAGCAAAGCTTTTGCGTCACAACCGCGAGCTTTCGAAGAAGGGCACAACCAAGGCCCACTTGAACTTCGTGCCAAGCTACCTGATTCCTGAGGAGTATCGAAAGCTCGGTCTTGTGCCCGGCGCTGTGAACCATGAATATGCTGCCAAGGTCGAGCAGCAGCTTCATAACCAGAACCAGACGCGCGGAAGCAAGCACAAAAAGAAGAAGGGTGGTGAGGGTGAGAACCGACCACGAAAGCGTGTTCAGAACGACCCTCTGCGTACGTTCAGGACGGACCGAGATGAAATCGTCCGCAAGAACACGTTTAAGGAGTTTGGTGGTCAGGCTGTGTCACTGGAGGAGAAGAAGCGTCGTCATGATGCAATCAAGAAGCAGCGCTATAAGTCTCATGGTCGCAAGTAGTTGCACCCTGAGGAAACGAGGAAGGACAAGTCCAGGAAGAAAACAATATAGCATATGACTTTGTGTATGTTAGTAAACTTAAAGTATAGATGTAATGCTATGATACTACTCTGTCGTGACGTTCGTGCAGAGGAGAATGTAGGCCTGAAGAGTGCTTGTTCATGGGTGAATCGACTGTATTATCCGAGCACGTGAATACCACATGTCGTACCCCGAGCCCGTCCACACAATAGTGAGCAAACGATTATGCTCGTACTGGACGCTCGTTACGTTGCTCTTGAGAATGTTTGATATGATGCGCGGTGTGGACAGCCTTGACAATTCAGCAAAGTGCAGGACCCAGGCTCAGGACAGTGTGGGCCGAGGAGGTCGAATTCAAAAAAAAAATCGCAAAAATCGGGATGAAATTCGAAAAAATACCGAAAAATACAGATGCCGAGGAAAATCGGGGAAAATCCTGGAAAATCGGGAAAAATTCGCGGAAATGGGTGAAAAGTAGTTAAGGAACTGTGAAATATATGCGTATGTTTCAGGGTATTCGAGTCATTGCCGGTGTCCATATACTCATGCATTCTAATCTGCACACTCCTCTCTATGTATATCTAGGATACATACAATGAGCAAGGCTGTTAAGAGTACGTAAATCGTCACGAAACGCGAGTTACGATGTGCGACACGCTTTCTTTCTACGCTTTTTGTACATCCGCCGCAGGGTCGAGGCGAGAGCTGCGACCATACCGAGTGTGAGCTGATAGCCCCTTGCATGCGCAATACTGCTCCAAAGCGTCCGAACGAAACACTTACGAGATGCCGCCATTCCAAACACTGATCCTCCTCCGCGCTTCTAGCTGTCAAGCCCGCTGACAAGGCCAAGAAGGTTGCTAACGCAATCAAGGCTCCCGTGCGCTTCTCCAAGCGCAAGGTCTACACCAAGGTCCAGTTCAGGCGACCCCACTCGCGCAGCGGTACCACCAAGCCCAAGTACGCTCGCACCCTCCACGCCAACGAGCCCACCACCCCCAACCACTACGCTATCGTCAAGGAACCCGTCTTCTCGGACGCTACCATGAAGTTGATTGAGGAGCACAACACCTTGACCTTCATCGTGGACTCGTACGCTAACAAGTTCCAGATCAAGCAGGCAGTCCAGGCTCTCTACAACGCCAAGGTCGTCTCTGTTAACACCCTCATCCGCCCCGACGGCAAGAAGAAGGCTTACTGCCGCCTCCACCCTGACACTGAGGCTCTCCAGGTCGCAAGCGCTATCGGCCTCGTCTAAATGTGACACAGCAGTATACTGTGGCGCGCGTATGCAACCACATATGCGCGGCAGCATCTGGATACCACCTCCAGCGGCGGCATTGACGTTAGTCGAGATGATACAGATAGCTCTTCTCACGGTCGCCCGTTTGTGACGCGATTTGATGGATACGTAGACCTTGCCGGTGTGCGCATTCGTTGGAAAGCGTTGCAGGTAGACGATCGACAATAAACCCTCTTGTATGTTCCGAACTACAACAAATTCGAAGATATAGACATGGGATGAATGAGCAGAATGAGAATGAGGATACGGGGCAGAGTGAGGGCCCATTCCGTGGTCGCGTGGAGCAGTAGGGACCCGCGCAGGCACTCGTCGTCGCGGATCAATCTATGCGGAAATGGGCATACCCCTTGCCAGCACTCAACATATCCGAGGTGCGTTCCTGATCAAAGGTGCAATGATAAACTAGCTAATTTATGAGCTTGATACCTACGTCGTACAGATAAGCCCGTAAGATCAAGTGCTTAGGGTTGTTTAAAACCATTAAGAAAGTTTCTTTGTGTGTATCTGTACGACACACGAGTTCTTTGCTTCTTTTCATACATATACAAACCGAGAACAAACGATCCCGGAGTAGTCCAGTCGACTGTTTGACTCGCGCGCACGCGCGTCCCGTCTTCTACTCTTTCCGGGCGTATTCTCTGCCGAGAGGCGTTGACCTCCTTTGATCTTAACTCGCTTCTCTTCTTGCAGAAACCCCTTCAGAAGTGAGCCAGTAAGTTGTGCCTACTTAGTCAAGCATGTGATCACGTGCCTGGAATCACCTTGTGATCATCAGTCCAGTTGACAAGTACTACTAATATACTAATAGTATGTGACTTCCATTCGTTGACGTTGATTAACCGTCTCCATATACATGTGCAGATTCGCCTGTGTTGCTTGCCCCATTAAGGTAGCGGCATGCAGCATCCATCTATGTACTCGACTCATAACCACCGTCCAACCTGCACAACTTGGCAGCTGCTGGGCGCTTACTTGGACTTCTGAACTGCAGCCTTCTGAGCCTGCATCTGCTCTGCAATGGAAGGAAGGGAGACCTGGAACTTGCCTGCCTCTGCACGGAACTCGTTGTACTTGGCCTCGGTACCCTCGAAGAGCTTGGAGCCAGCGAAAAACTCAAGAGCCTCCATGGGATATGCAGGGACCTTACCAGCCTCGAGATCAGCAGTGATCTGCTTGGGATCAATCGACTCGAGAGCACGCTCCATATCGGGAGTCAAGTAGACCTCGTAGTGGTTGAGGAGCTCCTCGAACTCAGCAGCAGAGCCGGGAGCACGAGCAGCGAACTTATCGATGGACCAGCCGGGCCACTCAGCAGAATCCTTCTCAACCTGAGCAACCTTAGCCTTGAGAGTCTCAGCAAGGTTCTTGTAGTAAGCAGCCTGTGCCTCAGCAGCAGCAATAGCCTGCTTGTACTGTGCCTCAGTCATGTAGACCTCAGGCTCAATCTTGGGGAAAACCTTGGACTCGTATTCCTTCTGGAGCTGGTCAACGAGCTGAGTCTGCTTGATGGACTTGCGCCATGCATCCCAGTTGATGGGCTCAACCTTGGTGGGTGCCGAGTTGGCCTCGCGCCAGAGCGCATCGAGCTTGGCTTGCAGCTCTTGGAACTTCTTGCCCGAGTTAGGGAACAAGCGGGGGACGCACTGTTGCCTGTGATTGGGTAGGTGAGGGTTAGGATGAAATAAGGTGGACAAATGTGAGTGGGAGCGCATCGAACATTGAACATTTTTCGATTTTAGCCAATATGGGGCGAGGATCTTCCGCCAACGCGTCAAGAGTGAGCGGGGTAAGGCCCGGTGGCTCCGCTTCTGAGTCGGTCGATGGTGGTTTTCTCCATCAAGGAAGAAGAGGAATAGTCCCATACTCCCACAAGAAGGCGAACAGCCTGGCCCCCGGCCATACAACGTGCAAACGTATCACGCACGGGAGACGCGCCCACGTTTGTAGGGATTAAACGTACCAGTTGAAGCTTCGGGAGGTGACTCGAGTGGCGTGGAACATGGCTCGCTTTCTGGAGCGGGGAGAAGGCATGTGGTGATGACATGAGTGGGGCTCGGTCCAACGGGGCACAAGGCAAGCAAAACGCAGGTAGTTTACAGGCATCGGCTGGTCTATCCTCTCCAACTGCTCGAAAACAGCGACGAAACAGCACATGTTTAAACTATACACAGACACAAAAATGTCTTTTTCGTCCTCTTAGCGTGATTATTCTTCTACATCCCTAACATCATGCGATACATCACGTGACACTACACGTAAATCAAGGGGTATGATCCGAAAAGCAGCGCGTCACGGCCGCGAAACACGCTCGGAAAACTACCTTAACCGGCTGTGTTTTTTCCCTCTTCACTCACTGAGGCGAGGCGAGGTATTTCGTCACCCCCTTCGTGGTATCCCCTCACCCCCTCCCACAAAAGGTAGTCAATTGAACTCTCTCGACGCGTCTGCCCTCTGACGGTTCACACCAATTTTTGCGCACCCGTAAAGATGGCCCTCGTTTGAGGGTAACGGTTTGAATTTCCAAAGAGTATTGTAAGCGGTTTTAGTGGCATTTGAAGAGTGCTACTGGATCAAGCTTGGTACTTTTAGGTTTGTTTTACACTGTAAGCTTATTCACACCAGTTGTATCGCGCGATAATCCACGCGATAGCCACCAATCCCCTCACAAGATTCAAATCCGAGGGAATTTAAACTGCGACTACCCCACGGCGAAGCGACTGGAGACGATCCATCGCAGCGGGACACTGGAAGGCAAGACATATTGGAAGTGTACCTACGTCCACCTCGGCTGTTAGACTGGTGCCCCGGGAACTGACCCCGAAACAAACGAAAACACTATGAGCGACCAGATCAAGGCAATCGTTCAGGGGCTAAACAAGCCCCCGTTCAAGATGAAGCTCACGCTTGTGACGCTCGATAGCAAGAAGGGCCTCGACTTGCTGCAAGTTGTGAATGATGTCTTTGCATACCTCAACCCAAAGCAGCGCCGGGATGTTAAGGAAGAAGATCCCGTCTTGATGGGCGCTCGCATGATGGAGTTCATTGTAGCACTCAACTACAAGTCGATGAATGAAGTGTACGTACCCGCATCGATTGCAAGCTGTTCAGAAAAGGCTGGACATTGTGTTATCGTGTTGATTTTGTGTCGCTTGTGTGTTGGCTTGCTTGTTTTGATGAAATCGGCATCTGAACGACCTGGAGGCTCACCCAACTTGTTGTGCTCTTGTCGTCGACTCGCTTCTTCACTACCTATAGAGAAGCAATGATGGAACCCTTCCTCAAGGGTGACCCATCCGTAATCTATCCATTCCTCGCATGGATGCTAGAACGGCTGCCAGAATTGAAGACACGAGCCTACCTCGCGCGCTACCTGCGTCCTCCGAGCATTCCCGAAGAGTACTTTGCAGACGATCAAATCGTCTCACTGATGCAAAAGTACAGCACAGCACAGGAGGAATTCAAACAGATCCACAAATCCCTCGAGGAGCTTCGACAGACTCACAAGTCCCCAGTTGCATTGGAGCGTGCAATCAAGCAGGGCGAAGATGAATTGGAACAACTCGAACTTCGCGTTCAGAAACTTCACAAGAAGGTTGAGAGCAGTCCCGAATTCGCAACGATAGACTTCGATGAGATGTTGCAGGCGACTCATGACCTGCGCAAGGAGCAAGAAGAGGAGGCATCGCTTGCACGTGCCGTCCGTGAGCAAACTTATCGTTTAGAGAATGCACAACTCATGCGCCGTCAGCTCAACGCCAAGTTGAAGGAACTCCAGGATTCTGAATCAAGCAACACTAACCTGCATCTCCTTCTGGAACGACTGCGAAGCGAAGTCGCTCGACAGCGTCATCGTTGCAACGAGCAGCTTGAACGTGAAATCCGCGAAAACGACAAGTCGCTACGTGAGATGGAGCGTGTCCTGACTTCTGCTCCATTGTCGTACGAAATGGTACAGCAATTACAAGATGAGTGTGATGCTCTCAAGCGAAGAATCAACCAGCTTAATCAGCAGCGCGATGCTCTGGAAGGGAACTACGATGATGCACCTTACCGTGCGCGTGCGGCCGCTGCTGAGAGCAAGCGATCAGCACTTCAGGATACTGTGGAGCGTCTCGAGGAGGAGAAGCGAGAGTTGGAAAGTGAGCTCGCTCGTGTGGATACCGAGTTGCAGCAGCTTATTGCAGAGGGACGTAAGCCGATCACAAGCAAGGACATCGAAGCGTTTGCCGAGCGACTGAAAGACAAGATTGCCGAGTTCAAGGCGGTGAAGGCAACTCTCAAGGCGGTCCAGACGGAAGTGGCAGTTCTTGCAGAGACCGAAGCTACTCTGCGTGAACGTGATTCAAAATTGGAGGAGATTACCGCGGAATTAGAGCGCGACAGAGGTATCGAAGGTTATTCTAGTGTCAAGACGAAGCTTGATGACCTCACCGCCCAGCAGGCTGACCTGAATCAAGCCAAGGCTACCACCCTTGATGAAGTTAGTAAGCTCATCGATCAGATTAAGGCGGAGATCACTGCGCGACGAGCTTCTCTTGCGCCCCTTGCTAAGAAGCTCAAGGCGCTTCGCGACGAGTATGAAGTCGTCCGAGAGGCGTATGAGCGCGGTTATCGTCAACATGAGAGTGTCGCTGGTGTGTTGCGTGTGGAGCGTGAAGAACTCGAGGCTGAACTGGAGAAGCTTCGCAACGAGCGTCTCGAGGACGAATCCCTATTCCACAAGCTGCAGATGATGATGCAAATTGCCCAAAGCCGAGCAGACATGCTGCACACGGAACAGCTGTGCCAATTGGGCAAGGCTCGTGTGTCCCGCGAATGCCGCAGCTATCAGGAGGCATTCGAGCGAGCAATTGTAGAAGATGCAAAGGAGCAACGACGCCTGCTTGAAGAGCAGAGAGCTCTTAAGGCGACCCATCAGGATGATGTTTCGCAGCGAAAGCTCTTTACTCAGCTCAAGAGCCTTGTCCAAGCCAAGATCGCATCTCTCAAGAAGCAGCAGGCGCGTGAAGCAGAAATCAGCGCAGCTACTTCAGTGGTTGCAACTAAGTAAAATAGAGTAGAATCGTCCTTTGTTTCCGGGTTTTCGTGGAGTGTCGAGGATTGAGAGTGGTAGGTGATCGCTCAACGCTCCTGATTGTCGTGTCTGCCAGCGTTCTCACAGACTGATTGGATTGCTTCAAACACGAGGCACGGGAAGTGCCTTGTCCGAGTAGCACCTGACTTAGACCATCATCGAATTGGGTCAGATTCATGGATGGGCATGATTTATTTACAACGTCTGACTGGTGTGGCTACCTGATATTGTATTTTTTCGCGATGGTCAGAACCTTTGTCTCAATGGCGGGATAGTTCAGCAGCGGTGTGTTAGGTTCGTAGAATGGATTCATGGTAGCTTTGACAAACACTTCATAGCATTCGTTGAAGAAGCCGCGCACAGACGCATCATCTAGTTTGTGTTCGTGCAGGAGCAGGAATCGATTATCTAGAGTGATTCAGGATTGGGTGGATTGTCAGGAGGGGCAACAAAGAGGGTGGCTGTGAGTCTAGCACCAGACAGACCATGGCTTAGAAGGCACGCATCAGATGTGCAATGGGCTAGATAATCAGGCGGGCTGTGGCTTCCTCGTAGTTCATGCAAACCGCTCCAAGGTGAAGAACACGTACTGCTTGCTGTAACAAAAGATGAAACATTCCACTCCTGAAAGGAATCCACGACTCGGAGCTGCATGGACTGGGTGGAATGCATCTTTTGGTCAACGACATCAAGTGAGGCGTTGAGGATGGATTGGATCCATTCGTCCTTTTGCTATATCAGTGGGAGTATGCGTGTGCAAGATAGAGTCATTAGGTGTATAGCTCGAGGAAAGATCCGAGCGGACTAAGATCTTCGACGTCTTCTGCTTGAATGGATTAGCCTACGGCGCACCTAACCGGAACAAATCACTGAACATACCTGAACCTTACTCGCCTGCTGTGCGCCAGCGGTGGTCGTGGGAGATGCACTGCTGGAGAGTGCAGCGGATCCAAGTGAACTCTCAAACAGTGGCAGGTCGCCTTTGCCCACAATTGCGAAGTATGCGCGAAGTGCCATGGCGTGAAAAATCTCGAATTCAATACAATTGCGTGCGTAGATCAAACTGATTCTATCACCTCTTGCCTGCAGAATGTAGATCTCTCCGTGCAGTGGCTTGATCACCGTGCTCAGAGGAGCTCGTTTTAGCCGCATCAGGACAAAATATCCCTCTGCAATTTTTCGAAATCGCCCATCGCCAGCTGGGAAAGATTTCGCGATTTACGGTTTTCGGCTGGGTGATCCTTGGAAGCAACCACACCGTTGCATGAACGCGCAAAGGAATTACTCCTAGCAGCTCATAATATGCAAGTTGGTATTTTCTCACGCTGATTTGAGCCTCCCGAGGCTCAAATTGAGTATATTCCTCCCAATTGGTCACGTCCTGAACTCTTTCGAGCACATGGTTCGTACTTCCTGCACTGTATGTGACAAGCCCAGGATGAGATCCGTGAACAGAAATAGACTATTTGTAGCGCTACTGTTGCCAGATCTAGCTCTTCCCGACTGCATGCATGATGAAAGCATGTTCTTCAGTGCTTCTTGAGCTCAGATGGAACCGCTCTCCGTTTGCGTGCGATGACAGAGCTTAGCCAAACATAGCGTGTACTTGCTGCTGTCCTCATACTGGGGTTGCTTAAGTATCCAATTTCCCTCATATCCACGGGCACTAACGTGAACAACCGAGTCAGTCAGAGAACAAGGTGCGGCAGGATAGTCTGGTATCCGTAGCATGGGCTAGTAGTTGATATGTAAATGTAATAAGTCTGGTCATGATTTACACATGTTGACGAGTTGTCATCCTATGTGTATTCGTTACAGCAGTGCGAACTTGTATAGCTCGTATATTGTGGTGAGCCAGGTCACGTGTTCTCCCGAATCGACATCTGGGCCAGACCAGGCCTTGTCAAGACGTTTCGTGGTGGTGGAACCACAAGGCCTTTTAGCCGGATGTGGTTATACAAAAAAAATTCTCACTGCATCAGGCGGTTTTGGGGGTGTGATAGCTTGCGTATACTCAGTGCAATCCCATTTTGCATTGCTTTATTGCGTAGATACACCCTGAAGCCATCACATAACCCACGTTGTATACCGCGGCACACACAAGGATATACTCAAAAATGACACACAAACAAGGAAAATCTCGACCTCATCAGCCCTGACCTGTCTCGACATCAGAATCCACTGGTTTGGCCAGGCTTTGCGCGTTTGGGAGTCGCTCAGTTGTGGTATATGGACGCGTAAACTGGCTCACAGGTGGGCCTGAACATGAAACGGGCGGAAAATCACGCCTTTCATCGTGGTCAACCACGTGTGTACCACACGTTTCTCTCGTCTCCACATCTTGAGCCAGGTGGATTTTAAGTGTACATCTTGTGCAGAGAGTGATGAGTCTGTAGTTGTCTGCATCTATTGATCCGGCATGCTCACCTTGCTTACCTTTCTCTACATACCTGCTCTCCCATTATCTCACATCGGAATCGGATCAACCCCGAATCGACCCGAAACCGATCGGATCACTCTCACGCTCACTGTGTAACTGACTCACTTGTGGCCAGAACTTATTCTTACATCGACGAGGATGTCTTCCGAAGATCTCGGCATTGCCGCCATTGAAGGTATTGAAGGTATTGAGGGCCTTACTATCGAGGGTCCCGAGGATACTGGTGGCGAGCAGGGTGCTGCAGTTCGCCCCTATGCTGCTGTGATCCGTCTCCCCAAGCACATCAGTGAGAGCAAGCTCGATACTTCGGCTCCCGCCGCACGTCTCGAACTTGAACACGTGTATGGCTACCGCTGCACGGATCGTAACAACATTGCCGTGAACTCCGCAGGCGCCCTCGTCTACCCTGCCTCCGCCGTCATCGTTGCCATGGACCCTGAGACTCGCAAGCAGACCTTTGGTCAGGGCCACACCGACGACATCAACGCGTTTGCTCAGGATCCCAGCAATCCTGACATTATCGTCAGTGGCCAGAAGTGTGACAATACCAAGTCGCTCTCCGCCGGTAGCAAGGTTCCTCCTTACATCTGTATCACGAACTCGCGCACCGGCCAAGTCATTCGCAAGATCGAGAATGTCGGTACCGATGGCTTCATCACCGCTATTGGTGTGAGCCACGATGGCAAGACCATTGCAGCAGGTGTTGTTGGTGCCACTTCTACCAACCTCTTCGTCTTCTCGGCAGCTACAGGTGAGAACCTCCTTGGCCAGGGCAAGTCGCTCAAGGTCACTGACTATGTGTTTGACATCTGCTTCGATCCTCGAAACTCGTCGCAGTTCACCGCTGGTTTCAGCAAGACCACTTTGGATGGCAAGACTACCGATGGCAGCCGACTCGCTACCTACTCCATTGAGGGTACAAGCTTGAAGCAGGTTGCGCAGTTCACTGATGCATCGCTTAAACTTACCGCACTCTTCGCGAAGGCCGACGGTGGCTACATCGTGGGTGGTTGGGGTCTCCTGGCCACCTGGGCTCCCGGTGCCAACTCTCTTAGCAACGTAAAGGAGTGGGGTACCAAGGCGCAGCGCGTCAACTCCATTGCGAAGTATGCCGATAACCAGTATCTCGTTGCAGGTGAAAGTCGCAAGATTGCCGTCGTCGATGGTAAGCTGAACGTTCTCAAGATCAAGGACTGGCCCAATGGCATTCGTGCCATCGCCAAGGACGACAAGGGCAACATCTACGTTGGCGAGCGTAAGAGCACCATTGTGAAGATTGCTGCTTCGTTCTTCAGCGACGCTGCCGAGGAGTCCAAGGGTGACACCCAAGTCCTCCTCGAGGGATTCATGGCTGGTGAAGCATGGCCCATCGCACAGCACCCTACCAACCCCAACATCATTGTTGTTGGTGGTGAGGACGGTCGTCTTATCATCCACAACACCGAGACCTACGAGTCCACCGTCGTTGCTCTTGGCAATCCCGACGCCGAGGATGAGCCATTCCCATCCAAGGATGCCACCTTCGATCCTACCCCAACGATTGCACGCATTAAGACGACCAAGCCGTCACAAATGTCCCGTGCGATTGACTTCTCCCCCGATGGGAAGAAGCTGGCTGTTGGTACACTTGGCAAGGCAGTCCACATCTATGATGTCACCAGTGGCTACAAGCTTACCAACTCTATCAATGGCGAGGCCTGGGCAGAGTGCGTCCGCTTCTCTCCTGACGGCAAGCTGCTGGCTATTGGCAACCGTCTCGGTAAGGTCAAGTTCATCGACACTACCACCCTCAAGGAGCGCTTCTCGTTCAAGACCACCAGCGCGGGCCTCATTGCCATGGACTGGTCTACTGATAGCACCTTCCTCCGCGTGATTGATACCGGTGCCTACCCCCGCATCATTCAGGTTGAGGAGAAGTCGGCCAAGCAGGCAGCGGAAGCTCAGGTCATGAACCCCGACGTTCAGTGGGCTTCCCATACCATCCGCCACTGGTGGGATACAGAGGGTGTCTGGGTTAGCCCTCATGGCCGTCCCATCCACATGCTCACCCAGATCAATTCCATTGCAGTCAACCCATCTCGAACGTTGATTGCTACGGGTGACGACTTCGGTCTCGTCAGTCTCTTCCGCTATCCCGCAGTTTGCCCCGATTGGAAGACCACCAGCAAGTTCAAGGCTAATCGTTTCCACGGTCACTGCGAGCACGTTTCTCGTGTTCTATTTGACAACACGGGCACGCGCTTGTTCTCTACGGGTGGCGCAGACTTGTGCACCTTCCAGTGGAAGATTGTTGAGTAAGAGGTGGAAGAAGAACTCGTCTACCAGAGCGGAGAGAAGGCTCAGACAACACTACGTTAGGGTTTTATGACCTGATTTCTCATTCACAAAAATTTCTGTGCATTTCCTGTCCTATCTTCGTTGCACTGACACGGCGACCGAAGCAGTCTAGGGTTTGACCGTGCCACGTGCCCACATCGTCTCGTTCATTTAACTTCACACTTTTGTTTGATGTTTATTTTTATTGTTTCATTTTCAGTGTTTGCCTTCTTTGTCGAATCCATGTTGATTTCATTTGAACACGATCAAGACTGTGTCAGTCATAAACTCCTCACAATAATTCATTTCAGCATTGCTAACGTAGTAGGATTGCTCTACTCCACTGGGAGTTCCAACTCAGTTCCAACTCAGTGCCCACTGTTCCATCTGTAAGTGTGTGTCTGGCTGGGTTAAGTGTCGGTTCGTCGCAATTTTTTCGCACCCATAATTTCCAGCGATTTCAATTGGTGTTCGTAGATTCGAAACATTGCTTCCTGTCGGTTCTGGTACATGCTGTAGTTTCGGAATATATTCAAACACATTTGTGTCAGTGTATATAGACCATGTACGATATTGTCCAACTGAGTGATTTACGCTACGTCCCGACTTTTCCGCCTGAAGTAACAAGTTGGAAAGAAGGAACCCCTCAGAGGGTATCTCGCGTCCAGTTCTCACCATCCGCAAACCATTGCGACTTTCTCATTCTGAAATACTCTTTATCGCCCTACATGTAGGCATTGTGTTTATCCGCGACTACCGTGAGAGCCCGTAAAACCTCTAGAACAGACGGGAAAATGAACGATCTGCGGTAAGCCGATAAGTGCTTTCATCCTGTCACTGCACATACCTGCAGCAGCCAAGAGCCAAGACGGAGGGCACGCTCTGTGGTGAAACTGGCCGCATTGCCATACTTTCGCACTCCCCAATACCCACAGTCTCCCTTCGCACTGGGCGTCGGCCTAGGACTTGCCTGAGGTGAACAGCGTTGAGCACTTGTGGTCATGTCGTCAGCACAGGCTCATACGCAGCAGCTCAGTGACGGTGCTGGTGACGATCCGCAGTCTACGACTCTATCCAAAGTGAAATGGTCGCCTATTGGTAAGGATGAGACGCGACTCATCCACGATCAGGTCGAGGATCTCCTCAAGTCGCGTTATCGTGCCTACGATCTACAGTACAAGGTGTGCGTATTAGGACCAGCGGCTTCCGGCAAAACCTCGCTTGTACGCACGCTTACGGGCAATATTGGCGACTTTGAGTCGTACGTTCCGACGAAAGGTGCTGAATTCAGTCACTGGGATGTAAACATCGGTAAGAAGCGAATGGTCCGTCTGAGCATATGGGATTGCGCTGGAGCTCCAGAATTTGCTAATATGCTCTCGAGTTGGATCTACGATGCGGTCGTAGCACTTGTTGTATTCGATGTTACAAGCGAGAAGTCATTTCAAGAGGCACAGGTACTTGTTGATGTGCTTCAGCAGACAGTCGTGGCGTCACATCTAAACATCATTCTGGTTGCGAATAAGATCGATGTACCCAAGTCTAAGACGCTTACAACTATTGCCACAGTTCCCTCGACCTGTGAGAATCCAACGACAAGTGATCCGTCAGCAAATGGACAAAATCCAGGTGAAGATACCGTCGACAAACCCATTCCAATTATGAATGTGAGTGATCCAGCGCTCCACGTGTCCAGAGATTCGAGATACAAGATCGAACGGCATGAAGAGCCAAGTGGCCGAATTATCAAGGTCTCTGAAGGTGTGCGAGTGGCACGCAAAGTCGGTATTAAGTACTTTGAGGTCTCTGCTAAGACCGCCAAACACGTCTTTGCGCTTTTTCATCACATCGCGCGTTTTTCGTACCTTGAGCAGGTGAATCTTGCTCGATTCGATCGTATTTCTTTGACAGGTGTAGCCCAGTCAGGTGATGTCTTGTCAAAAAGGGGAAAGCCACAAAAGGCTCCTCAAGGAACACAACGGAGGAGTTCTCGTCTAGGAGCTGCATCGACACTTGGTATTCTGAACAGCGATTTTACACAACCTCTAGTAATTCGAGGTGTAAGATCAAGGAGAAAAAGTACGGTTACATCCCCTCATTTTCCTGGCATGCTCTTCCGGCCCACTCTGACAACGACTCAGTCGGCTATTCGTGGTTCCAGTGCTAAGCAACTCGCCCTGCTGTTGTATCAAAGTCGACCAGATTACTTAGGCTTGCTGCAGGTCGCACCTGCGAAGTCTACTGGACGAACAAGCGTCTCAAGTACATCGAATAAGAATGGGGTAAACCGCAACGCAGCAGCGACAACAGGCATTGAATCCAGCCCGCAAGAGGTGTCTACGAATGATGCAGAGAGCAGCCTTACGCGCAAACGTGGATCCGTAGCATCTCAGCATACGCCGGAACTGGACCGTGGCCTGTCTGAATTCCTCATTGTTTCACATGAGTCACCAGCAATGACAACAATGACGAATGAGGTCAGCGAAGCAACTCAAGGAGGCTATATTGCGAAAGAACGATACGACCTTGAGGATGATATGATGCTGAGTGCACGTGTCGACGCAGATGATGAGGATGATGACACAACACAGAGCTCTGACGATGATGTCAGCGATTATGACGATGATGCAGATGATGATAATGACGATGGGGCGGACGATGAACCCCAGCTAGGAGACGGTGAGTATATTCATGGAGACGATACGGTTGATTCATTCCAAAGTTGGAGCGATGCACACGCCAGTGATATGTCGATCTCTGACGGATTTAGGGAGTTTGACTACGATGTTTTGGACGCTGAGGGTAAGCCCATATCAGGTTCTGTGCCAATCGGTACACTCCGTGACTCTGGGCTTTTCCCACATAATACTACATTCAGGGATGGTGATGATTCGGAACAAGAGGTGGATTTGAAAGGGCTTGACGAGGGCATCCAACGAGAAAAGCTTGCACATGCAGGAACTCGTTTTGATAGTCATTCAATATCCACTTGTAGGGCTTCGGAATCTATGGATGATCTAAAGGAGTTCACAGAGGGCGCAACGCTGAGCGATACAACTGCACACCGCAGACTATCTGCTCACTCGTCACTCGAAGCACCTGCCCTCGAGACACAGTCCACCGTACCCCAGCAGCATCACCACAACCAATCACAGCGAAAGGAAGAGGATGTCGTAGAGGTCCTCACAGCAGAGATCGAGATGCCCGCGATTTCAGATGGGGGTCAATCTCACCGCTCACCACTTGAAGTCTCTTTGATACCAGACGGCTCCGCTTCTAACGTCATTCTCAGTCCAGGATTCCCCGCTGTAAGCTCCCCAGAGCCCGCACTCTTGCTTTCTTCAGGAGGAGAGCTCATGCTTTCTTCACCTCGACTTGGTCCGAGTCATCTAGCTCAGCCGCTAACGCCAGGCCGAAAGGGCACTGAGGCCTCGGCAACAGACTCGAGAGATGAAATGGCATTTGATGAGGCTGCAGTACTTAATTCACTTGATAACCCAGAGAGAGATGATGTAATCCTTACTTTCGATGCTGGCGATTCTTCCAATGCACGACACACGATTCCAGACAAGGCCACAGCTACCCATTCGCGCCTGAAACAGCATCATAGTTTGGAAACAATTGATGAGGGGACGACGAGGGGTCAATCCTTTGACCTAGTCGTGCAGCGAGAGCCTCACCAGACGCAACGTGCTTCAACAGAAGACACATCACCCAAGCCCGTAGGGCCTTCAGCGCAGCTTATTCAACCTGGCACGCCTACGGTAGTGGAAATGACAACTGAAGACCTAAGCACCCTCACAAATCAAACGACTCCACAAGCCAAGCCCCCTTCGGTGACCCTGCCCACCCGTGGGTCTCTCGGCCGGAAAACAGTCTCACGACGAACGTCAGAGAACAACCCACGGCCAGTGATAGTGCACCAGCATCTCGAACCTCATCCCTCGGAAGCTAGTCAGCCCACAGGACACTCAGTTCAGCCCACGAATGCGAAGAGCAAGAGTAGGGCTAACAGGTTTTTCCTGGATCTAGCTCGTATTCCATTGGGTGCGATCCTTGCAACTCTATGCCTCCTACTCGTTGGCATTCCGTCATACTTAGTACGGTACATGCTTCCTATATCTCACGTCGAATTCACGACAAAAGACGTGGTTAATGCTTTTGAAAGACCAGTCGAGGCACGACGTAATCGCTACAAGATCAGATATGCTTATATCTTAGCTGCAGCGATTCCATTTTTATTCGTTTTGTATGCATGGCCAGCCATCTGTACGTTTGCAATTGTCAGCGAGGAATCGATCGCTCCCCAAGATATCGAGTCGGCCATGGGGACGGGCCTTATTGTGTTATCTTGTTTCTTGGTTCTGCTTTGTTTCCTGGCGATTCGCTATTCACGACTGCATGGAACAGCAGCAGATTCATCTCGTCTTTCAATTCCTGACCTATACGTGAAAGCCATGAACGACCTTGAGCGCGCTCGAGAGACGCCAAGAGTCAACTATGGTGCCGGGGTCGTTCATGGATCACGTTACGCTGCCTCGCCACTTGTCGGTACCACCCGGACCGCCTCAGCGACATTCAGTGCCGGTAGTGCCAAATTCACGAGGATACATAGTTATGCCGGGACGCCAGCCACAGTGACTGAGCCGCTTAAGCCCATTGTTGCTCTTTATCGGGTGGGATCAAACGGGTCCGCGGGTTCAGGATCCACACGATGTACAGACAGCCCCGTGCTCGGTCCACTGTCTTCTGGGATCCAAGCCGACTCCGGCCGTGAGAATGCAGCTGGTCAGCAGTCTCAGCCTCAGGAAGAAGGAAGACCAGCTCAAGAAGTATATGGTGAACAATACGTGGAGCAAGCCCCAGAGCTTACAGAGCTGGTACCTGAGCTGCGGATCGCGCTACACCAGCGTCATGAACAGATGATGAATCTTCAAGACGTTTACTATTCCGCAGCAGGACTGCCGATAGATTCCATTGGATACACCCCACCGCAGTTGAGCATCTTCCGAAACTCGGCCTATAGTGGTTATCTGCGTGCTGTAGGTACCGACGTGTTCAACTCACGCCATGGAATCCTCGCCAATGCAGCCGCACATCTAAGTCAGGGAGGCTTCGCCCTAACTACAGATAGTCCAGGAGAAGCGAGCTCAGTTGCTTCTGCAGAGAATTTCTCCCTGGTTGCGTCTCGGGCAGAACAGTCGCTCCCACCACCCCAGATCACATGGACATCAGATCCACGAGAATCGAAAGCGGTGACCGACCTGCCACCGAATGACGTCTGGAAGTCAAAAGGGCTCTCGAGCACTTTGGCTGTGCCCTCGGATTCCACACAGGCGGGAGGTTCGACGCCGATTGGTCGCACATCTCTCGCAAGGACGCGATCTTATAACATGAGCTTTATGGCTCAGTTGGATCCTACACCAGTGGATAGTATGGTAGTCACCCCCGTCCCTAAGGTGACTGTAGCAGGCAAACCAATGCCCTCGCCACTGGTTCTAGCTACTGCCCCATCATATGGACGCGATGTTTTTACCCCAAAATCGAGGAATTCAGGTATATTCGCCTCATACTCTGGTCCAGTGGTACCAGATCCTGAATCCTTCGCTCGGCTTGCGCTACCGTCCTCTCCTACTCCAAATTCCGAGCCTCCAGAGTTATCACGTGCTCGTGATGCACTTATTAATGAAGCTCGTTATCCACGCGCGCAGTGGCGATGGTTCTGGCGTTGTTGCTACCGAGACGAACATCTGCGGGAGTTCGATACTTTGAATCAAGTGAATAGGGATTCCAAATCGAGTGGAGGGCCGGATTCCACCGAGCCACGCAGATGGGCGGCATGGCCGGGTTCAGCAGCTGGACCAGGAATTTGGGTGACCTTACTTATGGCCATCGAACTTGTTCAGTGGATTTTCCTGCCGCTCGGACAACACGCCCCGGAATGGGTGGTGAAGGTCCACCGTGCGGTCTTCTTGATCCACAACTCGAATATTATGGGCTGGGTCTCAATTGGCTTGGTCGCTGTTATGATTATAGCCCTCGCCGTCCAGGTATGCCTCGATATAACCAATTATTTGCATATCAAAGACCGAAGGCGTGCTGAGCAGAGACTGTTCTTTGCTTTAACTGGCAGCTTTTTATTCGGCCACGTACGCATCGATCGTATCAGCCCTGGTGTACGGCGTGTGCTCTTCTTTGTCTGCGATAGTTGCTTCTTGCTCGTTACATTCCACTTGCTGAACTCGATATCATGCACGTACTATCCCGACGCTGCGTACACGTTCATCGATCCTGAAGTCTCTTGTTGGACCTCTCAAGGAAGTGGCTATGGAATTCTTGCGCTAATTGCTGTGCAAATCTATATCCTTGTCTCGGTTGTTCTTGTACCCAATGTTGTCTTGGCAGGTGGCCTGCTTCGTCAGGAACGTTATAAGCGGTCAGCGAAAGGGGCCATTCTACGATTTATTACTCAATATCTTAAGTGCATGCATCCATCCTTTATGCATGCCAGCTTTCACCAAGGAACGCAGGGCTTGGCGATGACCCGATCTTTAAGCTATGCACCAGGGGCTTACGATGAACTCGCGTTGCTCCATCAGTCTCAGGCTGGAGATACGGTTGTAAATCTTGGCCTCCCGCACGATGGCTTGATTACATATCATAACGAGAATATCAAGAACGACTGGCATCTCAGCGCTTCCAATATTGTTGGTGTTACCTTCCATCACAAATACTTGATGATGCAGTATTCAGTGAAATGCATTCTCTTGACAGGTTATATAGTCATCTTCCGCGAATTCTCTCATGGTGAGGTGTTCTTAGTTGTTGGTTCGTTTGCCCTTGCACTCCTTACAATCATTTGGATGAAGTACCCACAAACAATGCGAATCAGCCCATTTAAGGATGAAAGCGCGACGACTCAATTAGGTGCGGAGGGTAGAACGAGTACCATTAACATAGGTACGACCGCGCCAATTGCGTCTCCCATGTCGACAGTCAATCACCAATTTGCGAAGTTAACACAAGTCGACAGAGAGGTACTGAAGGAGGTCTCGTCGGATCTCAAGAGGCTAATCCAGCTCAGTGAGGAGAACACTCAGCGATACATGCCTTCTTCCTCTCGTTTGGTGGATTACTTTAAGATCAGCACGTTCTTACTGGGATCTTGGTCCGCACTCACCTCTGCTGTTCTCCGGAACTCACAAAACAGCTCCAGTGATCCACATCAACGCTGGCTAATTATGTGGCTTGCGGGTATCTGCTGGATTATTATCATGGTTACCCTAGTTTTCCATCGAGTTGCAATTGCTCAGTGGGTCGAACGCCAAGGCGGCTTCAGAATGTCGCTTTATTCTTTGTTCTTTGGCTGCGTCCCGTGCTGTTCACGAACAAAACCAGATTCATCCCACCCAGACTCGCCCCACCCAGAATCGCCCCACCCTGAATCACTAAGAGCTGCAGATCTAAGCTTGGAGGTCGATGTAGATGGTGCCTCTCGACCTAAGAAACAGTCTACTCTCTTTTCACGACTGTGCAGCGCCTGCTGCAGTAAGCACAGCCGCGAGGACTTGGATGTTGAATTATCACACTTCTCAATGCCTCGCCCACTACCTGCTCGTTCGTCTGGACCCCAATCTCCACCAGCCCCTCAAGCCCTGATGATCTCTGTCTCACCAAGTGGTCAGCACGACGTGGCTTCGAGCAGTTCACATCCTGTAGACGAGAAATCAGTCGCTGAGAGCACAACAGCTCCTGTAGGGGCTGAGCAGGACGGTACTCAGAGCGATACCCGCACGCCTCGCGCATCCGCTCGTGCACCCATAATCTCACCCACCGCTGTGGTTGACACACACCCCAAGCAGCGTCCTAGAATCGAAGGATATGGGTACACAATGGTACCCCCCTCACTACCTGAGAGTTCCTCCCGATTTAACTTCCATCGACAATCTGCCCAGCGATCCACCGACCCAGCTGCTCCGCGAGTCCGCTCCTTCGATGAAGAGATGAGTCAACTGATGGATCAAATAGCTGATCTCGAGCGATCGCTGAACTCAACTGTGGAGCGAATTTCGCAACAGCGTCTCGCAGCTCCTCTTCATCGCTTCGGGTACACAAGTTCGTCCGCTTCGTCTGGTACACGACTTACCTACTCACGTGAGACTATTTCTATCGCTGCAGCAGGTTCTGCATCCAAGGATGTTGATGGGAAGCTACAGCCATTCGGTTTCTCTTCACGTCTATATGCGAAGCACGCAGGTTCCAGCTCTTCGAACGCTTCGGAATTTACGGACTTCGCGAAGGAAATGACTTCACGACTGATTAACATCTCAAAGGACGGGCAGGCGGCCAAGAAACTAGTCAATCAACTCCTGCAGGACGAAGAGAGGGAAGCTCTTGACCGCAATGAGCGTCAGGCGCAGCGAGCGACACAACACTTACTCTCAAAGTCAAACTTGGCGAAGCGGGCTGCCGAGCGAAGCGAAGTCCTACTGCGAGCCCAGCGCTATATGGCATACTTGCGTACACTAGAAATGAAAAGGCAGGCGGCACTTTGGAACACACCACTACTCAGGGGCTGTCAGTACATTCGGGCTGAGTACCTTGCTAAATACCCCCACAAGTGTATTAAGATTACGGTCGAGTCAGAAACCACACTGGTGTTGCCAGATGGCACTGTCTATGCCCGTCTGCAGGGCATCTCTTCTGTCGCACAAGCACTTGAGCGCTTAAGCCAGCTGACTACACCACAATCCAGAGATCTCTCCACGCAAGCCCCTGAGACGAAAGAAATTCCAGTTGCCTCTGTTTCGCCCGCGCCGTCATCGGCATCGACCGAGCGCGTGCTCCTGAACACTGGAGAGGCAAAGACAATCGAGGGTGACGCCGTTCAACTTCCGAGCGTGGGTTCGAGTGCAGCGACGGTTCTGAAGCCAGGCAGTCGGATCATCGTTGTGAGCCGACGAATCCGCAAAGAAACGTATGTTTGCTGCGAATGGTGCGACAAATTCGCACGTGTCCAGTTCAATGCAAACTTCTATCCCGACCTCGCATTCGGACAACCCCCTAACTCGCATCACCCAGCCGTGTTGTATTTCCAACGAAAGTCTAAACAAAAGGGCGCACTACGTAAGCAATGGAGAGGATAATCATTGCGTGCATTCAGATGTGCACGCTTCTATGTAGTCTAGACCAAGCACTACAAATGGATGGTATTGGGTGTTCTTCTTACACCGCGGTGCGCAATGCATGCGCGGAGATCATTCCATCCCATTTCATCCCACCCTCTGTCCCCGATGGGATGAGATGTGTTGGCTCCTGTCCCAAGCCACACTAAATCAAACCACTAAAGTGTACCGTGATCTTACACTTTTCATTGTACAATACAGATCATCTTACCAGACCTAGTCACTGTTTTACGCATAGGCCGTTTGATTTCTAGCTATAATCGATCGATGATGGCTTGAACGAGCTGCGCACATGCATCCCATGCAGACCGACTCGAGCAATCAGGCATGGAATTTGAAAATTTCCAGCACATGCTGCTTCTTTTCCACCAGCTCGATTTGGCGTGACTCAGTCGTTGCACTGGGCTGTAAACTGTATAAATCAGTGTAGCACCGCATACATACTCTGTACAACGGCCTAAATTTGATCTTAGATCTATCATGTCCGTCGTCTGGGCCAAACTCGAAGGCACCGAGGATGATGAGCAGTCGGTAAGTTCTCATTGCGGACGGTTTCTCGCGCGTGTCATGACATGGTAATGCATTGCATTGTGCCCTGATACCCGCGTGCACGTGTGAAAGTCTCATCTTAGGCCGGATACCTACCTGCTTCCCTACACAGATCTCCCTCGACCAGCTTAACAACATCGATGATCTTAAGAAACGGATCATTGCAGAGCTGGGGATATTATACCCGCCCCGACAGGTGCACTTGCTAGCCGTGCGAGATAGCTCTAGCGGCAAGACTGAGAAACTCCCGCCACGACTCTCCATCGAGGAGGCCAATATCAGAGGCGAGTTGATTCTCGTGCGGGTGGATCCCACACAGACGTCGCCCACAAACCAGCGTGCACCAGCTGTGCCCTCCGTGTTTACACCGGCACCACCGTCCATAGTTGCTGACAGCACCAATCCTCTTGCCAAGACTCCACTGGGGCAGCGCCTTCGGTCGATCATCGATGAGCGTGAGGCACGCGCACTGGCGACCTCAACCTCGAGTACGGGGGCAAGCCGCCTTGCAAGTACCCTGTCACCTAAGGGCCCCACGCAAGCCGCGCCTGCAACACCGATCACGACACCTTCGCAGGTACCCACGGATGTGGCTCATGACAAGCCTGTGGCTACTTCTCAGACGCGTCCAGCGCCAGCTAAACAACAAGTAGAGCCTAAGATGTCTGATGATGCTCCAGATTTGTTGTTCCAACGAGTCCTAGACTGGGATACTGAAGTCTTCCCGGAGCCAGCAAGCTCAGCAAAGGAGTCCGGCGATAAGACTACAGATGAGAAAACCGCTGGATCAGCGAACTGGAAACCACTCAGCGTCAATGAGGCTGCGAAGAGGTGGCGAAACTTTCCTCCAGAACTTCGTCACGAAATCAGTCCATTCTCTACGCTCGCTGAGTGCGAAAACGCAACACACCTCGATCTCGGGTATCTCTTCCGAGCACAACGCCAGAATCAGCAGGCCCGCGAGCCAATTGCCTCGTGGTCGTTGCGTAAGGCAGTCAACGAGGCGATCCAGTTGGCCTGTAAGTTGGCTAGCTTGATCGATACAGAGACGGGCGCGCTCCCCCCACTGGAGCGATTGCTCTCGCCAGACATTCTACCCAATCTAATTACAGCGTTACGCTTGGATTCGGATGTTACTCAGCTTGGTTGTGCGCAGAAGTTCCAAGAGTTCTTGTTGGATTGTCTGGAGGCGAGGCAGAACGCGGGTGAGCTCGATGGGCCGGATGTGATTCTTGTGGATACCGCCGCAGCAGGTACATCGCGATCATCGAGTGATACGTTCGAGCCCGAGCTGCGTTACAGAGCTGAAGCTGACGTGTCTTTTGAGCAGGTTGCAGTAGCCAGTTCCCTTGGAGGTCTTGTTATGGGTGCATTCCAGGGTCTTCTGTTTACTTTGGCAAGGTGCGCAGAGAACTATGACGAGGCGACGAACCCATTGGTTGCACTAAGTTCGGTCGCATCTCGCCTTGCAGAAAGTCTGGGTCGACCGGCCATCGCCGTCCTCACTCTGACATCCACTGCAGACTCGATCGACCAGGGAGATTCAACCACCCTGGATGAGATCGACACAATTACACGTCCCCACGTGTTAGCTGCTGTTCTTCGATTACACGCAGGTCTGTGCGGGCTACGTGCGTGCATCAAGCTGCGCGCTCGACACCAAGCGCTGCAACGGGAGACCATGTCCAATGATGAGGGTGATCAGCCGTCGATACTATCTGTTACTACAGCAGCGCTTCGCCAAGAGGTGGAGCGATTCGGCAAGCTTGAATCCGCCTTCAAGTTCATTGATCAAGGTTCAAAGGTCCTGGTACGGGCCGCCACGAACGGCGTAAGCGGTGCAGATTCTAATGCACTCGTGTCGGGGACCTCGCCCTCGTCAATGCTCGTTCAGTTCCTTCCAAGCATGGCTCGAATGTGCATTGAGTTAAGTGAGTTCGAGAGGGCTGCAAAGCTCTTTTCCTACCTCGCATCGGCGGCTTTGATCGAGTTACGGCAGCTCACTCCTCAGCTCCACAATCCAGATTTGAAGCCTGAAGCATCCAAGAGCCAGCGTTCGATGTGGACAGCAATGCATCAGGCACACCTCGATGAAGCCAAGTGCTACATGAATCTGAGATGTCCAGCACTTGCTGCTGCTCCGTTGAAGCGCAGCGATGAACTCTACGAATCTCCTGAGTTTAAAGACCTGGTATATGATGTGCTGACGAATCCGACAACAAAGGTTCCAGGTGCGCTGGAGAGTAGGCTAACAAGCTTGAATATATTAGGAACGGCATACGCAATGGACTCTAAACATTCAGAGGCACTGGTGTACTGGGAGAAGTGCGCTTCGCTTGCAGCGAGTTATGGGCTTCCGCAGGATCCTCGGCTGAAGAACAACATAATGGCTTGCCGTCAGCAACTACGAAGGTAGAGGAGCTCGAGCGGCGCGCTGAATAAGTGATAAATAAATGTATTATGCATAACTAGTGGTATTAGGCTGCTCGAAGTGCTTCGCTTTGACGGCATAGTCGCTCTACTTTAGTATTACTCTTCGTCAGCTCTGGATGCACTCAACATTTGATTCGGTAAAAATTCCTCGGTTAAATAATCCCAGCGATAGTTCAAGACAGATTGAATTTCGAACTTCGTACCCCGCTCGAGCATCTTCTCGACTGCAGTGACAATCTCCTTATCTCCCAGAGTGTGAGCATCTTCAATGACCTTTGCAGCGACGGACCGATCCAACCTAGTTAGCTCGAGTTCGTCAATTCTGCTGTCGCGTCTTGACGCTGTGCTGGGGTTCTCTTCTTCCCAGCCGGTTAGGGTGGCATCCACGCCTTTGCTCTGATCTGCTCGACTATTCGACAGCAAGTACTCCAAGTCTTGATGCCGCATGCCGATCCAACGTAGAGTTGAGATGGCAAGATCAGCGTGGCCTATGCACATCCGAGTTCGCTTAGCAGCCGCTGGATCGTGAACTCTCGATAATCCGTATCGATATCGCATCATAATGGCCGCGCCATGAGGATTGCAGTCGAAGAGTCCGAAAGGCTGCAAACCGAGTTCGGTGCAAAGACGGTAGGCAAGCAGTTGAACCCCATAAGGTGGGAAGCCATTTCCAGTTATCACGATGACAGGAAACTTCGATGTGAAGTGAGTCGTGCGCAAATGTGTTAGGATACCTTCCTTTTCAACAATTAGACAGAGTCGGGCCGTCGTCTCGTATCTAACATCCGGATCGGATAAGGTCTCGTCAATGATCACTGGACTTGAAGACGCGTCCGCAACCACTTGTCCGTCTCGAAGAAACTGTATCGGGCCTAGAACGCTGCCTCGAGCTGCAGCCACGACACCAAGCATCCTTCGCTTCACACCGAGTACCGAGGCCAGTTCGTTGACCGTGCTATCAAGTTCGTATTGCGCCTTGAATGTGTCCATTCTAGAATAGTATGCTGCCTAGAAGACGTGGAGCAGCCAAGCGGGAAGATCTAAGGATCGGAGTGTACACTAGCTAGAAAGAAAATGTCAGATAAAATACACACAGGTGCCAGACCGAAACCAGAGCGGGCAAGTTCAAACGTACTCGTAGTGTGCGTTCTCGGCCACTCTGCAGCGTCTTGAATGCGAAGTTGGCTGTCGCCCAAAGTTTCCTATGTCTGCGAAGGGTTGATGCCTGGAGCCTGCAGCCACGTCGCGCTAGAGCCCGCTTAGAGTCAGCATCGGGTAGCAGGTCCACCAGCGAGATCCCACTGTTCGGGTCACCGTTCTCGTCCGTGCCTGGAATCGGAGTCAGAAATGACTAAAGAGGGTTACCAATGCAATGGGAATAAGTCGTGAGTTCTGAGACTGGATTCGAAGCAGCAGCGAAATAAACCGGACCATACAGGCCATGATGCATGAAGCCATTTACCTACCTCCGTCTTGAACTCAGGAGCTTCGCCGTGGGCGAGCTGCGTGAGGTACTCCAAGGTCAGGTTCTCGAGTTTTTCCAACATGCGTGCTTTTTGCTCGTCCATGGTGAGTGCACGCGAGTGCTAAGCGGCCAGTGGGATAAAGGCTTTCACAAATAATCAAATTGACTATTTTAATCGCAATGAAACCACGTTGATGGACCTATACCAGAAATGTATCAGTGACGTTGGAAAATCCGATTGAAGACGTTGGAAAATGGGGTATGCTCATATTGCGCGGGCTTCCCACATGGGAGTGAACTTGAAAAGAGTACCATACCTCACAACACAGTGGATTACAGTTTATGTCTCCGCCAAAATGCCGGCAACCCCTTCAAGTCGCACAAACCGTGCCTGAGCGGATGGTCGGGTTCAAGGAACCTCGTTGTGTACTCGCGGTTGCCGCTTGTGCAGATGATATTTACTCATTGTAGCGGATGGGAAGCGTTCTGGCACAGCTATATCCGAACGATCATTCCACGGCAGTATGGATAACCATCGCTTTCCCAGCGCAATACATCCAACTCTCATTGAATTTTGATACTCGAATTCGAACTCTGGTTCCATACTCGCAGCATGTTGCGAGTCGACTCTTGTTCTAATGCAGCCTATTCCGCACGTGCGACCATTTGGAGAACGTCTAAACGCCCGTGCGCGTGCGTGAGGGACGTGCGTTTGCTGCGTGCGGTTCGTGCGTTTGTCCCGACGAAGCGCGCACGTTGAGAGACGTCGATAGTGACGTCAGGAGTCAGGAGTGGCGTTGTCAGGCGTCCCGCCCACCCGTCTGCCCACGGTATGTGAAGAGTAGGGCAGTAGAATAGTATAGTATAGGTGTAGATCACACGGATCTAAGCCTGGATCGGTTCTGATACACGCGACGCGTGCATGGTGTATAATATGCATGCACATTGTATGGTATTTATTGGTCTAAAATCATGAATACCATCTTCTAGTCATACCCAATTTAATTGTGCCCAGGCTGAAAGTACGGAAAAAATTGCCCGTCGACAAGGCTGTGCAGGGTTGCAATGCCGGCCGATTGCGACGCATGTGCTGAGCGCCGAGTTAGTATGTGGATACTATGTGATGTATTACATTATACAACACAATATAATGTATTCTTCCAAGTCAAACACTCACGATTTGACGAGAATATGATGCAGAACTCTAGCTCCAACTCCGGAACGGTAGAAGAAGTGTATATATATCTATCTATCTATCCAGCTATCTACGCCTTGGGCCTCACGATGTAACCCTCCACCCCTCCATGCTTGCGAGTATAGACAGGCACAAGTGCATCCAGCCACGCAGACTCCTGGGCCCGGTGCGCCAAATCACACTGCATCACACCGCATCACACCTCACACAGTCCGTTTGCTATTCGGTGTTGGAGTGGACTGCGGAGGAGTCGTGACGTTCGTGTGACCGAGAGGGAGCATAGCATAGGATTGGATAAGAAGGACGCACAGCTGCAATGTCCTCGCCCGTCGTAGTAATCCACGCTGACCCAGAGGATTGCGCACACCTCACTGAGGTGGACTCGAGGGAGAATGCGACTGTTACTGGGCAGGATACCGAGAAGGCAGACAGGAGCAATGCTCAGCCCTCAGACATTGCCATCGTTGTAGGACCTAAGAGTACTCCTACTTCCGCTGCTGGAGTCTCCGCGGCGACCGAGGACGATGAAGGCAAGCAGGAGAAAGTAGCCTCAACTGCAGTTTCCGAGGCCAGTAAGGACCCTGAGGAGTTTGGGAAAGCAGAGGAGGCAGCAGGGGAAGACGTACCCGCCATTCGCTTGCGAAACTTTAATCTGTATGTCCGCAACGCCATGCACACACCAGACAAGAACGCACCTGTACAGCATAACGTCAAGGGTATCGGTACGGAGGACGGCGCGACTCTCCATATTCTCAAGCATGTGAATGTCTCCTTCCCCAAGAACCAGCTCACTGCGCTCATGGGCCCTTCGGGTTGTGGCAAGTCGACTTTACTTGCATATCTTGGTGGACGTCGTCAAGCCGCTGGCACACAGGTCTTCGGTGAAGTGTACTACTGCGGGCACGATATGTCCGCCGCCAACCCACAGAAGATCACGATTGCAGATCTCGCTGGTGATGCCACGTCGCTGTGGCACTCACGACTCAGTAGCAGTGATCCCACTCACCAAGAATTCTTTAATGAGCGACTCCCACGCGTGGGCTTCGTACTCCAAAATGACATGTTGACACCGACGATGACTGTGTACGAAACGTTGCTTTTTGCTGCACACATGACTCTCGTGCGCAAACATCCAAACCCTGCGGATCGCGAGGCAATCGTTGAGGATGTTATCGCAGCCCTTGGTCTCACGGAGTGCCGGGACACTTTGATTGGCGGACCAGAGCTCGCTGGTTGTTCGGGTGGTGAACGCAGACGTGTCTCGGTGGGTGTACAACTTTTGACCCAACCCGACATCCTCCTTTTGGACGAGCCTACTACTGGTCTCGATTCAACTTCTGCCGCGTCACTGGTTCGTTTGCTTCGGTCACTTAGCCGCGGTGAAGTAAACATCGGTGGTGGTTTGAAGTCAAAGCTCAAGTGGAAGCCCATGACAATTATCGCCGCGATTCACCAACCACGTCAGGACGTCTTTGAGCAATTCGATCATGTCTCGCTGATGAGCCGAGGTGTGATAGTCTACGATGGCCCGCGTGAAGCTATGGGACCATATTTCCACCGAATCCATTACCCAACTCCGGCGCGCATGAATCCTGCAGATCATTACATCGACGTATGTTCCATCGACGTTCGCTCACCCGAGGCAGAAGTCGTGAGTACGAAGCGTTTGAACTACCTCGCTGTGGAGTGGTTCGTTTCACCTGAAGGCAGACGGCTCCGAAATCCTGAGCCTGTCGAGCGTTTAGCAGCGGCGCGACTGCGTGTGAAAAAACCACATGGGGAGGTTTCCACCCACAAATCGGAAGAGGTCGTGACCTCGGTCTCTGTGGCGTCGGAGGCACCACCGTTTTTCTACCAGCTAAAGTGGCTGCTCTGGCGTTGGGTTAGAATTATGTATCGTGATAAGGATGCGCTTTGGGGCAACTTTGTCCAGGCAGTCACCACGTCCATCTTGCTTGGTATTATCTTTTTGAACCAGGGCCATAATGAGCAGGGTATCCGCGGACGCACCAGTGTGTGCTTCTCACTTAGTATTCTTTATGCTTATACTGTGCTGTTGATCCAACTCACGCTCCAAGTTCAGCAAATCAAAATCTACAAACAGGAGGCAGAGGCGAACTTCTATCGCGCGCCCGCCTTTATGTTGTCACGCGAAATGCTCCAGTGGCCCCTTTACTTCGTTTTATCAATGATCTACTCCTTGACGTTGCATGGAATGGCGGGCTTGAACTCTTCGGAGCCCTGGTACCGTTGGGCTGTCGCAATCTTCACGTACGGTTCCACACTCAGCATGTGTGCTCTCAGTTCCTTGTCGGTTGCAATCTCAGCTGATTATGAAATCGCCACAATGTTCGCTAACTTCTACTACCTCTTCGGTGCGTTCTCAGCAGGTTTCTTCGTCGCGTACGACTCGATTCCCCTCGTAGTGCGCTGGGTCAGATACATTGAGCCCTTCTACTATAGCTTTATCAGTATGGCCCACTTAGAGTTCCACGGAGTTGCATTCGATTGTCCAAACCCAGGTTCACCTGAGTGCGCTCTTTATACTGGAGATTATACTTTGCAACAGATTGGCGTGCCCCTGGAAGGGCATTACGTGAAGAACATGCTAATTTCACTCGGAATTACTCTTGCGATGTATGCGGTTGCTCTTGTTATTTTGATGATCAAGGAGTACTTGGCGGCTACTTTCCCATCAGTGATTCCAACCATGATTGGCGGTGAAATGACTCCGAAGCGCCTTAAGCTCATTGAGGCAATTGCGACGATGCGGGTCGAGGATGAATCCGAATTGCAGGAAGGCAGTAAGGGCATCAAGCTACAAGTCCGAAATGACTCAGTGGTGCAGTTCCAGACGTTCGACCGAGATCAATTCATCGAGACAGCCGAGAAGTTACTGGATAAGATCAAGCGACGCACAACTGTCCATCCCAATGTCCAGGCGGCGCTTGAACTCTCGATTTTGTTAGCAAGAAGCCATTCAAGCAAAGACGGTCCTTGGGTGCCCATTCCAAAGGGTTTGGTCAGTCTCCGTGCGATGAACATCAAGCTACACCGTACCTACCACGACATTGTCGGAGGTCACTCAGCAGCTGAACACAAAGAGAATGGCCCGAGCCACTTCGCGAACGCTGATCCGTTCAAGTGGATTTCATTTAGCCAGATCGAGAGGTGGCTTAGTCGTGAGCCTGTGGTTGTTACCTTAAAGGATCTTTCTCTCGGCGTGTTGACCCCTGCAGCATCCACAGAGGCCGCCCAGTCTCTAGACCAAGAGTCACCTAGCTACCCCGAACTACCCGAGGATTCAAGCCCACGAGCGCTAGTATCAAACAAGGACGCTGATTACGACGATGAGAAGGAGGCAGGGGGTAATAATATCGTTAAGCTGCCGCCTTCTACGGCTGAGAAGGCTGCAGCGAGGGCGCGTAAGGAAAACGCCCAATTGAAGTGGCTCTTCCAGACCCTCAACGTCGAGTTTAAGCCCCGTGAGCTGTGGGCGATTATGGGTGGCTCTGGTTCCGGTAAAACAAGCTTGCTTTCATTCATTTCGCAAAGACTCGACATTGACACAAAATCGATGCCACCTTTGAGCCAACTAGAGGCTGCACAGGACGACGCAGTTGAAAAGATGAGCATGTCGAGCGGATACAAATACTTCGGTGGTCTATATTTCAACGGAGAACCCACGTCCCTAAAGCTTGCGCGACGATATGTTGGTCTAGTGACTCAACACGATACCCTCTTGCCAGCTCTTACCGTCCGTGAGACTCTCATGTTCGCGGCACATCTGCGACTGCGCTTGCCACAGGCTGCGTTGAATCGATTGGCCAAGGCTCGTTCCAATCCCGACCTAGGAAACCCGCCAACTGCTGAAGAGCTTCGTGAAGCATGGATTTCTGCACGTGTTGATAACCTCATTCGCGAACTCGGTCTCTTAGAGTGCCAGAACACACTTATTGGAGGTGAAACCGTCAGCCAGAAGGGTCTTTCGGGTGGTCAGAAGCGTCGTGTTACGATCGCGCTACAGATGCTTACAGATCCAAGTGTGTTGCTTCTTGATGAGCCAACCTCGGGTTTGGATTCTTTCATGGCATATAACGTCAGTCAAACCCTCAAGCACATTGCAGTGGATAAGGGCCGAACTGTGATTGCAACCATTCATCAACCACGTGTTGACGTCTTCTCCACATTTACACATTGTGTCATTATGTCCAAGTCTAATGTTGTGTATGTCGGACCAACGAAGTTGCTCTGGAATTATTTTACCACGGTACCCAAGCGCCACTTACAGTCGTTTGTGACTACTCCAGTTGAGATTCCGGACTGCCCCGAAACGCACAGCGTTTCCGACTGGGTCCTTGATATTTGCACAGTCGATACTACTACTCGAGAGTCTGAAGATGACGATGGCACCTTCCGAAGCATGTCTACTCATGAGGCCATCGCACAATCCGTGCACAAGGACAAGATCCGAATCAAGGCATTTGCGCGTATTTGGCAAGCATACGAGGCTGTCCGCAAGCATCCTGAGGCACGAAAGGCTTTTTGGGCACAGGGCGAAGCCTACTACGGAGAAGAAGCGCAACAACTCGTTGCTTCCCGTAGCCTTATGGTCGAGCACGACGCATCTGAGGAGCTGTATGAAACCGTGTGCGAGAGATGTGGTACAGAGTACACGATCCTTCAATTGCGATCCATTTGCAACCCCCAAAACACTCATGTTCCATCGGGCGAGGAGCAAGTTGACTGCCAGAGCTCAGAGTATCCCTTGCCACAAGGTCTCCACAAGTTTGTTTGCCGCCCATATCCACCATCGCCAGAGGTCGGCCCTGATAACACAGGGGTAACCGCATCATTGGTCCCCCCTCTAGACACTCCTCTCATGGAGGCCAAACACGCATCGGCGCATGACACTCGGCCTTCCGAACTAACATTATCCTTGGCACAAGCTGGAGGCGTGGGAACGTCCGAGCCCAATGCTATGGTTGTGCATTCTGAGGCCCCAAAATCCTTAAGCACCAAAAACCTCGTTCTTGGAGCCAGCTACACAACAACGGCAACCACCACTTCAACGACTACTTCAACTACTCCCACTGCGATTGTCACGACTGTGACAACCACGACGGTGATTACGACTACAACTCCTATTATCAGTGGTGACATCACTGTCTACAATGATCAGGATGAGTCCGAAGTGCAGGATCTGCAGGAGGCGGATGTCTGGCCGGCGTACAAGGTGCTGATGAGCAGGTCGATGGTAAACCTTCAACGCCAGCCAATCATCTTGACCACTCGTCTGAGTCACGGTATCTTCTATGGTTTATTCACGATCCTTTTCTTTACACCACTAAGCAAGTCCCAGATCGGCATGAGAGATCGCATCGGTGTTCTCACCTCGCTTCAGAGCTACGGCTATGTTGCTGTCATGAACTGTCTTGCCATGTTCCCTCAGGAGCGCGACCTCTTCCATCGCGAGCGCAGTGACGGGCTTTACGGCGTTGCACCGTTCATGCTAGGGTACTTTACAATCGAATTCACTGTTACGGTAGTCAGTGTTTTCCTAACCACAGTCATGTACGCTTTCCCTGTTCAACTTTCGCTCATTTCATACGCCGAGAACTACTGCGCTTTTGTTTTCGCACTGTTATGTTTATCTTCTTTCGCAGAATCTTTATCTATTGTATGCTTGGTTCTGTGTCATCATCCAAGCTTTGCGATGGCCGTTATTACGATTGTCTATAATGTCCTCGAACCAATGAGTTCGCTGTATTCTCCCGAGGCCAACATGTGGGCACCTATCAGAGGCCTAGCACGAATCAATCCACTCCGTTACTACGCACATATCGCAGCAAGCGTTGAGTTTAAAGATACAACATTTTATTGCAAATCTGACGAGCTCGTGGGTGGTGTGTGCCCATTCACAAACGGCCGCGACTATATCGCCACCTTGGGCTACGACCCCAGCGAGCTTGGCGAGAATATCGGCATCCTCTTCTGTCTCGTTGTTATCTATCGGTTCTTGGCTGTACTATGCCTGAAGTACCAGTGGCGACGCATCCGCGCCGCGACTGTGGAATAATTGTCTGCTGCTTCATACTAGAGTGAGAACGTCAGTGGCTGGATTACCTTGTACCCATCTCGTAGAGCTATCGAGGGACTCAAGGACATCTTCATGTGACGTTCACTATCGTTAATTACGTTTTGTGCTTTCTATTAGTTTTATCGTTCTGTCAATAGTTGTCCTGAGTGGGAAGCATTCTCCTGTTACATCTCCTGAACCTTCCCGCCCCTTTCCCTGTTGGAAGAATAAATCCACGAACTTCTACGTTTCCGATCCTCGGGAGAAGCTGAACACTGTGGAGGGTATCAAAGGGATTTCGGGTACTGGGTCGATAAGACAACTCAGAGTTAGCGATGGCCTCACCTATCCCTCAATTATAGATCATCGCTGGCGCGCCTACTGAGGCAAGAGCAGCTTGGGATAAGGTTGGTGGATAGGAAAAACGCAATGACATTGACAATGACAATGACAATGCTCATAACTCCCCAGACCGGCCAAATAGCGATGATTGCCGTGACGAAAAAGACAGCAACTGCACCACTTGCGGTGCCAATCGTCTTGGGAGCCATCTCGAAGTAGTCACGAGGAGCGTCCTCTAGAAAAGGGGTGAGAGAAATGGATGCATTGCATGAATGGGCATCTGAATGCTCATAACCAGTTAGGTTTCATATTACAATGGCTGATTCGAATCTGAGCACAGCTATACGTGACCACACATTGACGAGATGATGCGACACGAGAGGGAAAACGGGTTATGGGGATGAACGTACTGACGATAGTGGGATAAAGGACAAGATATGCAATACAGGCGAAAAGCACAACCACGCTGGCCTTGGCCAGGAAAAGTGGGAGCTGGTAGGGGCGCGGATCCGTCGTGACCACCCGCCAAATATCACCATAGTACCACATGGCTCCTGCGACGATGAGCCAGAAGAGCGAGGTCATGACATCAAAGAATCGATTATCAGGCCGTTGAGCTTGCCTAGAGTAGGTTCAGGATTCAGGGTCAGATTCAGTACATTTCTCATAGATGTTCCAGTACGTATGCATATACCTCGGCTTGGTAGGGCCACTTACTTCCTACGTCGCTCTTCGGCTGGGTTGTGCAGTAGAACATCTTTTTCTGGGTCACGCCGGTGCATGATTGAGTCTAGACATGTGCGTAGAAAGCGAGAAGTAAATTATTAGGCTTCAAACTAGCCCATGTATTGCGTTATTGCAAGCATAGAAATGAACTTCGAATGGATGGATATGAATTCATCCACCCAGTGGATAATATTCGGGCACGCAGGACATCTTAACCGAGCCGAATCGAACTGGAACTAGGCGAAACGTGCACATAGCAGAGAAATAGATACAACAGCCGTAAGCATCTCATACCTATCAACTAGCTTATACAATCTGAGCCGAATATCTATCGCTTCCTGCATTAAGCACGCATTCGCATTGAAGACCAACCTTTAGAAGAAGATTCTGCTCGTCTTGGTATTGGATGCTCGCATGATGGTTGCGACACCATTTGTCCTTGGTTTGTGACTGGGCATGCCTGCTCCAGGCGCAATAGTTCGTTGCATGGATTTCGAACCTGAAAAGTCACCAACCGGAAGCGATAGTGTTTCGAATGTTAATCGCTGAGTGCTTGATGCTGAAGACGTTGCTGCAGCGACGGCCGGGATTGTGCTGCTCACCGTACTCGTAGAAGAAAGTCGAGCAGTCTTTGACCGCTTCGTATACTCCCACCCGGGTGCTCCAGGGCGGTATCTCAGATGCTTGACCTTTTCGGCGGACTTGGAACCCGCGACTCCCTCGTTTGCACTGGTTTCAGAGAAGCTCTGACCATTGATAGACGGCAGGGCCTGGGTCTGAACTCTTCGAGTTTGGTTCGCTGAGGGCTGTGCTGGTGTATAATCGCGTCGTCGGAGATATGAGAAAACGAGGGAGCTGTTGGCAGATGGTTCACGCCGAGTCTCCGGTGGGATTGATTCATAGGCTTTCGCCGAACCTGAGTAGTGGTGTTTCTCTTCAGGGGGAGGGAGGGAATAGTCTGGGAAGGAAGACGAGCTGACAGAATAGCCCGTGTTGGCAAGACCACTGCAAAGACCCAAACGCAGCGGCGTGCCATCAAAGTGTGTCCATTGGCGAGGCGCTGCGTTCTCAATGAAGGGTTTCGCAAGCTCGGGGAACTTGACGGCGAACCTCTCACCCTGGTAGTCTTCTCGCCAGGGATACTTCAGCCGTCTTGGGTCACCCAGCACATCCTCCGGTAGGTAACTATCTAGCCCGGTGAACAGCGGTGACCTCACGAGGTCATAGCTCCACTTGTTTCCCTACAAGCACGCGGGTAAGTGTGCGGAGTCGGTCGAGTTGGTGAGTCGGTTTCATGGCGCAGCGCAGTGGTGAACGCTAACTCAAGACGCATGAAGAAGCAAGGAGGCACGACAGTTCATATGACACGATCGAGCTGCACAGACTGCACAGTGTCGAACCCTAGGCGCACAAGAAACGGTCAAGCATGGGTCGGGGATCTTGTCGTCATAAACTTACCAGGTAAACACTCCCCTTGGAGGACATTGCTCGAGGGTCTAGATCGAGGTTACAAGTAGTATCATGCCATAAGAGGAGAATTGTGACACCAGCATTAATCCTCACGACCTACTTCACGCCAAATTCGAGTCCGAAATTGTCGACACAATCTTCCTCGATCTTCCGTTTCTCACTTAGTGAGGTGACCTGATCAGGCCAAACTGACCTGCGATGGTGACAGCGACTCCCCATCTGAGGTGCCTACATACATGGAGGCGGTGAGTGACAGATTATGATGCATGCATTATTGTGTATACATCTACAAATCCTTCTGCGTCCTCCAATACAACCTCACCATGCAAACCATACATGCACGAGCTCTCATTTTGAGATCGAAGAACAAAGCGGGGAGGATGACTATTTGTATTAGGGGGAGGAGGGAAACATGTGTAATCAAGTTAAAAATACCGAAAAGGGTGTAGAAGAAGGTTAAAAACCGACGTCCACTACGCAATTGTACAGGCGGAACTGTTTGCTTGCGTGGCCTTCGCCAGATTAAGTGACTTTTGTGAAGGATCGTGCTGCTCGTAATTGGTAATCCTAGCAGTGATCGAGGACTGCGATGACGCCTCAATGTCGGCTTGAGTGAGAGCCACACCGGCAAGCTCGGCTGCAACGCGCCGGAACATGGCACTCACCATATCATTCATACGAGCCGAAACGAAGAATGAGGCAAGGGAATTGTCGGTTGCAAAGCGTTGGTGAAGATCGGGTCGAATCATGCGCATGTGGGAGAGATCCATTTTGTTGCCTACGAGGGCGATGTACGGCAGCGGACTCTTATCGAATACACGGGTGACCACGGCGAGCCATTCGTCGATGTTGTGGAAGCTTTGACTGTTTGTAATGTCATAAACCAGGAGCACCGCTTGGGCAGCGTAGATGTAGTTCTGGATCATTTTTGAGCCGATGGTCTGACCTCCAATGTCCCAGATGTGAAGAGAAACACGTACTCCACCGGGAAGGTCTATCCGCTTCTTGAACAAGTCCAATCCGAGTGTTTGCTTGTACTGACTCTGGAAATCGTCTGCGCAGAGCCGATTGAGAAGACTTGATTTACCAACAGCGCCATCACCTAGTACAACTATTTTGTACTGGAGCAGCTCAAGTTCGTCGCTGAAGCCGTCATCCAGGTCCAGTGCGTGAGGCACTCGCTGTGGGGCGGCGTCCTGGTCACTCTCTGCGTCTCCCACGGAGGGCCGAGCCTCACTTGTTTGGTCGGAAGTGGGCAACTTGGTTTCTGTGAACTCTTCTTCGGCGCCCTTGCTCGCGTTGGAAGCGGCCTGTGTGTCTGAGTGGCTCATATGTTGGGTGCGGCTCCGTGTACTGTGCTATTGTCTACCCGTCTATCCTATAGCAGCCCGCCTGTCGGCTTAGTTCTGGATTCAGTCGTTGAAGTGGCTCTCGGGTAATTTGGAAATGTGACGAGAAACGGGTGTGGGTGGGAGGCCTTCGCGGATTCAACGTGTTTGATGTGTGTAGCAAACGCGTGAATACACTATAAGCAGGAGAAACCTCAAACTCTTTCGGTGCAAACCCGATTTCTGGATTGATGGCCAATGTGGTTTTCTCAGTAACTGCTGATTGTTTGAAGTAGGGATATCTCGCCTCGTGCCAAGTGCTACTCAGTGCAGCACTATTGATTTGAATAAGCGCTGCCATATAAATCGATTAATGATGTTTTGTTCTTCCGCTGCGGATCCCTTACGAGTTGCATATGTCGTGTACCACACGCGCCGTTACACTTTGCAGTAGTATTGAGGACTACGTGCACTCACATGCAGGCCCGTGACCCCAATCCACTCGAATCTGTAGTACTAACGGTCCCGAACTTCCCCTCAGCATGAGTGCGGCGGTATCTTCCAACACTTCTTCACTGGCATTCGCCCCGACACAGACCCAGTCTCGTGTTGATGGTAATACGACGTATAGGCGGTTTCCCTTAACGCACGAGCAGCTTCTGCAGATTCCTCAGACATTCCAAAACACACTGACTCGTGGCCCCGACGGACGCTTAGAGTTCGGCTATGTTGATCTCGAAACCGCACGTCGACGAATTGAGCAGAAGCACAAGTGCTCGACCTCGACCTCGAACCTGACTCTGCCTTTGTTGACAGCTGCAGACAACCATAGTCACCATCGCCATTACCAGCACAGTGCTGGAGCCAATGAGACACCTTTCGAACGACTCACTCGACTCACTACGCTTGCTGCACGCCGAGCTGAAGAGCACAAGCAGGCACGGGTGCTTCGCAGCCAGACCACGTCACTGGCCAAGTCGAAGACCTCCTCTACCGCCACAATGTCCTCTACGGAGCGCGCCAAACTCTTTTCACAGAAGGTTCTCACCGCACGACGAAGAAAGGCTGAAGCAAAGGCACGGCACGAGGCGGCCAAGGATCAAGTTGGGGTTGAGGTCAAGGACTCTGTAACTCACCGTTCACTGAACCCACAAAGTGCGGTGATGACGCACCGAATATCCCAGTTCGTGAGACCAGATGCTGCAAGCTCTGGTCGGTGCCTACCACCTGGTTACACTGGTCATGTGCAAGGCGCTATCTTCTCATTGGGTCGCACCTTCGGCTCCATCGCCCGCGATGTTTTCAATTACCAAGATCCTAATGCTCCTACCAAGCCCACGTATCGTGAGTTTTTTGACTAGGCTAGGCCTGCACCAATGTTGTCATGGGCGCGCCGTCTGTGCCCCTGCTACCAAACACGTGATGTGTCCCGCACATGGTTCAAGGCTCGCGGCTTAGTCAAATGAAGCAAAATCCGAACACAAATCACTGTATGTCCGTGTTCCCTACCATAATCCATACAAAAAAATCAAAGCGGACGGAGAAACTGGTACGCGAGGACGCATCACAGAGACTGTCAGAGAGTGACAGCAACGAAACAAAGCGAAACAAGGCGATCCTCCTTTGCCAGTTCTAGTAGTCAAACGGAATGCTTGTGAATCCTAGCGAGTACGACGATCATTCTACGAATCAATAAATCAATCATTAGTGTGGCGATCTGACGCAATCACACCATGCAATGAACGAATGATGCATCTGCATAAACCATATGTGGTATGAAACTGGAAATTGATAATAGCACTGAAGAGATGTTGCTAAGAGGACGGGCAGCACGGGAATGAGGTATGATCTAAGCGATTGGCGCAACAGTTATGATCCCATCAGGTGCGAGGGCAACGCTCAGCTGTACAAGCCAGAACACAATCCAGGCTGCCACGACTTGTTCTGGTGCCGTGGGCGCGACTAGTGCCGCCAAACGGGCATTGATCCTGGCTTGTTGAGCAATGTGCGACAGAATATGGCTTGAAAATGATGAAGTAGATGAGTTACGACGAATATGACCTTCACCAGGCATCCAAGATACTGGATCTCGAGGTGTCAGAGGTGACTCTGGAACACCTGCTGTCGCTCCTAGAAGTGACCTCTCAATGACAGCGATTGTCGAATCGCATAGACTAATGGAGCCACGTCTTGGAACTTGTGTCTGCGGTAATGTGGCCGAGCTCTGGTCATGCGACATCAGCTGCTGGACAATTAGAGGGTCACTCAGCACACCTTCTATTGCCGCGCAATACACTGTTTCTGCATTGGGGGAGGCCGATGAATGCAGCAGCGGGTGCCTGAAGAGCGAGTAGCCAAGTCGTAGCAACAGACGGAGACGGGCCTTAGCGACTGAGGAATAGGATGAGAGTGTGGAAGCAGGTCGTTGCATTGAGACATCGTCCGGAATTTCCAGTGAGAACAAGATGCCTGAAACAATGCAGCGAATCTTCTCTTCGGCAGAAGGTTGGCTTAGTCGTGCACGCACCATCTCAGAGGTCAAGGGCAATCCGAGAGACCTGGCTTGATCCTCCTTTCCATAATCGGCGCCTACACTCACTTTCGCCTCCGAAAGGTCTCCAGAAGAGGTCGCGAGATCAGGAACAGTCGAGTCGCGACCCAATGGATAGCAAATCAGCGAGACCAATCGGGCAACCTGAGCCAAGGTGGCCCAAATATGCGGATGATCATCTACAAGATCGACGATGTCGACTAATCGCGTAGACGCGTCTGCTGCCTGGGTCTGCGACTCGGAAACTAAGTCAGCTCCCTGCATGAGGACAAAGGGTCTCCACCAAGGCAATTGAGCAGTGAGTGCAGAGTTGGGAACTAGATGTGCATTCCACCAGTCTTTTGTACGCTGGGCGAGCTCGATAATTTCATTTGATTGCCTAGGAGTTGAAGGCGTTGGAAGATCCATAGAAGATAGCCTTCCGATGTTGGTGAGAGAAACAAATGGCGTGGGTATGGTATCAAGGAAATCAAAGACTAGAACCATAATGTACGTAAATCCAGAGAGCTGCAGCCGATTGTTATCGTTAGGAGCTGCATCTACGCGTTGCAATAATTGTGCTTCGTGCATGAGTACAGACCGGAGCACGCTATAGTCCCCTCGGTTCAGTCGTTCCTTCAAAAACGCCACATACGCTTCCGTAGCCATCGACCATTTGCCAACAGCAGGTGGTGGCCATGGAATAGTTTGAACTTTGGGACTGGATGTCGGACCAACATGCGAAAGAGAGGACGCACTTGCAGTTGACAGCGCAAAGGATGGTCGACTCTGGAACCTCCCCTTGTCAACTTTGGGAGGAAGCTTAGGAGCTTGGCGAGCAGAGATCGGGGGAGACGGCGGTGCTTTGCTGAGGGTTTTCGATGAGGGACTCCGCAAGTGGCCAGGCTTACCTTGCCGACTGTGCTGTGGCATATGTCGGTGCCCGACAGAGCACGCGGTGGACAGCTCAGTATCGAAGCTCGGGGTCAAAGGATCAGATGGTGTGTTCAATGTACCGCTAAGGTCGGAAGCAAGGACCGGGCTTGCGTGTTGAGCCTGTTTTCCCTCGCGCTTCCGATTTCCAGCTCCAGAGACCGATTTAGCTTCGTAGGACGAATCATCCGTATCTACCGGGTGGGTTTTAGCTAGAGGTAACGCAGGCAAACTATCGTGCCACTCGTCGTCGTGAGGCAGAGCGGAACCCGTCCTCGTTCGACTTCGACTTCTAGTGTGGCTTCGCAAGCGCATTGAGGGCGAGGCAGGAAGTGCTCGAGATGGATTTCGGGTTCTGATCGAGTTAGGCATAGGCCTTCGCAACGGTGAGGCAGAGACATGGACTCCTCCCGCGCTGGGATGGTCAACACTGAATGTACGACTGCGGATATTCGTACGTGCTGATGAAACTTCCTGGACTTCAGGAACAGGCGAGTCTACAGCATCTTCGAGTGCAGGAGTTTGGCTTAGCTTCGTTAGAGCTTGGATCGCAACGCGAAGGGAAGCGGAACGATTGAAGGCGGGATGTGCTTGCAGGAGATCCATTGGGTCGCTCACATCGTCCCACGGGATAGGGCTGTCGCTTCCCACGCTTGTGGAAGCCTTCGTCTGCATTGCTCGTATTGGCACCCCGAACGCCAACTCAAAGAGCCAACTCTCAACTGCAATTTCCGCGCCGGGTGGCGATCTAGCAAGGTCCACAAGCGCACTCTCAGCGTTCACATTGGAGACTGCCGGATTCGCCTGATGTCTTGGGGTCTTGTAGATGACTGAGGAAAGGATATTCTGCTTGTCGTAGTTCCGGTGAATATATTGCGATAGCAATCCTTGCTCAGGATCAACGTCAAGCGGCGCGCTCTTCTGCTCTTCGGTTCGGTTGTGTGGCACACTACCCTTGTTACGCCGCTGCGGTACCACTGCAACGGAAAAGACCCCTCCTGCGACACCAGGATCCGGTAGGAATTGACCAAGTCGAGCAAACGGAATGATGTGGGGATTTAGACATGCAAATGCACAGTCAACACATGCTACAAGTATTTTGTGTGTGTATCTCAATTCCATGGCCTCACGTCCATGAAGAAGAGTTTGCTGTTTTTTGAGGAGAGATGTGAGGACAGGAGCAGGATCAGATGCATTAATCATTGTGCTCTTACTCTGCCGTTCGGCCACCGATGCAGCAGGTTTTGGCAAGATTAGAGGTGACGGTATCTCTGATGGTCCAGGAGTGCCAGCAGCTAGCACCAAGCTTGTTCGGGCTGTGGGAGTCAGCGCTCCCCGTGCGCTAATGATCGAGGAGCCTGAGCTTGTGGTCGTGCCCCTCTGGTTCAAACTGAGCGAGACTGATAAAGATCGGTGCATGGGTGAGGCCAACAGCGCTGCGATAGATGCGGGCACTTGGGGTCTAGCCGACGTCTCATCCTTAGCATCAATAGGTTCATCTCCTTGCCTACCCTGACTCTGTGCTTCATTATCGTGTTCTTCTTCTTCAGGGACCGTTAGAGGGGTTAAGGTCGAGGGTAGTTTCAAGGGACTGGCATAACTCGGTTCAGAAATAGCAAACAGGTCGATGGGTTTAGTGAATAGCGAGGGAGTCGTATGGGCCAGAGGGTGAGATGCAGGCTGCGATCTGCTCAGCGCAGCTTGCGTATGGACTCTGCTGGGCTTTTCGGGTGTTGGTGTTGTTTCAAGTCCCCAATCTGGACGAGTTTGCATGCTCTTCTCTCGCAAAGCTGTTAACTGTAGTGAGCCGAGTGAGGCACGGCGTGGGTTCTCCTGTGTTTTGGACAATGCTGTTGTCGATACTACGGAGACCAATCCTGGAGGCGACTGGACCGAGTTGTGTGGTGTGGGAGCCTCGTGGTGCGGTCCATGGCAAAGTATACGCAATGGGCTATGCTTTGGACGTACGTCGTCGGATGGTTTGTCGTTTCGCTCCGCTTGGCTAGAATACTGCCCCTTTGATTTTGACGATGCCGGCGAATTCAGATGACTCTGGTCTTTTGTACGGAGAATCACATTTGCGAGCAGAGATCTTAGTTTCAGAAGAGAGGTACTATCCGGATGGAAAACTTGTCGTAGGCTGCTTAAGAAGGCCTCAAATTCATGCAGAAACGCAACTTGCTTGCTTGTTTGAATACACGGAGGTCGCCGGGATCTCACCGCCGTAATGACGGCATCTGGACGTCCTCCTCGCGCGTACATGAGCCACGCGGCGATTGCCAAACCCGTTCGACCATACCCTGCGTGGCAATGAACAGCTACGGCCTCACCACGTACACTGAGATGGTAGTCCATCAGCTGCACGATATTCAGCATGAAAGAAGATGTGGGAACGCCCATGTCCACCCAGGAGAGATTGTAAGTTGAAATGCCCCGCCGTTGGAATTCTTCTAGACGGTAGGAGAACCCATCTCCGTCCTTGTGAATACCATCTCCGCAGTGAGCGTGCTCACCAGGTAGCTGTAAGTTGAAAATCGCTCTAACACCTGCGGCTAGGAGTTGGTCGATCACATGGTATTCTTCAACCAATCGCGTGCTAGGCCGCTGCATTGCAATGATTTTCGTGGTGATCCAGGTGGAGTTGAGGCCTCGAATGGCACATGTATCCGGATAGCCTTTCTGAAGCGTCCAATCTTCGTGCTTACAAGACTTTCCATTACAGAAACGGCAGATAAACCCTCCAATTGTTTCAAGTTCTGCCCTGGTGAACCGGAGAGGTGCGTCAGAGTCGCCTACGAGCTCAACATTAGCACCCCGCCATGGACTTGGTGAAGTTTTCGCTCGCGCAGACGCTTGTGCTGACGCCAGTAAAGATGCATCTGCTTTGGGTTGATCATCGGTGTTGACCGCGTACCTCGAGGTCCCTGTGATCCGGTAGCCCTGCTGAGGCGAGAAGGACAGAGCGGAGACATAATAGGGTCGATCGGGGGTCGCAACGCGTCTTGAGAGGGCACGAGAGCTGATTGCGGGGTTAGTATTCGTAAGGACGGGCTCAGCCGCGGTGGAGCTGGCGCCACACCCCATGCTGGCAGTGGAGAAAGCGTAGTGTTACTCTTGTCTAGGCACAGTAACGAATCTGATTGAGATAGATTTTTCCGGTCTATTTGAGCATCACTGGGGTGGTTTTGTGAGCTAGTACGAGTTTCGGGTGGCTATGCCTGAGGTTGTCAAGCTAATTATACAGCCTGCCGTGGTCGGCACTCACCCACTCCCGAGATCTCCACTACCTGGAAATGCAACCAAGCTGCAGTTTGGCGTGACAATTCAAATTTCAGGCCTGCGCAGATTTCCATACCCGCTGCGGATGTCGATCGGCGGAGGCTTGTTCGGGCCTATAAATACGGCCAGAGACGGGCACTGCGGCTGTCACACGAGAGATATGGCCAAACTGTTAATCCATGCTTGACTCGGCTTTATTGATGGAGGGATGGAGGGAGGGAGGGATGGATGGATGGATGGATGGATGATCGATTGATGCTCTCGACTCACGTGCGAGACGAAGAGGGGAATGATTAGATCACTGTAGCCATGCTGTTACGACATGCCTCAATGGTAATCATCACTAGGGAGCGAATCCAGAATATAAAACAAACAGTTGGAGTGTAGAGAGAGAGGTTAAGTGACAGAATGGGGAGTGGATAGTTGTTAGCCCCGAGAGAATCCACTGGGCCAGCATCCGCATTCAACCAGTAACCGTTCAATTAGTCACCAAGCGAAGGTGTGAAGCTGTAGCGATGGGCATCGTCACCGCTGTCGCTACTGCTGTCGTCGAGTCCCCTCTCATGTGCGCCTGGCCAGCACGCCCCTGGCGAAGCTAGCAGCCAAGCAGCATCTCGAGCTGCAGCCTGCGCCTGGGATGCATTGGTCTTGGGAGCGCTAGCTGAAGTCTGGCTAGTCTTGCGAGCGTCATTGATAATCTCACCATCAATCAAAGATGGAGGGTCTGATGGTATTGCTGACGGTGCTGGAGCTACCCCTTGCGCCGATCTAGGCGAGGCAGATTCGACAACTTCAGCCGTCATAGCAGCCTGCTGCAAATCGGAAGCCTGAACAGGAGACGAGGAGGGCAACGGGCTCCCAGCCCCTTCCGCCTTCACGAGAGAGGCATCCAGAGGTACAGCAAAGGCCGCGGATAGTAAAGCAAGTTGCCTGCGAAGACGTGCGATGTGCTCAGCACGCTGCTCCTGTTCCTTTACGCTGTCGACTGCTGCTTGATACATACTATCCACCTGCGATACAATCGCAGACAGACTGGCGCGCATAGCAGTGTCATCCTCTGTGAGTATCCTCAACAGCTGCTCGACATCGCCACCTTCCAATCCGCCTTCACGTGGCTTCATCATGAGTTGTGACTGAGGCACACCTTCCAAGGTCGTTGGGGCGATGAATGGGCGATTCGGGAGCTTTCGCGCGTTCGACGCAAACGCCAGAGTGTACAGGGTCTCGGTAATGCACTTCTGGGTAGGGGCTACATTTGCAATGAGACACAAACAGCTGTTTCCACCAAAGGCATCCTTCAGAAGGTAAGTCAGCTTCGAGTTACGGTACGGAATGTGCTGCTGCTTCGTAACAATGGACATGATGACGTAACCGAGAGCTGTGAGGGACTTATTAATGTTCGCTGTTTCACGGAGCATCTTGCCCTCGCACCCCGTCGCCTTGGCGTTTTCTGAGCCAGCGAGGTCCACTAGGTTCAAACGAGAAATGCGAGACGCAACACCACCTCCCTCCAAATGTTCCTTCACGACAACGTTCAGTGTCAATACAGTGTGCGATCGAGAGCTGTGTGCATTCATCAGAGTGCTCCCCACCTTGCGACGCATGTTGCCGGCCTGAAGGAGAACTAACGCTGAGGTCGGGCTGTCGACTGCACGTTCAGTAAGATTGTCCGCATGTACTTCACCGTTGCCGTCCTTGCGAATGCTGACTTCCGTCGATCCAAGGAACGCGTTGGCTGCACTCGAGTTATTTCCTGTGGCTCCCGCAGACATCGCACTAAGCGCTCCAGGCACGAACGGGCTCGATGAATCCGACTCGCGCGACTCGTCAGCAACACCGAGGTCATCGCGTGTTCCCGCAAGGAGATCTTGAATGCGCTCGTTATAGATTTCGAGGAAAGAGCACGTACATGAGTAGCTATACCTCGTGTTTGTAGTGCAGAGCTCATTGAGCTTGTCGAAGAGGCGCTCGAGGACGCGTGGAATAAGTCCTCGCTGATCATTGCTTTCTAGGGCAACCGCATTGGCATGGAGCTTGCCGACGGTGATGCTGTTGATATTGGCGTTCTCTAGAACAAGGCCAGGCCCGCTCATCGTGAAGGTCTTGCCAGAGCCAGTCTGTCCGTAGGCCAGGATCGAAGCATTGTAGCCCGCAACACATGAATCAACCACGCCTACGCCAGCCTGTTCATACAGTTGCTCCTGAGTGGTATCCATGCCCATGACCGAGTCGAAACAAAATTGACGCTGCGCGACTTGAATCATAGTGCTAGTCTGATCAATGCGAATATGGTCCGTCTGTGGTTCGTTTGCGGCTTGCTGGAGCTCCTTCTGGTTCAATGGGCGAATGCGCACATACACCTTGATACCTGCGTCTGGGTTATAAGGAACGCTCGGGCTCAGACTACCAGCGGTTTGAGGTCTATTGCCGGCTTGTACGGGTTCGTCGATGGACGTCGCACTGGATGGAGCCACCGAAGCAATTGGGGAGGGAACTTCGTTTGGACTCACCGTGTTCGTTTCAGGTACGATGATGGGTGGAACAGGTCCACCGCTAGCGACCTTTGCATTGGATGCCGTTGAACTGCTGGAGGTGCTACCGCTGTTGTTGTATCCGCTGATGCTTGGAGGGACCTGGATGCGGGGGTATGATCCACTGCGCAGCCTAGGAATCGCACTGTTATAGCTACCACCATTGCCTCCTGAGAATACTGGCTGTGCGCCTGGCTGACCCGAAGAAGCACCCCCAGCCACCGATGATCCAGAAGTTGTCTGCTCCTTCAGCAGCGACGATGTGCTGTGGCTGGTATGCAATGATTTCGCCTTCGTAAGCCCAGGCTTACTGCTGGATGCAGGTCCAAACTCATTGTTACTGACGTTGAACTGGCTACCATTGAGAGTTCCGAACCGCGTTCGGCTTGAACCTGAGAGGCTCTGATCGCCTGGAGCCACGAGGTTGAACTCGGCAGCAGCTACCGCCGCGGCGCTCGCACCAGAAGCAGCAGCAGCCGATGCCGACGCCGATGCCGCAGCCGCTGCATGTGCGGTATGAGCAGCAGTAACGCTACCCTTCCGTTTAATCACAGGCTGCATACTTGAAACTTCTGAGAGTTTCTTATTTCTTTTGTGAACTGATTACGTCCAATATAGCCTGTAAGGGAAATTCGTTTGTGAGTATATATCAAGATCACAATACGATCTTGTTAATGTTAATACTTTTAATGCAATGCACTTGGTCACAGTTGCACTTACACAGTAAAATTCTTCTATCCGTCGTGTGCCAAAAAACCTTTCTTTGTCCGTTCGCTCGCTCGCTCACTGGCTAACTGGCGAGCGGGGGGTGGGCCGGGCGTTTCGTGTCGTGGGCGGTGGCGTTTCGTTGAGGGTGATTTTAGCCGCATGCGGCCAGAAACCTGCACTCAAAAAATCCATTCAGGGGGAGGGGGGGGGTCGAAATAGGCCCAGTATCCGTTGGAATTGGAAACGGATTTCTTCTATTCCGTCACCCCTCACCCCGACTCCCACTCGAAACGTTTCGATTCTAACCGTTGGATGGCTTGAGACAGCACAATTGGAGCGAGATTTCGCAGCAGTGTAGCGTGCTGGATAGCGAGTGATCATAAGTGCAAATAACGTAATTGCAAGGATCTTGTGTGAATATATCGAAATCAGGATTTTATTCAACACTGCACAACATATCTTACTGGATAATAGCACGCATGATGGAAAGTACTCGGTCGCAACAAGCTACCTCAGGGTGTAAAGCGAACGCGTCGCATACATCCATGCCTCCAGGAAGAAGCCGCAACTCATGAACGTAACAGCAGTCACATTTCTGTGCAGATCTGCGTCCTAGTATGGACATTGCGAAGGGACATTGCGAATGCCATGCAGAACACCTTCTGAATCAGCGTACCAACTCTTCTTACTACTAATCTCACCCTTTAGAAGACATAGCTGAGGTCTCGCACTTTCAGCTCTGTAAGCTAGCCCAAAGATGGACACGAGCGCGCTTCTTGCGGAGCTTGAAATGCTCCGTGTGAACATGTCCATCGCCACAAATCGTGTGACTGAGCTCGAAAGCGAGAAGGAGCAGTTTGAAGAGATCCGACTCCAGCAGCTGGATGAGATCAAGCGCCTCACTGAGGAGCTCGACTACATGAAGGAGCACGAGGCGAAGTTGATGATGGAGCATGAGGAGGCTCTAAACGAACTGCAGCGTCAGCTGGCGGAAGAGAAGCAAAAGCGCTTCTCTGACTTCAACCTCTACGAGAAGAAAATCGCAGACATTGAGGTACGTCAGTCGTAGGTCATTGGCCTTTCCTTCCGCATCTGCAAATGTTGGTGACGCCGTTTCGGTAGACTTCTAGGCATTGCCCCATGAGTACTCATTTGGTTCCTTGATATCTTCTCTCTCACACATGTAGAAAAACTTTGCACAAGAACGTAAGGAACTTCAGGAAGAGATCACTGCCCTGCAAGAGAGACTCTCCTCCGTCGACGCGTTCGGTATCGATCCGAATTCCGAGAATTGGGGCAACTCTGTGCTGCAATCTCCAGTTGACGAACGTGAAGAAGATGGTGAGGGTGAGGATGAGCCTGTTGCCAGCTCACACCATGCCACGACTGGACGAGTCTCTACGGCCCCTGCCGTCAAGCAGACCGCAGCATCACTCAAGCGCATGCAAACTGCGCGTGCTGCCGCCGGTATTCCACAAAGCTCTTCGACCCGCTCCTCGCTCTATGGAGGAAGTGCTTTTGGCAGCACCACTGGCAGAGCAAGCACTGTGCCCTCAACTACTGGCCGCACAAGCCTAGCGTCCACCTCATCCGCTGCAGGCGAGCCGCAGCGTCGCCTTGCCATGATGCAGTCGGCCCTTGAGGCCTCAAAGAAAGAGGCCCTCGCCCTGCAGACCCGCCTTCGAGCTGCTGAGCGCGAGTGTCGCATGCTCAATGACAGGGTTGCCGAGTACGAGGAAACTCGCTCTCAGCTCCAGGAGAAGAGTCAAGAGCTCGTCCGCGCCAACGTCGAGTTAAAGCAATTGCGCGAGCGTCTGGCGAAGGCACAAGCGGAAGTGAAGTCTGCATCTGCATTCAAGGATGCAACTGAGCGCGCTAGCAAGGATGGTGAGAAGGAAGCAGAGCGCTTGCGCCGCCAGATCAAGGAGCTCCAACAAAAGGTACGTGACGCCCAGCAAGAGAAGCAGAAGCTTGAGAACGATAAAAAGGAGCAAGACCGTGAGCTCAAGCGTCTTCAGGCGAAGGCAGCTTCGGCTGATAAGCTTCAGGATAAGATTGCTGATGGTGACTCTGCTCGTAAGGCTCTCGAGGCTGTGATCCAAGAGCGTGAGCGTCTCATCGAGACTCTCCAAACTACCATCCGCACGCATCTGGACACAATTGCAAAGCTTGAAGACCGCCTTCGATCACAGGAACGCGATCATGAAGAGACCAAGCGTGTCATGAATGAGCGTATTGCTGCGGCAGAGGCTATCAACGCCGTCATGCGCGAGGAGAAGAAGCAGCTTCTTGAATCCATGGAGCGCGCAGAGAGCCGAATGACTGAGAGTTCGCTCACCTGGCTCAAGGAGCAGCGCGAACAGGTCGAAGGTCTGACCAAGCTCAAAGAGGAGTTAGCCCTCGAGCGTGGCCAGAAGATGGAGGCACAGGCCAATGTTGAGCGCCTCCAGAATCAGGTTCGACAACTCGAGAGTGAAAAGAGTCGCCTCGTACACACCATGGCGTCTCTCAATGAGAGCTCGTCCGCGCTCACTGTAACGAATACTCAGTTAAAGGCGGAGGTAACCGCAGAGCGTCAACGCGGAGCCGAGCTCGAGGCTCGCATGCGTGAGATTGAGGCTAAGATGACTCAGCTTGAAGCGGAGAAGGAAGAGCTTGCTAACTCGCTTGAGGATGCAGGAACAACCTGTGCTAACCTCAAGAAGGCCTTGGAAGAGATGAAGCAGCAAGCCGCTGAGCACCAGGAGGAGCAGAATGCAGAAATCGTCAGGCTTGAGGAGGCGCTTGCTGCAGCAGACGAGGAACGCAAGGCCCTCGAGGAGAAGCTGCAGGAGGTTCAGTCACAACTCGAAGAGTCCAACGCGATCGTGCAGCAAACGGAGGCCCAGCTTGCCGCCTCTGGCGAAGAAATGAAGGCTCTCCAAGACAAGCTCGCAACCGTCACGGCTGAGAGGCGCAGCCTGAGCGTGCAGCTCAGCGAGGTTCAGCAGGCGGCCGATGGCTTGCGCGAAGCTATTGCCGAGGCTGCCAAGGAGCAATCCACGATTAATGAGGAGCTGACTACCCAGCGTGCTCGCGTCAAGGACCTCGAGTCTCAATTGGCTGTATGCGAAGCTCAGCGGAATGAGGCTCGTGTTCTCCTCGCAGAGTCGCAGCGTCTCGTCGCTGCCACTGAAGATGATCTCGTCGAAGTTCAGCAAGAGCTCCAAACCACCCTCGAGAAGCTTGCTGCGGCAGAGAAGGATGCTCAAGCTCAGCGAACTGAGCTCGCGAAGGCACAACTTGCCCTCGATCAGGCAGAGGCCCGGCTTTCCATCGTCGGCGATGAGAACCAGGCTACTGAGGCTGCGCTTGCCAAGCTAAAGGCATCAGCTGACGAAGTCGCAGGCAAGCTTGCGCAGGCTGAGGCCAACTTGCGAGAACGTGATGAACAGATTGCTGAGACGAAGCGAGAGGTTGTTTCACTCTCTTCGCAGCTTGAGAATGCTCAGGCTAGCCTTAATGAGTGCCGCTCGCAGCTTGCTGAGGCCACTGAGAGGTGCGCCGAGCTCGAGAAGCTTGCCGGAGAACGCGCTTCTGAGATTGAATCACTTCAGTCGTCATTAGCATCCACAGAAAAGGCTCTTTCTGAGACGGAGGCCGTGGTTGCTGATCAGAAGAATGTCATCGCTGAGGTTCAGGAAGAGCTTGCAGGCCGATCTGCCGAGTTGGCTCAGACGCAGGAGAAGCTCTCTACAATGACTAGCGCGAAGGAGGCATTGCGAGCCGAGCACCGAAACGCATTGGAACAAATCGCACAGCTCCAGGAGCAAATCGACCTACTCACCAAGCAACGCGAAGCTGGCAGCAAGGAGGTGGACGCTGTGCGCCAAGAGTTGCTACAGACATCTGTTCGCCTGGGTGAGGTCGAGGATCGCCTTGCCGAGCAGGAGAAGGAGTTGGAAGGCCGCAATGAAAAGCTGGCTGCCACTCAGGCCGAGCTGGATGACGCACTTGCACAACTCGAAGACTACAAACGACTCGTAGAGGAGAAGTCGGCAGAGCTCCAAGACCTGACTGTGCGCATGAACGAAGCACAGCAAGAGGAGACTGAACTTCATGCAACTGTTCACAAGCTGCGTGCACGAATTGATGAGCTCGATGGCTGCCTCAAGGACAAGATCGCTGAGATCGAGTCGCTTGAGGACGTAAAGACTCAGCTTGAAAACAAGCTTGAGGCGGCTCAGTCAGAGGCAGCTGTGACGGCCGAGGCCCTTCAGTCAGCTCGACAAGAGCTCGCAGAGTGCAAGGATCGCCTCGCCGATACCTCTCGCACTTTGTCGGAGAAGCTGTCCGAGTTTGATCAGCTCGAGGCTGAGCACCAGGCTATCAAGAATCTCTTGGCCGAGACCAGCCAAGCCAAGGATGACGTTCAGAGCAAGCTGTCCGCAGCAATGAAGCAAGTAAGCTCGCTTCAAACTGAACTTAACGATGCCAAGGAGCGTATCAACAGTGCAGAGGCTTATCTCGCACAAACGACTCAGTCACTTGCTAGCTGTGAGGCGAGCCTGGCAAGTGAGACTCAGCAACGCCAGCAGCTGGAGCACCAGCTAGAGGAGGCATCAAACAACTGGACACAAAAGTGCGCCCATCTCGAGTCGCAGCTCTCGGCTCGTACTGTCCAAGTCTCATCGCTTGAGTCACAGTTGCAGCTTGAAAAGGATCAGGTTAGCTCCCTTGAGACCCGCCTGGCGGCCCTTCAAGCCGAGAAGGATGAAACTGATCGAGAGTACGCACAGGCCAACCAGCAGCTCGCAGAGCTCCGCCATAAGCTCAACAACATGGTCGCAGAGAACAAAAAACTCGAGCGCCGTGTCGAGGAACTCACTGAAGATGTACGTGAGGCTCATGATTCGAACTACGAGCTTCAAACCACGATTACCAAGCTCGAGTCCAAGCTGAAAGAAGTCAACAACTACAGTGCCTCTACATCTGAAGAGCTTGAACACATGAAGGAACAAATCGCGCACTCAGAGCAGGCTCGAATTCGCCTTCAGAATGAGCTTAAGGGGGCCGTGAACCAGCTGTCGGAGTTGAAGGTTCATGCAGGCAACTTGGAAGTTCGCGTAGCATCCTTCGCAGAGAGTGAAAAGATGCTCAAGGCCAAGCTGGATGAGGTATCCAAGGAACGTGCAAAGCTTGAGGAGCAGTACGAGCAGCTCCAAGAGGAGTTTAGCAGTATCGAATCCATCAGCAATACTCAGCGCAAGCAGCTTGATGACGCACGCGCAACCGCAGCTCAGAACCAGCAGCGCATCCTAATGGCCGAGTCCCACGCTCAGCAACTCCAGACTGAGCTTTCTACTGTTCAGCGACGATCTGAGGATCTCGCTCAGCAACTTGAGCGAGTTCGTGGCGAGTTGGAAAACAAGGCCTCCCAAAACAAGACCTTGCAGTCCAAACTCGACAATGTTGAGTCCCAGTACCAACAGCTGAAGCTAAAGTACGAGAGACTCCAGCAAACGGCTCAAAGCTTGAATGATCAGCGCAACGAACTTGAGGAGGCGGTCCAACTGCTGCAGGAGGAGGTCCGTACTTACAAGAAGAATCTCGATGAGGCCGAAGTCGCAAAGGAGGATCTTGTAGAGAGGCTTGAGGCTGCGGAGGCCAAGGCACAGAAGTTTAAGGCTCGAGCTGAGGATGCTGCTCAAATGGTCGAGAAGGCCAAGGCACGCGTTGCGGAGCTTAAGCTCGAAAACGAGGCTCTCGAGCGGGCCAATGGCGAACAGTCACGACAGCTGGCAGAAAAGAATACTGAGCTTGAACAGATGAAGGTGCTTGTTCGTCGTGCTGCTCGTCCAACAGCAGCAGCTATGTCATCTGCGCCTGCTACATCTGCTACAACTTTCAACTCTCATCCTACGCCAGCGGTCACACAAACCAGCGAATTGCCTGCCGAGCCTCACCCGGTCGAAGCTCCCGAACCCTCTGCAGCAACGGCGCCCCCTACCGTATCGATCCGCCGAACGCGTTCCGCGCTCAGTGCCAAAACGTCTGCCTTTGTCGAGCGTGCACTGGCAGAAGGACAGGAGCAAGACTCCAGCTCAAATCAGCCTGCAGCGGCCTCTTCCCGCGCTCGCGCAGCGCTTGCTCCCGTCGATGGTAATGCTGAGCATTCTGAAAGCGCTCCAGCAGCTCTGCCACTCCGGCGAACGACCCGTGCTTCTCTAGCGGCCGCCGCCACGGCTGACAGCGATCTCAAGAAAAGCACCGCGACCACTGCAGCATCCGCGGATGGACCAGAAAATGTTGCTCCAGCACCTTCCTTGAGCCGCCGCACGACGTCTGCTCGGCTTGCGAAGGTACTCAGCAATCTGGGATCCGAATAAGTGACTGATCCATCTACTATGTTGTGTTCGCCTCTCATCTCAAACAACTCATAGCTTTATTATGAACTCCAATCGCAAACTCTCAACCTATCTTCGCAAAGCTTCGTAAGTTTAAGCTTATGTTATTTCACGCAGGGCCTATTGGAAGACGACAGGCCTTGTCGACAGCGGCTTGCATAGTTCCCAATACAAATAAATATGATCTCGTCATAATCATAATAATGATTAAGTTTATTCGTTGAATGTGTGTATATATGTTGTTTTAGGGACTATTGAGGAGAAAGTAGTTCTAGTTTAATCGAAGGACTACACAGATTCACACATTCAAGTGATGTAGGGACAAGCTGATAGAAGGTCTATCACACAATTAGCTTACAATGTGTCGTGACTTGCGAGATTTGGCTTCTGAGCGGGACTACCCTGTTGGCTCGTGGGCCTTGGGGAAATGTAGGGACTGGGGGCATCAAGACCTTGGTGCGTACGTGGGATCGGAATGGGAGCTGTTGTCGACAGCGAGGGTTGTGCATATTTTGTCCCCATTTCCAAAGGAGACATCGTCATGGGCAAGTAACTTGGTGGGCGGTATGATCCAAAAGAAGCCTGGTGGCCGCCTTCGTGTGTGGTATTGGTAGTTGTGGAAATCGAGCCTCTGAAACTAGGATTCTTTGAGAGTGGAGGAAGGGTGCTAGGCAATGTACGCATTGACCCAACACTCATTGTCTTTGAGCTGAGGTGTTGCGTGTCCAGGACAACCGTGTTATGGGGAGGACGAGATACCGAGAACGAACGTGACGCGCGAGCGAAAGGAGTTGACGGCGCCTCTGGGGTATTCAGTGCATTACCGTCAGGATATAGAGCTGTAGCAGGGACTAGGTTCTCCTCGGCATCGCTTGAGTTCGCCTCGCGCGTACCGCCCACGCATGGACAGCACGACTCTTCTTCGTTGGTTTCGAGAACAGCGTTGTTTCTGTCGCTCTCCGAGACGAACCAACGGGGGCCGGAAGTCGTCGCTGCATCGGGAGTACCACGACACTTGCGCCATGCACTGCGAATTAGACCACTGCGTAGGAAATAATAGAGTGACCAAATTCCTAAGAAAACTGCCACACCCGCAGGATACAACCAATATGCGGGCACAGTTGGATAATCAACCATAACCTTGGGGTTATGCAGGAAGATAAGAACGTTTTGGTCGTCTCCCAGAGCTTCGTCAAGTGCCTCAAGCTCAGCACTGGCGCCTGTAGCTGGCTGTGCCAGGCCAAGCGAGCTGCTTGTCCACTCTTTCAACGACTTGACACCATCAACGAGTGTATCACCCAATCCTTTGACCTTCTTTGCCTTGCCTATCCTGTGGCGCCAACACTTGCGTGGAACATTGAGCTCCACTTTGTTGTACTCCGTTAGATCGAGAGTAACCTCCGGAACACAATTGTCAACGGACGTGAGCTCGCACCACGGGCACACGTAGTTGTTCGCGGGGTTCACCCCTTTGTAGCACACCATGTGTTTGCCAAGGCAGCCCGGCAGCGTTTCATATCCAGTATCAGGAGGGGTCGGGTGATCGCGCACCTGTGCGGACACCGTGTAGTGGAGCACGTAGTTCACCGTTTCGGGACACAGGCCATTGTAATTCACCTCTGTGTACGATTTCTCCGTGATCATGCATGGGACCTCCTTGAATGCTTCGAGTTTGTCTTGCGTGACGGCGTAGCAGATGAGGTACGAAATAGGCGCAATGATTGCTGCGGTCATCACAAAGAAGACACTATAGGTAGTGCCGCAGAATAGTTCGTCAGGTTCGTCAACAATATGATCGTGAGCGATGTGTGGCTTTCTTCCCAGTCGCTTGAGCTAGCGAAAAAGCATTCATTACCAGGCAAGCCGACGTCACGTGCAGATGCCACTAGGTGACGGATCAACGTACCCTACGCACAGCCCGATTCTTCGGTAGCTGGTGCGGATATATTTATCAATCATGCGTTCATTGTGTTTTCGTCCAGATTGAGCGGAATCTTTTCCAGCTCGGGTAGTGTTTGTCGCATTTGGTGACTGCGTCGAGGTATCCTTGGGCATACTCGACGGCAGTTCGTAATACTAACAAACCAGTTGTACACGATGCAATGATAATCAGACACACGCACTGGCACCTACGAGCGTGTTTTGAAGCAACGACAATATGAACGGCATTAAATTTTTCACATCAGAAGCCCGGAAAACCACTGTGGATGCATGTCGTTTCGTCTTGTGTTTACGGACTGGCGTCATTCGATTGGGTGGCTCACTTGGAGCATCGTTCCCACTCGGTGAGTGCAGCACACCAGAGCAATACCATGCGCAGTGTATTGACAGCGACACTGATTATGACACCGACTATCGGTCAGACCTCAGAACAAGTCGGTCAATGGGTCAGAGTAGCTGAACCGGAGCACGACGGCAGCGATACCGAGCAAACTAATGTACACAGTTTATGATTATGCGATTAAGGTAAAGCTATTTACAGAAATGAGGTGATGCGAGTTTCGACTAGATTGCAACTACGTAACCCTCTTAGGAGGCGGCTTACGCCTGGGGGTCGAAGTTGCGGTACTGGATGGATTGCCCCCGCTCGTCACTGCTTCGGCATGCCGTGAGCCAGCAGCTGACTCAGGCACGTGCCCATGACTTGAAGAAGCCATGGACTGCGCAGCTTCGTGTGTAGCGAGTGCTGCATGAACACTCGACTCATGTGGGAGCTGAGTCTCTGCCTGAGTGGCAGTTTGGGTTGACGGTTCCGGGCTCAAGCCCAGAACCGGAACCGGAACCGGAACCGGAGGGAGAGGAAGTGGAGGTGGACAGGGCGTTGAACCTTCTGAGAAGGACGTCGTCGCGAAGTTCGGTGGGAGTGGAGGTGGTACCGGAGGTGGTCGTGCCTCCCCAGCCGTTGATGTAGGGGGAGGCAGCTGCTGAGAATGATGCCGTGTTGGAGTCGGCAGAGACATACGCGGTGGATACGAGATAGATTCTGCGGGTGTTAATGGCGACGAGGCGATCATATGCGATGGAGCCGCAGATATAGATGACGAAGAAGGCTCCGGACCCGATAACGACGAGGACGAAGAATTTTGAGACCAGGATGCCAGCTCTAGTTCCATACCCTTGGGTGCAGGTGCAGTTCGGGGTAGAGGGGCCACCGCAGCTGGTGATTGCGGTGGAGAAGGCAAAGGCAATGCTGGAGTCTTTGGTAAAGGGGAAGTTGGTGGGGGAGGAGCGGGTAGAGAAGCTCGCCTAGTTGGATTCCTGCTCTCGTCTGACTTGAAGTTTGGTTCTTGGAGAGCATTATGATGAGATAGATCTGAGGAGGACCTTGAAACTGGCATGTCCCCTGAAGCTGGACGGATTGGGAAAATCTCGATATGCGATGACGTCCGTTCTACAGCTCGCGGTTGGCTGGCTGTTGGCGGCTGCGGTGCCGCAAGAAGGGCATCTGAAGCGGGGATGATGTTAGCGTGGAGCATCCCGGAGCGCTTACTGGTTTGGGCGCCCGGTCGTAAATTCCTTAAGTTGTACACCTGAGGACGAGGAGGTGAGCTCGCGTGTGACTGTATCTCACTCTGCAGCTCAGGGTTGTCGGGCGGTTTGATTCCAGAACGTCGGACTTCCGATTTGTCTGCGTTGGTTGCCGGGTCCTGCGGAGCTTGCTTTGATGAATCAAAGTGAACACGCACTAATCCCGCCTCCTCAAGCTTGTTGGGACTTTTCTCAGCAAGAACCGGCCGACCAGGCCTGGGAGGGACCACAGGTGCAGCGTCTCTTGCCTTGGGACTGCGCGGTGTCTGTTGTCCGAATCCACTTTCCCCAAGTTCGGTTTTCCCAGTCTCTGCTAAGGGAGATGGTGATGGCAGTACAACCGTCGTGGCGACCGATGGTGAAGGAGAGAGTGCAGGAGGGCAAACGTCACCTTCAAGCGCAGAATCTGTACGTTGGGTCTGAGGTTGAGCTAGATAGTGCGCACTGGGCATCGCGCTTAACACAGCCGATGTGGTAGAAGCAACGATCAATGGAATCAAGTTCTGCATCGTCATGCCACCTGCACGCAGTGCATCCTCAAGCTCGTCTTCGCCATTGAGCATCAGGTCGTTTTGCATAGGACTTCGCGATAGCGTGTGATCGACCTGCGATGCTACTTGTTCGGCTTCAAAATCAGAAATGAGGCTACGCACTGGCCCAACGCTCGATTGGTTGCGCCGGTGGTGGGGTTGCGGCGTATAGAACGATTGGCTCAGCTGCCTACGATGCCTAGCAGTCTTGGGAGTGTGTGCAAATTGGACAAAGGAATTCGATCCATTCGAGAGGCCATCTAAGTCATCCGTCATATCAGGGGAAGGCTCATGCTCACGAAGTGGAGGAAGATTACCTCTAAAACTCCTACTTGCCCCCAATGGTGAGCCTGCGTAACTTGCAGACCTACCATGCTTCGCAATCGGGCGGTGGGACCGTGTTGGACTACGCGTGTCTCCCGATCTAAATGAGCTGTTCGATTGTTGCTGCGCGGAACCGTAGGCAAAGGAGGCGTAGGAATCCCTGTCGGCGTCTCTTTCAATGCTCTTCTTCCTTGGAGAGACGTGGAACGATCGTGCAGCGTGAACGGCTGCTGCCAGCGATTCGATGCTCGCAGCGGTACGAGGAGTTGATGGCGCTTTGCTCTGGCTTGCTGCCTCAGAAACCTCAGGAACTTTGGTGGACGCTGCACCTGAAGAAGTCGTGGGAGTTATCGGGGACTGGAACCCCTGGGTAGTGATCGTTTTGAGTTTTGGCACCGTTTCAGTGGGTTTGCGGCGTGGTCGGACACGAATGCAGAGGCAGCATAACCCCTTAATGACGCAGCATTTACAGCCGGTATATATGCACCTGCAGCAAGGTTTCAGAGCCTTTCGCCAAATCCAGCGCACCAGTCGCACGGGCAGGCATGTTATTCCACAGATAACTCGGCAGAAGCAACGAGGAATACCGCACGCACCTTGGGTCGAGCAGAAACGCTGTAAGACGCCACCCTCTTCCTTTCGCTTACCGTCTTGAATCTCCTGGAGCTCCTTCACTCGTTCTTTCGCCTTAGCTGCTTCCTTTTCGGCTTTTTTCTTCTCCTTTAGTGCTTTCTTTCGCTGTTTTTCAAGCTCAACTTGTTCGGGATCTGGCTCGTCTATATACCATACGCAGCAGCATGGTTTCTCATCTTCCTCCAGTACCTGTACAGTTATTTGCTCCACAGTTGAGAGCTTGGGATCAGTGGTCGTTGACTCCTCCTTGTTAGTTCCTGCTGTATATGATGCCGGCGCATGCTTCACTTCGTTCTCAGCGCGTTGTCCAGCATGACCACGTGTCAGGCTCGGCGCGCGTGTTGAGACAGGCGAGTCGGGGATCGTGAGCGAGGCTACAGACCGCGGTCCGTCAAGGGAAAAGCTACTGCTACTTCGTAACACGCTGGCTTCACCTTCGAATCTGGGAGCTAACCGATCCAGCGATCGTAACGAAGGCGAGTTATAGTAGCTTGGCCCTTGGATGGAGACTGAAAGCTCAGGCTCGTCTTCGAACGTGAGAGGCATAGCATGATGACCCAAAGTAAGACTATGCATGGGTCCATGCCCACGAGAGTTCATGGAAGAACGCTCGAGGCTCCGGTAGCTTCCTATAGTCGAGCTATTCCTTGATGGCGTATTCGGGATACGCATGCTTCGCTGGCCTTCAACTACATTCCGCGGATCATATGACGGATCCCCTCGTGAACGATAGATGGTCTCTTCGGTGATGACTTGGTTTGTCTCACTCCAATGTTGGTATGTGGAATTGTCCTCGTCCTCGTCTCCACTACTCTCAGAGTCTGAATCCTCGATCTCCCCACCATGGTTTGTCGTGCCCAGTTCTGCTTCTCGCATAGCAGCCTGCCACTGCTGGGGATCTACGCACTGCGAAGCCAAGACGATGAGCGCCTGCTCCGGTGCGACCGGTTCAGTTAACCCTCGTTTTGATGTTTCCTCGAGGACCTGGAGATAGTTGTGAATCTCCTCAATGGATAGCCCGCAGCGGGTCAAGGCGAAAACGAGCCTGGTGACTTGATTCATCTCAGCCTTAGAGCTATTGCCAGTAGACTCAATCTGTGAAGTGGTGGCTGCAGTAGCTGGGGCCTCAGCTGGAGCTTTCTTGTCTCGAAGTTTGCAGAAGTATTTACACATTCGCGTGATGACGAAGTACCCTACCAGCAACGTCACGATTGGAGTCAGGATGTAGATTATCAGAGACACGATGAAATTGGTTGACGAGGTGGAGGTGAATGCACTCATGGAACGGGCTGTAACAGTAAATGCTTGTGTCGCCGTTGTAGTCCCCATAAGGCTTGTTTCCTTCAGCTGGATTGAGGCATCTATTCCATCTGATGGCAGCGACGTGAGTAGTTCTGTAACATTCATCATTTGTCGCAGTGCCGCGATACTGCGCGCGGTGATCTGAACCTGGCCGGTACTTGTTTTCAACGTGACAATGTTAGGAACGGATGTCTTGTTACGAAACCGGAAAGACATAATGACACAAGAGTGACACGTTACGGTGAGCTCAAGTTGAGGATTATACCATCCCTGTTCGTCCTGAGAATAGACAGCGAAAATGCTGTCAAGGGTGACTGGGGCTCCAGTTGTGGTTTCCAGACTCCAGGTTGTCTCTAAGGGCATGGTGTGGGAGCTCTGATCTGATGGTCTGTGGCTTAAAGCGGCAAAGCGCGCGGCGAAGCTACGCTGACTTTGTTGGTCTGAGGTTGCCGCATTTCCAGTTGTCACTGGCTTCAACTTGTTCGTAAGTTGAATCGCGACCGACTGGCTTTTAGGAATTGTGACGAGAGTTTGCGTCCCAATACTTGGGCCTGCAAGTGCCCACTCGTTATCGAAAAGACGATATCGAATCTGGGAGTTTTGGTCGTATGGGTTTGTCACCATGCTCTCGTAGCCAATGGCAGGTACAAATAGCAACTCCGGCGACACTGATGTTCCTCCATTCGCGAAATGATCAGTTAAAGACTGTTCATTGGAAGTTGCATACCATGGAATAAGATATGGGAGATCCGAAGCCGAAACTTTGCGCAAGGAAGAAGATGCCCCAGTCAACACGGAAGTGAGCGACCCACTAGTAACGCTGCTTGCATTGAGCGCGTTCCATGTTGCTTGCGCCTGCAGCTTTGCCTCTGCGGAAGCCGCTGAGTTTGGAGAAAGGATGTCCAAGAGCCCTTGTAGCACGCCGAGGTCTGTCTGGGCATTGCCTCGTGTTGAAAGGAATAGCATGCCCATCGACACAGCAGGGAGTTGCTCGACTATTAGCGTAAACAACTTGCTTGGAGCCGAAGGCGAAGCCCCAGGATAACCACGACTGGGTACTGGTTCTGAAGGCGAGTGAATTGGGACTGAGGGCAGTGTGATTTGAACTCTGCTGGCGCGACCAATCCCAATGACGGACACTGCTGGAGTATCAAGTAGCAAGGGCGATTTTGCAGAAGTTTCGGCGCCGTCTAAGGGCGAAAATGAATCATTCACTGCGATGGCACCCGCTTCCATTAAAGCAATCTCTGTACTAAGTGGCTGAATCCAGTGTTGCACGAGCAGTGCTCTCTTTGCAGTAGCCGACTTAATCCCAAACTCGTTTGTGATCGAGTACTTGAACGTAACGATGTCAACAAATGGAGGAGGGGGATCAAGGGGCTGGAAACCAAAGGGCTCCTTGCGTTCGTATTTAAAAGCAACGAGGTTGGACGTTGTGGTAGGAATAGGGTCGATATGCCCGTCAGTGCTTGAGTAAGGCGATTTGACTAGGCGCTGTCCAGATGGGTTGCGCGACTTGACCAGAATATCTGCTACGTCTGATGGGAAAGGCTCACCAGGGGGTAGTTGAAACGGTAGACTCGCTCCGACTGGTGCTGACCCAGCTGCAAAGGCGATAGTGCTCGAGGCGATGATCGTACCTGGTCCGTGTGTGGCTAAGACGGAGCCACTTAGACGGGACCTTAACTGAACTTGATTGGCATTAAGTGTAGCTCCTGTCCATGAGACGCACTCGATTCCATATTCAGCGGAGGCACTGCGACAGATGGGTTTCACTTTGACCAACGGATATAATACTGCCGTTGCACGGTTCTCCTCGGCATTTAAGGATGGATATGCCGCGATCTGCGCAACAAGCGCCGCTTTGCCTTCCGTCGTGTCGAGCTGTAAGCGTGTTACCTCGACAGGGTGGAGTTGAGCGATAATTAAATCAGCGAGCTCTTCAGGTGTTCCGGCCTCTAATAGTGCCTCGGCTGTTGAGGTTGTGGATTCAATTGTGGCGTTAACCGACCATGTGTCTGGGTTCGCATTTCGACCCTCAAGGGGAGAGAGGATTACTAAATCTCCGGCCCTCACAACCTCTGATACTAGGAGCGGACCGTCGTCTTCAAAGCTCGAGGGTTCTTGCGTCACTCGGCTTGGTGTAACCATGGGACGCAAACCATCCTGAACGACAATCTGAACCCGCCCAGGTAGACTAAACTCGGCTGCGGTTGCGAGCTTGGCTCGGAAGTCGATCCAGATCGCGACTTCACGGCAGTCCTTGTACGATCCCAGGGAGGTTGCTCGGAACTCTGTTTCAGTAGCGTTGATAACGAGATATGACTGCTCCAAACGAATATCTGTGAGATCAGCCCACTCATCTGGGGCGAGGAGTTCGACTCCGCTCGGACCAGAAATGGCATTTCGGAACTCAAGTTGCAAGCATGTCTTCCAATCGATTCCTACAACTTCACCGCCTGTAGTTTGGTTGACGACCTGTATCGAGGTGAGCCTCACGACACTGTTTTTGAGGTAGTAGGAACCGCTGTTATAAGGGTTCTCCCAGTCTAGGGCTGAGCCTTTATCGACTTTGCTCGTTGAATCAGCCAGGATGCCACGCGCTGCCCAGGCATTTACCGCTGGTATCTCCTCATCTTCAGCGAGGAGATTCTTGACGGAATACGTTAGTTTTACCGCCGAGATCGATGCCAAAGAGAAGACCCACACCGTCGATGTACCCTGAGCGGCTACAGACGCGATTGAATGCCGCGGGTCTCCGCAGAATCTTGGCGCCATTGATCGAAGAAGCACATGACGTCGACGCAGTGGCACGACGGAGATATGTCTTCTTTGATTATATGCCGTGAGCTCGTCGCCCTGACTGAGAGTCTCGACAGCCTGTTGCTCTAATAGGCGGATGACTACGCTGTGAACTTCAATCGGTCGGAGTCGAGGAGGGCTTGCAACGTTATTTTGCACTTCGTCGTCAGTCAGTGCACGACGGTAGATTGCTAAGGAAGAAATCGACCCCGCCCATGCATGCGAGCCTGGAGTCGTCCATTCAGGATGCCAACCGGGAGCTGGACCGAAGTAGAGACGATCCAGGAGGAAGTCAAGATACTCACTATTGATCCAATCGAATCCGCCGATTCCATCGTAAATCATTCCATCTACGTAGAAGAGAATGAAAGGTGTCCCTGGGCCTTGCGCGTGTAGCTTGTCAAAGACAATGGTTAGGTGCATGGTATCCATTGGAAATGAGATCGATCCCATCTCAGCAACGAGCTGATTGTATACCGTCTTGCATTTGTCAGGGGAGCGCTTACTTATCCAACACAAGAATAGCTTGTCTTTGGCAGTTCTGAGTGACAACAGCCGCGGTGCTGAGCTGTTGAACCAAGCTCCGGTCGGATCATTAGGTGATAGGTTTGGGACTCGCCCGGCATTCCCGATAAAGAAAATCTTGCCGTGATCAGGATCGGAGTCGGACTCGATTGGATCATACTCCGGAGGCGGAAGGCCGAGGAGTGAATTCAACGCCTCCAAGCTCGGGACATTGTGAATTTTCATGTCAATTGTGAATCCTGAAGATGCGCGTTCGGATGGATCGCTGGCTTGATTATAAATAGTAGAACCGTAGCTTGCGTTAACAAAATGAGGTGACTTGAAATTTGTGCGCCCGAGTGGTTCAACCATGGTCAAGTACTCAAACTGCTTTAAGGTGTACTTGGTCTGTACTCTGCTCCAGGCTCCATTTGGGAGGAACTCCGATAGCTCTGAATCTGTCTTGGAGGCTCTTTCAGCATCGGTTAATGTTTGAAACAGTTTGATATGGTTGGGAATTGTCTGGGGGAGCTGATTCAACGCCGAATCGTATTTGCTACCGCCAGGTGAATAGCGAAGATCGTTCACTGGCTCGAAGTCCAGTCCTGCATATGGAGTTTTGGTGCTGTATCTCACAACTCCATGTATTTCTAGACCACCCATAGCGGGCTCCAGCAACGGAGATCCGTCGTCAACTTCATTTCCAGGGTCGCTATTTGGAGAGGGATAATCCTTGTGGATTCGAAAGCCTGAAGTTTCCAGAGGCCGCGGGTTTGCCCGCGTCTCTATTGGACGGCCATAGCCATCGTAGCCATCGGCAAATTCGTACAGCGCGATCAATCCGTCCGTGACGCGGCTGCCGGCACTCAGTGTGAGCGCTATCAGAAGCAGTACAGCCACTAACCCACAAGCACAACTGGGTGGTCGAGCCCTTGGACAATACGTGCATCCAGGGTGGCAATGTGCGCCTTCCCAGGCCGTATCTGTGGCCTCATGCATTCTAGTGATTAATTTACCCACTGAATCAGTGAGGCGTTTCGAATCTGACTTTGTCTCTAGTACCTGGTCACAAGGTGTCCGGTGCTTATATCGCTTGTATATAGGTCAGAATACGCCGTACTTGCCTATCTCTAGTTGAAAGGACGCGATCTTCAAGTTCACACGCCCCCGTTGCGTCCTGAAATGTGCAGCGTCGGTAACCTCAGCCTGGCACACGAATGGGATGAGTTGTTGCGACACTAGAAATAGATGTGGTGGGTAAGCATTTATATGTGCAAGTCAGGGATAACAGTTTTCGGTGACATATACACTGCTAATATCCGCACCGATGTCCCGTTGGTCTGTATACATGTAGTTAAGAATATATCTACCCACTGCATCGTTGTTGTGAATCTCGGGTAGGGTTTATTCTACCCTACCCGAGACTCCGACAAAAAACGTCTTACTTTTGGAACATGTGAGCAGACCACGAGGACATACTCGTCAAAGTGGAGAATAACCATGCAACCGAGTTAATATTGAGACCTCTATGTTATTTATTATGTTATTACCCGAATCCTGCTGGTATATAGAGAGCGACCTGCATCAGTACCTGAGACAGGCTTCGGGCCAGAATCCAAAGCCGAGCCAGAAATTCTGAATTCAGACGCTGAGGGCACGCGGTAGAAGAAATGTACCAGCTGGGTAGAATAATGGGGATATCATACCCTGCGATGCCTGGTTCCTGGGTTCTATACGTTTGAAATCGCGCAAACTACTTGCAGTGCATATTATCAGGTTAGGCACAGCCTGAGGAATCCATAACTTTGAGAATAATATCGAGCAATCTCAAAGATTCTTGATTCTTCTGGCGTTTCGTGGACAGGCCTTGTGCTTGCAGTGAGTATCGTGCATGAGCTTGTACAGGCTGCGGTTAACAGAAGGGTAGGCTAATGAGACTGCGGAGAACTTGAAGGCGCTTTTGGAGCAAGCGCGAAGTGCTCAACGCTCTCTGTAAACTCAGTGACATGTCCTGGATAGCCCTATTAGAAGCCGAGTGGAGGGGAACGGCCGCATAACCAGACTGGCGTCAGGACCCACCAATTCTGCGGGTCTGACCGTGAGCCAGTTGATTGACCCTTGGCCAGAAGGCGCGCACTTGAATCGAGCGCACAACGGCTGGGAACACTTGAATTGGACTGAACTGCGCTGGCATGGAACGAAATGGCCTGGAATGGCCTGAAGTGAAACAAGAAGGTCCTAATGACTGTTATTATCATTCTCATTACATGTAGGTAATCCTCGCGAGATTGCGCGACCCCTACAGCAATTTGGGGCAGCAATCGTAGTGGCGTGCATCAAAAAAGCCGACACTGCGCAAACATGCCTAGAAACATGGTCTATTGCTCGTGTATGCAAATGCTGCGAGTGTATTGGCTTCAGGTTATCTTAGTTGTCCTATCTTCGCTGGCAGTTGCGAATGCAGGCCTCACAGTGACCTCTCCCCTTCCTCACTCTGAAAACGTTGTCGCTGACATCGACTTCACGGAGTTCTATCAATTGAATAACCAGCCGCAGTCATCTCCTGTTCTGTCGTTTGGCGACAAGGGCTCGAAGCGGGCCATTGGCGAATTCCAACTCGTAGATGGTAAGCCTCCATTACAAGGGAAGAAGCCTATTTATGGTGGCTCGAATGTCTACGGTATCGAACTCCCATATGGCGTGGAGAATGATCAGGCTGGCTTTTACCAAACCACTCGCACGCACCGAGAAATTGCTTGGTATGCGGCCAATGCACCAGGAGCCGAACCACCTGCAATCATAACCGATGAAACTGTTCCGAATAATGTCCTCGATGGATGGACTTGGGAGATCTGGTTCACTCCTTACAAAGTAAACACGGAGCTTGCGTCGACGTTCCTGATCGGCACTTCTCAGCATCACGGATCGGTCCTGGCGAAGCGAAACCCCGAAAAAGATTGCTTTAGTATCGGCTTTATCACCGCACCATACTATGACGATTTGCTTTCGGAAGATGGTATCTATCCGGTTTCTCCTTGCACCTTCTACAAAGCCGAGGGAAATCCCGGGTTTCCGCCTGTGACTCTCAACGCTACCAACGTACTGTCTGCCTCCATCAGACTGAGCACAGGATCGCTACGTCTTCAGCTCAATAACGGTGGTGCCCTGAATGATGTGCTCGAGGTAGTTATTCCTGACGCGTACGAACTCCAAGACAAGCCTCTTGTGCTCTTCCGAACACTTGCCAACGAACTAAGCTTCAGAGGAGTCGTACATCGTATTATTTTTCACAATAGGTTCCTTACCAAGCCGGAAGCGGATGCTCGATATTTCCATGGTCTTCCGCAAGTTGCACCGGCAGTGCAAACAGACTTACATATTGCTGTCGCCAGGGATCGTGATCTAGATCTTCCACAGGTTGACTCAGTTGTGGTCGAGCTCGCGTCAGTATTCCTCGATTATACTGATCCCGAAGTTCTCCCCCAGGAGGCTGAAGTCGAATTCGTCAATTTGAATGTTACTATCCCGACGTTCGTTGATCCAGCTGACTCACAGACTTACAACTGCTACGCACTAAGGTACAAGGCGGACCCGGAAAGTAGCTACGTTGACCTGGCTACAAGCACAAGCTCGCCCCAGGATATCATTGATGCCCTTGCGATGGTGCAGCTCACTCAGACATCGAGCTTGGAGCTTGACGTAGTTGGCCCAATCAGCTTATGTTATGGCTCAGAGATCGCATCTCAAGCCGAGCTGTTCCCACCACTGGCTTCAGCCGAAACTATCGCTGAAGACGTTGTGTCTGGGGCTAGAGCTGGCGACTTTGAGCTAAGTATGAATGTCAAGTTTCCTGGTACAAACACCTATCAACGTACTGTCCGGATTGTTCTTCGACCTCGCCAGCATCCAAGAAGCCTGTATGCGGGTACTGTGACACCTTTGACGTTAGCAGCATCTTTCAGTGCATTAGAGGAACATCGAGTCGAAATAACTTTGGCGATGTTTGAGTTGGCTCCGCTAGCAGATGGTGACTCAGTCTCGACCCAGCTAGCATTTGTCAATATTCTCTCACCTCCACAGTTGGATGACAGTGTAAGTCCGCTTATTGCACTGACAGGCGCAGGAAGTCCGATTAATGATGCATCGGGCATTCGTCTAGTAGACGGAAATGGGAATGTAATTACTTCCTTCCCAGCTCAAGTAGCCGTTGAGGACCTCCCTCTCAAGATATCTTTTGTCCCGCCGCCAGCTGGAAGTCTGACTCTTCCATCTACGCCCCGAACCCTCATCAATCCCGATAACGCCGCTCTAACTGACAGTGAAAACAAGGATAACCTCGTCATTGGAGTGAAGCTTTCCTTCAGCATGATCAACTCACTTGGAGATGAGACAATAGACTCCGTAAGTCTACCGGTCCGTGTGACAACCCCAATTCACACCGGTGTTAGTATGGAGGGGCGGTCTAAAATCTCCGATGCGGGCGTGTTGGCTGCCTTGCAAGCTAGACGAGATGCAGCAGTACTTGCACCGCCAGCCGGTACAGTGGGAACTGGCGATGTCATCATGACGTTTGTTGACGAATGGGTCGAAGTATCGATCTTTGCCTGGCGTACAGATACGATGACGGCACTCAACAGCGATAATAACGACGCTACAATCGTCATCACATCGCTACCCACGAAGGGCAAGCTCCTAAAGTTTGTGCCTGCAGACGCTCCAATTCCCATGGGTCACCGCGCGGAGGGATATCCCGCTCCCCAGAGCATAGTGCACTCTGCGTTCGAGGGACTCTACTCCCAGGAGGACTTTGTCCAGGAAGCTGATCTGCCTTTCGCTCCTGCGAGCCATGGACTGAAGCTTTATTATATTCCCAATATGGATGCAGTGCCCCAAGGAGCTGCCGCGGCGGTGGACAGTCTATCTTGCCTCGTACTCCACACTGAATCGGGGCTTACCTCTCCCAGTGTTCAAACAATTCCAATTGTTATCCTACCCGTCATGCGATCAGTTTCGGGCCTTCTATTCGCATCCACATTCGACCGCGCGTATCTACCTCCGCCAGGTACGGACGGCGGCCTCTTCAATCCCTACCTTCTTGCCGAAGCTGCACAAGAGCTCATTGCCTCTTCGAATCCAGAGGACGTGGGAGTAGGAAAGGGCCTCTTAGTCACTAAGAATCGAGCCGGAGAATTCCGACAGCTCGTGTCAACAATGCTCGAAGATGCGATCGCAGCGGCAGGACTTAGCGAGGTGCCAGAGGAAAGCTCACGCATTAATATCAATGAGCTTGCTGTGACAGATTCAATTGCATCAGGGAACTCCAGCCCAACGTCTCGGAACTTATTACGCACTACTTTGACAGAGGCCGATGCCGCCGCTGCAATTGCTGCAGATGAGCTGCTTCAGGATGGATTCGCATGGGAACCCGAAAGTTCCGCCTTTGCGCTCGAGTCGTCGCTCTATTTCGCTGTCTCTTGTGCCGTGCATCCACCGCGTGACCAGTCTACTGGAGAGATCTCTCAACAAAGCGCTGACTGGCTGGCGCTTCAACGGCCAACTGTGAGTACTACCTCCCGGCTCCGCCTCGCAGCTGTGAAACCTCTTGAAGATCCAGACGAAACCGCAAGATACCCTGAGCTTCTGCAGCTGACGCGAGGAATAACTGTAGAAGCCTGGATGGCCCCTCCAGCCCTTTCCAATGCCAAACTGGAAGGAGGATTTACAGCGAACGCGATTACCGCCGGGGTGACTTTCCCTCTCCTTTCACTTGGTAGTGGTCACGAAGGCGAGCCTCTCGCTGCGACGACAGCACGTAGCGTTCAGATTGTGAGAACTGACTCGAATCTGACTGTGGCTGTGCTCGTAAAGGTCTACGATGAAGGTCACTTAGATGGTACAGGCTCAGCTCAAGATGTCTTGCTCGAGCTGACGGCATCTGTGCCGCCTGCTGAAGAAGTGGGGTCTGTCAACCACATCGTTGTAACGGCCCAAGAAGTGCCTGGGATCACGAGTGAGGATCATCCATCGGTTCGTGTTCAGTTATTCGTCAATGGCAAAGTTGTCGCCTCGCAAACACAACCGCGAGCACGAATGTCTAACTGGTTCGCCAATGAGCGGGCTGAAGCTGAAGCCTCCGATCCCTTAGCTACCCCAGAAGATATCGCTGCGCAACTCGGCCCGAAGATTTACCTCGGACCTGCGAACGGAGTGACAGCACTTGACCTGCTTCAGACACCTGAAGAAAATGTCGATACCATGCTCTTTGTCGCAGTATATAATCGCGAGCTGTCTCATCGCGAAGTTACCAGGCAGACCAAGATCGCCGCAACTCATTTGATCCAGCCGACCTCAGACATGCTCGCATTTGTGAACAATGAGCTGGGTATCGCATTGAGAGATGAGTTCTCGGCCCCGAACACTTTGGCCAGACCCCCTGCACTTCGACATGGATCTCGCGCGATTGGAGAATTGAATGAAAGAATGCAGTATCTTTCAGTACATCATCCCGAACCCATTAAATTCGAGTTAGTTGGGGCATCCGAAAGATTCACAACGTGTTTTGAGCTTGCGCTAGTTGATCCTGCAGGCTTTGCCCCAGCTGAGATCATCGACTTCTCGACATCGACCCTCCCTCTGACCACCATCCATTCGGCCTACGCAGCGAATGCTCACCATCTCCCTGAAGGATTTGTTGCAACTGCAGGACAATTCCTGCTTCGACTCCGCAGTCGGCTTCCTGTTCAATCTGCCGAATCTATTGCTGCTGCCTGTGATGATCTGGCATCCCAGTCGTCGAGTTGGGTGGCGTTTCAGGTAAGAGCTGCATCGACGGCGGCTGACGTAGTAAGCGGTCGGTTGCGTCTCACGGCTTTGGTGCTCTCACGCACACCGTATGCCGCATCACCTTTCGACTCGCTTGTTACAGCGACTTCTGCAATCGGTCGAAAACTTACCCCACTGCCTGGCAACCTAGTTCAGAGTGTCGCGCAGGTGTCAAGCGTACCAAACGATGCTGACGATCCCGAGCCTGTGTCGAAGTTTGAGTTCTCCGAAGCCACTGTCACTGATCCTAGATTTACTCTATACTTGGAGACAGACTCCAGCGAACCTCGAGTTCTCCGTCGACTGACACCAGCGAATCGAACCGTAGATATCGCAGCAATCTCTGCGGGGAAGCTTCACATCCTCTTCCACAGCCCAAGCGAGGATGAAGTGAGTGCCGCTATCGAAGCTGCAGAGCAAGCCGATGCATTCCAGCCCCCACTCAATCTGGCAACGGTCGAACTGGCCGGCGCAGCTATAAACACCTATGCCAAGACAGGTGACATCAAGATATATTTGCTGATCGAGACCTGGCTGCAACAATTTGTCTCGAGCTCAGATATACCGCGATTTGTGCGTCGGATGGCTGAGCAAACGACTGACCCAGCACGCATGTTGTGCCGAGCGGACGTTGCGCCGTCCTTATGGATTCCTCTCACCTCACCAGATAGTCAGCAAGATGGATTATCACTACCCTCATATGACAGGTCGAATTTGGAGGAGTTAGTTAACCCTGCTCAGTTCCAATTTCTAACTTGGGACGATGAGCAATCAGACGCCGCTCATCTTACGTTCCTATCGAACGTGATCAATAGCCATGGCAAGATCGAAGTGGTGATTACCAAACTCCCGGATATGGGTAGCCTCTACGCGCTTCCTAATGTAGAAGGTGATCTGGGTCTGATCTCGTCTTGGACCAAAATTGAAGAGGAAGAGCTTCCCTTCATACTTCCAAGTATTGCCTTGACAGACCTGCCTTCTGATTCCATCCGTTACCAACAATGGCAGGCAGGTGAAATTGCGCTTGCTCCAGTTGCTTGGGGCTACCCTCCCAGCCTTGCCGCAGATCCTGACTTTGTAGTAGCATCCTCTGGCCAAATCAAGCTTGTACTCCGTGATGCTCACACCAAGATTCCACTCCGAAAATATGCGTACACGATCGAGGGTGACTCCGAGCAAGGCACCGCTACCATTGTCGAAGATAACTCATTGGATCCTGTTCCGCAGGACGCTGTCGCGTTTGAAGTCTCTCGAAACTTTGAGATCTATCGAGCGACCTCAGCCATTCCCTCAGAAGCTCTTGTGGCGATCAGCAATCTGCAATCAAGCCCTCCAAGGGCACTTGTTGAGGAAGTAGATATCTCAGCATGGTTCGGCACCGACACTGATGTGACTGTGCAATCACCTGCTCGTGCTTTCGTACTCACTCAACAGAGCCCGGAGAACGTGAATTTGTACCTGCTTCCGACCGTACCCGGAAGCGACCCTACTCTACTCCCACGAGCGGTTGGAACCGCAATCGAAGTCGAGAACATTGCACGACTTCGTGTGCGAATCACAAGGCCATCGAATGATTCCCCTCAGAGTACCCCAGAGGCGCCATTGTTTGCGGATTCGACGATCGCGAATTTGACCATCGCATATAGAGTGTCGCCTTTGCTCCCAGCATCCGTCTCGGCCACTTCCCCTCTCCTTTCCGTTGCGAAAACAGCTGCTCTCCAGGCAGGTGGACCTTATCCCTGGCCGGCGCACCAAGCCGACCCTGATCCAAGTGCAACGGGTGGAAACTCATTGTCCGAGGTTGTTACTATTCCTGTGCAGAGCTGGTTGACGATTCCTGTCCCAGAGACTGGCACCGTCCCAATGTCGTATTATTCTGTCCCAGCATTACCTGATCCTGACACTGCCGATGACCCGCAGGAGAGTGTTATCACACTGTGGCTGCCTGTTGACAACCAAGAGGTGTGGACCAGTCTGGCCGCGACTGCAACTGAAGCTGGTGTGAGGCTCTCGGACCTGGCACCGCTACATAGTGGATTTGTTGATAATACCCCACCTGGCCCAGGAAACCTTGCAGCTTGGAGGGACATCATTCCCTCACCTAAGGTGACTGCTGTCATTACTAGCATACCGGAGACATGTGGCACCCTCGTGGATCCATATACCGGAGCAGCGATTACCAGCAACATGCTTCCGTACGTGATCAATCCTTTTGCGCTTTCAGAAGCAGCTGCATCAGAGGATGAAAACGAACAGCAGGCTGCTCAGGCCATCCTCGACCAGCTCCAGGCTGAGGCACTCCTAAGAGCGCCTCACAACCCCGGCCGCGATGTTGCAGTTCGATTTGTAGCCGGTTCTGGCCTATTCGAAGGTACCTACTATGAAGATGTCGACAGTTGTGTTGATGCCATTAAGTACACCCTTAAGGATCTCACAACTGGACTGTATGCGCATCGGCATACCGCATATCCTGATATTTCGGCAACGCAAATCCCCGTCACTGTCAGTCGTACACCACCTATCTATCCTCCAGCCATTCCGAGCCAACTGCTCATCATTCCCGGACCTCTTGTCGATGGCATCACTGAGGTCGTGGCGGAAGTGCCCACTGGAGTTGGTAATGCAATTCGCGAGGATACAAGTGTGTTCCGACGTACCCCTGTCCATAGGTATCTCATTACAGCCCTTCCTCGATTCTCGGCGTTGTTGATTGCAGGACAGCTGATTACCCAAGAGCTTCTACCAAAAGAGTTGTCGCTCGCGGAAGTCGAAAATGATGCTATCCGTGTTGTTCCGCTTGCATACCTGGCGGACGCCCTTGTGACTGTTGCCACCAATCCTGAAAATAACTGGGCAGAAGAAGACCCCATTCTCTGGGACATATATCAGCGCGTTCAGGGTAGTATACTCGCCGGTGCGACCACACTTGAGCAGGTCGATTCGTTCTCCTACAAGGCTGTGAATGATGTCGGTGTTGAGAGTATTGACACAGCTACCATAGTTTTCAACGTGAAGGTCAGTTTCCCTTCGGCACCGGCCGCAACGGCGCTACCCCCTGTAAATATCCAGCAGTTGCTTGCAGAATGGACCTATGGTTCGTTGAAGGTGATTGTCGATGTGCCCAGGACTGCCATCTCTCCTAAGGCAGACATCGAACCTGAGTGGATGGCAGCTACAGCTATTAACTTTGCATCACCGATTCTGACCAAGCTCCCAGAGGTGGAAATAGCAACTCTGTACCTTGCTGGTAGCAATGAGCCGCTTCAGCAAGTGCCGTACAGCATCCCACCCTCAGCTTGTGAGCTTGGGGAGTCTGGTGAGATCAGTGTCCGCGTTGAGTGTCAGTTGGACATCAGGCTAGCACGGTATACGAACTTCGAACTGGATCACGATGGAAAACAGAATCCGCTATTTCTTGGTACTTTCTATGAGGAATCGAACACTCGCTCGACAACACTCGAATATTCAGCACGTACAAACCGTTCTGGCATCCCCGCTGCGGATGCGACTACCGTCGATATTGTTATCCAGCGAGCGGCCCCGTCGTACCTTCCTGTAATCGAGGCATCGGCAGACACTCCTGAAAGCAGTCTCGAGATTGCTGGAGCAGGACGAACCTGGTCCTCTGAGAGTGTGCCCATCGAGACTGATGAGAATTTGGTGTGGACGTCGATCGGTGCCCATTGCGCTAAGGTGTATGATTCGCTGCCGCCTCATACGGTGCATCCTACCCACATCCAAATCGTGTCCCTTCCCGTGCAAGGCTCATTGCGAATTCGGCAAATCGATGACCAATTCGTTGTCCTCAATTCTACTGATCTTCCCTACACGGTTGCTCTTGAGGCGCTTTCATCTATCGAAGCTAGCTACCACTCCCCTGGCCAATCTGATTCCTTCCCTGCGGCCCATTTCACGTTCGTGCCCGTGTCGTCCGAAGGTAAGGTGAACGGACAATTGGCGTGTTACTTCAAGCCAGTTTCGAACTGGATTACTGCTCCTCCACCGATTGACATTGTTCTCTCGGAAGATCCGCAAGAGAATGTGCAGCTGGACGAGGAGGAAGAGGAGATAATTGTTGCGCGAACGCGAGCGGCCGTGATCGCTGCAGGTCGCGAGATCGCTTTCTCAGCCGTGCCTTGTGCAGCATTCAGCGATGGTGCAAGGGTACAGAACAAGCTCCCTATCTTGGATTATTATCTAGTTGAGCTTCCATCTCCGTGGAGTCCTCAATCAGGGCACAATTCGCCTAATGCCGAGGATATTGTAGAACCTCTGCGCGTGTTTACATGGACCGATGACCAATCTGCTGGGCTTGCGGGAGAGTCTCTGGTTGACTCGATTCACTTGCCGCTGAAGCTCGAGACGAGCCCGTTAGACAGCCTACCTCTCTACGCAGGTGATAACGGTGTCAGCCGGCCATCTCTGTTGATTCAGATCCCTGGCTACTACAGCCATCCGTCGGACACAGAGATCGTCGCTTCTGAGGGTTCCCGGTATGAGTTCCGGTATGGAGTCTCTCACTTCTCCTCTGCAAAGCATGGTCCGGCAGTCGCTGAGCTGCTAATGGTCCCAGAAGTTGTGTTGCGTATCAGAGCTTGCGAACGATCAAGTGGTGTATGCGCTTCGTCTCCCTCAGAGGTACGAATCCATATCCGTCGTGCCGCCGCCTCGAAGCCTCCCCATTCCACGAGCTCCACTGCAGACGGACTCATGCAACGCACGATAGAGACAACTGCTGTGGTCCCAACTCCTATGCCCATTGAAGCGTCCTTCTTTAGTCAGCCTGCTAGTAATGTCGATATTGATTACATTTCACTCACGGCAATCCCTGACCCTAAGGTTGCCATCATCCTGGTTGCTGAAAATGAGGCGGAGCCTTCTAACTATCGTGTGCTGCAGAGTTCAGATCTTCCCTACAACTTTTGGAATCCAAGCGCTGGTCCGAACGCTGGGAACGCCTACACGCATGCAACCGCTGCTAAGCCTGTTCGGCTGGCGTCCGCCCCACAGGTCCTCTTTGTATCCAAGCCCGTGAATGGCAGTGGGGTCAGCGGCTACGTTGGATCTGAGTTCAATCTGCTGTCAAACGTTCCCGGCGCTGACTTTGCGGCTGATGCAGTCCGTATTGAATACCGACTTGGAAATTCTTTCGGCATTGGCTTAGAGGGCGAAGATTTGGATGCATCAAAGCCTGTCACAGAGACAAGGCTATGGACATCGGTTACAATCGCCAACCACGTCGCGTTCCCACCAGAGGAGACGGGTCAAGGCATTCGTGCATCGGGCTCTTCTGCAGGAACGGGGTCGAATGGTTGCTATTGGAATGTGGGGCCATCTGCATGGATATTACCTTTGGCACATCATACGCAACTAGAGACAGAAGATGTACTTCTAGACAATGCCAGGTCAGAATGGCTTGATGGCTTGCGTGGGGGACTGAACCCCGCTGCCGTGAACGCACTGGAAGGGTCGATTGTTCGTCACTCAGATGAGGATTCGCAAAAGTCAGGAAGAGAATTTAGAATTTTGATTCCGCAGTTGCCGTATTTCACGCCCTCGCCCCATATTGATGCCGAATCACCCGATTACCAAGCAGCTTTGGCGGAAATCACCGATCATTTCCAGGTGGTTCTGAATGACCCTGTTACTGACCAAAACCTGACGCTTTCTGACTTGCCTTATGTGATGAGCTCACGCACCATCCGAATCTACACTATCAGCACCTCAATGAGGCTGACATCATCGGATGACCTAATTACCCAGCCTCAACTTGTTATCCCCCACACCACTATCGACCAAGCAACAGGTGGGATCGTGGCAAAGGGACGAATTCTTGAGCATGTCGTACTTCCAAAGCTCGTTGAGGCGAGTTTACCTGTTGAGTTCAAGTTTGAGCCTGCTGAAGCCGCTCTTACTCTTAACCGAAGCGAAGTGCGCTCTATTGGTGAACTGGGTGTGGAGGTGGATGAGCCCGAGCCGTTTGCCGCATTCCAAGGCTATGCATTTGAGGTACATACCAACCTGAACTCAAGTCTTCTTAAACTCATCTATCTCGACCAGTCGCTTGAAGATGTCGCAATCACTGTTGTAAACGCGACAGTATTGGAGTCCGAAGCATCAAATGCCCAGGAGCTGAATGTCACGTCAAATTCCGTTCGCCTGAAAGGTCCACTCTCTCTACTTCAGAAGTTCCTTGGTCAGGACGACTCACAGAATCCCCCTGCAGATGGCAGCGCTGAAGGAAGTGACTTCGCTGTAATAGATGATGTTCCCTCCCTCAAGTATCGCGTAGAGATCCCTCGAGAGTACCTCACGGTGCTAGTTAGTGGGCTGGGCTTGGTGGTGCCAGAAGCTGCGAATGTTAAGGCTCAAGGAAAGCTTAAGTTCGTGCTTGCGAAAACGGGAGCAATGGCAGCAGTACCAGCAGAGTCTGACGAAGCAGTGATTCGAGTGGCAGCTGATTATGTTGTTCCACCTACCCCGCCAACTCCACCTACTCCTGACGAACCCAATCCCACAGCTGGAGGCCAAGCTGCTCAGGCATCCAGAACAAAGGTGTTCCCAACACTCTTTGGGCCGCTTCCTCTAGCCGCCTGCATTGCAATTTGGGTTGTAATCTTCATTGTGGGACTTGCGGTGCTACGCTGGGTCATTGTAAGCATTCGGGCCTATCATGTACGAACGCTTCGGGCCCAAGTTGAGAAGGCTTATGAATGCGCAGCCAACAACACTGCACTACAGGCAGCGCTTGCAGACAAGGAAAGAGGTACTAGTCGCGAATTAGACTCGACAAGCCCTGTGGTGGTAAACTCGAGCACCAATCTAACGTGCGTCTCCGTTAACATTACCAACGGTTCAAAGAAAGAAGGCGATGATACTAATGCGCAAAGCACCGCCGAAGAGCTCGTGCAGGTGACATCTGAAGGTGTGTCCCCAGAAACCTTCACTGAAAATGCACTGAGGATCCTTGAGAAAACCGAGGATCCCAAGATAAATGCTCTGATTAAGTCATTCCTAACTGCAACTCCACTACATAAGCCCATGAAGGCTCATCCGGATAACGTGGATGGAGCTCGCGAATCAGATAGCTCAGGTAGGAATTTGGAAGATAGCGATGATTCTGACCCAGAGCTGGGATTAAACGCAGAGGACGCCCGCTCGACCGTCGGAGGTGCAAGCTCTTCAAGTCATGCGACGATTTCTTCCACGGCATCCGCTGCTCAACTCATGAGGCAGGCGCGAATAATGCCGTCCCCTTCGACGCCATCGGCGTCGTCTTCTTCTTCCTACGGACTCACAAGTCCCCGCGCCACCGCCCTTCCGGCCTCGGCCAACTCAGAGCGTGCAAAGGCTCGATCGCTCCTCCGCAACCCTACGTCCTCAAATCAAGAGGAGCAGCGGGTGAGCTCACGTCGCGTGCTCGACTTCACTGCGACTGCGGTTGGTTCGTCACTACCCTTGGTTCGACCCCAAACTTTACCTCATGAAGGCCCAAGTATGGCATCGCCTGGATCACGAAGTGCACTTCAGCCAACCGCTCAGCCTGATGAAGTGCATGGTAAAAACCTAGACGATTCTGATGAAGACCAAGGGAGTCGATCTCCTGCTGCAAACTCGCAAGCCAGGCTTCTCGGTGGTCCTTCACCTCTCTCGAGCTCAACGAAGCTGTCGCCCGACATTCTAGCCTGGTCTGCGAGCGCCTCCAGTCTTGTATCCCCCTCATCAAGCTCCGCACTTCAGGGACCAACACTTAAGGTCCATGATAGTACACTTGGACCACTGATGAGCTCCCAGCACTTCATTGCCCCTGCAACTTGCTCAAGCCCCGTCGCGAACTCGCCATCCCCGACTCCTATTAGGATCCGGCGTCTGGCCTCATATAATCCTGGACAGAGTCGACGGTCGAGTTTGCAAGTATCGCCACGTGCTGACCCAATCCACCTGCCAGAGAGGTCAGCAGCTGAAGTGAAGCATTCGCCACAGGTCCAAAAAGCAGACGTCGCTGAAGTGTCCAAGTTCGGTGATGCCATCGAATCCAGTGACTCAGATGATGAACTGCAGGGCTCACGATTCTTGGACGAAATGGAGCTCGAGATCCCTGACGTAAACCCTCCGTCTCCAGAGAATAGTCTCGGTCGGGATGCCGCAGGCTCTGTTAGAGAGGGCACTCCACGGGCTAAGCTTCACGAAGAGCTTCGCGCCGCCGAGCTTGCTGCAGCTGCTGCACGACGAGCACAGTACTCGCGGGTCTTTTTACCCCAACCTGCTGTAGTTAATGAGAACGACGCTGAGGATGTTGCGCGCCAATTGCTGGAGCAATTTGGTCAAGTCGGTTCGGTTTTCGCAGAGCCACTGCCTTCTGTCTCCCAGGTAGAGCCGCAACGGCCACAACAGCCACAGCAGCCACAGCAACTACAGCAACCACAGCAACCAGGAGATCGACGTCAATCCATCATTCCTCAGGAACGACCATCTGAGGCTTCCAACGCCTCTCAAAAGAGTGCTTCCCAGGAAGCAAGTCACGAAGTAGTCAGTCCGTTTGCACCGACAAAGTCATCGATCTTCTTCGACCCCAAGGCGTTCATTGCTCAACGCAAAGAACATCAGCAGCAGCAACAGCAACAGCAACTAGGGCAAGAGAGTGCAGCCGTACCTCCTCCCGCCGATGATGACGGACCCTCTTTAGTTGATTTGATCCGCGCCCCAACGGTAGACAAGATCTTTGTCGCGCCATTGCAACCCAGGTCAGCACCACAAACTAGTTCAGAAGATGAGAGCAGCCGTGAGAGCTTCTCCATTGTCGGCCCAGAGGTGGTGGCCTTTGAGTCAGAGCCTGTGTCTGACACTATGGCTATCGAGACAGCGGAGCGGGTGGAGATCAAGGAGGCTGCTGTCGCTCCAAAGCATAACGTGTCGCAACTCACTCCTCAGGTGAATGGACCACCTATTCATCCGGTCTTTGTCAATCCTCTACATGGAGAATTAGAGGAAGACGAAGAAGACGAGGTTGTTGAGGAAGCACTCAACGTCGTCCATATCATGCAAGCCAGCACTAACAATGATGAAATATCGAAAATGCTTCCGCCCACCGTGATGGAAAATGCCACTCTGAACGCGCGTAGATCTTCTGTAGGTTCCAACCCGCCCGGAGCTACACCGAAAAAGCAATTGCCAAATCTTCCCCTCCCAAAGGTCCCGAAAAAGTAAGACCTCTTCCCTATCGTTCCGCTCAACAGAGTTGTCATCCCCCCTACTAGCATTGATTCTTGATTGTTTGATTGACTTAGCTTACCTTTCTTAGGCTTGCACATTCGAACAGGTCCCTCTTTCCCCAGCACTCAGTGTGCATAGTAGAATATGTTATTCTCCGTGTGTATTTTTACCAATATTACCAATTCGGCATATTATTGATTGTAAATTGCTCTATAGCTATATCCTCAAGTGTTCACAAGCATCGTCGCGTCTTGAATGCCGCATTTGATTAGAAAAGTTAACCCTGGTTTACCCTAGTACCATAAACAAAGACATTCTGTGATGAAGATTACATCCGCGATGTGTATCGCAGACAAGTGGGCACAAGATCTCAGGGAGTGGACTCAAGAGGTTGGACTCGATATCATACTTTCAATCATTGCGTCCCTTGTTTAAGTATTTGCGGGCTGCATCAGACTCCTAACCATGCATCGCATGCAGCACGCATACATGGGCGGGTAGATATCTGGCGCTCCGCTGCTCGCTGACTGGCCGGCTCGTTCACCATCGTTCCTCGGGTTTGATCAGGTTGTCCTTCTTGGGGATATCGTTCACTGGAGGTGACTGCTCGCGTTGTGAGACAGCGAAGCGATTCATGCAAATCTTTAGGCTCTTGAGTGGTTCCTGACACCGCAGTGGACCCATGAATCCCTCGTCTTTGAGGCATTTCTGCAAAACCTTCGTGAAGTCGTCGCAGTACTTCCAAGCACGCTTTTCAAGTTCCTTCTCTTGCTCATGGCGTAGGTGTCGAAGAATATGCCGTTCGGCGTAGTTGAATTGGGAGAGATCAACCTTCTCGCGGGGCTGGGCGACGACGCTAAGCAGCTCCTCTTCGCTCATATCCAAGATCGCCTTTGCCACCGCGTTGCGCCGCGCGGGGCGATTGTTTGGGTCCCATACATCCTTGACTTGCTCCGTGGCCGAGTCGTTCGATGACATGTTGTGCTGGCGTAAAAATTACCGAAAACTTGTGTGAAAAACTTAGTCTGAAGCGTTATAGCGAATTTAATCCAGTCAAAAACGGCACTATACCCGTGATTTGCACAGTATGAAAGTGTGCTCAAGTGCGAGTTTCTCTCCCAAACCCCGACTGTGGGTCTGCACCCTGAAGACGAGCTCACCACGTGCCGGCAAGGCATAAGATACAGCACCCAATCACTCAGACTCGCTTGATACCGCGCTCTAATCTCTGAACACCTCTCTCTACCATGCGAGCCAGGCAGAAAAGTGCTCCGCCCAGGACTGGAGACACTGCAAGTTGCTGCTGGTTTGCAGGATGGTATATGGATGTCTCGCCTGAAAATAAGCAAAATATATTTACTACATCATACAGTACAACATATTAACTGGTCTGGAGACAAGTCGATCTCACAGCCTAGTGCACACACATGTGGTGAAAGAGAAAATCCAATTCGATAACCGACAATCTCGAGGGTACCGAACGAGGGTCTTCCTACTAGTGCACGATTTAGACTCACACAACACTGCACCCAGGTTTGTCTGTAATCACCAACGCACCGTGTGTATCTCGCACGCACCTAGCATCTGCGTGCGAAAAAGCTTACCTTTCCGTCATGAGTCTCTTCCAACCTCAGCCCTCGACATTTGCGAACTTCACGCGGGAGTCGTCGCGCCCTAACCGATCCAAGGTTCGCATGATCGAGCCCAGTCCGCCGCGTAATCCATTCGATACTATCGCTGATGGCACGCTTAGCAGTGCCGCGACAGAAACGGCCCGAAGAGATCCTGACCAGAGAGGGCCGACAAGTGGAACAGGTCGAAACCATGGAGCACCTCGCGGAGATACCACTCGTGGTTCAGGTTTGCCCGCGTCATCTGATCTGTACGACCCACCCAGCTATAGTGCCGCGCTGTACTTGGGCTTCACTGGCAGTACCGGTGCCACGAGCAGGCCCGGATCGAACTCACTATCGAACTCAACGACTGTCGCATCATCGGCGGGTGTAACGGATATTGGAATCAGCACAATGCCAACTAACGACCTGCTTGTAGCATCCATTGAGTTCATCAGATCTGCGCACGACTTGTGCCGAGCCCCAATCCAGCTCCCGACGCTCGAATCGGGTGCACTGGCGATTTCGCCTACTGCAGCCGCAGCTGGCGGAAGGCGAACTCAGCAGCAACTACAACAGCGGCGAGACGAAGTTCTCAATAACCAGGGCGTGACTGCGTTGATTGAAACCCTCCATGAGCAGAAAGCTAAGCAAGATGCCATTGCGCTGCGTCTTGAGCAAGCTATGGAGTGTCTTCGAGTGCTCACTACCAAGTTCAGAAACCCTACAGACCAGCAGGATCAGAATAGGATGGAAGGGAACGCTCCATCAGCAAGTCGGAGCGATGACGAAGTTGGAGAAACTCAGAGATGGCGAGAACTTGTAAGGCAAGTAGAAAGGCTCCAGACCCAGCAAGAACAGCAGCAAGGGCAATGGAAGCAACTCGACCCCAGCTTTGCTGCTCTGCAAGCTCAGTACAAGTCCTCAAGTCCGCGCTCAAGCCCAAGCCCAAGCCCAAGATCCAGTGGTTTCCAAGACCCACCTACCTCATCGGCTTCGTCTTGTGCACAGTCAAAGCCTCACACAAGTCCTGCTGCGCTGGGAGGACGTCAGGGTCATTCGCTTGCTGAGAGCCGAGAGCAGACATCTCCAGGACGAGCTATGAACAACGTGACCCGTGCCGGCGGTGTCAACGGTACAGAATTCCGAGAGAGCATCACCGGCATTCCTTGCTATGCCACAACCGGCGAGGTGATTCCAAGCGAAAGTTCTGCGCATGAGGGCGATGGAGACAACAGTGGCGCATTGAAAGAACTCAATACGTTGCTGCATGGGATCACTACATCTCGAAATAGCACAGGCCTTCAACACCAGATTCGTCGCACCCATGTCCAGCTGAATCTGAATGCTCCGCCAAGTGCACTAAGGGGCCGACTGCAGGGTACCAACCAGAGTGCACGCAAGCGATAGCATTGTAGTGTTGTGATCTGGCTTGTGCTGAAAATGCTTTTTAGAATTTAACTGTGTTTGTACATAGACTTCATCACATGTTCGTGTGTATTCCAGTCTTTTATGCCTATGGCTGCCTAATATAGAGTCCGCCTAATCCACGTTCTTTGGTAATCACCATCTACACATCATCGACCTCAGCTGATTGTGAATCTATCCACCTAGTGATGCCCAGCTCGGAATAAACCTGTCGATCTCGTTCGAGCTTTATCACTGTTAGCTCAACAAAACAATGTTACGAATCCGTTTAACCGTGCATGTGTGCATATGAAGTCGTCAGTGCCGCACTCGTCACAATGGTTACTCCAAAATCGACCGTACTCCAGCACTGGCTTGGGGTGATGAGCTGGACAAAAGGTAGGCTTCCGCGTTCTGGGGTGCGGAAATATCGTGAAAGCGGCAGAGAGAGGCAGATTGAGGCTTGAAAGGATAAGAAAACTTGGGTTCATTTCGGGATTGGGTATGCGTGCATTCTAGTAGATGTCGTTTGTTTGGTTAGATATCGAACCCATCTATCATCTGATTTGCGTTTAATGCCCGAGGACCTCATGCAGTATCCTCAAAGGTGACTCCAAAGTGGACCAAGTTGGCCTCTGAAGCCCACAGCGAGCAGTTTTACACGTCGTGGCTGCATTACGCGGAGGCAAACGCGCCGCTGAGTGTTTGGTGTCGATAGATCTCGTAGTTGTCGTGTAAAAATCACGTGTTGCTCACCAACTCGCCCTGCCCACATGCCCTATTTCCCTTCGGAATCTAGTGGATTGGAGTAACTTTACGACCAAGATGACCACGTCTTGTCGCCGTAACGTGCGCTACTCCTCCTCTCCGGTCGCCTCTGCGCTTGCAGTGGTAGCACTGTGCGTTTTAAGCCTGCTGCTACTGCTGCCAACGCAGGCTGAGGCGCTAGGCAAGGGTGCGGGCAAGCCACTCTTCCCTCCCAAGCCTCCTAAGGCTTGGGAGCTGCCTAGCCATCCAGTAGGTGCGGTGGTGCCCAACTACAAGAACATGTTCAACTCTGCCATGCCAGGTGTGCCCCGATCTACCCGTGGAGCGCTCGTGCAGACCATGGGTGTACGCACTGAGGCTGAGTCGTGGCTGCATCGCAACCTTCATCCCAGTGTTGTCCCACCGCAGCCCAAGTCGCCTGAGCCCCTTGTGTACCGTACTGTGCACGCCGTTGTCGGTCCGGGTCTCACTGCAGAGGCTGCTGGTGCTGTTCCTGTGGCTGGCCACAAGCACATGCTCATGGACATCCCCGACCCTAGCCATCCTTCGCATGAGCCCCCGAGCTGGAGGATCTTCACTCAGCCGGATATCCCAACTCCGCCGTTGCCACCTATGGCACCTCAGCCCCCTGAACCTCCGAAGAAGGCTCCCAACGGTGATCAGGGCGAGCAGCAGCCCCAGAAGCCCACGCCTAAGCCACCTCGCCGAAAGCGACGCTGCAAGCGCCTCGCTAAGGGACAGAACCAGCAGCAGCAACCCGAGGGTGATGGAAGCGTACGCGTCAGCATGGCTGAGAGCGAACTCTGTGTAGACGATCATGCAGAGGCTGAAGAGACCACTTCGGAAAGTCAGTTGGCCAAGCTCAAGATGGAGATTCTGCAGCAGCAGAAGCTACATCAGCAGCTCCTTCGTCACCAGGCAATGGAGATCGAGCGATTGCGAACTTACCTCACTAACCCCGTTGGCCAGGCCCCTGGACGAATGGTTTCGACTTACTTCTCAGGTGCTCGCAATCCCAATGCCGTGTACGCTTTCGCAACTCAATTCCCTTACTCGTCAGTTTACCCCCACGAGACGCTCCCTAATCTCTTGCCCATCATGCCTGACCAAACCGAGGCTATGCACCGTGCTAATCTGGCTGACACTGTTTACCGCGACAGCACTGTTGCAGCCCGAACCTTGCCGTTCAAGATCTATCGCGATATGGTCGGCTTGCACAACACTCCAGATGCGTTCGAGCCCGCAGTTCCCGGTGAGACTCAAAATAAGCTTCCTCCTATTGGATGGACCGAGTACGGTGGCAAGGCGTTCGTAGGCTTCCAGGCAGCCACCCCGCAGCAGGCTGAGGATGCCCGCAACAACTATGAGAAGGGTGTCGAAGAATGGTACAAGCGAAGCCAGGTTGCCGCAGACGTCGCAGCAGCGGACGCACGGAAGGAAGGCAAGAATGTCATTCTCCTTCCCGAAAACCAGGCCAAGAAGGGAAAGAAGAATAGGAAGAACAGGAAGAATGCCGAGGCGGCAAGTCTAGTTGAGGTTGCGGCTTCGAACCCTTCAATGAACACAACCGAACCCGTGAACCAGAATCAGCAGCCAAATCAGAATGCAAGCCCTGCCCCTGGCTCAACGAGTGCGCTTGCGAATGCAGCTGCCGACGCTGCAAACACCAAGGCAACCAAGCCTCCGCTGCAGCAGGCAGAGGAAGCCGCCGCCAAGCAGGACAAGAAGGCTCAAGACAAGAAGACTCAAGACAAGAAGACTCAAGACAAGAAGGCTCAAGACAAGACTCAGGGCAAGCCCGAGACGAAGAAGGAGCAGAAGCCTGGCAACGACGTCAACAAGTCCAAGAAGAACCCGCCCAATAAGAAGAGCCCCCCACCTATGCGCGAGCCTCCGAGCGAGTTGAAGGAGAAGCCCGCCAAGAGCTTCGTCGAAGTCAGCTCAGACGCTGAGACCGAAACCGAGCACGAGGCTGAAGGTGAAACTGAGGCCGAGACCGAGACCCAGTCCAATGCTATGGATCTTGAGGACATGATCGCACCAACGAGTCAGTTGCCAAAGGAAGTGGCACACTCGCTGCTTGAGGCAGCACATGCCAGCCGATTGGCACCCTACCTTGCAGGTCATCACAACCACGGCCATGCTACATCAGCATCTGCCAAGAGTGCAGAGCAAGTCCTTATTCGCAACAGCCTTCGACTGATGCGCATGCGATCAGCCGATGAGTTCGATGCACAAAATGGTTTCAGCGATGCGCAAGAACCCTCGCTCGCTGAGACCGCCGTCATGTTGCGTGATCAAACCCTTATTCCCACCACGCCTTCACAGCGCTTTGGTCATGGCGTGCCTTATGGCATTCCAAAGCCTGTCGCGTTCCGTCAGGCTCCCTTCGAGTCTGCCAACCATGACTATTCAGACGACGAGGTTCGTGCAAGCCACTCAAGCTTGCTCGCCCTGCAGGACGGCAAGGTTCGTGCAGTCACTCCAGAGGAAACTTTCTTGGGCTCACCCAAGTTAACTCCAGCGGATGAGGAGATTCGACGAACAGTTCCTTTCGAGCTCCCCGCAGAGTGGTTGAAGCGTCCCGAGCTTTCTCCACTGCCAGAGGCTGTTCCACCTCCAGAACTCGAGCTGTAAAGATCGTCGTTGGGAATTGGCATTTTGTTGAGCCAAGCCTTGCGGCAGAAATAGAAACAAACCATGTTCCTATATAGAATACCCCATAAACTGTCTATAGTCGTACAAACACCATAGTTGAGCACGGTTGCGTGATGTATTAACAAGTGTGTAGAATAACGCTAGTCAGTGGTTCCTCTGTTGTGTGGGCAATCCCCCCTTGGCCAGTAACTCCTTTCCCAGGACAGGGTCTTTCTTGACCCCTCGTCCCTCAATGTACATCAGCCCTAGTTGGTGCATCGCGGCTGGATCATTTGCCTCCATTGCAGCTTTTTGCATCCAAACAAACGCGATCCGATATGCATTCGGGAGCTCAGGTCGATTCAAGTAACACATAGCATACCGATAGTACGCCGTGCTATCGTTTGTGGCGATCAATTTAGCATACCATTCCGCTGCTTCTTCCCATTGTTTTTGCTCGTATGCACGGTTAGCTAAGACGTGCTGTGCGATGGAGCAGTTGTTCTCCGCAGCTCGTCGATAGCATCTCATGGCTCGCTCTGCTGCGTCCTTTATCTCTTCCGTGTTGGCCATATACCACTCTGCCAATCTCACAAGGACATTGTTGTTGACGCTAGCTTCATAGTACGTACGAGCATCGCTGTCAGTGCTAAGGAGTTTGTCAACGGCGGAATCATAGCATCGATGCAAAGCTGCCTCAACATCGACGCTCCCAAAAATGTACTCTAGTTTGCTCAAGGCTTGGCGATAGTACTTCACCGCCCGAACATAGTCTGGACACTTGTCTTCACACGCCTCCCCCGTCTCAAGCAGCTCTGCGAGTATGTAGGACGCTTTTGGGTGGCCTTGGTCAGCTGCAAGCTTGTACCATTCTAACATTGACTTCCCTCCAGTAAACCGACCTTCAGATAATCGGGCGACTTCGCCCATGTAGAATTGCGCTTGAGGCCTTCCTGCGTGTGCTGGGCTGTAACAGCTGCTGTACACCTGGTGGAGCCAATAGTCACGTGTGTTTTGATCTACCACTTCGCATAAGCTTCCCTCGAGATGGTTGCAAGAAAGGATCAACTGAGCGTCAATATGGCTGCAAGTGGCAGCCTCAACGAGGGCTTCATACGCTTTGGTGGGACTCGATTCGACTCCTATACCCGAATAGTAGCATTTGTAAAGCCCGAATATACCATCCACGTCGCCAGCGGCAGCGGCACGCGAATACAGCTGATATGCCCGAGAGGGGTCGATCTCAATGTTCTCTGAAGTCCGCTGTGGTACTCGAGCTCCTAATGCATAAATGGCCGCAGCAGCGCACATGGCTCCGGTGTGACCCTGATCAGCCGCGCGATTGAAGAGCTGGAGTGCCTTATGATAATCGACTGTGCCGCTGTCGCCCCGAACATAGGCCAATCCCTGCTGAAACTGCACGTCGGAGTCCACCTTGGTCTTACTCACCTTAGTGTCATCTTCTAGCGTACCCGTTCCCCGGGTTTCCATAGAGTTGAGAGTTTGTAGTGCGTGCAGAACCCCACTAAAGCACACGGGAACGCTATGAAACTGGTTTACTTCTGTGTGATATTGCTCCAAGCCGAGATGCAGCGGGGCTGGAAGTGTGAACAAGCTGCTTTGATTTTTTTGCTCTTGGTCTCGCCCGACTAAGGATAGGAGTGACTCTTGCTCAGGTCATCAGATTAGGCTGAGAACACGCGTGCATGTCCGAATCGGCACCCCCAAGCGGTGTAGCAAACCAAGACGTGCGTTGAAGGATCGTAGATACGTGTGTTGGCATTGTATTTGAATGAACCTGGATCCTGAACACGCATGAATGATTATGGTGCATTGTACAAGAGTCTAGAAAGATGCGAATTGCAGCATCCCCGCAAGATGGTGAGCTACGAACTCGCCTGGAGGAGCTCGACTTAGGAATGGGCAGCGCCTGTGAATACCTTTGCTTCATATTCACTCAAGTTCAGAACAGCATAGCATGCCACTGCTCTGTTCGTCTGCTCTCGCGCTGCTGGTGCAGCTGCTGGTAGAATTACGCAAAGACAGTGGGAGATGAGAACTAGAGCGCATGCTCACAGAGGACACCGAGCGCCTGTGCTCGTATTCCAAACGCCGGCGGCTTAGTGTGGGCACGTCTTGGTGTTGGACCAGATGAAATTAGCATTCTCAGACCACTTGCTTGCATCGATGCATTCCTTGGGAATAGGGTACCAGTTGTTCTCAGGGAAAGTACCGAGGTTGCACGTCTTGGGGCAGACAGGGCAGTTGGGGCAGGCTGCAGCCTTAGCATAGGAGTTGATGAGAAGACCGAGGGAGACAAACATGACGGCGATGAACTGAGCGTAGATGAAGTACTTGACACGGGCGTCCACACTCTGGTGAGGAATCCACCTATGAACCAAGATGGAGATCAAGAGGAAGGCGAGAAGTGCAATGCCTGCAATGACATTGCCTGATCGGCCGTCACCACTCTTTGCGAAGCAGATAATTGCCGCGGTCTAGACACACACGAAGCAGGTGCAGGAGAAGGGGGGATGAGCTGTGATGAGGTGATATCCCAAGAAGTTTATCGCTACTACATGGATCTGGTGCCCAAGGTACGTGCGAGTTAGACGCCTACGCTGTCAGCCACTAGCCTGTAGCAGCCGTGGTGTTGCAGACGACCTGATACACCATGCACAGACTTGCGAGGCACAAATGGGCATGTCGAGGAGCTCACTAAGACGGCCGGATTTGTGAGGAAGACGTACGAGAACGAAGCCATAGACAAGGAGTTGGACGAAGTATGAGGCGTACTTCGCGGTTGTGCTGGTTTCAGTGGGGGTGAACGCTGGACCCTGCATCCTATGAGAGCGGAGACCTAGACTCACAAGATTCGCAGGGTGTAGAGTGTTTGGGGTGAATTTGCGTGCGGACACTGTGGTGTCTAGCTGATGTAACGTTTCCATCTACAAGTTGACACTCCTACGCATCCATCTATATAGCCCATCTCGAATATCACCCGGTCTCACCCGAGAGAATTTACACTATTCGTTGTGAAAAAGTGTAGCCCGCGCACGCCGAAATCCGACTTTGAGACCGAGAGCCAGAATTCTCCCCTTGAAGGGTTGTGGCTGTTTTCGGCATGGACAACGCATATTCAACCCAGTGATTGCAGCAGCAAACAGCAGCAGCAGGCTACATCAAGTTCGTATGTGCGTTAATTAGCTAAGTCATGGCAAGTACGATCACAAATCATCAAAAGTATGCTCTACTCTATTACAGTCTTGTGAGATTTTGTAACTAGCATGTAATACTGGTAGCTTGCGTATTTGTATCGAAATCGCAGACCTCTGACAATGCCGGTGTGATAGAAATAAATAATAATAGGAGACGACCCGCTAGGCATGAGGGTATGCCTATGCGGACGCGGATGGGTAACCACACTTGAGGTAAAAATCCAGAGCAATTGTTGTGTGGTGACAGACCGATCCTTGATCTTATACTAGACTAACGGGAGGCTTTGTACTACCATACCATGACGGGAGCCACTGAATGCTGGGCTGTAAATAGCAAGGGATGCTGTGCGAAGGTTGCGCCACAAGTTACCCCATTTAAAGCTCATCATGGCTGTCAGGTGGGTTGCCACCGTAGGCCTTAGCAAGGATAGGATTGACGGTGCTCTCAAGCTCCTTGAGCTTACCCTCGAACTCCTCCTTGGAAGCCTCCTGGTTGCTGTCCATCCAGGAGATAGCATCATTGACAGCACGCTCAACAACCTCCTTATCCTCACCAGCAAGCTTGTCAGCAAGCTTCTCCTTGTCGGAGATGGAGGACTTGATGTTGTAGGTGAAGGCCTCGAGTTTGTTGCGAGCTTCGATGCGCTCACGAGCAACACGATCCTCCTCAGCGTACTGCTCAGCCTCGCGAAGCATGCGCTCAATCTCCTCCTTAGAGAGACGGCCCTTGTCGGCAGTAATGGTGATGCGCTCAGACTTACCAGTGTCCTTATCCTGGGCCTGGACGTTGAGGATACCGTTAGCATCGATCTCGAAGGAGACCTCGATCTGAGGCTTACCACGAGGAGCGGGAGGAATACCGTTGAGCTCGAACTTACCCAAGAGAACGTTGTCCTTGGTCTTGGCACGCTCACCCTGGTAGACCTGAATCAACACAGCGGGCTGGTTGTCAGTGGAAGTCGAGAAGATCTGAGACTTCTTAGCAGGGATAACGGTGTTGCGAGGAATGATAACAGTCATGACACCACCGACGGTCTCAATACCGACAGAAAGGGGAGTGACATCGAGAAGGAGAACGCCAAGGTTGGGATCGCTACCAGAGAGGACACCACCCTGAACGGCAGCACCATAAGCAACGGCCTCATCGGGATTGATACCGCGGTTAGGCTCCTTGCCGTTGAAGTAGTCCTTAATGAGCTGCTGAATCTTGGGGATACGAGTAGAACCACCGACAAGAACGATATCGTGGATATCGGTCTTCTTGAGGCCGGAGTCCTTCATGACCTGCTCGACGGGCTGGAGGGTCTTCTTGAAGAGATCCATGTTGAGCTGCTCGAAAAGGGCACGAGTCAAAGTGTCAGAGAAGTCCTCACCATCGATGAGACCTTCGACCTCTACCTTAACGGTGTGTTCACTGGAAAGAGCACGCTTAGCACGCTCGCACTCACGGCGGAGACGAGCAATAGCACGCTTATCCTTGGAGACATCCTTGCCGTACTTGTTCTTGATGAGCTTGACGAAGTGCTCCATGACTCGCTGGTCGAAGTCTTCACCACCGAGGTGAGTATCACCGTTGGTAGCAAGAACCTCGAAGACACCATCGTCAATGGAAAGGACGGAAACATCGAAGGTACCACCACCGAGGTCATAGACAAGGACGTTGCGCTCCTTGTGGCCCTTGTTCAAACCATAAGCGATAGCAGCAGCGGTGGGCTCGTTGATGATACGAAGGACGGTGAGACCAGCAATGGTACCAGCATCCTTAGTAGCCTGACGCTGAGCATCGTTGAAGTAAGCAGGGACAGTGATGACTGCATACTTGACAGGGCGGCCGAGGTAGCTCTCTGCGGTCTCCTTCATCTTGGTGAGGACCATCGCAGAGATCTCTTCGGGAGCCATGACCTTGCGGCCATCCTTAGTGTCGACCTGAATAGCGGGCTTGCCATTCTTGTTGATAATCTCGAAGGGCAAGAGCTTCTTGTCGCGCTGAACCTCCTCATCATCATAGCGACGACCAATCAAACGCTTGACGTCGTAGATGGTGTTGACGGGGTTGAGCGAAGCCTGGTTCTTGGCAGCATCACCGATGAGACGCTCAGAATCGGTGAAAGCGACGACGGAAGGAGTGATACGGTTACCTTGATCGTTTGCAATAATCTCAACGCGGCCGTCCTTGTAGATACCGACGCAGGAGTAGGTAGTACCAAGGTCGATACCAATGACGGGCTCGCCAGGGGGCACGGTAGTATCGTCTGCAGCATGTGCGCTGATCGCAAGGCAGCCAGCGAGGGCGACCACTGCGAGGGTCAAAGCATAAAATCGGAACTTCATGCTCTACACATGAGTCGAATGGGTGTGAAATAGATATGAAAATAAATGAGTACCGCGCAATGCATCATGCGAGCGGAGAATATAACTCACCCGTCGAGGTGTATCTTGATAAATCGCATACTTTTCCACTCGAGTCAGGCCTTGATCTGAACTCGTAACTCCGCGAATCTAGATCTTTTTTGCATTATATCTTGATATCCTGCGGTGAAACATCGGACATAATATAATCATATAATATATCCCATGTCGATCTAACGATCAATCACGAGGCCATGATCTATGCACGACGGATTCAACGCACAATCGCATCTAATTCACGTCGCACAAACCCAGATTTTTACCCTCGTCCAAGCTTTTCGCTGATGTCAGCAGGTCGGTGTGTCACGCACCTGGGTGGGGTTAAATTGTGGCCCAAACCGGGTCAGAGCGGGTCCGGATGACTCAGCCAAGTGCAAATCACGAGCAGTACTGGAAATTTGTCAATGCGTGAAGTGTTTAATGCCCGTGAACTCGATTGATATTGGGTGCATTCAGTCTTCCAGTAAACCATGTAGTGAAATATCTTACGATAGTCCCATCTTCGCTGTGTATTTTCTGAGTTAAAGCACGTGATCCTGGATGACACAAAATTCTAGGGTCTTGCGTAATTAGGCATTGCTAGGGATGTGAATATGCTTGTCATGAATAAAAATCATTTCCAGCAATATAAAGCTTTGGTATGTCTGAAACCTCTTTTATACTCTGTTTCGAGCATGGTGTGGTCCCCAACCAGACACAAGGGTTTTCTGCTCACAGTTACCTTGAAATCGAAAGCGAGCAGACGACTTGGAACATCCGAAGCGAGCTCGTGCACGTCACCTTCGGCTCTTGCATCACGTTTCCCTCTCATGATCTGCATAATGCATGGCCCAACCGAGGTCGAGTCGCACCTGGTCCTCTCCGCGGGAGTCCTTGAAGGGCCCATTGCCACTGCCAACTCGTATATTTTTCAATGCCTCCTGGTACACCTTCGGGCAGATGACTGTGAAACCGCTCTACGCACACTTGTTTCAATACTCCGTTGCTCTTGCCGTCGTGAACTGGGGAAAAGCCTGCGCCCGTGGGCGTCGAACCCGACTCAGGTAGTATCGGCCAGAGGCACGGTTAAACCGGAAAAGTCCGTGACTGAGACTAGTCTACTGGCACGCTGAAATTGGCATATCCAACTAGGGCATTAGAAAGGTTTTGAGAGCTTTCAGTGTGCATTGATAAGTTCAATTGATCTGACTGGTTTTCACCGTACGACACGCGCGAGCTGGGACCAAACGACATACGCCGGAGGAAATGTCCAACTTACCGCTTAAGGTATCCTCGCTAAACGGGGTCAAGGTGTACAACTGCACGGCAGGTAAGACCACGCCCGAATGGTTTGACCTCTATAAAGGCCGTGAAGGTGCCCTCCGCTACAACGAAGAGTTCCGAAGACGTATCGAACTCATCCAAGACTTTGAGTTTCCAACCTCATGCTCAGTGATTAGGGTCTCACCCGACGGTCGATACATTGCCGCTGCGGGCACGTATAAGCCATCAATCCGTCTCTTTGAGCTTGACCAATTATCTATGAAGGTTGAGCGCTACTGCGACGCTGGTGTGGCCCAAATTCAATTCCTCACAGACGACTTCTCCAAGTTCCTCGCGCTGCGTGAGGACCGCACGATCGAAATCCACGCGCAGTACGGTTTGCACGCCACGGTGCGTGTCCCAAAGTTCGGCCGTGACATGCTCTATCATCGCCCCACGTGTGACGCGTATGTATGCGGCTCGGGTAATGAAGTCTACCGACTGAATCTTGAGCAGGGCAGCTTCATGGCTCCCCTGGAGACGAGCCTGCCCTCGATCAACGCCATGAGTTTCAATCCGGTGCATCCCATCATTGCCTTTGCGTCGGGAGATAATGGCATGATCGAATGCTGGGATATCCGCGACCGCACGTGTGCAGCCAAGCTCGACATCCGCAAGGCCGTGAGCAAGGTTGACCCGATGGCTGCCAAGGAGTTCGAATCCCATCCCAAGGGCTTGCAAATGCATTCGCTGGCGTTTGACGCAAGCGGCTTGAATATGGCAGCGGGTACCAACACAGGTCACGCCATGGTGTTTGATATTCGTGCCGGTGCTCCTCACATCGTTCGAGATCACCGTTATGGCCTACCGATCCACTCCATCTCCTTCCATGACGCCTCCCGCAAGCTCATCACAGTTGATCGTAAGATCGCCAAGATCTGGGACGCCGCAACTGGTGCTCCACACACATCCATTCAACCCGAGTACCAAGTTAACTGCATGACCACTGTCCAGAACAGCGGCCTCTTAATGTTTGGCTGCATGTCAAAGCGCATCCAAGTCTACTATGCACCCACACTTGGCCCTGTACCCAACTGGTGCGCGCACCTCGAGGCCCTAACTGAGGAAATGGAAGAGACAGAAGGCGTATCTCAATATGACGACTACCGCTTCGTCTCGCGAGAGCAGCTCGAGGATTGGGGTGTCACCCACCTGATTGGTACCAACGTTTTGCGGCCCTATATGCATGGTTTCTTCATTGATCAGCGCCTGTACGACAAGATTCGGGTGATCTCTGAGCCAGAGACGTTCCAATCATTCGTTAAGAAGCAGACCTCGAAGGAGATTGAGGCCCGACGCGATGGTCGCATTTCGCTCAAGTCTCAACTGCCTGCTGTTAACAAGGAACTTGCCCAGGTCTTGTTGCAGCAGGAGCTCTCCTCCACAACCAAGAAGCGCAAGACGCAGTCCTCGCCTGAAGAACAAGGTGGCGAAGAAACCAAGGTTAACCTCCTCAAGGATGAGCGTTTCTCCTCACTCTTCTCAGACGCTGATTTCGAAATCGATCCCAACTCTCCCGAGTATCAGAGACTTCACAGCCGACCTCCTAAGGCGAAGGTCGTTAAGGGTTTGGTTGGCATTTCTACCGAAGCAGCAGAAGCACGCGAGAAGCTCAGTGCAGGTGCTCGTAAGCTTCAGAGTACGTTGGCGGATATCAGCGCAGATTCTCGCTACACTCTGATTGATACTGAAGACGAGAAACTCGGGGATGAGCGTGTTGGTGTTGATGGCAAATACGGTGAGAAACGCAGAGCAAAACTTGAGGACTTCGATGAAGAAGATGACAATGACCCATTCTCCAGGAAGCGTATCCAGCGCAAGCGCCGTGGTGATGATTCTAGTGATGACGAAGAGACAATTTTTGCCTCGTCCAAGGTTGCCGAGGCCAAACGCATGCAAACTCCTGGTGGCCGACGTGCAGCCGCGGCGGCTAAGGAGAAGGCCGAGATGCTTGCGAAGACGATCGAAACTCGCAAGATGAAGGAAGCGGAAGACCGGCTGCGACTCGAACGAGAGCGTAAGAGCGCTCGGGAAGAGGAGGAGGAGACGAGATCCAGTGGTGCCCTTTATGCAGTTAAAGCTGGAGTGTCGCTTAAGGATGTTATTGAGGCCAAGTCTCGTGAGTCAGCGTCATATGCCCACCTGCCTCTCGCACAGCGCTTGCGAGCTGAGGCCAGCGCCCGTCGCCGTGAAGAGCTCGAGGCAAAGGCCGAGCACGCCAAGAGAAGCGAGTGGCAAGATCGTGATGAAGAGGAAGTCAAGCGAGAGACCGCTGCCCAGGCACGCCGAAGCATGTTCAAGTTTGGTACGAAGGTACAGGACATGGAGAAGATTGGTCTCCTGAAGCCGCTTCCCTATCCGATGAAGAAAAAGAAGAAGAAATAAGCACGAACCCCTTTCCTAATGCCTTGGATGGTAATGGCAAGGGTTGGGTTTGTTTACCTGTATGAAATTGGCTATTACTAGTTCATACACCCTTCCAGTGTACAGTTTATTCATGTGGTGGGATCTCCAGTAAAATTCATCAACATTCATTCAGGGCAGGTAGGACGTCGACTTCGCACCGTGGTTTCAACCGTGAATCCGCCTTCATCGTCAGAGCTAGCACCTGTTTTTCGGGATCCGCTAATCCGCTGAGTCAGCTCCACGCGGGCATCTTCCTCTGGAAGCGGGTTGCTCGGGATACTACTTGAAAAAGATGACGCTGCCGAAGCTGAAGACCCGGTACGCACCCGCTGTAGTATCGTACGCGCAGGAAGCCGCTCGGTGGAGGCTAAGCTCGGAGGTCCTGCCTTCTTGCTCAACGGTTCTAAATCGATCGTATGGCCATCTGCATCGTCATTTGGCGCTGTGGAAGCAGAATCAGCAAGCCGATGCGGTGACACAATTGTAGGTAAAAGCTGACTAATGAAGCCCGACGCTGACTTCGTGTCGGGCGCGGAAGTATTGAGTGGTAATGTAGCGTTAGATGGAGTGGGAAGGAATCCTGCTGCAATGCGAGTGGATCCCACCATAAGACGCAATGCCATAGCATGGCGCACTGCTGTCATAGCAGACTGTTCTTCGTTTCCAAATAAAGTTCGAATGAAGAAGTTGTAGACGACATAAAGCGTGCATAGAGGTAATAAGACAGCCAAAGACCAGGGCGATAAGAGACCAGAGAATCCAGCGAGGCATGCTAATACCGCTGCAAACGCACCATAAAAGAGATGCCTATGATGGTTCCTCTGTCGGCCTTTGGCATCAAGAAGGCCTTGGTCCATTAAATGCAATGCCTCTCGAAGGACCTTCTCTTGCTCGGCGTCGAGACCCAGATCTAAAGGTCTCAAAACAGAGGATTGAGACACAATCTGCCGAGGAGATGGTGGCGGTGATCGCGAAGACATCGGTTTATCCCATCGCAGCTCGAACGATACTGCGATACCGACATGATCTGAGAGGAAGAGAGGCCGATTCCAATCCACTTCTTTCGATTCATAGTCATTATAAAGCTGCATCTCCTGCTCAAACGATTTGGTTGTAGCCTCTTTTGTTGACTCAGTAACTGCGAGGGGTGTGATTCCAGAAGGAGTCGGTAACTTTACCTCTGGCTTTGGAGCGGCTCGTGCCTTTGTAGTGGCCGCAATGTTATCTTTCAAGTCCGGTGCGGGTAAAGGCACGGGATCAGTATCGTCAAGTTCGTCGGGATCCTTCAGGTACAGGATATCCGTCCCATAAGCGCCGCGATTGAGTTCGCCAAACATGTCGTAGCCCAGTTGGCGTGCAAGCGCATAACCACCGTAGCCAATGAGTTCGCGAGCTGTTCCCTCTACGTCAGCGCTTGTCGCCTTGGGACCTTGATTAGGTGTAGATGAGCCCTTTGCGTCTTGTTGCTGGGACGGGCTACGATCACGACACTTCGTCCGCCTCGAAGGCCGGCGATATGTGGCCATGGAGATTGCAGAGAGCATGGTAGCGCCAAACCTCGTGATTCTCGTCAACACTGAAGAGGAAAAGAGAGCATACTGAGGTGCGGCAGACTTGTTATCGGTGGCAGCAGGTATAACACCTTTGGGTGTCTCCGTGGTTAATTCCTCGGTGGGTACCCACATCAATCCACGAGGTGCAGTGACGAACGCTCGAGGGAGGGGTCGGGTCATGACAAAACGATGATCACTGATGTCCCATGCTAGGCCTAAGGTGTTGGGACAATGTAAAGAGCTTTGGCGAAACGCTTGGCGAGGTCGAGCTCTTCCTTGAGACGTGACAGCAGAGGCACTCGATGAAGTATTGGAGTGTGTGGACGAAGCCAATGAAGGTGGACTCAGATTCGTTGCGGATGTCGGCTCTACGACAGTCGTCGTAGTCGCTGATTCATTGGTAAGTAAGATAGCGGGTGCGGACGGCCCAGAAAGTGAGTCGCCGACATGTTCCGAATGAACTTCCTTACGTTCTGTGGAAGCAGGGTCAGTCATGCAGACGTGCTCATGTTGAGCCGAATCAGCAGAGTAGCAATCTCCTAGATAGTGATTCATTGCAACTGCAGCCGAGTCCAAGTTCGTGGGAAGCGCTGGCAGAGGTCGAGTGGAGTAGAACACGAAATCTACTCTCCTCGGGAAACCATCTGCATATCTGTTTACGTTACAAGTTTTGGCGGAGGGATGTGCTGAGGTTCCAGGGTATGCTACCTCGTAGGCATCATTCAGTCCGGACAGTGATGAAATAATTTGGTATGGGAGAGAGCCTGGCATGCTGTTCAAATCACAAAGCAGCATGGCAAGTGGCGCTCGCCGCGACATCTGGATAAACTCAGCGCATTCATATGCTTGTGCCACGCGATCATGCAGATACTCGTCTTCAGCCTCGGGTGAAGGAGTGTACGAGGCGATAAAATGAGACAAAAAGACATCAATAAGACCAAATGGGGTGGCGATACGAGCGAGACCACAGCCTTTACCCGTTTGCCAGTCCCAGTGCAAGAGGCGATGCGGCTTGCCGTTCAACGAATAGCGTAAATATGCCACTTGAATAATGGGATATCTGGACAAGATCAGCAGACCACTGGGATGGCCTGGCTTGGGATAAGCAGGAAAGCCGACACCTGCATCGTAGAAGTGGCTATACATCAGACCACCTTTGCGTGCAGCAGCGGTCATAAGCTGGCGATCTTCTTCCATGAATGCCTCCTGCATCCCAATTATGTCGTAGCCGCGGTTCGGACCTAGATCATTGGATTCAAGGACCCGGCAGAGTGCCGCAATACGCGAGGGTAGATCCTGCGAATATGGTAAGTCCCATACATTGAGGTTGAGAACCTTCAAGGTCGTGGACATCGGTTATGAGTAACTGTGAAAATCCTCCGATGGGGCGTGTCGCTACAGGTCGTATTCGTACTGCTTTGTGCCTCGGTGATGGATCTGGGAGTCTTCCAAATGAAGGTCCGCGGCTTGTGTGCGTACGGCAGTCCTAGCCCCTTACACCTTATTGAGATCTGATAATCTTGCTAAGCAGCAGCTTCCGAGCGAAATAAAGCGAGTTTGATTCCCTGCTGATCACGCTGTAATGTAATGCACAACACCCGTTCCGAACCCGCCTGCCCACGCAGGCGCTTAGAGAGGTGGATTGACAGCTAGATGCAGGGGAAGTGGGTCAGAGAACCAGTCAATTACTCAAACAATCGATCAATCACTTCATTTCCGTTGGGGGGGAATCCAAAAATGAGAGCGGTTCCAGAATGAGGTCATCTGAAAGGCCCGGCTCTGAAGACAGCTAGACAGACATGAAAAAGCAATGCAACACAGCGTAATACATCATACGCTCACGCTTGACACTTGCCGGCGTTGTGATCGCCCGATCGAGACGCAGCTGCGCTCATGTCCGATCGCATCTATCTCAAATTCCTGAATGATGCTTTGTATATGCAGACTGGGCATCGCATTCGGAGATTCTCTCATCTAGAGCGATTGGTAGCTGCTAGATCCATTGCGTCACCGTGTGCACTACCCGACACAGCACCATGAACCCGCGATCTTAGCACGCAAGAAATGTGTGTCGAAAGCCCACAAGTAAGCTCCATCCACCCGGTTTGGGCGGGTTTTTTGCATCAAACATGACGATCGAACGACGGCTCAGATCGTCATCAAAGAAGGAAACTTGGGGGATCCGGCAACTCTAGACATACGAGGGCAAGACAAAAGTTCGTAATAAATTCACCATGTAAAGACGAGCTCTCGCTTGACCTTCTTGTGAGCCCAGATCCCATACCACCACCCTTCTGCGTGACTACTAGCAGTAGTTATTATCAGTTCTCAACTTTATCGCTTGTTTGAACCGGCCAAGCCAGTGGGTATACTCAGAAGTTGGCATAAATTGTATTCTAGTATAATCCGTTGTATTGTTCCAAAAGGACTGATCGGAGCAACCAAAGGTTGCATTGAAGGCGCTGCGCTTATGCATCCTTTGGAGCACGATCGACACTGACATCATTCTGGTGCGCTCCGCCTTGACTCATGTGACCGTTAGAATGACGGCCTGTCGTTCGGGGACGCACCAGGGTCATAATCTTGGCGGCTTCGGCCTTACGACCTTGTGCAAATAAGAGCTGCCAATACGACAAAACCGTGCCATTGAACTTGGCCATGTTCAGTCCACCCGAGATGAAAAGCCTAGGACCGACGTCGTCGGCAATCGAAAAATCTGTTGGCTTTATCATTTCGCTTCCGGGTCGTGAGGCATGCCACAGCGCCAATCGGTACGCCTCTTCAGCTTTGTCCCAAAGACCGAGCTTGACCATGATATCCCCACGCTGCGAATAAAGCTCCCAGAACTTGGGGTTGCGCTTCATTGGTTGAGGAGAATCCATCTCAGATTGAAGCAATGCTTCAAGATCCACTGACCACGTTGACATATTGTTGGTTGCGACGACGGAGTCAGATGTGATAAGTGATGGAACTACGGCCTCTGAAGTACCTCCCACAGGGGATGTAGACCGAGTACCTGTTGCAACGATGTTTGTGGTGGTCGTAAAGCCTGCAGCATCTTGGCCTGACAAGACGCTGAAAAGTTGGTGACTTGCGGCTAGGTCAATCGCCTCCAACGCGCGCTTGGCTTCTTCCTGAAGTCGAGGAAGCTCTGCTTCAAGCTTCTTGGCTGTCTTTTGATATGCCAGATGCTCCTTCTCCTCTCCCTGGCGATCACGTAGAGTTTCGTGGAAATCTAGCCATGCGAAGCGGACGACGTCATCCGATAACCTGACCGCACGAACATCACCTGCAGCAGCTAATGCCTGCGCCAGCGCTTGTGCCCAAGGAAAGCACTCACGCATAATCGACGTGGGAACACGCCCTGGGAGATATAAGTGAGGTTCGGAGCAGTAAGAATCAAATTCGAACCCAGCAGCACGCCCAACCAAAGTGGTCTCGACTGAAGTCGAACCTGCATGATCGGTTTCAGTCCCCTCAGTTTCTGAGGCCTCAGCCCTCTCGGCGAGAAGTTTCAGCTGGTTTTCGACCCAGGTTGCACCAGCTCGGACGCGTTCCAAAGGATTTGTCAAAAGCTCTGCTGCACGGGTAACTTCTCCCTCGCGTGATCCGTCAAGCGCTGTCATGCTCTGTTCTCGGGCCTTCCAATACTCGGCAGCGAGCAAGTCCGTCTCGGGCTTCTGTCGAATCACTTCAGTCGCACCATCCGTATGAGCAACCCTGGCCAAGGGCCCTGTAAATGATCCTGTGCGCTCAAGGAACGAGTACCAATCTTGAAGCATCGTGTCCGGAGGCGCAGACGGAACAGTTCCATAGAGGGTACAGTACAGAGCTTTGCATAGGAAATGTGCGGCCTGCATGCTCAACGGCGTGTCTGCAGAAAGCTCAAGGTCACTTCGAGGCACGTCGATACCCAGAGGCCGGACCTTCAAGGCAGTTAGGACTGGATTTCGTTCGTCTTCATCTCTGGACTTGAAGCTAAACAGATCACGAATGGATTTCGGAATCAATTTAGCAATCCACGAAGAGCTTCCGGGTTCTTGAGTTTCCTGGGTCAGCATTGCGGCCTCTAAGATCCGAGAGTGCGCTGCTGCATCGGCGCCGACAATCTCATGACTATGTGCTGATGTTACACTATTTGCCGCCCGCTCGTTGGAATCAATTTGGAGGTAAAGGGTGCCCAAGTTGGCATAGATTCCCCGTAGCATGGCATGCACATCTTGGGTATGTAGTAGCATGCGAGAAATAGCGTTGCGAGTCGGCTTGAGTGCTCTGCTTTGAGCCTCCAGCTCTCGGAGTCGGTTTTCAAGACCTGTGACCGCGGCCTGCTGGCTAGGACTACTTTGATTGTTATGGAGGTGAAATTGCGTTAGCGGCGCTTGAATTTTGGCTATTTCTTTTTCATTGGCATCATTCACCTCCATTAGGTGGTAGGTTAGCAGCAGCAAGCGCTCGCGGCAGGCGCCTGCAATAGGCTCCGCTAAGGTCCGAGCTAACTCGAGATGCGTGCGAACCGCATCCCATCGCTCGGTCTGCAGGCTGGCAGATGCCAAGGTCATGTGCGAGTTGATGAGCAGCTTTGCGCCAATGAGCGACGTAAACGCTTCATCACCGCTGGCTTGATCAAGCACTACGAGATCCTGCGGAGAAACACCAAAGTGTGATGATGTTTCAGCAAGGAAGGGGGGTGGCACGGGAAATGGGTTCAAGGATGTTGAGACGACAGCTGGGGAGATATTCATATCAAATACACCCTCACCTCTCAACGAAAGTGTCGCAGAGTAGTATCGCGCGTCTCCCAAACCCAAAGACTGCGAATACACACGAAGCGGTCCTGAGACAAGGCGGCGGTAAATAGGACGTAGGGCCGGGGCGAGTACAAGAAGAATCTCTGGAGGGGCGAGAGATAGAGAGTTTAAGAGTCGATTAACCATTGATCTGACATCATCGGAGGCAACGAACTCTGAGCCAGTGCGCTGAGCAGTGGGATCATGTGTACGATCCTCAGCACCGTGCACGCGAAGTCCTGATTGAACCGCATCAGGTGCTGCTACGAAACTCTTACTCTTGAGCTGCATCCGCAAGGCATGCGTCGCCGCTGTAGGAGCTGTGAAGCCAGGATCCGATTCGATCACTGATACGTCGATCTCGCTCGCTGGAAGAATTCGGCCCTCGTTATCTGTCGTGAGCATGTGCTCGAGCTTCTCTGGAGTCCCAGAACGTGATCGACCAGTGCTCTCACCTACTCCTTGGATCTTGGCGGCCGCAATCCTTCGCTTCGTTGTCACTAGGTGTAAGTTCCTCACCTCTCCTTGAGTATCTGCCAAGGGATCGAGCTTGCTGGTATCTGCTTCACCTCCGGAGCTCACCAGAGGCTGTTGGTACGGACTGGAACGTTGGGCTGCTTGATCTTTGGACTGATCTTTTGCCTGCACTGCGCGAGCTTGAGGTGAAACCAGTTTTGCACGAACAACAGTTGCGATGTCTGGGGGGTCAGTTGGGGCTGCCTCCCCTGTCGTTGACTTTGCTGAGTGAGCTCCGCCCGGCAGTGACGCTACTCCATGGCCAAGCGACGTGTGCGATTGAGCAACTGCATCCATGGTCTCCGCGCCGGCTAAGCCACGCTTCTCAAGGGCAGCAGCTGCAGCCATAGAGACACTCTGGACTTCGGGTATAGGTATGTGCCCATCATCTACAGCTGCGGTCTGCTCGAGTGCAGCTGCAAGCTGACGTTGTGATTGGCGAGCGGCTTCTCGTGACGCAAATGTAGAATCCGCAGCTGATGCAACTTGCTTCTGAATGTGCACACGTCCCTTCGGGCTGGAAGTGGGCTTCGAGGGTCCAGATGCACCCACGCCCTCTATCGATTGTACGATACCGGATTGCTTATCTGTTGATCCAACGGACGCTTCCTCTGGGTCCTCTGGAGCGAACTCGGGGACAGCTCCAATAGGCGTCTCAGCTGGCTCTTGAATATAATTCCGACTACTTTTTTGGATCTGAGCTGACAGGGATTTCGCAAGCTCGCGGTGGTTTTGCTGTGCTACAGCTGTCGCTATTGTTCTCGTGCGCACGCTTAGTTCGGGAGATGGGGAACGAGCCTCAGCCACCAACGTTTTCAGGAGCTTTTCGAGCTCCGCTCGAGACCGTGGAGGAACTGAACTACGAATGGTGCGGAGGGATACATCCCAGAGGTAATGATCTACTGAATCGAGTGTTGCAGTGTCATCCGCATTGGCGTTCAGAGCCGGAGTGGGGAATGCATTCAAGCCGTTCCCCAAGGTAAGCAAAGCTGCCGATGGTGTTGAGAACGATGTTGAGCTGTGGGCGATGCCTGCCAGAGAAGTTGCGTGGCCCCAGGCCGATTCGACGGGGTCAACTTCATCCTTGGGAGCCACTGGAGATGGGAATGTTGGGGAGATGGATAGCGCACGCGGATTGAAGACGTACGCGTCCGTATTAAGCTTGCCGTCATCATCAAAGACGCGAAGTGCCCGTAAACGAAGCATTACTGAAGCTGCAGAGCTTTCGATAGCAAGATGGCTCAATGAGTCGAACTTTTCCACGGTATCTCGTGCACCCTTCAGCTTCTTCTCTCGATACGCCTCTTCCCTCTCAGTCTCACGAGAGTGCTCTTCGGTTGCATGTGAATGTTGCATGCCTGCTAGCCGCTCGCGCAGGCGCCTTAGATTGATGCCGGCAGTTGCTTCTCGCACGCCGAGCGTGGAACAGGCCGCTACGTCGTGGAGACATGACGATGCAATGAACATCAATCGAAGTCGCAACTCCTGAAGTGGGCCTAGGTGCAAAGAATCCTCAGCACGAGCGCCTGCGGCTGCGGCAACCGCAGCGGCGGCGGTTGTGATGCCTGTTCGTGAGGTTGGATCCACCGCAAAGTCATCCCCAATTGGCACTGCCATCGCGTCAAATAGCGAAAAGTGACTGTTCTCGAACAAGGAATGAATGTAGCCATTCTCAGCAGCCCGCTCTTCGTCTGACAGAGGCGGTCGCTCAACGACCCGGGCAGTGAATTGATTTAGACCGTCAACATTGCCAACCTGAGGTGATGAAAGTTCTTTCGGACCCTTTTGATTATGGAGAGAAGCACTCGCAGCAGCTGCCGCAGCAGTTGCCACTGCTTTGGTCTGATGCCACTGTGCCACTCTCCTTCGGTGCTCGGCTCTACAAGCACTGTCCACTCGCGGATCCCAAAGAAGACTTGTCGCCAACTCGGCGGCGGTTGCCCACAAGTCCACAGCAGTGCGAACTGCCTTTGGCCCTAGAGACCGGCACGCGAAAGCTCCATTCGACAAGACATTTACTAGGCGCAGGCCAAGCCGAAGGGTATCCTCGACTTGGTTCGGTCGTACATCGGTACACAACGTGATTCCGGCAGTCTGAAGTTGTTGGAAAGACTCAGCAGTGATATCATTCAGCATTTCGGGAGTCAATGCTCCAAAGAGTGAAATCGTCCGAGTCACTGAGTGGGCTAAGGGATTCTTGCGCAATACATTACCAACAGCCAATCGTCGCGCGCGCTCACCAGCAACCACTTGGTTGATCTCCTCAATAGTGAGTACCCTGTCATCCATTTCGCTACGGTACGGAGTGAGGAGTGTAGGAGCTCCGGCCGTGAGCAGTACGCCGCGTGGGGTCGCAGCTGAGTCAAATATAACTGACCACAGAATACGTGTACCTTCGCGCAAGGTGTGAGCTCGGTACATAAGGCGAAGCGGCTTGGGAGTCATCGCAGAAGACCCTAAGCAAATGCCAAGGAGCTTGCTAGCCTGCATCGCTCGACGGTCGGCTGCGACCGTCCCTGGCGATGTGCGAAATGCCACCCCATCTGAACTGGCACTGACTGAACCAAACCACGCAAGAATATCCTCACGGGTTTTAACATTCATATCAAACAGCTCGCCCTCTAGTGTTTGCACAACGTGCGACTTAGAGGACGTGCCACCCGCACTCGCTGACAGCTCTGCCAGGGGCGGAACAGTGTATATACCCTTGTGCGTACTGGGGGTCAGAACTGCAGTGGCTTCATCGAGCGGAATCGATCGCTGAGCGAGCTCTGGCAGTTTAGCGAGGGCATCACGGTGAGAAGTGATACTCACGCATGTAGCGTCGATGCTGACAAAGGCACTGCGAAGACTATCCCTTCCTCGGAAGATCCTCGAAGGCTCCATCGCTTGCTGCTGAGAAGAGGGTGGAAGAGAAGTGGTGCTATGGGCAGGACTAGAATTCGGGGCATCCTGACGCGCCTCCACGCCACTTAATCCCAGAGGTGTTTCACCTGGGGGCGATCCTCCAGCCAAAGCGGCGGCAGCAGGAGCCGGATCGAAACGCACGGCTGGTGCAAGTGGGAGCGGAGCGGCCAAACGCACCAGAGCACGCAGCGGATCCTCCGTTCTCGGCACCGCATCGTCCAGGGAAACACTCGTATGGACGGTCTTTGTCACGGACTGAGCAGAGTCACTACTGCTTGAGGAGAGAGCAAGGGCGCACGCAAAGATAGCCGAACGATACAACTGGCTGAGCACACTTGAGAAATGGGGAGCTCTAGAGATAGCGTCGCGAAGAGGGGTGCCAAAGCTATGGTACACAACTGATAACAATGCCTGTGGCAGACCAGGTGGCTCGCCATAGCGCGCGAACGCCGCCATAAGATCCACGTGCTTGGATGTACCGAAATACGATGTTTGATCCGGAATGGTATTGTACTTTCGGAATGCTTGTAGGCGGGAGCCCAGCTCCGAAACCGCAATTGCTGGATCTGCGAGTGCTGTTCGACATAGGCGGCTCAGTTGTCCCAATGATGTCGACTCACAGAGTTCGGGGGCGCATACCGTAACAGCAATGGCAGAAGCCAATGAGAAAGGTTCAAGCGATGCCGACAAAGGCTCTTCGTTGGTTTCACTGCTCTCCACTGCACTAGCGTTGACACTTGGGTTAGATCCGGCGCGGGCACCAAATAAAGTCCCGGGGTCGTAGCCCGGAATCGAAGCGTCGATCCCGGCTACATGCGGGCTCGCAAAAACAAGCCGAGCGTTCCTTTCCTCATAAGCTCGAGACTTTTGCTCACCGGGTACATGAGCTCCTGATGCTGCATAAAGGGAGAATAGCGTGGAATGCGCTGCCAGGCTTGTGAAGGGTTGCTGTTGGTGGAAGTAGAACGGTGATGATCGAGATTCATGCAGCCAGACCGAGCTCGCCGGCGCGATCGCCGTGAGTGATACAATCGACTCAACTGCAACAGTGATCGCGGCCGCTGCGGAAGGTGTAAGGGGCATTGGAGGTGATGGCGCCACAATATCGACACCCGCCATAGGGTGAAGTGGTAGCGCCGTGGCCTGCGCAGAATCGGTTGAAAGAGTGGGTTGCGTAAATGGGAACCGCAAACCTGCGATCGTTGAAGACACCACATCATGAGGTAGGTGTTTTTGCAAGTCCACTGAGAGCAGGGACCCTTTGTCCGTGGCGGTAGTGAGACAGTTCCGAAATGCCGAGGTTATGCTTTGGTACAGGCTCTCACGCGCCGATTGTTGTCGTGAGTACGCTGAAGCATATGTGTTATTCAAAACCCGTTGGGCAAGGTGCATCAAAGTACAGGCCTGCAAAATGGACGGAGCGGAGGCTGCAACATCTTGGACAACTGCAGTGTGCAAATACTTGTCCATTTCGCTCAGAGGTGCGTTCGGGACGTCTGAAGACTTTCCATCATGTTTAGACGTGAGTTCCATAAGCTCACGCTGCAACTGCGAACCCTCCTCATCCAAGGGTTTAATAGCTTCGACAAGCGCCATCAAATGCGCGCGCTTCGCTTCAGGATCCCAGTCGGAATCCATCTCAGGATCTGGAATAAAACCCTCCATCTCCTCTTCTTCCTCCTCTTCCTCATTATCTCGAAGCCCTTCTGCATCACTGCCTTCTGCTTTTCGTCGCTCTCGCCGATACCGAGCTTCTCGTGCGAGATGTGCTTGTCTGGCTCGCATCCGCTGTCGACGAGCGTCTGCGACGAGCATCCAAGGCGAGGCTCGAAGGGCTGCAGGGAAGTCAGAATCAAGGGGTGTCATATATCCACCTTTTAAATAATGCATCAATCGTACAATGCGGTTGGCGATGGCTTCGAGATGATCGGAGAGCTCTTCTTTGAGCGCGTCTTCGTGGGCAGCCATTAAATGCGAAAGGATGGGTTGAGCGGCTGCCAGGGCCTGACCCTCATTTTGAATCGCTTCGCCGACATAGGAAAGAGATTGTCGCAGCAGAACTTGCATCGCGTGAACCGGTCCAAGCGTCACTCCAGCCTGAAGGGGGACCGTGCCGTAAGCGGCCTCGTTAAGCTGGGAGGCTTCGTAGAACTTATCTGCGGGTGCTGTTGCGAGCTTGAGGTATGATTCAATATCAACCTCATCCACTTCCTCCTTCTCCAGCAGTGCTTTGATGTCCCTCAATGCCTCTTCAGCTCCCGATTTCAACAATCCTTCGTAGGCATACAGGGCATGTTCTCCCAGGATTAGTCTCAGCTTGTGAATTGCATGTGCTCTGGCCAGGAGTGATGGCGCTACAAGTGTGGTGAGATCGCCTAACGTCTTCCAAAGCGAGATAACGCTCCCGTGCAATGCCGATCGAGCTAGCTCGAGTGCGGGTTGAACCACAATGCGTGTTTCCAGGATGGCACCGTCTGATTTAGGCCCCCCGAGACGAGTGAATAATCGAGTCGCGGACGAACCAGGAACGATTGGCAGCTCCAGGGGTTTCGTAAGCACCTCGTACAATGACCATGTTAGTGGGCACCAGTGGTCAGGACGGATCATAGATGTTTGTGAGGACTGGCATTGCTTGTTAAATGTGGCCACAACAGGCGGTGTTTCCAAGTATTTGTTGCGCTGCGAGAAGACGGAATAGGACCAGGGCTGACTCTCGGTGCCAGTGTCAGCAGGACGAACAGGTCCTAGTTCTTCATCAGGGAGTGGAGTTAAACTGGGTATCGGGGCGGCTAGACCCGCTCGCAGAGCAGAATCGACCGCCTCCACATCTGACAGGCGCTCGATGCTCTCTTGAAAGACTATTTCATCCGCATCAGCATTGGTGTCAGAGATGGGTGCGACCAACTTTTCCTCAGCAGTGGTTGCTATCACGGACCGCCCTTCGACCGAGCCTTCCGTGCCGCCAGGCGGTCGGCGTCCTTCTGACGTTAATGGGCTGGGGTGAGCGACGTCACTTAGAGTCCCACCCCAGAGTCGTTCTTCCGTCTCAGCGACAAGTAGTTGCTCTTGAACAGCGGGATCGCTTGAGATCTTAACTGATTGTTTATCTAGCGTGGAGGCAGTCGGCGATGGTGTGATGAGGGATTGTGGAGCGTTAGCGCCTGCCGACGCAATATGTGCCGTAACAGCCCCAGCTGCTTTGCTTGCAAGAGCAATTTGCACCTGTAATACTAGCATCAAATGAGGAACGATTGCCGAGGGGTCAATAGAGCAGTGAATCGCTTTGGCGCTAGACTTCTCGCCAGACTTCGGGCCTGATGTTTGTTGCAGTCTGGTCAGCTGCTCGAAAGTCGGAAGAACCACTCCAAAGTGCTCAAAGACCTTTTGTGCGATGACACCCTCAGAGTGCGCTTTGGATTTTTTCGCCGCACTGTTGTGAATGTAGTCCTGGATCAACTCTAGCGCAATTTCACCCACGTCAGACAAGACGCCATCTTGATTTAAGTATGGGTCGTACGCCTGTAGCAAGCCACCTAACCGGACAGGATCAGCGACATCAGAGGCAACTGAAAGGTAATCACGGTAGGGTAAACCCGCCGCTGTGAGGATATCTAGTCGAAGCTGAGCCAGAGTAATTAAGATGTCAATATCATTCGCCGATGGGAATGGGGCCAATAATACCTCTTCAAAGTGTTGATCACGAAGCAGCAGTCGTGCCAGATATCTTGGCGAGACGTTCGAGCCAAGAGTATTTGGAGCGGGAAGACTTGGCGCTGAAATAGCACGGCGCCTACATAGCAGCTTCAAGAGAACGTAGTAGTCACGATAGATCCTTCGACACACGGGCCAAACCATGGGCTTCGCCATTGAGCTTGATGTACTCACAGATGTGCTGCGCAGGTAGTCGTACAGGCTGTCTTGCCCGATTGGATCCGACTGAGCTCGGATTTCTTTCTCCCGCTCGATAAGCTTCCGTGACATGCGCCGAAAGACATCAGGGTCCTTTCTTAAGAGCTCATATTGCTCACGCACTGTTTGGAATACATGCCTGGGGTGTCCTCGTTGAGTAGCCGAGCGGAGAATCGGATTGAGTGAACCTATGTTAAGTGCAGTCGAGTGAGCTTCGGGATGCCTATGCGTGGTCTTCAAAGAACCATGAGGCCCGGATGAATGATAGGGCCGGGCCACACAGGTTTCTCCATCAGTTGCTAAAGCGTGTTGAGGTGCTTTTCGGAGTCGGTTAGATCCCGGCTTTGCGGTGCGCGAGATCAGGCCTTTGCCGCTAAGTACAGATTCCTTCAAGCAGCGCCCTAACCGGCTGGTAGCTCCGGATACAGACCGCGTCCGACTGTGCATGAGTCACTCGGTCTTCTAGTGCCACCACCGATGATGGAACTGATCTGCAGGCGTGGTAATAACCCAGCCCCTCGGGGCGGATGCCGTGCCAGTGTGACCTCAGCGAAACGATTGCGCGCTGGCAACAGGTTCTTGCCGGTGCTGTCGTTTGGCGATCTGCCTTGAATACAGCGCTAGTCCTGAAGTGGTCCAGATCGCACGTGAGAGTCTGACTTGGAGGCGCGCACGTTATTCAGCCGTCTGCATACACCCCAAGAACTTGAAACAATAATCGTAGCACCAAGCCCGGTGTCTACAACTGTCAGGGAATAGCCCTTTCGCTCGTCCAGGCCAGGCCGGCACCTATCCAGTTCAGAGTACTCTAGAGTGAAAGGAACCATACGGCATGTGAGATTCAGTGAAGAAGACTGTACATTACGCAGTAAAGAAACCACAGGTAGATCTATCCAACTGCACATGCAGCAAGAGCATATATATCTCAGATCTCGCTCCACACCGACATGTACCAAAGTAACATGATCGACTTCTCCTGGCCTCGGGGTTGCGATCCCGGAGTCGCAACATTTTGCCGAACCCGCTCGTTTCTCCGCCGCGGAGTTTGGAGGTGGGAATGGATCGGAAATGGCGTATCTGGGGCAGAGTGGAGTCGTTATAATACTCTAGGTGTGTGGTATGATGTTAAGACATGTGAGTTATGCCACTGTGTGGAGGACTATACCCATCGAAGGACACCATCTATCATGCTTTCCGATTCACAGCGCTGAACATCCTACTCGAGTGCGCGTGGAGCAGTGTGGAGAGTGGCTTGCCCAATCCATACGCATATAATGAACGACGCGACTCTGTAATATTCGCTCGGCCGTGAGGCATCCCCGTCACAGTGTTCCCCGCAATCCTACTGGACCCCAGTTTAGGCGTGTGCGACTCGGCCTTCGAGTGGCAAACGGTTTGCTCCACACTCGCACCCTCACCCGCCGGACCCAGCTGCTTCTGTTGACCCGTTCTGTCGGAAGGAGGAAAGGCACAGACTCGCCTCTTTCAGCCCAGCGGCCTTGGCCTCGACCTCGCGTTGATCCATCTGCTCGACCGCTCGACGTCCCTGTATAACTTGAAACCGAACCTGTCATTCGCTCATGCTATATTAGATTCGATTCGACGGAGTAGTCTTCTTCGAGCACAGAGTTCTGTTCAGTTCTTGATTCATCTTTCAGATCAAACCTGCCTTGTGTGTTTACCCTTCACAGGTTATCTCGTCATCATCTGGTAACTGACCTGGAGCCAGGACGAACAATCGATGTTCCGACTCTACTCGTCAGCCAAGACGAAGCTTAACCGGAGCCTGCATGCTCCGACTCGCGGTATGGGTTGGCAACACTCCATCTATTCACAAGTGCGTAGGTATCATGTCTTCGACCGAGTCGTCGACATGGTCGGAGGATTAACCACAATGCAGCAAGGTCAACTCCGTGACCTCTGCCACTATCTTCTCGCAACACAGCGAAACAAAATCTCACTCGAAGAACTCACCGATGAACGCTACAATCCTGCTGAGTGTACTGCCCTTCCTGATGATTTCCCCATTCTCAACGTTAGCGCGGTAAAATCGCCTCGTTTGATATATCGCTCTCACTTCGCCGACTCGCTCGCCGTGATCCCAACCATTGAAGCGCTTTCCAACGCCAATGCCAGTGAGAAGATCTTCAAATTGCAGCACTCAAATGCCAAAGGCCATGAGAGGAAACTACGATTAGCGAACCCTTCTGAAGCCTCAGCAGGAGCGCCATCGTCAGAATCCCGTGGCTCAAGACTTCGCATTCTTGATCTCGGTACGGGCGGTGGTCTACCAGGACTGGTTCTCGCCATCGCGCGACCTGACTGGGAAATCACGCTCGTGGATTCAGTCAAACGCAAGTGTGCATTTATTCAAGACACAGCAGCAAGACTTGGCCTTGCCAACGTGACTGTGGTTGCCGAACGCGGCGAGTTCCTCAGCTCACTGCGCCAGGGTCGCAGGCATATTGGTCACTTGCTCGCTCTTGAGCAACTCTCTAAGAATGGCACCAGTATGGAGACGTTTAACCAGCATCAGTCGCCCTACGGTCCATATCTCTGTAAACCTCCGAAAGGCTACATCGCGCCCGAATTAGTCCAGCAAGCTTTAAGAGCGGCTGCCGCTTACCATCCTAATCCCCTTCCCAAGCCTACCTCTCATGATACACCATACTACCACGCCGCAGTCCTTGACGAGATTACTGAGCGAGCACCATATATGTATGCGTATGACCCTCACATTCGCGAGAGCTATGACTTTGTCGTGAGCCGGGCCATGGCGAATCCTGCGATGCTGATGGAAATTGGAATGCCGCTAATCAAGCCCCGCGGCCATCTGATTATGATGAAGTTTGTGGAACGGCCCAGAACGAATGTTCCGTTGGAGGCGCTGAGTAAGACCAAATATGCCGGCGCAACGATCATTGAAAGGAAGAAGTCGAGTGTGATCATCTCAGAGCCTCCAATGAAATATGACCCGGTTCCGCAACTTTGGGCCAGTCTCAACAACACAAATCCAGACCTCGTACTTGCCACTCGGATGGCCCATTTGGTAGGTGGAACGAAAAGTCCCAAGTACGTAGACTACACTCAGTTGGTTCCTGTGTCCCATGATGACATCACCACAGAAGCAACAGCAAAGGAGCCAGAAGAGGAGAGTAGTGAGAATTCGACAGAGAGCAGTACCCTCGAGAGTTCTACTTTGAACAAGGATGGAACTTCAGAACAGCCCAAGAATGCAAACTCTTCCTCCAAGTGCCGCGTCTTGGCAGTTGTGCAGAAAAAGTACTACACACCAGTGTGTTATCCACGTGAGGGCACCGCACTTGGGGCAGCACCACCAAAACAGCCACAGACCAAACCCGCAAAGGGTGAGGGTGTAGCCTTGGCCAAGCCTTTCACTGCTGCAGTGGTCCACAGAGTCGCAGAGCAACTGATCCGAGCAAGAGGGCTTCGCTTGGCGCTCGACCAAGACTCCGCACAGGTCTACGACCTCGATCAGGATGATGCCGCAGCGCTTGCTGATACGTTACTGCAGCCTCAACTCTATGAAGATCTCACCAAAACCGAAAACGATGGACGAGATCAGGCCGCACAGACGAAGCAAGCGAAACGTGAAGCAGCACAAAAGCGCGCTGAGCAGCTTGAATCACAACGCGCAAAGAAGCAAGAAGCACGTCGGCTGAGCGAAGCCAGGGCAAGAGCGTGGCGTCTTGCTGCCGTGCGAGAAGGCGAAGCTGGAGATTCGACTACCCTGAAGGAGCATAGCACGGCGAACTTCGAAGAGGATTCGTTTGATCGCACTCCTGTCCCAGGTTCGTCAGAGGAAGCTGTAAATCGGCGTAGCTGGAAGGGACAAGTTACAGCACCTACATCGAAGCCCACGTCCAAGCCCTCCACTTCGAGCAAAGCAAAGTCCTCACGCACGACTCGTCGTGATGAAGATATTATCGGCGTCAAAGTTGACCTGAAGAACAACCCCATCGCAGCCGCGCTAGCTGCACGCGCCCAGGGCTCACTCGAACGAGAAGAAAATCTTCGCGAGCGGTTGGAGCGAGAGGAGCGCGAGATGCGTGACATCCGAAAGAAGGCAGAGAAGGAATGGAGTGTTGCATATCGATCATCGACGGCCACTAAGCAGACGGAAGCAGAGCCCTCCTCGAGTGACGACTGGACATCCGCAGCTGACGTTGGTATTGATGAGGTCAAACGATGGGAGGCGTTTATTCGCAGTGAGAAGCGAAAGAGCGAAATGGCTGCGAAGCGTGAAGCAGAGGCCGCGTCAAAGGCGCCACCCACAGCCCCGTCCACAACAGAGTAACGATGCAATCGTACCGAGCATCGGCATGTGCCATTTTCACATTTCACAGCCGTGCATTCGTACCATTCGCCGAGCACCTGGCTCATCACGCCCAGACGTTTTGTGTCGAACCATAGTGTGTCAAAAACGTTAGTTATAAAACAACTGGGAAGACCTGAAAGGATGGAAGGTGGACAGACGATGATATAATAGGATCCCTCCCAGAGGAGGTAACAAGTCAGTCGAATGATCATACAATGTTACATCGTAGCTTGCACCAGTAACACGACCGGATATGATTGGATTGGGTCGAGTTTTTCACCATTGATTACGGCAAAGCATGGCCTGTCTCACGTAGACCCTGAAGAAGACGATCGAGATGAACAGCAAAGCTTCGAATCATTGACTCACGTAGTCGATAAAGAGAGTATCTCGACATTGCAGGGGCACTCTGAGCTGCATCAGTACCTCCAGAAGATGCTGGACCCGTGTTCGCCGAACCCATTGTGTCCGAACCTGAAGTTGTACCATGGGAATTGCCCCAAGGCAGGAACGAGGCGATCGTGGCCAAGATCGATCTGGTAGTGCCTCGATCAATGGGAAGTGCAGGTGTGGGAATCGATGGTTGCTGAGTGGGAGCATCTGGAGCTGCAGCTGAAGAGCTATCGCGAGAGCGTCGCGCCAGGACAACCAAGGCCACAGTAACGGCCGCTGGGATTACAGCCGCAGCTACGCGATGTTGTGAGATCTTTTGCCACACCTTCTTGACTTGAGAGCGGAGTTTGGTCTTGGGCGAATCATCTACTACAGTGTCATCCACAGATGAAGTAACATAATCTGCCGGATCCACAATTACGCAACGGCAGCAGTGTGTAGGCGCTCCATCGACTTGCTTTGCTTCTGAAGCTGAGAGCGCTAGTTCTGGATCATTGCTGTCGATGTGGCATGCGCAAGGGCAACCTACGAACTGGAGTCGCCCAGCTGGATCTTTCGTAACAAGGGCGTCGTATGCTATGCACTGCGATTTGGCCTGCAGTGGCTGGACCCAGCTCCTAGCCCAAGCGGGAATCCCTGAAGCAAAGGTTATTGCAGGGTTAATCACGCTTCTGATTGAAGGGAGGGACGCATATAAGTTCTCCGCAAGGCTTCGGGCACGATTAGCAGCGGTGTTACTGTTGTTGGCAGTGGACGATTCTTCTGGATTGTGTTGTCTTCTTCCGCCTGACGGCGACATTGCATAGTGACAACGAACTGGGGTTGTAGCCAGAAGCATGGTGACGTGGCGTGCAGGCTTATGTTCGGGTTGATTGCTAGGTGCAAGGCGAAGCATGGCTGGTTGCTGCTGTTGCCTTGATGGAGGTGGAGGAGGCGGCAAGGATGAAGGTATCAGTTTGCTTTCAGGATTGATTCCGCTGCCTTGGGAGACCGGTCCTGGAGAGCGCACTACAGACGTAGACGACGACGCCGGATTCGCCACTGACGCGGCGAAAGCAGCAGCGCGTGCAGCCCTTGCAACGGCTCGAGCCCTACCAATAGCTGCAGCCTCGTGCGCTAATTGAGCAATGCTAATTGGGTGTGAAGGAGTTGCGATACTGAGACTAGCCTTGGGGGAAGCGCAAGTAGTTGTTGTGGTCGAGGTGGACTGGTCTATCTTGGCTACTTCAGGTACAGACTGTGCCGCTGGAGGATTTGAGGGTGATGTTAGACCCGAGAAACCTCGGATCAATCCTGGCCAGTCACTCTCCCAATCGTCGTCAATGTCAACATCAATTTCAACTGTCGAGCCATTTGAAGCAGTTGAGGTTGCCGTCCGCTTGGGTGATGTCGCGTGGGACTTGTCTTGCTCGGCAGGCGTGGGAGTGGTCTTGGCGTAACGCGATGGCGGAGGTGGCGGAGGGAGGGAGCTGATAAGATTGCTACCGTTCATCGCGCTCCTGCCACTATTGCAGCAGCAGCATCCACACGCGCATCCTGAGTGCGATGCTCTGGTTGGAGCGGGCGTGGGCGGCAGGGGAATGGTAGAAGTTGGAGTATGGCCTGGGGTAGAGGTATCTGTCGTCATGATGGCTCCAGCATCGTAGTGCGAGGCGTCCAATAGATTCTGACGTTCCTGATTTGCCTTAGCTTCAGCTTTCGACTCAATATGGTCGGGATAGTTGTCAAGGAACCTAGGGGTCGTAATGAGCTTGGTTGCCTGCTGCTGACCTGAGGAGTTGGATGATGCTGTTGGGGACGTTGCCATGGACGCGTTCTGTCCTAGTGCAGCCGTGCTTGTCGATTGGTCAGCCATACCTGCGCATCGGAGGTGTGCATTGGGTGGGGTGTGGTGGGATGAGTGAGAACTCTCGGTTAGGAGGGCGAATGCACGATCCCTGCGGTTGGATTTCTCTTGAGATGATCGTGCGCTCACGCACGAGAAACCAGGCACAGTACAAGAAGCGGTGCGACACTTCAGCCGTCTACAACATAGGCAACAATGAGTTAGGCACGCAACTGTCAGCCACAGTCACCCCATACAGAATGAATTGAATTTAGGGATGCATATAGCAATTCCAAACCCTAGGCACTCTTGGACTCGAAGAAAATTTAGCTATTTCCAGCCGATACGAGGCGTGGTCAGTACTGAAAAAATAAGATCATATACGTATCGACCTGAGAGACCTATTTAATACATTTTACGACGCGAATACTGGTGAAATCTGGAAATAAAACCTATCTTCGCAGCGGATTTTCATTTCCATTCCGACTAGGGATGGTTCGAATTTTTTTGTGCCATCCCTGGTTGGCGCTTGCATTGAACAGCTCAACAAGCAACCGCCCTATGCAGGGAGGAGAGACGGAGGTATGAGCCCAAGTTTGAAGCAGAGACAGAGGGTTATTGTGGATCATGCAATTTATGACCACTCGCACAATCAATACACAGAAAGAAAATAAAGCAATTCCAAACATCTGGGACTAAAACTTCCGACCGAGAGTTTTCTCCATGTCCATTTTTAATCGCATTCGCAAGGCTTCTGCAAGGCTTTTGTCCTTAAGAATGGCGGATTCGGAGGAGACCGTCGATGCAGGAGCACTAGATACCTGACTAGCTGTAGACGAGCTTGGTGATGCAGTTGTGGAAGAAGTCGACGACGCGAGAGGTGTTGCCGTGGTCGACGACAGAGAGGCGACCTCAGTTTCGTACTCGCGAAGAGAAGCCTCGCGGGCTTGCGTCTTCTGTTGGACGTAAAGCTGTTTCTGCTTACGTAGGAATTCAACTCTACGTCGGAGGATTTCTTCTTGGTCGACTTTGATGTCTTCGGACGAGGCTCCAACCGAGGCACTCATCTCCTCGGGATCGTCCAGACCGTCGTTGAAGGATGTTTTACCGAACCGGATGCCGCCGTTGGCCACCTTCAGCAGACGCTCAATACGTCGATCTTCTGGCGATTGGGAAGCAGGAACGCTTGATGAGGCTTCCTTCTCAGCGGCAGCATGACTGTTGTGGCTAGTTACAGTGTCGCTTTCCGTAGCTGTTGATACGACTGCAGGCGGTGGGATGTGTAATTGCTGCGGTTGCTGTTGTTGTTGCTGCTTCTCCTTCTCCTGGAGTCTCAGCTGCTGTTGTTCGGCTTCAAATGCTAGGGACAACGCCATGGCTTCAGCAAGCTCAGCTTCCTGACGCTCTCGTTCGCGGCGAGCGGCTTCGGATTCGATCATCCCTTCTTCCAACGCTGCCTTTAATGTACTGATGATGCTGTTGTCATCACCGTCGCTTGCTGCACTGCGATCAGCTGATAGAGCAGCGAGCTTGTCATGCGGAGTCTGAGCTGCTGCGAGTTCAGCTCGTTGCAGCGCCTCTGCTAACGCTCGATCTGCATCCTCACGAGCCAGACGCATACACTCGTGTTCAGGTAATTCAACACCGGCTGCAAGCAGCGATCGTGCGGATGGCCTCAGGGCCTCCTGCTCAGAGGCTACACGTTTCCGCTTGCTTTCGTTGTTCTGCTTCAAATGCTTGATGGCTTCTGCGCCAAGTTCAAGATTTCGTCGAACCATAATTGACTTGAAGACTTGGAAGTCGTCTGCCGCCAGCAGATGGCCAAAAACGAGTCGCTTGAGTCTGTGTCCTCGACTCACCACGCTTGCGAACTGCTCGTCCGTAATCCCCAGTGCGCCAAGCGCATCGGTGATGAGTTTCTCGACTAATTCACTGTACTCGTTGTGGATCGTCGTATAGATCAGTTTGTTCTCTTCCGCACCATCGAATTCGAGACAGTACTTGTCAATAAAGTTGTTTGTGGGTGTTTGCCAGACTGGAGAAGCTAGGAACTGCGTTACCACATCGCACAAGTAGTCTTCCTCTTCAAGTTCTTCTCGAGAAAGTGTTGGCTTGTCGCTCGAGCTGACTCGGTCGGAAGACTGGATAGCAAAGGAACTCATGTAAATTAGACGGAGAGGGTGCGCGATTGAGTTGAGTTGAAGCGGGATTGATAACTGACTGATGATAGAAGTGATGTATCAGCTCTGTTCTTTCAACAACCTCGAAAGGAAGCCAGGTCTGTGGTAGAGTGCGAGCCAAGATGAGGCGAAGTTCAAGACACAGAGCGTGCCCTGCCTGCTAGTGAACATGCAGTAAACACATGCGAGATAGTGATTCATCGTGAGTGAGAAAGGTTGAAGAGAGACAAAGACTGACAACAAGCCATGTCCAGTGATCAGTTCAGAGCGACGTTAGCATGGCGAGGGCAGTTGGGAGGCATGCGAGTCACTGATGGGCTTAGGCTTTCGCTGCACGAGCCCCGGACATGCGACCGCGTGGGTTCAGTCTGTTTCTCGCCCATATAGACTGCTCACACCCACACCCCTCCTGCATGTGTAGGAGTCTGAAGACACTTTGGGTCGCAGTCCATAAGGCCGCTTTATCGCGCCTGGGCTGCAACTGGTGCGCGCACAAACCGTCCAATCAAGTAGTCATACTCCTTGCCAGTCGATTTGCATGCTCAGCACCACCGAGCACTTCCGCGCAGTGCATATCCACAGCGAGTGGCGGTGCTGGAAACGAAAGCAGGAACCCAGAGGGGGCAAACTCGCAGCATGCTGCGAGTCGAGCAGAGACCGAGCCTGTGTTAGATGCACAATACACCACGGTATACCGTCTGTGGGTGCTGTCATCGATGAGTGTAGGCGGCAGGATCCATCGCATTGGCCGGTGATGCGATGAATAACGGAGTGCCACCCCTTCTTGATGCAATGGCTTACATCCAGAAGCCATGTCTTAACTCGCATTGCAAGGAGATTCGGGCATGTATATTATGGATATACTCGATAGGGGGGATGCTGGGGGGTGGCATCAGAGCACGGTCGAGTGACGCAACATGAGTTGACATGAGATCTAGAGTCGACCTCGTGAACGGCGCTCTGAGTCTCACCTGCTTCACTGAGTGCAAGAGCGAGAGAGCGACAACTGCTTGAGGCTGTGTCAACTACTCACGCACTCATTCAGCTTCAAACTCAACCCAACTCAACTTGAATCCTCGGCATGCACCCTCGGCCTATTCGTATCTAGCGTGTCCGATCCCTCCCTGGCTGAGCCCTGCTCACGAGCCACTGGCTTAAGTCATTTAAGCAAATGTCGCAAGAAGAAATTCAGGTGAAGGCTGCGGCGAGCGAAGAAGAAGAAGAAGAAAAAGAAGAAGAGGAAGCGTCTCCGAGTAACCGAGTTTTAACACTCGTGGAACTCTTGGGCACTCAACTGATAACACAGGATCGAGGTCTGTTGCATCACTATGCGGAACAGATTGCAGCCAAGCCTTGCATCAAGCAGAGTTACATCGATCTCGTCTTGACCACGCGTCAGAAGATGGACGACGAGGTTCTAGACGAGCAGCTCGTGGTCGCTGCAAGTAATGCAGCGAGTGTGTTGAATTATGGGGGATTGAGTAGGCTCTTCGAGTTCAGGTTTGGCGAGGTTCGAGACTGGAATGGAATTCGGATCCCCCATGCGAACCTGAACTATGCTCAGATCCTCGGTTGCAATTTCAATGACAGCGATTTATCATGCTGCACGCTTTTCCAGGCCGTGCTGCGAGGGAGCAGCTTCAGAAGATGCAATTTGAACGGCGCCTGGACAGGTGAGGCAGCTCCACTGCGAGGTCACACTCAGCCCGTCGGCAGCGTCGCGGTGAACCATAACAGTACGGTGCTTGCGTCCGGATCGATGGACAGGACAATTCGTCTTTGGCAGTTGGATTCCGGCGAGTGCATAGGTGTGTTGGAAGGTCACACAGGAGCCGTGTCCAGTTTATCCCTTGGTGTAAAGTCAACAAACCTGCTGGCTTCTGGTTCGCTCGATGGTACTGTGCGCGTGTGGGATCTGGACTCCAAAACGTGCCAAGCTTGCTTGTACGGCTCCAGTAAAGTGCGAGCCGTGAGATTCGCACCAGATGGCAGGACCCTGGCAGTCGGCTGTGACGACACGACGATCTCTGTATGGGATGTCGAGACGCGCGTATGTATTGCGACCATGGCAGGGAGCAGTAGTTCGGTCAATTGTCTGGAGTTTGTTTCAAGCGGTTTACTCGCATGCAACTCGAGACGGAACGTTCACTTGTGGGATGTTGAGACTCGGCAATGCGTAGGAAGGTTGGAAGGACACCAATGGCCGGTCTCGAGTTTGGCCGCGAGTCCGGACGAGAAACGGATCGCAGCCGGTTCCGAGGATGGACTTATCCGAGTGTGGGACGTGGAGACACGCAGGTGTGTCTTGACGCTGGACGGACACAAGGGCAAGGTTACTGGAATTACTTTCACCTCCGATGGTACCCTCTTGGCGTCCTCTTCTGAGGACCAAATGGTGAAGGTTTGGGATGTCGGTGGTACTCTTACTCATACTGAATCGTCACTGCAGTCTTGTATTGTAACCCTGAGGGGGCACACGGACGCCGTGCTGGGAGTCTGCTGCTGGGGCCCGTTGTGGCTGGCCTCGTGCGGCAAAAACATGACAATTCGATTGTGGAAGGTTGAGCCTGGCAAGTGGAAGACCTCGGCTCACTTACCTTGTCACTCTTCATCACGCGCCTCGACGGTTTGCTTCAGTCAAACGCTGTGCTACGGATTCTGAGGAGGCAAACCGCATCTACCTGTGGAGCGTCGAGTCGGGTCAGTGCGAGGAGACCTTGGAGGGACATCGAGAGCGGGTGTTGGAATTGACCTTCAGTCCGGATGGACGGTGGCTGGCCTCAGGTTCGATCGACAAGACGGTGAGGATATGGCAGGCCGCCTCGCCTACCAGCAACGCCTGCTGTGCAGTTCTGGAAGGACACGACGGGTGGGTGTTCAGCGTGAGCTTTAGTTCGGATAGTGAATGGCTCGCGTCGGGCGCTTCGGACGGGACGATCAGGGTATGGAACGTGAAGAACGACGTGGGCACTGCGAGGTTTGTCTTGGCACCCGGCGTTATTGTACAGTCGGTGAGGTTCAGACCCGAGCTGCCATCGGATGATGGTAGTGCGTCAGCTCTCATCCTAGCCTCGGGCGCTGTCGACGGAAGTGTCCAGCTGTGGAACGCGACTACCCGAAAATGTCTCAAGACGTGGAAAGACACCACGTCCAACAATTCAGTGGATTGCGTTAGCTTCAGTCCAGATAGGAGGTTATTGGCATCCGCCGGAAAAGAAGGCGTACAGGTCTGGCACGTTGAATCGTGGAGAAGGCTCGCGAGATGGTCTGACTCGAGCAGTCTCGGTCGCGTTTCCACTGTATGCTTCAGTCCGGATGGGAAGGTGCTTGCAGCAGGCGGCAATGACGGTAACATACGCCTGTTTCATATGCCCTCACCTGAATCCAAGGAGTTTGAACCGGAGCCGTTTGTAGCGACTCTGTCAGGACACGCTGGCTCTGTGCGCAGCCTCAGCTTCGAGCCGGATGGTCGATTGTTGCTCTCCTCTGCGGACGACGGTACCACGAGGATGTGGGATGTGACCACCCACACCATGCGAGGTATTGTTTGTGCATCGTACGCACTGGATTTGTCGCACGCAGACTTCACGCAGGCTCAAATGGATATCCTGTTGCAACGAGTTGTAGCTGCGGAAGGGATGCGATCCGCTGAGCGGGAGGTGGAGTATGGCATTGCCTTTCAGCGAAGGGATGTTTATCAGTAGATGGAATAAATAGGATGGCATATGTAGCGAGGGGGCTCATGAAGCGACCATCGGATTAACCAGCCTGGCTCGCCGAAAGGGCAAGCATTTGTCGTGGAAGAGGTTAGAGCACGCTGCAAGTCGAGCCGGTCAAAATTTCGAATGTTGAGGTTTTGAGGATGTGAATATGTGAGGATGATGAACCACTCAGTGAGTAGTGGACTTGATTGGGCGTGCAAAGTGTGAGACCCCTCCTTTGGATTAAGTGTAATGCACTCAACCGCTTGGTTGCAGGCTTCGCTCTCGATTTCGCCGAACTTGGAATTGGAAATGTGAAGCTGAATGCGGAAGCTGAGCTCAGCAGTCTCGCTACCTCCCTGCCACTATGTCGTCATCACTCCCTTGGCAACTGCTTGCCACCCTGGGGCCGTCATCTCGCCATTTTCTTGCTACACTTCCATTACCATGTGTAAACTGTGGAACAAAGTCTCGCTCCTGAATGACGACTTGAGTTAGGTGGGCATGCATAGCGCCCAAAGCAGGATAACGTAGCAGCAACCGCTTGATGAATGTAACTCGTCACTCTGCTGACTGACACCCTCTTGCCCCTTTTCGCCACCCGCCACCTCCCCTTGCCACCTGCCTCCAATTTCCTCATTCTACCAGTTTGTTCGATAACGTTTTATGTCAAGATTGTATGTGTTCATGTGAAGTTAGCGTGCTTTCCTGTGAAGATTGTGTGTTTGTGTGTCAAAGAAAGTTTGATTTGGAACCACATTCCTCTCCTGAAGTAGGATTCCATGATGGCTCCGCGTAGCTCTCTTACTGAGCGCCCGCGGGACCACAGTGTAATAAAATCTGTTTGATCGGATGACACCATCCTGATCCTTTGAAGAATAGTGTCCTAGAATGCATCGATTCCGCTCTATCGCCAGCGTCTTCGCAGCATCTTGCCGGCTTCTCACCACTCTGTTACCATCTCCTCGTGGCACGCTTGATATCGTCGCGTCACTGTGTCGCCACACTATCGCCATCATCTCATCACACTCTTGTCATCCTGCGAGGAGTTGGGTTGGAAAAGGGGTTGGGTGGCTTGAAAAACAGAGGGATCTTCATCCCCTCGTTGTGTCCTTCGGCCCGATGCAGTTACAATAAAATTAACCAACGAAAAGCAAACCAGAATCACGAATTTTTGCGATTCGCGTTTGGATCCTTGGTTGCGCGAATACACCGCATCCCAGGCTTGGTTGCATGCTCTTTAGGGGTTTTTGGGTAAGCGGGGTCCAGCGACATCTATATTCGACTCAGATCCTCATTAAGTAGCAAGATCAGCCCAAAATCGGGCCTCATATTCTTCACAGGCAGGCCGTTACTCGTGCCTTGACTCCAAATCATGCCAAAAGACATCAGATGCGAAATCTCGCGACGCACAGAGTGCACGAAGCGTCTAAACTAGCCATTTGGTGTGCTTTATATTGACGCTATTAAATATGTCTATGCTAATATTCGTTGCTTGCGACATCACCTCGGAAAT